>Ga0335075_10017895_pt1 | contig 10517 bp, 12 predicted proteins | sample Lox_Sample_24_FD_206723 | JGI IMG/M metagenome (GOLD analysis project Ga0335075, IMG submission 206723) | Soil microbial communities from Loxahatchee National Wildlife Refuge, Florida, United States - Lox_Sample_2.4 | ecosystem: Environmental > Terrestrial > Soil > Wetlands | place: USA... | reverse complement strand
GCCGCGAACGCGACCTCGCCGCAGGCCTCACCGCAGAGGAACGCCGCGAACGCGACCTCGCCGCAGGCCTCACCGCAGAGGAACGCCGCGAACGCGACCTCGCCGCAGGCCTCACCGCAGAGGAACGCCGCGAACGCGACCTCGCCGCAGGCCTCACCGCAGAGGAACGCCGCGAGCGCGAACTGCGCGAGCGGCTCACCGCACAGGAACGGCGGGAACGCGAACTGCGTGAGCGGCTCACCGAGGACGAACGCCGGGAACGCGAGCTACGCGAACAAGAATGGCGCGACCACCAGCGTCGCGAACGCGAGCTACGCGAAGAAGAATGGCGCGACCACCAGCGCCGCGAACGCGAGCTACGCGAACAAGAATGGCGCGACCACCAGCGCCGCGAACGGGAGCTGCGCAGCGAAGAGCACTGGTACTGCGGGCATGAATTTCGCCGGGAAGATCGCGGGTGCGGGTGCTGCGGCCACCACGGAGCTGAGCCGCAGCCGCCCTATCCGCCGTTCCCGCCGTATCCTCCGTTCCCCCCCTACCCCCCCTACCCGCCGTTCCCGCCGTCGTATGCTCCGTCGGCACCGTCGTCAGCGGCAACATCGCCGCCAACATCACCGCCACCGCCGCCACCGCCGCCGCCACCGCCACCGCCCCCACCGCCGCCACCCCCGCCAACGTCACCACCACCACCACCGCCCCCACCGCCGCCACCCCCACCAACGTCACCACCGCCATCAGTGATAGCGGTCGGCCCCCGCTTGCCAGTACCGCCACCCGTGCCGGTCTCGCCGCCGCCACCCCCGCCGCCACACGAGCCTCCTCCGCCGCCGCCACACGAGCCTCCGCCACCGCCGCCAGACGAGCCTCCGCCACCGCCGCCGCCGCCAGACGAGCCTCCGCCACCGCCGCCGCCACCGCATAGTTCGGAGGTGGACGCGGTGGACGCCTTGTCAGCGCAACCGGAGGTCTTGCCCTCATCTAGGGCGGAAGGGGCACCGCAGCCGGAGTCACCGCCCGGAACCGAGGCGCCCGCACCCGGGACACCGGAGCAGCCCGGACCCGGGACACCGGCAGGGCAGCTGCTCAGCCGGGGCATGTCACTGGCAACTTCGGCCGGGACAGCGATCACCACAATCGGCGGCTATTCCTTCTCGATCCCCGAAGATGCCAACGACATCGAGGCGCTGCTCGACCTCGGCGAGTCCGTGGCCTCATTCTCGCGCCGGGCCGCAGGGGCCAACCATGTACCCCAGAGAGGGTAGCGGTGGCGGCCAAACCCAGTGCGCTTGAGATCGCGCAGGTATACGCCTTGCGCGCCTGGACGACGTGGCTGCAGTCGCAGATCAGCAAGGCTCAGCCGGAACTGGAACGCCGGATCGGCGAGCACCAGCGCGAGATCGCACAGCTACGCGCGACCGTGGAGAGATCCCGCTCGGTGCTTAAATCCCTGCAGATGAGCATAGATCAGATTGACGAAAGCCTACGCAAGGTTCATGACACTGACATAGTGGACGCCGCGATGCGGTTGGCAGCGAGCACACAGAAGCAACCCTCACCACGCGCCATAAGCCCGGCGCATAGTGAATCTGGCGTGCCCCATGACGACGCGCGAGCAAGGAACTGAGTCGCGTGCTTGGCCCGCCAGATCCTCCGTTCCGCCTATCCCGGCCGCCGCGTGGTGACTCTGGCGTGCCCTATACGATGCGCGAGCAAGGAATTGAGTCGCATGGCTGCTCCGCCATATCCTCCCTATCCGCCTTTCCCGCCCTACCCGGTCTATTCGCCGTTCCCGCCGTACCCAGAGCAGACAGTACAGCCTGCGCTCCCCCCTCCGCCCCCACCGTCATCTTCAGCGCCCGGCGGGGGCAGCAATCCCTCCGGCAGCGCGGGCGGGGATCCGGCGGTCAACCAGGGCATCGCCCAGACGCTGGCGATCGCCAACGGCCACCCATCGTGGGTCACCGGCCAGGAATGGGCCGACTGGGTGCAGCTGTGGGACGACGAGAGCGGCTGGAACCAGGACGCGGTCAACCCGAAGTCGGGCGCGTTCGGGATCGCCCAGGCCCTGGGCTGGGGCACGACTGGGTCGGCGGGCACGGTGCTCATCGAGGGGACGACACACGACGAGTACGGTGCGAACTTCGGGCTGACCACCAGCCAGGCGATCGCCGCGAACAACGGCAACGCCTCCGACCAGATCCTGTGGGGAATCGGCTATATCGCAGCCGCATATGGCTCTCCGTCGGCGGCGCTGGCCTTCGAAAATGCGCACGGGTCCTACTGAACCATGGCTAAGTCGACCGCGCCGATGCTGCTCACCACGGGGATCTCATTCGGGAGCCAGTGGCTGGGAAATGGCTACCCGAATCTGACTCAGCAACGGCCGTTGGCCCGCGCCATAAGCCCGGCGCGTGACCAGTCTGATGTGCCCTATAACGACGCGCGAGCAAGGAATTGAGTCACATGCCCAACCCTCCATATCCTCCCTATCCGCCTTACCCGCCGTTCCCGCCCTACCCTCCGTACCCGCCATCGCCCGCGGCGCCGACACCATCGTCAGCAACATCACCGCCACCGCCACCGCCACCGCCACCGCCACCACCGCCACCACCGCCACCACCGCCGGTGCCGCCGCCACCGCCACCACCACCGCCGGTGCCGCCGCCACCGCCACCACCGCCACCACCGCCGGTGCCGCCGCCACCGCCACCACCGCCGGTGCCGCCACCACCGCCACCACCGCCGCCGGTCATAATCGTCGAGCCACCGCCACCACCGCCGCCGCCACCATCAATTCTCGGTGTGCTGGTGTTCGGCGATGACGACGGGGACGGCGACGGGGACGAGGAGGGCGAAGAGAAGAAATGACTGCCCCGGACACTGGGCCGCCCGACGTCAGCCTCCGCCAGTTCCTCATGCGCCTGTCGGTGGATCCCATGGCGCTGGCTGAGTTCCTGCACGATCCCCTGAGCGTGATCAAGCGGTCCGCGCTGGACGAACCAGGCAGGACCGCGCTGATTCACGCCTATGAACTGCAGATGTGGGAACTTTTGCTCCACCGCCCGGTCACCCCCTGGCCAGAGGCGCACGGCGCCGCCAACGGCCAAGCGGCAAGCCCCGAACGTGGTTCCCTGACGGTCGTCGGTACCGGCATCCGAACCTTGGGGCAGCTCACCGCCGAAGCGATCGCGTGGATCAAGGTGTCAGATGTGGTGCTCTACGCAGTCGCCGACCCGGTAGCCGAGGAGGTGATCCGTACCCTCAATCCTGCGGGAGCCTTGTCGCTGCTGGGCTATTACGTGGAGGGCATGGCACGCAGGCTGGCCTACGACCGCATGGTGCAGCACATCGTGAGCTGCGTTAAGGCGGGCCAGCGGACCTGCGTTGCCCTTTACGGGCATCCGGGTATTTCCGCCTATCCCGCTCATGAGGCCATCCGGAGGCTGCGCAAGGAAGGGTTCCAGGCCCGCATGCTGCCGGGGATCTCTGCTGAAGACTGCCTCTTCGCCGATCTCGGTGTCGACCCAGCGCGCACCGGCTGCCAGAGCATCGAAGCCAGCCACTTCCTGCTTTCCGAGAAAACCATCGATACTACGTCGGCACTTATTCTCTGGCAGGTTGGCGCGGTCGGCGACAACACCTATCACAGCTTGCGGTACAACCTAGGCGACGCATTTCCGCTCATGATCTCGAAGCTGAGCGATGTGTATGGCGGATCGCACGTCGCCACGGTCTATGAGGCCGCCATACTGCCGGGCATGGCTCCCAGGATCAAGCCGGTTGCCATCGAGAGCCTCACCCCTGACGACGTGACGGCCGGGAGCACTCTCTATATCCCGCCCAGCAAGCGAAGGGTGTTCAATCGCGAACTGGCCTCGCGGCTGGGTTTCTATCGTGGCGGCCGCAAAGAGGTGAGACCATGATCTTGGAGGCGTTCGCGCTCTGCGAGAATTCGCAGTGGTTGGCGTCCGCCCCGCCTAACCGTGACTGGATGGACGCCATCACGAGGTGGCACGCCTACCGATGCCTACCAATCGCGGTCGCGAATACCCACGGCTACCTCGCGGGAATATAACATGTCGCTTTCCACGCAGAAGACGAACCAGCCCGGATCTCCCAGCAATGTCCACGGCCCACGCGCCGCCACGCGACCTGACCCCTCGCCTGTCTATCTTCATGCGTTTCGGACCCACCCGGCCGCTCCTGTCCCCCAAGCTGCGCCTGTCCGCCGCGATTGGATGGACTCCTCGCATGATCGATTCGCTAACCGGTGCCTGCCTTTGCTGCTTGGAAACCAGGCCGGCTGGATCATCCCGAGCACTTGCACGGCGCGTGTCTGCTGGTCCGGCGATCGTAGCAAAGAGTCGCTCTCGGTCGTCACCGATGAGGACAGCTCGCCTGTGCACCCCGTCAGTCACTTCGGTCATGGTGTGCTGACCTGGAGCATCCCATATATCTTTAGGACTCCTCCCGGGTACAACCTCCTAGTGAGAGGGCCCTCGAATTTTCCCAAGGATGCGATACAGGCGCTGGACGCCATCGTTGAGACGGATTGGTTTCAAGCAACCTTTACGATGAACTGGATAATCACCCGGCCCTACCACACCGTCACCTTTGAGCGTGGGGAGCCAATCTGCATGGTGGTTCCGCAACGGCGTGGCGAGCTTGAAGACGTTAGACCTGCCATCGGCGGACTCACAGACCAACCCACCCTGGCAAGCAGATTTGAAGACTGGCGCCGATCAAGGGAAACATTTATATCCGACCTGAGGAACGGCACTGAGGAAGCGGTAAAGAAGGGCTGGCAGCGTGACTATTTTCTCGGCCGGGATGTGGAGGGTCACGATGCCCCGGAGCACCAGAAGCGGCTAAGACTTAGAGAATTCCAAGAGGAAAATGAAACGGCGTGAGGCCAACGCATGATCTCGCGTTACACGGGCCTAGTCGCCGTACGAAGCGCCCGAAAAAGGGCGCGCACGGCGTAAACCGGCTCAGCAGCCCTTAAGGTGGATTGAGTGCATGGAACCAGCTCAGGTTGTGATCGCCGATAAGTTCCTCTCTCAGGAGCACTGCAGGCTTCTGATCGGCGCATTCGACAAGCTGGCCAAATCAGGTCGCATGGACGGGATGCGACATCTGGCCAACAGGACAGAGATCTTAGCCACCCTCATGCGGGAAGCGGGCGATGAGGCCTTCCGTCTAGTCGATGCGACGCGCCTAAGGATCCTTGAGAAGATACGGAGCCGCTTCGGCATGCAAAGTCCGCTGTACGTGGAGTCCACGCTGCTCTCAGCCATGCACTTGGGGGACCGCCATACCTTGCATGCCGATCGGGAGCTGCTGTCAGAGGACGGCAGCTGGGTGCCGAACCATACACCTTATAGGGATTATACAGGACTAATATATCTCAACAGCATGGATCATGACTTTAGCGGCGGGCTACTTCGCTTCTCAGAACTCAACGTAGCGATTATGCCGATCACTGGCCGACTCGTGGCCTTCGAATGCGACCGCCGGTACAGGCACGAGGTGACTCCGGTCATTGCTGGGACGAGGTACTCCCTTTCGTGCTGGCTAACGAGTTCTCTGCCGAAACAGGAGCGCTGGGAACATTAGCGCTAGCCGAGCTGGTCGCCGCTTTCCATGCAGTGGCCCGCAGTCTCATCGCTCTTGATTAAATCCAGGGCTGTCCTGGGGTCGGCCGAGGAGTTCGGCCAGCTGGGCGACCGTCTGGTCGTCGTAGGCGATCTGGACCGCCAAAATGGACATCCTGGCGGCGTCGGCGAGATCGTTGAGCTCGAAGGGGCCGGGAGTGTGATTACACAGGCCCAGTCACACCTCGCGATAGCTGCGCACGGCTACGCGCGGCAGACGCGGAGCGGGAGCGTCCGCGGGCCACGGACCTGGCCCGCGGCCCAGGTGACCGCGGCCGGGTCGGCCAGGCCGAACTCGCCGATCCGCTCCAGCCAGACCTCGAGGGCCACCCGGAGTTCCATGCGGGCCAGGTGTGAGCCCAGGCAGCGATGGATGCCGAGGCCGAACGCGGCATGGTGGTTGACCTGGCGGTCGACGATGACCTGGTCCGCCCGGTCGAACTGCGCCGGGTCCCGGTTGGCTGCCGGGTACGACAGCAGGATCCAGTCGTCGGCCTTCATCTCCACGCCGCGCCAGTGCATGTCCTCCTTTACCAGCCGGGCCATGGTCACCGGCGCGAACGCGCGCAGGAACTCCTCCACCGCGGCCGGCAGCAGCTCCGGCCCGGCAACGAGGCGGCGGCGGTCCTCCGGGCTGCCGGCCAGGTGCCACAGGGAGGCGCCGATCGCGCTCGCGGTCGTGTCGATGCCGGCGATGAGCAGCAGCGTCATCGTGCCGACGACGTGGGACGGCTTGAGCTTGCGGCCATGCAGCTCGGCGTTGACGAGGAACGTGGTCAGGTCGTCGCGCGGGGTCACAAGGTGGTCGTGAACCTGTTCGAGCAGGTAGTAGAACAGCGCCGACATCCGGGTGACACGTTCCTCCTGCGGCAGGTTGACACCTTCGAGCCTGCTGGCGACGAACCCGCGGAACTGCGGGCCGTCTTCGGGCGGGAACCCGAGCATGTCGGCGATGACCCGCACCGGGATGTGCTGCGCGTAGTCGCGGGCGGCGTCCACGACGTCCCGTCCTTCGAGACCGTCGATGAGCGAGTGGCAGAACATCCTCGTCGCCGGCTCCAGCTTGCCGACCGCGGTCTTGGTGAACGCGGGCGCCAGCAGCTTGCGGGCGTCGTGGTGGAACGGGGGGTCGGACGTAATCGGCGGCGAGCCGCCGATCGGCGCGATGTCGCGCGGCGGCCGGAAGTTGCCCATGATGATCGACCGGGACGTGAAGCGCTCGGTGTCGTAGGCGATCGCCGCGACATCCTCGTAACGCGTGGGCAGCCAGCCGCCGCCGAACCGGCGCGTGTGCGCGATCGGGCACCGCTGCCGCAGGTCGTCCAGGATCGGGCACGGGTTGGCGGACCACTCAGGCTCCATGTGGGAGAAGTCGGTCGCCCAGTCTGAGACCGGGCCCGTGATGATCTCGCTGCAGGTGCCGGGCGACTCCCCGCTGCGCTTCTCCCATTGATCCTGGCTGAAGCGGTGACCGGCGGCCATGCTCACGCCCCCCCGGTCAGCTCGATCGCGTGCTCGGGGCAGTTGAGCACCGCGCGGCGGGCGTCGGCCTCGTTGTCTGACGTCAGGGCACCGCCGTGCAGCACCTGCCCGTAACCCTCCTCGTCGTCTCCGAACAGGCCCGGGGCCAGGTCGTAGCATCGTCCGTGCCCTTGGCAGAGATCGGCGTCGATCTGCACTTTCACCATGACGTTCCTTTTCTGCTTGAACGCTGGGCCCACTCGCCGGCCGGCCCCATGGCGGCCTGGTGAGCCGATGCGGTTGGCCGCCATTGCGCGCGCCCCCAGCGCGGCCTTCCTAGCGGTGCCGATCGTCATACCCACGTTCGGGGAAAGGCACCCCTCTAGACCACGCGAATGGCCGCCAGGCAACATGGTGTGGTTTACCAGGGAACGGGTGTCCCGTCCCAGGAGATGAACTCGCCCGTCGGCCCGTCGTCCGGCAGCAGCGCCAGCCGGACGGCACCCGCGGCGGCCTCGGCCGGGTCGCCGTCGCTCGCGGCCGCGACGGGGTTGAGGTCGGTCCTGCGCAGCCCGGGCGCGAGCGCGTTGACCTTGAATGGCTCGCCGAGCGCGTACGCGTAGAACACCGTGACCGCGTTCAGCGCCGTCTTGGATGAACGGTACGCCGCCATGGCGCCCCCGTACGGCAGCTGCGGGCCCGTTGCCCAGGTGAGGGATCCGGTGCCGCTCGAGATGTTCACGATCCGCGGTCTCGGCGACCTGCGCAGCGCCGGCAGGAACGCGTTGGTCACCGTGACCACCCCGAACACGTTCGTCTCGTACACCCGGCGGAAGTCGTCGGCGTCCGCTTCACCCGCCAGTCTGCCGCCGCCCGAGATGCCGGCGTTGTTGACCAGGATGTCCAGCGACCCGACCTGGCCCGCGGCGTCCGCGACGCTCGCGGCGTCGGTCACGTCGAGCACGAGCAGCCTGGTGTCCCCGCCGATCTCCGCGACGGCGGCCCTGCCCCGCGCGGCGTCGCGTGAGCCGAGGTACACGGTGAGGCCCGCGCCGGCGAGCTGGCGGGCGATTTCCTTGCCGATGCCCTTGTTCGCGCCGGTGACCAGAGCGGTTGAGGTATCCATGGGGTCCATGATCCTGCCTGGGCTACGCGGCGGATCCGCCGGCCGCCAGCCGCATCAGGTCGGAGTCGACGTCGACCCGGTCCTCGGCCGCGCTGCCGCTGCCGAACTCGTGCCGGTAGCTGTCCCAGGACTCCTCCCTGATCTTGCGGGCGAAGCCGCTCTCGATCAGCAGCACGAGCTCGAGCGCGGCCCGGTCGATGCGCTCGGCCAGGGCCGGGTCGCCCCAGTCCTCGGGGGCGGCGAACAGCGACGTGGGCGCGGTCATCGTGCGCAGGTACGCGAACGCCGAGCGCATCTGGTCGTCGGCGACGAGCGCATGCCGCGCCGTCCCGGCCGTCGCGGCGAGCAGCACGGGCTTGGCGATCAGCAGGTCGTTGTCGAGCACCTGGAAGAACGAGGTGAACAGGCCGCTCGGGCCGGCCTTGTACACCGGGGTGGCCGCGACGATCCCGTCCGCCCGGCCCAGGGCGTCGATCGCCTGCCGCAGCCCGGGCCCGATCAGCTGCGACGCCATCGCGGCGGTGATCTCGGCAGCGATCTCGCGCAGCTCGATGACGCTGGCCGTCAGCGTGTTCCCGTGCCGGGCGGCGAGCGCCGCGGCGCGCTCGGCGACGCGGTCGGCCAGCATCCGGGTGGACGAGGGATCGCCGGTCCCGGCGCTCACCGCCACGAGCCGGAACCCTCCCTGGGTGTTCATGATCGTGTGTCCTCTTTCCTGTCCTCGGCTTTCCCGCGCTCGGCTTTCCTGTCCTCGGCTTTCCCGCGCTCGGCTTTCCTGCGCTCGGTGGCCGGGCCCGGCTCGCACGCCAGCTTCCGGCAGATCGCTTCCAGCTGCCGCAGCTCGGCCCCGCTGGCCCGTGCGGTCATCGCCCGCGCGACGCTGCGGGCGTGCCGGCGCCCGATGCGGCGCTGGCAGGCCCGGCCGGCGTCGGTGAGCGCGAGGCGGACGCCGCGCCGGTCGGCCGGGTCCGGGCTGCGCTCGACGAGCCCGCGGTCGGCCAGCCGGTCGACCATGCGCGACAGCGCGGGCTGGCTGAGCAGCACGTGCCGGTTCAGCTCACCGATGCGGACCGGCTCTGGGCACTTGGACAGCGTATAGAGCACGTCGTACTCGCGCATCGACGCCTCCTGCCAGATGTCCTCGGCCGCGAACTCCCGCATGAGCACAGCGTGCGCGGCCAGCAGCGCCTGCCACGCGTCGTTCGCGGGCCGGCTCGTCGGCCCCAGCATCACGGCGCCGGGTGGGCGGCGCTGAGCTCCGGGTCGGTGTCCTGATAGGGCGACGAGCCGGTCACGTTGTCACCGCGGTTAGCGTTCGGGCGCGGCTGGCGCGGGGCGCTGTCGCCGTACTTCGCCCGGACCAGGCTGGCGTGCGTGGGCGCCTCGGGGACCTCCGGGTCGCTGCGGTCGGCGAGTTCCTTGCGCAGCACCGGCACGACCTCCTCGCCGAGCAGGTCGAGCTGGTTCAGCACGGTTGTCAGCGGCAGGCCGGCGTGGTCCATCAGGAACAGCTGGCGCTGGTAGTCGCCGAAGTGCTCGCGGAAGGTCAGGGTCTTGTCGATGACCTCCTGCGGGCTGCCCACCGACAGCGGCGTCATCTCCATGAAGTCCTCCATCGACGGCCCGTGCCCGTAGACCGGCGCCTCGTCGAAGTACGGGCGGAACTCCCGCTTCGCGTCCTGCGAGTTCCTGGCGATGTACGCCTGGCCGCCCAGGCCGACGATCGCCTGCTTCTCGGTGCCGTGGCCGTAGTGCGCATACCGCTGCCGGTAGAACCGGATCAGCCGCATGTAGTGCTCCTTCGGCCAGAAGATGTTGTTGGCGAAGAAGCCGTCCCCGTAGTACGCGGCCTGCTCGGCGATCTCCGGGGTGCGGATCGAGCCGTGCCAGACGAATGGCGGCACGTCGTCCAGCGGGCGGGGGATCGAGGTGAAGCCCTGCAGCGGGGTGCGGTACTTCCCGCTCCAGTTCACCACGTCCTCACGCCACAGCCGGTGCAGCAGGTTGTAGTGCTCCAGCGCCAGCGGCAGGCCTTCGGCGATGTCCTGGCCGAACCACGGGTACACCGGAGCGGTGTTTCCGCGCCCCAGCATGAGGTCCGTCCGGCCCTTGGACAGGTGCTGCAGCATCGCATATTCCTCCGCGATGCGCACCGGGTCGTTGGTCGTGATCAGCGTCGTGGCCGTGGACAGGATCAGCCTGTCGGTGGCCGCCGCGATGAACGCCAGCAGGGTCGTCGGCGCGGACGAGAAGAACGGCGGGTTGTGGTGCTCCCC
>Ga0335075_10017894_pt1 | contig 10517 bp, 7 predicted proteins | sample Lox_Sample_24_FD_206723 | JGI IMG/M metagenome (GOLD analysis project Ga0335075, IMG submission 206723) | Soil microbial communities from Loxahatchee National Wildlife Refuge, Florida, United States - Lox_Sample_2.4 | ecosystem: Environmental > Terrestrial > Soil > Wetlands | place: USA: Florida... | reverse complement strand
CTATGCGCAGCGCGTCGCCGGGCATCATCTGATCGTGATGCACTCGGCCCGTTGCGGACGCCACCACGAGTGCCCCAACTGCCTCGAACGCCTCCGCTTCCTCGCCCCATTCGACGAGGCGCACGGCCTGCCCGTGGACCACGTGGTTACCGGGGGCGATCCCGCGCGCATGATTGTGGAGGCCGCCGCGCACCTCGGTCCCGACCTCATCGTTATGGGCGCGCCCTCGCCGGAGCATCAGGCCGGCGATATCGAATCCAGCACCGTCGTCCAGGTCATTTCCGCGGTCGCGGCTCCCGTGCTCATCGTGCCCGAGAGCCGCGCGCGCCAGGATGATGAGGTGATCGTCGAAGTCGCCACTGCCGGCTGACCGACAGCGCAGATCGCTCGTTGCCGGCTGCTACAGCGATCTCCCCGGCTCAGCCCGGATCACTTCGACGCCCGTCCCGCTCAGCTCCTTTGCCAGCGCCTCAGGAGTTCCCGTCAACGCCGGAAACGTCCCGAAGTGAATCGGCAGCACGGCCTTCACGCCCAGAAACTTCGCCGCCAGCGCGGCGCCTTTCGGCCCCATGGTGTAGTGATCCCCAATCGGCAGCATCCCGATCTCCGGCCGGTGCATCTCGCGGATCAGTTGCATGTCAGAGAACACTGCCGTGTCACCCGCATGGTAGAGCACCGGACCGCCATCCACCGCGATCACGAAGCCTGCCGGGTCGCCGCCATACACCAGCTTGTCGCCGTCCTGGATGCCGGAGGAGTGCCGCGCTTCCGTCATCGTGAAGGTGACGTCCGCATGGGTGTGCGAGCCGCCGATATTCATCCCCACGGCATCTTTCACGCCCTTCGACTGCAGCCAGCCGCACAGCTCGGCCATGCCGAAGACCTGCCCTCCGTGCTTCTTCACCACCGGCGCAGCGTCGGCAATGTGATCGAAGTGGCCGTGCGTCAGCAGCATCAGATCGAGCTTCTCCGGCAGCGCGTAACCTTTCGGATATTTTGGATTGTGCTCGATAAACGGATCGATCAGGATCGTCGTCCCTTTGCCGGTCTTCAGCAGAACGGTTGCATGTCCCAGCCAGGTGAGTGAAACACCCTTCAGATCAGCCATGAATGAATTCCCCCGCCCATCAGGATCGCACTTTCTCCGTTGAGATGCGATGAACCGTCATTTTCCCGGACCAGGGCGGGAGCGATTTGGCTTTCGCTGCCAACGGGTGCATTCTTCCAGCAGGAACAGGAGGCCATGTTGATGGCGGATGAAACCGGAAATGGGATCGTGAGCCGGCGGAGTTCTCATCCCGTCGATGAGACGGTGGAGCGGCTCAAAAATCTGCTGGCGGCGAAGGGTGTGAATCTTTTTGCCCTGGTGGATCACAGCGGCGAGGCGGCGAAGGCCGGTCTCTCGATGCCGCCGACCAAGCTGCTGATCTTCGGGAATCCCGCAGCGGGTACACCCGTCATGCTGGCCGCACCCTCGATCGCGATCGATCTGCCGCTGAAGATCCTTGTATGGGAAGACAGCCACGGCAACGCGTGGCTCTCCTGGAACAGCCCCGCCTATCTGCGGCAGCGGCACAATGTGCCGGACGAACTGGTGAAAAATATTTCGGTGGTTGAAGGACTGGCAGCGGGATTTGTCGTCTGATCCCCGGTGCCTGGCGCGTCGAGGCCCTTGCGCCTGAGCCTCTCAGGCTTCCGGACCGAGCGCCGCCGCCCCGGCCGCTCCCGCATCCTGCGGCCGCGTCAGCTCCCGATAGGCGAAGAACATCGCCGCGCGCCACCGCGCGATCATTCCGAACGCCAGGATGAAGAAGAGCGCGCCCGTCTGCTCCACGGTCAGCAGCTTATCGAAGTACCCGCGCGCGAAAAACCGGATCGCCGCCAGCACCACGATCACCGCGAGAAACGCCGCGGAGCGCTTCATCATGATCACATTGCCGTCCCGGTAGAGCTTTGTCGTCGCCAGCAGAGGCCATGCCAGCACGATCCCGCCGATCAGAAACGACACAATGGCCCAGCTCCACGGAATGTGGAACGCCGGCACCGCAAACATCGAGAACCCTGTGGCCATCCCTGCCGGGGGAATCAGGATCTTCTTCAGAGTGACGGCACTGCGCCCTTCGCGTACGCGCCAGATAATGACGCCGACGGCGCCAACCAGCGACGCGACGGCATAGTCGGTAGTGGTGATGTGCATCAAGCCTGGAAGCTCTCCGGACCGAATCGATTCTCAGTCGCATCGGCGCCTGGGTGCGCCTGTCTCTCAGGATAACGCCGCAGGCTCTCGGTCCGGACGGACCCCTCCGGGCCGCCAAGATTCTCTGCGCCGAAATCCGCCTTGACGTTTCCTCCCACTTCGGCGTACTGTTCTGGGCATGGGCGAAGAAAAAGCGAATACACTGTTCCCCATCCTGCAGCCAGGCCCCTCCGGCATCGCCCGCCTCGCCGCCGCAGGCGAATCTGCCGGACTCGGCCATGGCGTCGAATTCCACACCATCCCCACCCGCTCCATCCTCAATCGCAGCGTCAGCCGCCGCGGCATGTACTTTACCTGGAGCATCAATCCCTATCGCGGCTGCGAGTTCGGCTGCCGCTACTGCTACGCTCGCTACACGCACGAGTTTCTGGAAAAGGACGATCCCTATCTCTTCGAGCGCGAGATTTACATCAAGCAGCACGCCGCCTGGCTCCTGCGCCAGGAACTCCGCCAAGTCGGCGCCGGCGAGGAAATCGCGCTGGGCACCGCAACCGACCCTTACCAGCCCATTGAGCGCCGCGCCCAGGTCACGCGCAGCCTGCTTGAGGTCTTCGCCGGCCAGGAAGGCCTACGCCTCGGCATCGTCACCAAGTCCACGCTGATCGAGCGCGACATCGATCTGCTCCAGCGCATTGCCGAGCGCAACAGGCTCCGCATGTGCCTGACCATCACTACCCCCGATGCGAAGCTCGCCCGGATCCTTGAGCCGCGCGCGCCGCGTCCGGATCTCCGCTTCCGCACCGTGGAGCGTCTCCGCGCCGCCGGGCTTCGTACCGGCATTCTCTGCTCGCCGCTCCTGCCCGGCCTCACCGATACCCCAAAAGCTCTGGACGCCATGGCTCGCCGCGCGAAGCAGTCCGGCGCCTGCTTTTTCGGGGCCCAGCCGCTGTTTCTCAAACCCTGCTCGAAGCCGGTCTTCCTGCGCTTCATTCGCGGGCATTTTCCCGATCTCGAGAAGGACTATGCCGCCCGCTATGGCGAGAAGGCTTTTGTTTCTAAGGCGTATCAGGAGCGCATCGCGGCGCTGGTCCGCGCCGTTATTCGCAAACACGATCTCGATCAGCGCTTCAGCGAAGGAGGCCGCCGCGAGCCGCAGCCCGTGTGGCCGGTTCAGACGGAACTCTGGCCCGGCGTCGCTTCGTAGCCGCCGCAATCCCCGCCCGCCGGCTCGCACTCTCGGGGTTACCGGACGCCCTGCGCGCCTGTTTTCCATCCGCCGGTTGCGGCTGGCTCGCGCCTTGCGTATAGTTCGAGCAAAGCGCAGCAAACAGATCAGAGGAGCAAGAGATGGCGGCAGAGGCGACAGCAACGATCGGGAAATCGGTGCAGATTCGCGGGGAAGTGAAGGGCAACGAAGACCTGGTGGTCGAGGGACTGGTCGAAGGCACGATCACCCTCAGCGACAGCCGCCTTACCGTGGGCCCCAACGCGCGGGTCCAGGCCAACGTTACTGCGCGCGACGTCGTGGTGCAGGGCACTCTTCAGGGCGATGCTCAGGCCGCCGGCCGCGTCGAACTGCGCGCCGGCTGCCACATGACCGGCGACATCCGCGCCGCGCGCCTCTCCATCGAGGAGAACGCCATCTTTTCCGGCAAGGTTGAGCTCAACACCACCGCTGCCGCGGAAGGCGAACGGTCTGCGCACGGTGCGCATGCGGCTGGCTCCGCGTCCCCGTCGGCGGCGCGCGTCAGCAGCAACTGAATCATCGGCGCAGAAAATCAGCGGCTCCGCACGCGATCGCATGCGGAGCCGTTCGCGTTGCCGGTTTCAAGTTAGTTGCCGATGTGCATCGTCGCCTGTAATGGCGTATCTGCTGACGACGATCCCGCGAGGATGGTGTAGTCGCCCGGCGCCATGGTGAAGGCGTTCTGCGCCACGTCGAATATGGAAAGCGTCAGCGGATTCATCTCCACGGTCACCGTCTTCGATGCCCCTGGAGCCAGCGTCACGCGTTCCCAGCCCACCAGCCGGCGATAGCTCGACTCCCCCGTGGCCTCAGGCAGCACCGCATACACCTGCGCCACTTCGGCCCCCTCGCGCGTGCCGGTATTCCGCACCGTGAAGGTCGCCGTGTGCGCGGCCGCATCCACAGAGAGATCGGAATAGGCGTAGCTCGTATAAGAGAGCCCGAAGCCGAAGGGAAACAGCGGCGTCTTGTGCTCCGACTCAAACCACTTGTAGCCGACCCGCGCCCCCTCGATGTTGTAGTCCGCGTCGAAGGGAATCTCCTGCTTGCTGTGTTCGGACGCCAGCTTCATCCCCGGCACCTCAGGACGAGGCAGCTGCGCATCGTCTTTCGCAAACGTAACCGGCAGGCGTCCTGATGGATCCACTTCGCCGAACAGGATCGCCGCGATGGACTGCGCTCCGCCGATGCCCGGATACCACGCTTCGAGGATCGCCTGCACCTTGTCCGCCCACGGCATCGCCACCGGTCCGCCGCTTTCCACCACCACAATCGTGTGCGGATTGGCCGCGGCCACGGCGTCCACCAGCGCATCCTGGTTGTCCGGCAGCGCCAGCGTCGGCGCGTCCATGCCTTCGCTCATCCACTGATTGACGAAGACGATGGCTACCTGCGAGCTGCTCGCCAGCTTTACAGCCGACGCAACATCTGTCCCCGGATCGAATTCAACGTGCGCGTTCGGAGCCTGCCTGCGAATCTGGCGCAGCGGTGACGACGGGAACCAGACGTGCTCGTCCCAGATGCTCGTTCCCGGATGCGGATTCACCGCATTGCCGCCTGGCGGATCCACCTGCGCCGATCCGCCTCCCGACAGCACGGCCACATCGGCGTGCGATCCAATCACCGCGATCGACTGCACCGAGCCGGCGGAAAGCGGCAGGGTATTGTCGGCGTTCTTCAGCAGCACGATGCTCTCGTCGGCGATGTGCTCCGCGTCATCGCGTCCGCGGAACGGATTGACCACCTCGGTCACCGGCGGATCGTCGATCACGCCGTTCGCAAACATCTCGCGCAGCACCCGGTGCACCATGTCGTTCAGCCGCGACATCGGCACCTGGCCCGACTCCACAGCTTTTTTCAGCGGATCGCCGAAGTAAATGTCGCTGGGCTGCTCCTGATCCAGTCCGGAGAGCGCCGCGTGCACGGTGGAGTGCGTTCCGCCCCAGTCCGAAAGCACAAATCCCTTGAAATCCCAGTCCTTTTTCAACACCTGATTCAGCAGGTAATCGTTCTGGCACGACCAGTCGGCGCTCGTGTTCGCCGGGGTTACCGTCTCCTTGTTGTACGAGCACATCACGCCCGCGGGATGTGCCATGGTGATGGCAATCTGAAAGGCCAGCAGGTCGCTCTCCCGCGCCGCGCGCTCGGTGATCTCGGCGTTGTAGATGGTGCGCCCCGTCTCTTCGTCGTTGAAGGCGTAGTGTTTGATATCGCCCATCACGTGGTTCGACTGCACGCCCTCCGCGATTCTGCCGACCATGGTGCCGGCCAGCAGCGGATCCTCTCCGGCATATTCAAAGTTGCGCCCGTTGCGCGGATCGCGCTCGAGATCGACGCCGCCTCCGATCGACATGTTGTAGCCCATGTCGCGCAGCTCTCGCCCGATCACCGACCCGTAGAGAAACAGCGCATTGGGATCCCAGCTGCTCGCCGCGCCCAGCACCGAGGGCAACAGGGTCGCGTAGTGACTGCCAGTAGCCGCGAGCCGCACGCCCACCGCCGAGTCCGCCATGTTGATGCCCGGAATGCCCAGCCGCGGCACCCCCACGACATACCCAGCGCCGCCCAGCGATCCAGCCGGAATGGTTGCGTGCGCCCGCAGGCCGTTCCATCCCGTTCCGTGAACGAAGTTCATTTTCTCGTCCAGCGTCATCTGGCGGATGACGAGATCCGCCCGCTGATCCGGTGAAAGAGCCCGGTTCATCCACGGCTGCGCCGCCTTCGGCTGCGCGGGGGTTTGTGCCGAAGCGGAGAGGAAACCGGCGAGGCATATCATCGCGGCACAGCAAAACAATCGATTGACGAAAGAGCGAGCCATGGGACCTGTACCTTTCACTCCAAAGGGAAATGCTATCTGCCCCAGGAAGGCAGCGTCAAACTGAATCGATTAAGCAGAGCCTTGCCCCCGCGCGATGACCACCGGCCGCGGCTCCTGTGCAGCTGCCGGCGCCGTTGCGGCCGATTCCTCCCAGCCCAGCCACAACATCGTTGACATTCAGCAAACCCGGGCTTAGGCTTGGGCTTCCCGGAAAATCAACGATGACGCGGCTCTCCTGTTGCGAACGTCCTTTGGCCCGCCTGGCTTGCGCAGGGACGCTCGTTCTGATTGCATTCTTCGCGCTCGGTCCGGCGCGCGCACAAACCGCGCCGCAGGCTTTTGCTGTTCAGGACGAAGAGCCGGGCCTGGTCCTGCAGGAGACCGTTCGCCGCGTTGTGGTCGATGTGGTCGTCACCGACGATCACGGCCGTCCCGTGCCCGGCCTCACTGCAAACGACTTCCTGGTCTTTGAGGACGGGAAGCAGCAATCCATCCGCCAGTTTGACGTGCATTCCTCATCTGAAACAGTTGCCCTGCCCGCGCGCCCCGCCGTTTTGCCCGCGAACACTTTTGTCGATCTGCCCGCATCGCCTCAGGCCGTTGGCAAGCCGCTCACCGTGATCCTGTTCGATGCGCTGAATACGCCTCTTCGCGACCAGATTTACGCGCGGCAGCAGATGGTGAAGTTCCTCGAGCAGGAGCCCATCGGCAGCCAGACGGCCATCTTCGTCCTCAGCGATCGCCTGCACCTTCTGCAGGGTTTCAGCGGGGAGCGCGAAGTGCTGCTCGCCGCTGCGAAGCACCAGGGCCCGGTGCCGGACAAGACAGGGCTGCTCCAGCCCACCGGCGACAACGGCTTGCCCACGTCGCCGCTCAGCGTGCAGGCCCAGTCCAGCACCATGCCCGTCGGCGTTACCGGACCGGGCTATGTGCCGGGCGCCGGCGCGGTGGCCACGCCAGCATCGCCGCCTCCGCTGAACGGGCCGATGAGCGCCAATATGCTCATGCAGCAGATGGCCGACGACGTCAGCGGCGGGCTGCTCGATCGCCGCGTCGATATTACTCTCGCCGCACTGCAGCAGATCGCCCGCTTCCTCTCTTCCGTGCCCGGGCGAAAGAATCTGATCTGGCTCTCCGGCTCCTTTCCGGCCGGCGTGGGCCCCGACGAATCCGCCGGCCCCACGGCCTTCGATAATGAGCGCTCCTACTACCAGCAAATCGTGGATACCGACAACCTGCTCTGCATGAGCCAGGTCGCGGTCTATCCCGTGGATGCCCGGGGTGTGCAGGCGCCCATTCTGCGCAGCGGGCCGGGCACGGCGCAGGCGTACGCCGCCAATCTGGCTGCCACGCAGGGAACCATGGACCAGCTGGCGAATGAGACCGGCGGCCACGCCTTCTACAACACCAACCAGCTGGTGAAGGCCTTCGAGACCGCGGCCGATAACGGCAGTAACTACTACTCGCTCACCTACGCGCCCACCAATCCAAAATTTGACGGCAAATTGCGCCACATCAGGCTCACCGTCGATCATTCCGGCTATCACCTCGCCTACCGCCGCAGCTACTATGCCGACGATGCGGGCATGCATCCCAGCCTCCCCGAGGATCTGGCGCTGGCCGCACCCGATCCTGGCTCTCTGCTTTCCGCATTGCAGTTTGGCGCGCCGCTGTCGTACGAGATCGTCTTCGCCGCGCGCGTCAAAGCCGTAGGATCGCCGATCGCCGCCAACGATCGCCAGATGGCCTCGCTGATCCCGTTTCTCCGGACTGCGGCGCGCAACGAGGGCGTCAATTACGACAAGCCCAGGGGCCCGTTTCCGCTGCAGCGCTACACCGTGCAGTTCGGCGTCATGGCACGCCAGTTGACGATGACACCGGGCAGCGACGGCAAATTCCATCCTCAGCTCGCATTCGGCGTCATGGCCTTCGACGCCGGGGGCAATCCCCTCGGCGGCAGCCAAACCACGCTCGATCTCGCCGTCTCCGCCGCGCAGATGCCCAGGCTGATGAAAGAGGGCTGCCAGGCGGTTCTCACGGTCGAAGTGCCCGTCAATACTGCTTCGCTGCGTGTCGCGGTGCGGGATGGCCGCAGTAACCGGCTTGGTTCCGTTGAAGTCCCGCTGCCCATCGGTTCTGCGCCGTAGCCTCGTCCCTCCGATGCCAGCCGCCGATTCCTGCCGAATTCCAGTTTCAGCGCGCGACAATTATCCTGAATCTTCGTCTAATCAACCACGCCCAGGCGGGACCGTCCGCAGACGTAGCCCCCAGGCCGCGATCGAGATACGTGAGTCAGGCCTCTCCCATCCACTTTCGGCCGCAGGGCCGGCCCCAGCCGGGCGGCCCTTGCGATCGAAAGATATTTCGCGGTCCATTAGCCCCCACGGGCCTTCTGCCCATCCAAGCAACCTACAGAGGTGTGCCCTGATGCGTTCCCACAGATTTCGCCGTTGGCCGGCCATCTTTTCCGCAGCGATTCTCGCGTTCGGCGCCGGCGCTCTCGCCGCGCAGCCCGTCCCCGCCCGCATCGCTGAGGACATCAATCCGAACTCCACGGTGGCGCTGCCGGGCACCCTGAGCCCTCGCATCGCTCCGCAGTTCGACACCGGCCGCCTCGATCCATCTACGCCCATCGTGGGCATGACGCTGTGGCTGATACCCACGCCCGAGCAGCAGGCCGAATTGAATGCTCTGGTCAAAGCGCAGCAGACCCCGGGCTCACCCGAATATCACCAGTGGCTCACCCCCGCTCAGTTTGCCGACAACTTTGGGCTCAATCCCGCCGACATCGCCAAAATCGAGACCTGGCTGCAGTCCCAGGGCTTCAATGTGGATCGCGTCGCCAACAGCCGGCTCAGCATCACCTTCTCCGGCACAGCCGGCCAGGTGGAGCAGGCGTTTCAGACCGAGATGCACCACTATCTCGTGAGTGGTGAGACGCACTTCGCCAACTCCACCAACCTTTCCATTCCCTCCGCGCTCGCCGGCATCGTGCGCGGCGTCGGCAACCTCGACGATTTCCGCCCGCAGCCGCAGCACCGCTTCCAGACGCAGAGCGCGCTGACCGCGACGCCGGACTTTACATCGGGGCAGAGCGGCGAGCACTTCCTGACGCCCGACGATGTCGCCACCATCTACGACATCAATGCCGCGTACAGCACTGGTTACAACGGATCCGGCGAAACCATCGCGATCGTGGGGCAATCTGCCGTCGACGTATCCGATATTGAGGCCTTCCAGAGCGCTGCGGGCCTCACCGTGAAAGCGCCCTCGATAACCCTCGTTCCCGGCACGGGAAGCAGTGCCACGGTCGCCGGAGATGAGGCCGAGTCGGACCTCGATCTGGAATACTCCGGCGGCATCGCCACGGGCGCCACCATCGATTTCATCTACGTCGGGAACGCCAACAACAACAACGTCTACAACGCCCTGCAATACGCCGTCGACGACGATCTCGCGGCCATCATCAGCATCAGCTACGGGACCTGCGAGACGGAGCTCGACTCCGCCGATTACTCCGGGCTCAACGAAGTGCTGCAACAGGGTGCCAGCCAGGGCCAGAGCATTATTGCCGCCGCCGGCGACGACGGTTCCACCTCGTGCTATGGCACCAAAGGGCTGACCACCACGCAGCAGGAGGCGCTGGCCGTCAATTTTCCGGCGAGCAGCCAATACGTAACGGCCCTGGGCGGGACGGAGTTCCCCTCCGCCGATGTGGCTGTCGGCAACACCACGTACTGGAAGTCCGACGGCACCACCGACGTTATCAGCTCGGCGCTGTCCTATATTCCCGAGCAGGCATGGAACGATGACAGCGGCGCCATTGGGGCGAAGTACGGAGCACAGTATGCGCTGTCATCCGGCGGCGGCGGTGTGAGCACCTTCACCCCGCGCCCGAGCTGGCAGACCGGGGTGAGCGGGATCGCATCCGGCAGCTTTCGGCTGGTGCCCGACATCTCGCTCGACTCTTCGGCGGACAATGCCGGCTACCTTTACTGCACGAGCGACTCATCAGCCTGGAGCACAGGACAGAAGGCGAGCTGCAACGACGGCTTCCGCGATTCCAGCACTCAGGATCTGACCGTCGCCGGAGGCACCAGTTTTGCCGCGCCCATCTTTGCCGGGATGTTGGCGATGATCGATCAGAAGACCAACTCCTCGAAACAGGGTGTCGCCGCGTCCACGCTCTATACGCTGGCCGGAAATTCAGCTACCTACGCGCTCGCGTTTCACGACATCACCTCGGGCGGCAACCA
>Ga0335075_10017892_pt1 | contig 10519 bp, 13 predicted proteins | sample Lox_Sample_24_FD_206723 | JGI IMG/M metagenome (GOLD analysis project Ga0335075, IMG submission 206723) | Soil microbial communities from Loxahatchee National Wildlife Refuge, Florida, United States - Lox_Sample_2.4 | ecosystem: Environmental > Terrestrial > Soil > Wetlands | place: USA... | reverse complement strand
GGCGATCTGTACACATTAGCGAGCTGTGTGGCAGTTGGTAAGCTGTATACCGTTGGCAAGCTCTGTGGCAGCTGGTAAGCTATGTGACAGTTGGCAAGCTGTGGCAGTTGGCGATCTGTACACTATTAGCAAGCTGCGTGGCAGTTGATAAGCTGTATACCGTTGGCAAGCTCTGTGGCAGCTGGTAAGCTGTGGCAGTTGGCGACCTGTACACCATTAGCGAGCTGTGTGGCAGTTGACGAGCTGCATACTGTTGGCAAGCTGTATACCGCTGGCGAGCTGTGTGGCAGTGGGCGAGCTGTGTGGCAGTGGGTAAGTTGTGTGGCAGTGGGCAAGCTGTGTGACAGTGGGCAAGCTGTATCCCTCCGTCTGGCAACGGATGCTGCCTTTTAGCGTCCCTGAATCTGCGCAGAAATAAGGAGGCGTTCTTATCGATACGCAAAAATTCTAGTTGAGTGCCCCTGGAACTCTAGTTGAACATCACGCCCGCAATGTTAGCGTGACGCTAAAATGCAACATTTGCCAGACTAAGGGATACCGTTGGCGGGCTGTATGTCCCTGGCGAGTTGTATGTCCCTGGCGAGCTGTATGTCGCTGGCGAGCTGTGTGTGGCAGTGGGCAAGCTTGGGTGTTTGGGCGTAGCTTGGCATTCGACGGTGTTGGCGCAGCTGTCAAGTATCGGCCGCCGCAAGCGTTGGCGCCAAGACGGCTTCATTAAAAATAGGACTAGCGGGAATTCCAACCCATCAGGTCAGACTCGTCGCCGCAACTTGTTGGATCGATGCGCTCTGCATTATCCAGGATTCCAGGAAAGATTGGGAAGTAGAATCGGCCAAGATGGATCAGATATACCGTTGTTCTGCCGTCACCATTGCCGCAACTTCGGCGGCGGATGGCCGGGACGGGTGTTTCGTGCAGAAAGAAAAGTGGAGAGAGAGTGTTCCCTTTGAGACGCACGATTCTCACGGGTTGCCGGTGACGGCGCTTGTCCGGAGCAGTCAACGCGACTTGCATGACATCGGCCATGAGAGAATCTTTCCACAAGAACCCCTATCTTGTCGTGCCTGGGTTCTGCAAGAGCGACTGCTTTCCACCCGAGTCCTCCACTGCACAGCCTGCGAGCTAGTCTTCGAATGCCACACCGACTTGTACTGCGAATGCGGAGACTTCCCATTCAAGAGGTCTTTCCACAATGAACAGAGTGGTTATCAGAATTTGCATCCCAAAGACGAGCGCGGTCTGCTCATAGCACCAGACATCCTAAGAACGGCGCTAACAAAAGCTTGCATTTGGAGCTTGACATGGCTGCGCGACTTTACTCCATCGTTTCCATCCAAGCTCCTCAACTTCATATTGCACAACATCTCAAATGGCCTCCTTCTTGATCGAGGAGAAGCTTTTCGCTTTTGGCGAGACATTATAAAATTGTATACTGTGAGATGTCTCACATTCGACCGAGATGCATTACCTGCAATTTCTGGCCTTGCTCGCTTGATACAACGAAGAGTCCTCGATACCTACCTTGCAGGCCTCTGGCGTGAGGACTTACACAGGGAACTACGATGGTGCAAATCAAGTACCCCATTCCATTTACTACCCGAAGACTACGCACTGCTTAAAAGTCTTCCATTTGAGGAAATCTCTCCCACCATCTTGCCGTACCGCTCGCGCCGCACCGCCGAGTTCTGTCCACCCACATGGTCATGGGCGTCTATCAGAGGCGCTGTATCCTTCGACGGCATGTGGACCTCAGACGACGAGCTGGAAGACCGCGCGCAGATCCTTGAAGCCAGCTGCGCTCTTGCGTCGGCAAACCCTATGGGCAGCGTCTCTAGCGGACACATCGTACTAAACGCCCCTCTTGCTCCCATCCGCTTGGGCTTCTATGAAGAGAATGCCCAGAATCTTCTTCATAGATGTCGCGTCGGCGAGCTTGTGTGCGGCCAGGACAATGGCGACCAGCACCAGCACGCCGAAGACTGCACTGAGTGGAATGGGGATGAATGGGCTTCGTTGGATCTGCCGCAAGAAGTGGAGACTGCTACTGCTCTGGATAGACAATCTTTCTGGCGGCTCCGTCTCGCAATCAAGCGACCCCCACACATTGTCGAGATGGTCGACTATGCGGGCAGGTGGCTCCTAGGGACCTTGGCAGATGAGATTTCCAGCTCGCATTCGATCATATATCACCTCCTGCTGAAACAGTCCAAGCGTCGGAACGAAGCCTGCTTCGAGTGCGTGGGACTATTTGTCAAGACTGTCCCGACAGGAGTAGAATATTCACGTGGACAAGTGTCGACTGTGAAGATTATTTGATGAAGTATGAGGAGGGCGAAAGTGAGTCTATTTATAGCGGAGTCCGGCGTGACGCAGGACAAGACGGGTTTGTGCAAAGAATGAGAAGAGAACTCCGTTGCAGGAAACGGGGAGTTCCGGGCCTCGTGATGTATGACTCTAATGGACATTTGACCTTCCTAGGTGGGAATCGGGTAAGGTATACACTCGGATTTGAAATCTAAGCTCATGCACAGAGGTTCTATTTGTAGACATTCTTCTCTGGGCAGATCAACGCATGATCCGTTCCCGTCGCCTTGACTATGGCAGCAATCCACCTCCTCAAGAACGAAAATCTGTGAATTCCAAGCCGCGAACTCTAGTCTCAATTAACTACACGTACCAAGTAACCACCGCTGAGCTTGCAATCGAACATGAAGTATAAGTTTTACCACGAGAATCCTTCAACGTGTAGATAAATCCCGTGTACGTCTGTAGTCTTGCAGCCAGTAAGGCTCGCCACAGTCATCCTGACCGTGGTGCTTAAGCCGAGCGGTCCGCATACCGCAATGCCAGTTTCACCCTCTGCTCGGGCCACCAGGTCCGACACCATAGGTCGAAAGGCAGGGCGGCCAAGTTCTATTGTCGCGTACTCGAGGGGACTTAATTTCTCATTCGTGGCAGGTTGTGTGGGTGAGTAAAATCTGGTTGATGGAGGGGTGGACTCTCCGGTTTGCGACGCTTCAGCATCGGTGATCTCAACAGGATTTCCTGCCAAGCCGTTGCCCTGGGTGGCCATGATTTCTGTATTGTGCCCTTGGTGTCCAGTCAAGGACAGATCCGTCAAGCGTTCGTCTCGCGTCACGAAGATCCTGACCTTTATGTCGACGGCCGTTTGCTGGAACACGGTAAATGCGGCCTGCAGTTCTTCGGAGATCCACGAAATATGCGAAGCGTTCTTTATTATCCACGCGAATTCCACTCGGCGGACGGGCAGCTTCCGGCTCTGCTTGTTGGCGCGGCGTGCAAGGTCTAGGAGAATGGGAAGAGTGAAGGTGACGCCGGTAGAACCGGCGATTAGAAGTACAGTATCGAAACAGGCCAAGTCGGCTTGTGATGCGCCGTACGGTCCGTCAATGAAGGTGATGTGAGTCTTCTGCTGAACCGCCATTTGCTCTTTGGTGCCAGGCAGAAGGGACGCCGTGGACGAATTGGCTGACTCCAACAGATTCCTGGTAAAGCCTTTCTGGGCTTTCAAAATGAAAAGGAGATCGCCGTTGTGAGAGGTCGGAGTCGAAGCGATAGTTGCTGGATGCGATTGACCAATACCATATCGGGGGATAGCAAGGAGGACATGAGCTCCTGGAGACCACCCTTTCACCCGGGTCTGAACGCGGATTCTAGTCACTCCTCCAGCAAGCACTTCGAGTGTTGCTTGGCCAGGATGGATATTGTTCACCATTGAGCGCAGTGTTCGCACCAAACGGTCGAACAAATATAGACCAATTGGAATCCAAATGTATACTCGTGTGTACAGCACCGTGTTCGATAGATGGAACATGATCGCAATAATGAGTCCAAAGAAGGTAATAAGATGCTGAAACACGAAAAACTCGTAACCGAAATTGCGGAATGGAGCAAGGGTGCTAAGATTTAGCCAGCAGAGGAGGACGTACGCCGCTAAACCCGTTGATGTGCATATGTCTGTACTCCACTCGAGCTGTCTGAGTCCGTATAAATTCCACCCATAGTCTTGATAGCCGACATGGAGTGTTGCCATGAGGAGGACTCCTCTTGCTACCCAACGATGCCAAACGTTGAGACGCTCGTACGACACACCAGTGGCGAGACCTATCAGGTTGTTCTTTCCAGCAAGAAGGATGAGTAATGGTATCTGAGTGATGGCAAGCCAACCTGCTCGAATTCCGAGGGCAGCGTAATGTTGTGCTCCCGGCACGCTATCGTTGATGTATTCGAGAGCCAGAATGAAGCCAAGGTACCCGAGCAGAAGGATGATCGTGCCGAAAGGCGGTATCTTCAGCCAGAATGCGCTCCTTACAGGCGTTAATTGGGGATAGGATATCTTCCGGAATACTGCTGTGGGCGTGGCCACGAATTTCGCGAAAACAGAGGCCGCCACAGCTGGCTTTGAACGATTTGCTGCTGCTGCTCTGAGCCTATGAATCTTTAGCGTCGAGACTCAACTTTGGGGACAAGCGGGCGTCAAGGAGATGGGAGTCAAATACCTCAACTTGAGTGTTACTCTCCACATTAGGTTGAGGATGCCAGCAAGGCCAATAACTACAACGACCCCGTACCAGAAATTTCGTGCATACTCATTTCCATAGATCTGAAGAATGCTGTCATCCAATATCTGTGAGAGGAAATCCATAGCTTGAGTGGCATTTGTAAGGTCGTATCCGGTGGCGTATAGGGGTGTCAGTGTCAGTGTCGTGGACGAGCCGTCGCCCGCCATCTCAGACATATTGTTGACTAAGACGAAGACTATCGCTAGAAAGAATTGACCGATAATGAGAAATTCTAAAGAGAATGAAAATCGAACTTATATGGCTTTTGAAGCGGTCACACGCACACTACAGACCTACTACCACCAGAGTATTGAAAGACCGCTGGGAGATAGTCAGCGATAAAGGGGCTATGCTTTTCCAAAGGGTCCTAGTCCAGGTGAGCTTATCCTATAGTATCTTCAAATTCACCACATGGGGTACTTGGTAAATCCATTAGGCTGGAGTAACAGGACGATCTAGGAAGGACAGTTCGAGAGGCTCCTGCGAATTACCATTATGGCAAGCATGCGCTAAGGTTGGACTTCGCAAAGAATACAGAAACGGGAAATGGGCGATATCACCGCAAACAACAGCGGAATTCGGCCACGATATGCGAGGAGCGAAGCTACGCGAACACAGAAATAGATCTGCGGTCAGCGTGGCGTCAGTCTCGATTCGACGAAAGCTCGAGCAGCACAAGGATGGAGTCACATGTCGCATCATAGGGCGCGTAATGAGTGACTCTGGATGCTGGCAGGGGGATCAACCTTGCCGGGCAGATGGACAACTAGGCGATGGGAAAATGCCCATCCGGAGGAGATTTCGCAAGGGGGCCTGATCTTAAGGTTTCCGAGTAACAATCATAGAAGCATTGGGTCTTCAGCAGCTGCCCAAGAGGGCTTAAGCTTACTATCTGCGAGTTTATCAAACTTGATATGGCCATTGAGGTGTACCATGGGGTAGGCAAGAAATAGAATGCCGCCTAAAGGAGCTTCCTAAACTTGACTAGCCGTCGTGAGTGTTAGATGACAGATCGTCAAGCAGTACTTGGCTGCCTAACAAGGCTTAGTGCGGAGGCTTAGGCGGTCGGAACTGTTGACTCGAGACACATAATTCCAAAAGACCCGCAGCACCAATTATTCGATCCATGATAATAATGCTGTGCCGAAACAAAACTTGCCTCTTTACCAGAATTGTGATACAGAGAACAGCAAACGGATGACCAAACTAGTAACGAAAGACTTCGAACAATCTCCGCTAAGACAAGTGCCTCGTCTACACCAGCACCCATGATTCACGACGAAAGCCATCCAAATTCATTTCGAGCTACCTACAATGCAGCCAGCATACCCACTACCAGTCCGAAGCACACAAGCAAGTTCACCAGACTTGATCCTAGCTCTCGAGTGCTGTCGGACGTTGACGCGGACGCCGATGGCGCACCGGTCCCCGATGCTCCATTGCCAGATGAGTTCACAGCGGTCAACGTCAGGTTCAGATCAGCCACGTAGACAATGCCAATACCCATGATTGGCGCGAGAGTTCCGTTGGTATATGTCATGAGCGCGTGCTCGCTAGAATTGTAGTAGGCCGTGACGGACAAAGTGTCACCAATGCCGATAGTACCCATGTTGCTGCAAGTCGAGATGCTCGAAATGTGGATCGTATCGGCACCCATGTTCATGCCAGCCATGCTCGTGCTTGTGCTCATGGGCATGCTGGTACTGCTTTCCATGCTCATGTCAGGCATAGACATTGTGGCCCTTGGTCGCATCGACATTGCTGACATACTCATACCCATGCTCATCGATCCACCGTCGACATAAGCTGGATTTTGACCGTATGCTGCTACACAATCACACATGGTGGTATTATTCTTGTTGATTGTGAGATGCGTTCCGCCGTCGTGAAGATGCCCACCCATAAATGTGATGCGGCCAGTGAAGTTACTTGTCCAAGGAGCGGGATCAGTGTATTGGAACACTTGAGTAGCCTTGGGAGGTACATCAGAGGAGCCGCATCTACCGATATCGAGCCAGAGAGGCTTCACTTTGTCAAAGCCGGCTGGCACCGAGGGGATGTACTCCCAGGTCACGGTGAGAACGGCCTCGCGGGATTGATCGACCATGTTCATCAACTCCACAATGAATCCCAGATTGTCGTCTGGGCCGATATAATAGCCTGCTTGGTCTGTCCTGCAGGTAGAGCAAGTCAGGATCTGCTAGCGAAGGTGCCATGGTTGATCAAGAGAACATTACTTACCCATTAACGCAGATATCAGCCGCCGTCCTCTCGTTTCCGGAAGCGAAGAAATAATCACCAAGGCCCGCCTCTGGACAGATAATTGCTGTTCTGTTCGTGTTCGAGAAGACGGTGTGATGTAGCCAGAGACCGGTGTCGGCGTTGGCAACCGTGCCATTAGGATATTCAAGTCCTGCTTGGATCCAGGTGACCAAGCAGTCTGCGCACGGCTTTTGCGCCACGGGTACTTCCCAATCCTGCATTCCATTGCTCACGCTCATTGGTGGCGTGGTAAATGGGCCATAGCGAATCTTCACCCTTTTCGAGTTATAATTGGGGAAGAACTGGGCAGTTTCCATTGTCATGTTGGAATTCAGCGGTGCCGCTGCTGTGAATACATTAGCTATTGAACATATGATGCTCCAAGTCTTGGACCACGTACCTCTTTTGAGATGTCTGGATCCGGGTTTGGAAGCATGACCAAGGCAATGGCAAGAGCTCAGGAGGAGACCCCCAACCGCACCCCAAAGCATTGGAGTCCACATATTTAACCACCTCGAGGTACGAACCGACACTTTCGAAGAGTTGCTACAGCGGAAATTAGACAGAAATCAGCTCAGGTGCGGTTAGAAGTTCCCATCAGTCTTTGTAGGTATTAATGCAACTGTCGTTTGAGCTAGCCCCCCGTTCTGAATTCGTGAGTAAAGGCGAAACACCTCTCCTTCTGAGCCACACAAAGGACGCATTAGCTGCGTATGCAGGGGTCTGCGCTTGCGTGGTGTTACGACGTTAGAAGCTGCTGATGATGATTGGTGGATGACGCAATGCATCGTTCATGCCCCAAATAGTCTCTGGAGTTTTCCTCATTCGGACGAGGTCACAACAGAATTGCGAACTTCGGATTGGGTTCCAGCCTACTAACGTCAGAACACGCAATTAGCCCCTGGCCTCAAACGTTGGTTCAGTTCGTTGCCTGGAAATTATCAGTGACGCAGCAGTTACTTAGGCGAATGGTCTTCGCTGAGAGTTTAGGTGGTGTGACGGTGTTGGTAATGTAAACTGCACCAGTGTTGCCAACATCGCCATCGCCTCGCATCCACCTCCTGGATGTGATCCTGCCATCGCATCCACCCCCCCGGATGGAATGTGATGCTACATCCGATGGTCCGGGAATAGCAGGGTTGTAACTTCGGGACGAATTTCGGCCCGGAGCAACCTCGGACTCGGTTTTGCCCTAACACATGTAAGAGCTGTGGCCGGCGAGCCTCATCGTACAAAACCTAACCATGACCTCACTGTCGCCCCTTGGATAGGCTTGGTGTTGAATTTGTGTACTATCCCTTCATCTCTTTCACCATAGTCTGGCACGCAACGCCTCGGTGTCCTAGCAGAGCTCGTCTGCTCAGGAGATGCCTGCAATCCTGTTGCGACCCAGGCCAATTGCACAGCATATTGATAGCAGCAACATTGTCGCAGGGTGCATAGAGCCAGTTCTCAGTGATGTTGTAGGCGAGATTGACATCTTTGCCCGCTGGCGTGTAGCATGGTGTTGAACGAACCGGTGTGGCTGAAAGCAGAGGTGTGCAGGCTACGACAGGCTCGAGAGCACAACACGCCAAAAAAGACCGTCTTGTTCCGCCAACGCTGGGGTTTGCTGATACTGCAAAAATCTTCATCAGAAGTTCAATGCAAAATGAGGAAGATTGTGTGAAGGTGCGACGTTCTCTGGCTCCAGCCCAAACGTAGCTGAGTAGCTCTATTCTTTCACCAATCGAGATAAAGGCAACTGCGGAGAGCAGCCCAGCGGCACACATCGAACAAGGCTGGCATTGCGATTTATGGGCACGTATTGCTTGGCTTTTCTTCATTTAGCTGGTTGAACCAATGCTGGATTGCCCATCTTTCTTGACCATCTCGTGCTGTAAGCAAGACCTCCGGATTCCCCGGTATTACGAATTGTCATAATGCAATCTCGGACCGCGGGATCCACCGGCTGATCATAAGGACATCGATTCGGCCGGAGGTGGGTTTGTTCTGGCTAGACACGTAGGCTACGCGTGCACACTATATCCACAGTCCTCTGTAGAAAGAGTACTAGTTCTCATAGTTGTGGCGAACCTAAGAATGACATTCATCAGTGAAATCGACGGCTCTACAAACTTCAGGAGCGACAGCATCAGGTAACATATGAGAATTCAAAGCCAAATGCAAACCCGGCATGAGAAGCAACTATTTCAAATTATTGCGGTATCACAGCCTTAACCATTCGATCACTCGGCGAGTGAGACATAGGAAGTTTGTCAACTTCACTCTCAACAAGTAACTCGGCGTGCAACTCCACGCATGACAAAGGTTGTTGTTTTGCATGTCTCCATATGGACTTGCCCTTGGCTGTTCCGGGCTGTAAGACTCCCAGAATGTATCCGCGCCAGCTCACCATCCCACTCCAGTAAGACTCCATAGGTCAATGCATTCTGGCAAAAGCCCACAGAGCCTAATGCGTCGCAAATGTAGTAATAGAGGTACAGCGTGAGAGGTTTTATGGTTTGAGGGTGAGAAAAGGCGGAGAGGAGTGCGCGGCGGGAGACGTCGGCCGGGAAAGCAGAGGAAAGAGCGAGCCAGGCTGCAATAGTTAGTCAGTGCTGAGAGTTCAAGTCGCCTGTCCACAGGCGGCGATCATGACGTGGGCCGGCCTCAAGTCCGGTTCGCATGCTGTCGCGAAGTGCGAAGATGCTAATGTAATCGAGGGACTGTAGGAGGGGATCTTTGTAGCCGTAGAGGTCGATGGTGTGATCGAGTCCAATGGCACTGACTGCTCTGCAAGCCATATTCGAAAATTTGACTTTGGATTTCGATGATGTGTTGACAATTTCGATACGAACGAAGAGAAAGGTGTAACGTCGAGGTAGGGGGACCTTTTCGGCCATGAAATCAATATTGGCAATTTCGTCCGGGAGCCAGCTTGTGCTGATTCAGGTGTCAACGGATAAGGAATCCTCCGTCACGTCAAATGCGACTCACCAAAGGTCAGGCGCAGTCGACAGCGTGCGTCGATGTTGAGTCCTTCAGCGTCGAGCTAGAATGAGAGATACCCGACCATGTGTACTCCAAAGTCCAGTACGAAGCCATTCTTCTTCCCCCAAAGCATAGAAGGTAGGGCTCCGATGTCTTGCTCGAGCACAGGTTTCAGGCCAAAGTGCTTTGAATGGTTTTGTCGAATCTGACCAATCTTATAGTGGACCTGTTCCACTGCTCGGCTTTGAACACAGTCCTGCAGCCACATCTGCAAAATGTTGATTACACTGTGTTCCTGGAATTATTTCTACCTTCCGGTTCTCGGGTACGGTCGTCATGTTGTTTTGGGAGGGTCAACAGCAACACAGAGCGCTAGTAGGCGTCATCTGCTCTTCATTTATCATTCATATCCTGTCGGCTTGAGGAACAATGTCTGCGAGGAGCTGCTTATATTCGGCAGGCATATATCCGGCTCCCGATTGACGACGAGCATCGACTTCCACAGCTTATGTGGGATTATTCAACAGCAAGAGAGCCGGAGCCGAACAAAAGGTCGTCAATACTCCCAATCGGCATTTTCTCGTTGTGCACCGAACTGCTCTGAGGCCTGGGTTGAGCGCTGGCACTAAGATGGGTATCTATGCTCTCGGTCAGGATTCATCTACGACGAGCCCCATTGCGAGCTGAAATCTGGTCGGAGC
>Ga0335075_10017891_pt1 | contig 10519 bp, 11 predicted proteins | sample Lox_Sample_24_FD_206723 | JGI IMG/M metagenome (GOLD analysis project Ga0335075, IMG submission 206723) | Soil microbial communities from Loxahatchee National Wildlife Refuge, Florida, United States - Lox_Sample_2.4 | ecosystem: Environmental > Terrestrial > Soil > Wetlands | place: USA... | reverse complement strand
GTCGGTTGTCAGTTGTCAGAGAACAATGGGCTGCTTCTCTGACAACTGACAACCGACAACTGACAACTGAGAGCTGAAAGATGAACATTCGTTTTGCCTGTCCCGTCTGTGAATACCCCGGCCGAATCGACATGCCGGGACGTTCGGAATGGCAGTGTCCGCAGTGCGATCATCTGCTGCGTCTGCCCGCCGACGCTGCGGATCCCGCGCTGCCGGCTTGCGCCATCTGCGGCAACGCCGAGCTTTACAAGAAGAAGGACTTTCCCCACAGTCTCGGCATGGGCATCCTGGTTTTGGCCTGCCTGGCCTCGACGGTGACGTACTGGCTCTACGACAAGTGGCTGACCTGGGCCATTCTCATCGGCTCGGCGGCGTTCGACGGTCTGCTGTACCTCTGGGTCAAGGATGTCATCGTCTGTTACCGCTGCCATGCCCATTTCCGCGGCGTCGCCGATAATCCCGAACACAAGCCGTTCGAGCTGACCATTCACGAACGCTACCGCCAGGAACGCTTGCGTCGCGAACAGCTGAAATAGCAGTTGCCGGTTGTCAGTTATCAGTTGTCAGAGAAGCAGCCGGTCTTTCTCTGACAACTGATAACTGACAACCGACAACTGTGATGAAAGGGTGATGGCTGTGGACCTGCCGCAGCGCGAACGCATTCGCGATGATCTCAAGGGCATCCTCAAGGGCGAGCTGCTGTTCGACGATCTCACCTGCGCGCTGTACAGCACCGACGCCTCCATCTTCGAGGTGCAGCCGGCCGGCGTCGTCGTGCCGCGCGACGAGGCGGACGTGCAAGCGCTAGTGCGTTACGCCGGCGAGCATCAGGTGCCGCTCGTGCCGCGCGGCGCGGGTACCGGACTGGCCGGCGAATCGCTCGGCAGCGGACTGATTGTCGATCTGAGCAAGCATTTTCGCGGCATTCTCGACGTGGGCGCCGACACGGTGCGCGTTCAGCCGGGCGTCGTCTATCGCGACCTGGACCGCGAGCTGGCGCGGATCGGCCGCCGCTTCGCTCCCGACCCGGCGAATGTCGAATGCACACTCGGCGGCATGCTCGCCACCAACGCTTCAGGCGTCCGTGCCTTCCGACATGGCTTCACCCGCGATCATGTCCTCCGTCTCCGCGCCGTGCTGGCGGACGGCGAGGCGGTAGAGGTTGGACGGCACTCCCGTACCGCCCGGCGAGACGCCGGCTCCACTGACCGGCGAGACGAGCTTGTCTCGTCGGTAGTGGCGCTGCTGGAACAGCATGCGGACACCATCGCCACATGCCGGCCGCGCACGCGATTCAATCGCTGTGGTTATCTGCTGCATGACGTACACGACGGCGAATCGCTCGACCTGGCGCGCCTACTGGTCGGCTCCGAGGGCACGCTGGCGCTGTTCACCGAGGCGACGTTGCGGACCATTCCGCTGCCGCGCGAACGCGCCGTGGTGCTGCTGGGCTTCGCGCGCCTGGATGCCGCTCTGCGCGCCGCCCAGCTGACGGCGGCGACGGGACCGGCCGCCTGCGATCTGATCGATCATCGTCTGCTGCGGCTGGTGCGCGGCAGCGACAACACTCTCGCCGAGCTGATCTCTGCCGCGGTCGAGTCCGTGCTGCTCGTCGAATACGAGTCCGATGCCCCGGCCGAGGCTCCGCGACTTGCCCACGAGCTGGCCAATCGCTTGCATCGCGCCGAGCGCCTCGCCCTCCTCGCTCACGTCGCCGACGATAAGGCGTCACGCGAACGCTTGTGGCAGGTGCGCACAGCCGTTCTTCCCAGCCTGTACAGCCTGCGCGGCACGGCCGAGCCGCTGGCCTTCGTCGAGGATGTGGGCGTGCCGCCCGAGCTGCTGCCCGGTTACCTGTACCGCGTTCAGGAAGTGCTCCAGCGCCACGAGATCACGGCGTCCTATCTCATTCACGCCGCCACTGGGCAAGTCCACATGCGGCCGTTCGTCGAGTGGCGCGGACCGGAGGACGCCGACCGCTTGCGAGCATTGGCCGACGAGGTTTATGAAATCGTCCTCGACCTGGGCGGCACCATCAGCGCGCAGCACGGCACCGGCCTGGCCCGCACGCCCTGGGTAAGCCGGCAAGCCGGCCCTCTCCTTGCCGTCTTCCGCGAATTGAAGTCACTTTTCGATCCTCATAATATCTTGAATCCCGGCAAGATCATCGAGGCCCAGCCAGGAACGCCGTTCGGGCCGCTGCGACGCCGCGCTGCCGAGAACGCCGACCATCTTCTTTCGCCCTCGCCTTCTCCTCCTGTCGAGGAGGCAACGAATGGAGCAGACAGCTCAGACTCTTCCGTTCCCTCTCCTCCGGAGGAGGGAGAGGACGCCGTCTCCATCCTGTTGCACTGGCCTCCGGGCGGCATGGTGGCCGAGTGTCATAGCTGCAACGGCTGCGGTGAGTGCCGCACTGAAGCGTCCGCCCAGCGCATGTGCCCGATCTTCCGGGCCACGCACGATGAGTCCGCCACGCCGCGCGCCAAGGCCAACCTGATGCGACATCTGCTCGCGCCCGGCGGGGATCCGCGTTTGCTGTCCTCCGACGAGGTGCGCGCCGTCGCCGATTTGTGCGTTAATTGCAAGATGTGCGCTCACGAATGCCCGGCCCAGGTCAACGTGCCGAAGCTCATGCTCCAGGTCAAGGCGGCCAACGTCGCCGAGCACGGCCTGGACCGCACCGACTGGGCCATGGCGCGGACGGAGTCGTTCGCCGGTCTGGGCAGCGCCTTCGCTCCGCTGGCCAACGCGGTGCTGGAGAACCCGCTGGCTCGCTGGCTGCTCGAAAAGCTGTTTGGTCTATCTCGCCGCCGCCGTCTGCCCGCCTTCGCCAAGAGGAGCTTCTTACGGCGGGCGCATCGCCGCGGCTGGACGCGCAAGCCGCGCTCGGCCCGGCCGCGCGTCGCCTATTTCGTCGATATCTTCGCCAACTACAACGATCCGCTCATCGCCGAGGCGGTCGTCGTCGTGCTGCACCACAACGACATCGAGGTGTACGTGCCGCCGCGCCAGGGCGGCTGCGGCATGGCCCCGCTCGCTCACGGCGACCTGGAAACCGCCCGCGAAACCGTGCAGGAAAACCTGCTCGTCCTCTCCGACCTGGCCCGCGAAGGGTATCCGATCCTCTGCTCGGAGCCGACCGCCGCCCTGATGCTGCGCCAAGATGCTCTCGACCTCCTCGATGACGCCGACGCCCGCCTGGTAGCGGCGCAGACGGTCGAGTCCACGGCGTTCCTGTGGGACCTGCATCAGCAAGGCAACCTGCGTACCGACTTTCTGCCGCTGCCGTTCGCCGTCGGCCATCATGTGCCGTGCCATCTGAAAGCGCTGGGCCGGCCGCCGGTGGGTCCGGCGCTGTTGTCGTTGATCCCGGAAATGCGCGTGCATACCATCGACGTGAGCTGTTCGGGCATGGCCGGCACCTACGGGCTGAAGGCGGCCAATTACGAGACCTCGCTGGCCGCAGGCCGGCCGATGCTGCAAGAGCTGGCCAGCCCGCGCGTGTTATTCGGATCGACGGAGTGCAGTACGTGCCGCATTCAGATGGAGGACGCCGGCGGCGTGCGGACGCTGCACCCCGTCCAGTATCTCGCCCTGGGTTACGGCTATCTCCCGGAGCTGCGCCAGCGCCTGCTGCAACCGCTCCGCCCTCGGAGGCCGCGATGATTGTTCACGTCCGTCTCTTCGCTCGCGCTCGTGACCTCGCGCACACCGACCAGATCAATGCCAGTCTCGACGAAGGCGCAACCGTCGCCGACCTGCGCCGTCAGCTCGCCGCCGACTATCCGGCGCTGGCCAAGCTGCTGGAGCACTCGGCGGTTGCGGTCGAGAACGATTTCGCCGACGATTCGCGGGTCTTGCCGGCGAACGCCGAGGTTGCGCTGCTGCCGCCGGTCAGTGGCGGACAGGCTCGGGGTACAGATGTTTCGAGCCTAGTGGTTCGTCAATCTTCGTTTGACAGGTGGGACCGGCGTCTCGCCGGTCTTCTTGTGTGGTGGGACCGGCGTCTCGCCGGTCTTCTTGTGTGGTGGGACCGGCGTCTCGCCGGTCTTCTTGTGTGGTGGGACCGGCGTCTCGCCGGTCTTCTTGTGTGGTGGGACCGGCGTCTCGCCGGTCCTTTGTCCTGGTGGGACCGGCGTCTCGCCGGTCCTTTGTCCTGGTGGGACCGGCGTCTCGCCGGTCCTTTGTCCTGGTGGGACCGGCGTCTCGCCGGTTTGGAAGGAGACGAGATACTGATCCCCCTGCCGAGGACCGGCGAGACGCCGCTCCCACTGACCGGCGAGACGCCGCTCCCACCGACCGGCGAGACGCCGCTCCCACCGACCGGCGAGACGCCGCTCCCACCGACCGGCGAGACGCCGCTCCCACCGACCGGCGAGACGCCGCTCCCACCTGTCAAACGAAGATTGACGAACCACTAGAGTGTTGGTGATCGATTGTCTCCGTTTGCCGTGCCTGGTAGTATTCATCACACGGTTTTCCGGAGAAAGCACATGGCACGAACGAAGAACGGCGGCAATGGCCGCGCGGATCGGCTGGAAGAGACACTGAATGCTTTGGGGCAAGCTCAAGCTAATTTAGTCCAAGCCCAGGCCAATTTGGCGCAAGCTCAGGCGGCCCTGGCGCAGAATCAGACGGCCATGATGCAGAATCAGACGGCCATGGCGCAACAACAGACGGCATTCCTTGCCCGCATGGCGGAAATGGATCGGATCAGCTCCGAGCGTTTTGCCCGCCTTGAGGCCATTCTCGTGGATCACAGTCGAATTCTGGCGGAGCACAGCCGGATTTTGAGAGCGTTGCCCGACGCCATTCGCGACAAAATCGGCTTGAAAAGCCCGACGCCGCCGGCTGCGGATTGACGGATCTTCTTTTACTTCCTCGGCGCGTCGGCATCCGGCTGCGAGATGTCCACTTTCATCTTGCCGCCGTTCAGATCGCTTGCCCACGTCCGCAGCTGGCTGACCACCGGTAGCTGTTTGTCGGGACTATCTCGATACAAGACCATCTCAACTCGGCGAAGGGGCGGCTGTTCTTGCTGCCGTTTCTTGATCGCGTCCTTGATCTCGGCAAACGTTAGCAGCTGCCATTCCCGGTCCGTATCGATGCGATACCGGCGTCCCACCTGGATGTCGGATTCCGACAGGGCGGCGTTGCCCAGCACTTCGATGCGCATCGTCCCGCCGGCCAGCGTCCTCGTCTCACTACCGTTCTTCTTGTCGTCGCCGTCTTGCTTGCCGACTTCCGCTGTTTGTTGACCGTCGCCCTGTCCTGGCCCGGAGCCAAGCCCCCAGCCACCCGCGCCGCCGAAACCCGCACCGCCGCCGCCAAGGACCCACAAGGCGACCAGCCAGCCGCCGATCACTGCGCCGATAAGACGCACCGTCAGCAGCGGCCAGCGTGGTAGTTTTTGTGTGGTGAACGCTCGCATCAATAATTGTGCCAGCAGGCCGACCACGAGGCCGCCCATCACGGCGCCGCCGATCACTGCGAAGATCTTCTCCGCCAACAGGATCTTCTCGCCGGCCTGAGCGAGCACGATTGCTGTCATGGTCAGGGCCCTCCTTACGATGGGCCGGGAATGTCGTAACCCAGCGCCACGCCCTCGAACCAGCGATCGTATTGCTCGCGCTGGCCGCGCGTCGGATACGTGCCCCCCTGGCTGCGCGGATAGAGAATCAGATAATACAGCTCCTTCTGGCCGAGCTTGCGGCGATCGTTCTCCATGAGCGCATGGGCATCGGCTTCACTGCGAACCTCGACGCGATCGGGATCGCGATAATACAGCCTCCCCGTCTGCGGATCGATCTCCAGGACGCGCACCGCCAGGTGCTTTTGCAGCGCCTTGCCTCTCTCCTGACGCAGCTTCTCGATCTCGTCGCGCAGCTCGCGCGGCAGGTCGCGGCCGGACTCGCGGAGGCGCGCCAGCTCTTCTTCCTTCTGGCGCAGACGCTCTTCCAGATCGGCCACCTCCGCGGAGCTGTCGCCAGGCTCCTTGGCCAGCGGCAGGACAAGGAAAATGCAGAACAGCAGCGTCAGCACGTCGATGAGCGGGATGAAGAATCGCGTCACGCTTCGCTGTGGTAGCTGGATCATTCGCAAGTATCTCGCATAAGAACAGCCGACAAAACAGAGCCGCGACCGTAAGGGAGCGGTTGTCTGCACCGCTCCCTTACGGTCGCGGCCCAGCCGGCCCCTTCCGCACCTTGAGTTTATAACGAACGCGGGGATCAGGGGAGACGGCGACGAGGAGGCACGCGGATTGCCTATAATATTCTGGATGCAGGGAAAGGAGATGAAGTAATGGGGGAAGCAACGGAAACGAAAGCCCTCGAAAAGTTGGTTCGCGTGAGGGCCGGCCCTGTCGTTCTGGAAGGGAGCCTGGGGATTCCGGAGAGCGCTCGCGGCGTGGTACTGTTCGCGCACGGCAGCGGCAGTAGCCGGCACAGTCCCCGTAACCGCTATGTCGCCGAGGAGCTGCATGCGGCGGGGCTGGCCACCCTGCTCATCGACTTGCTCACGGAGGAAGAGGAGGCGGTGGACGAGTATTCGTCCCACCTGCGTTTCGACATCGGCTTGCTTGTCGAGCGCTTGGCCGACGCCACGGAATGGCTCGCCGAGGATACACGGACGGCCGGGTTGTCGGTGGGTTACTTCGGCGCCAGCACCGGAGGAGGCGCCGCCCTGGTGGCTGCGGCCCATTGTCCGGAGCGCATCGGCGCCGTCGTCTCGCGCGGCGGTCGGCCCGACCTGGCCGGAGAAGCTCTGCCGGCCGTGAGGGCACCGACACTGCTCATCGTCGGCGGCAACGATCAGCCCGTCATCGGGTTAAACGAGAAGGCGCTGGCTCAGCTCGGCGCTCCCATAAAAAAGCTGGTCATCGTGCCGGGAGCGACCCACCTGTTCGAGGAGCCAGGCAAGCTGGAGGAAGTCGCCCAACTCGCCGCGGAGTGGTTCACTCGTTATCTTGAGCGGGCGGTGTAATCACTTGATTGCCCGTTTCCGAGAACACCGATGGCCAATCTCAAAAAACGCGTGGCGGAAAACGTCCCCGGCGACTTTTTCGTCGATTCGACGTGCATCGACTGCGATGCGTGCCGTCAAATCGCTCCCGCCGTCTTCGGTGAGGCCGCGGAGACTTCTTTCGTCAAGTCGCAGCCGGCGTCGGGCGACGAGCGACGGCAAGCCTTGCGGGCGTTGCTGGCCTGTCCCACCGGCTCCATCGGCTGCCTCGGCGATGATGACGTGAAAGCGGTGATGAAGGACTTCCCGTTGCTCGTCGAGGAGCCGGTCTATTATTGTGGTTACAATTCCCCGAAGTCCTACGGCGGCAACAGCTATTTCATCCGGCATCCCGGCGGCAACTGGCTGATCGACTCACCGAAGTTCTTGCCGCGGCTGGTTGAACAGTTTTCCTCGATGGGCGGCATCGCTCACATCTTTCTGACGCACCGCGACGATGTGGCCGACGCCCGCCTCTACGCCGAGCGCTTCGGCAGCAAGCGCTACATCCACCGGACCGAGCTGGAAGCGCAGCCGGATGCCGAGGTGGTCCTTGACGGCAACGATCCGTGCGAGCTGGCTCCGGGTTTTCTCGCTATTCCGACTCCCGGCCACACGGAGGGCCATTGCGTTCTTCTTTTCGAGGAACGCTTTCTCTTCACTGGCGACCATCTCGATTTCGACCGCGACGAACAGCGTATCTCCGCGTCTCCCGATTACTGCTGGGACTCCTGGCCGTTGCAAACCGAATCGATGCGGCGGTTGCTCGATCATCGCTTCGAGTGGGTGCTTCCCGGACACGGCCAGCGCGTCCATCTGCCATGGGAGGAGATACGGAGACAGCTTGAGGATCTTGTGGGACGAATGCAGAGCGGCAGCGGGTAAAACTGAGCCGCGACCGTCAGGGAGCGGGGGAAGCAACCGCTCCCTGACAGTCGCGGCTCCGTGCCTCGACTTGACGTTCATTTGCCGATCGTCACTTCATAGCGAATGCGGAACGGAGGTAGCGGTTTGCCGAGCAAATGTGCCTTTTTATCCTCGACTTTGTAGCTGAATGACTTACCGGTGACGGGATCAACCGGCAGAGGTAAGCGGATGTCGTCGAGTTTTTCAGGGAGTTTGCCGTCGTGTTCGGCAGCGTAGATCCGCAGCGCCTCGACGCAGCGAAGTAAGCCGATGCGTTGATCCAGCCGCGCCTGCCTCATGGGATACTTGGTCAAGATGTTTGAGCCGTACAATAGCTGCATGAACGGTGTTTTCTTGTCCTTTGGGATCGGCGGGATGGACTCAAGTACGCGGCGTGCCTGCCAGTAGGGCAGCGCCAGGACTTTTATCTGTTCGTCGCGCTGGATCTCCATATTCCGCTTCTCGTCCAGCAGGACGATTTGAAGCGGCGGAAAGGAGGCAATCTTGGCGGCGTCCGCGGGCGCCCGTGCTACGCTCAGACGTTTGCGGGCGGCGCGAACGTGTTCCTTGTTGCCAGAGCGGCTTTCCAACCATTGCCGCCAAGTCGCTTCTTCCTTGCGAGCCTCCGATTCCTCGAAGATACCCGCTTTTGCCAAGTAGGCGAGTCGATTGACGACTTTGTGCAGCTGTCTTTCGTTCATCGGCTCGCGGTCGTCGAGTCCCGTCAATTCGGCCTCCGCCACGACTCGTTCTCCTTGGAACGCCTTTCGGAGATCGACAAACGGGATGGGCAAGTCGGTCAGCGCCCAGAACAAATTCGGACAGCCGGGTTGCTGAATCATCTCATCGACGGTATTCAGGGAGAGGTTGCCGATGGCGAGGCCGACGAGATTGCCTATCAACAGTGGATGTTCGCCGAGATGCCGCGACATGGCGAGCATGGTCTTGGCGGTGGAGAGAGCCTCGTCAAAGTGTCGCTCGGCGATCTCCATGCGAAAGCGTATTTGCAGTGCTCCAGCCAGACGGCGCAGCGCTTGAACGTCCGGAAGCATAACGTTGACGCCATCCCTCTTGAGCCGGAGAAGAAGCTGCCAGTCCGGGTTATCCAGACGAGCTGCGGAATCGGCTAGGCGTAGGCCGAAGTTGGTACGGTAGAACTGCATTTCCTTCAACGGGAGATTCTTCAACGGCATTGCCTGCCACTTTTCCTCATCCGCATTTTTTTTCGGATCCGAGAGGATTATGTTTCCGGCAAAGTATGTATCCCGTTGCATATAACTCGTCAAATACCCCTGGATCGGATTGCCGGGGTTCATCTCGCGCAGCTCTGGCAATAGTCGATATTTCAGGGCCGGCTTCGGCGCCGCCATCGGTTGCACGGTCATCTGAATCACCGTCTCGTTGGGCTTGTCGGCCGCGCGGACGGCGAGTGACGGCAGCAATAGCAAGGCGCAGACGGGGAGCGTTGGCCACATGGAAAATCTCCTTGGTCGTGGGTGAAATTAGTTCAGGATCGACTCGGGCGGCGGACCGAAGGCTCGCAGAGGTGGCGGCGGCGGAACCAGCTGCTCCTCGCCAATTGATTCGGGCTGATCGAAATCCAGCGACCGCATCCGCGCATGCCACATCCCCTTCAGAGGTGGTGCGGGCACGGACTCATCCGGCGGCATGTCGGGCGCAGGCGAGTCAACGACGACGGGAGCAGGCATTCGCGTGGGTTGCGGTGTTCGCGGCCACAGACATACGAGCGTCAGCACTTGCGACAGGGCCAGCGCACCAGCAACGGCTTGCCACTTGCGTTGGGTTCGCGCCGAGGCACGGCCGGCGGCGAACAGCAGGGCGTCGCGATCCAGGCCCGTCGCGTCGGGCGTGAAACAGCTCAGGTGTTCGGCGAGCCGTTCGGACATGGTATCCTCAATTCCTTGCGGAGAGCGTCGATTCCCGCGTTGTAGCGGCGAAAGGCGGTGCTGGTGGAGCAACCGGCGACAGACGCGATCTCCTCGAAGCTCAGGCCGCCCCACAAACGCGCTACGATGACCTCGCGCTCCTCGTCCGGCAACCGTTGTAAGGCAGCCACGGCTATCGCCTCGTCAAGCCCCTCGATTTCCGGCTCGACGAACCAGCGAATCGTCCGGGCCATCGCCGACTCACGGCGTTGTCGTCGCCGCGCCGCCTTGCGGGCATCGAGGGCGGCGTTGCGGACGATGCGGTACAAATACGGCACGACGGCGCGCGGCGGCTGTCGTAGCGACACCAGTTTCAAGAACGCTTCCTGGACTACATCTTCGGGCGTGTCGCACCATTGCCGGGCGTAGAGCACCAACGCCGGCCCGTGACGATCCAGCAGACGCACGAAGTCGTCAGAACGCATATCACCTTAAAGACGACACCGGCAGTAAATCATTCCACAAAAATCGAGCCTGCCGCTTGCGGCTTAGCGCGAAGCCGCAAGCGGCAGGCTAAAGGTGCGTCCAACAATAACTTCCAAGTCGGTGGGACCGGCGTCTCGCCGGTCGGTGGGACCGGCGTCTCGCCGGTCCAGGGAACAGAAGAGTGGTGAGACGCCGGTCCCACCAGCACACAAGACCGGCGAGACGCCGGTCCCACCAGC
>Ga0335075_10017890_pt1 | contig 10520 bp, 8 predicted proteins | sample Lox_Sample_24_FD_206723 | JGI IMG/M metagenome (GOLD analysis project Ga0335075, IMG submission 206723) | Soil microbial communities from Loxahatchee National Wildlife Refuge, Florida, United States - Lox_Sample_2.4 | ecosystem: Environmental > Terrestrial > Soil > Wetlands | place: USA: Florida... | reverse complement strand
CGCGGGCCCGGGCGGCGGAATTACGCCGACAGGCCGAGGCTGATTCCGACGACACGTCCGACGCCGACGAGGCCGCCGGGCCGTCCCGGCGCTGGCGGCGGTTGCGGATGCCGCGGGTTCCTCGCCCCTCACGAAAAGCCGCGACTGCCACCACCGCGTCAGTGCTGATCGCTGCCTCGCTGTCGGCGACCGGCTACATGCTGTGGCAGCACTACGCACTGCTGCGCGAGCAGCGGCACGCGGCGGAGTTTGCCGCCGCAGCCCGGAAGGGAGTCGCGACGCTGATGTCAATTGACCCCGACCACGCCACGCAGAGCGTGCAGCGCACCATTGACCTGACCACCGGCGCGCTGAAGAGTCAGCTTCAAGCGACGTCCGTTTTGATGGTCAAAAGCGCACAGGATGCCAAGGTCGCCACCACAGCCAGCGCGCAAGCCGCCGCGGTCGAGTCGATGACCGACAACTCGGCGGTCGTCCTGGTGGTCGCGAAATCCGACACCACCAATCCTGACAAGTCGAAACGGCCAACGGTCTTCTGGCGAATCAGTGTCAACATCGATCGGGATGGCGGCCAGCTCAAGATGTCGAAACTCGATTTCGTCCAATGACTTCCGAGCCAGAGACACCCGACGACGAGGACCAGATCACAGTCGAGGATCCGGAATCACCGACCGTAGAGACGGAGACGTCTCCGCTTGGCGACGCACGCCTCAGCCAAAGGGCAGCGATCGGCCGGGTGACCGCGTGGAGTTCGGCGAACTGGCGTCCAATTCTCGTGGTGACGTCGGTAATTGCCGCTCTCGCGCTGGCCACCGGCGTCTTCTTCCTCCAGTACCGTCCGGATCGCCGGCTTGATGATGCCGCGGCCCGCCGGGCCATCCAGGCAGCGTCGGACGGCGCCGTCGCGTCGCTCTCGTACTCCAGCGACAGCATGGATCGCGACTTCACCAACGCGAAGTCACACCTCACCGGAGAGTTTCTGGCCTACTACGACAAATTCACCAAAGACTTCGTCGCGCCGAAGGTGAAGGAAAAGAATCTCACCCAGACGGCCACCGTGGTTCGGGCGGCGGTGTCAGAGCTGCGTCCGGACTCGGCTGTCGTGCTGTTGTTCCTCAACGAGACCACCACGGGCAAGGACAAGCAGAAACCGCTGATGACCCCGAGCGCCGTGCGAATCACGCTCACGAAGGTCAGCGGTTCATGGCTGATCTCGAAGTTCGATCCGCTGGAGTGAGCCCTTCGTTCGAAGCTGTACCAGGCCGGTAACGCCAGTGTTATTCTCACCAAGCGAGAACGTCGCTGCCGGTGTCGAAAAGCGCGCCGACATACTCGGGTTATGTGCGTCGAGGAGTAGACGATGCGCCCACGTGGAACAGTCGCCGCCGCAATGGTGTTGGCTACCAGTGCAATTGGGTTTATAAGTCCGGCATCCCCGGCTTGGGCGATAACCAAGGACGATGTCGCGATCAACGGGACGTTCCGCGTCACGTCGATCGGCAACTGGGCCACGATCAATGATCAGTTCAACGGCGAGCCCAGCACCATCCAAACCTGGACGATCAGCTCCACCTGCTCCACTTTCCTCTCTTGCACCGGCACGGTGAAGAGCAGCGAAGGCTGGAGCGCTCCGACCTATGTGCACGACGGGGAGCTGTGGTACGTCAGACATGACGTGCCGAACTGGGAGCGGTGCGAGGACGGCACCGCGTACACCGGCAAGCAGATTTTCTCTTTTTACCCGGCCGATCCCACCGGCACTACCGGTGAATTCCAATACGGATCGCCGGTGATGGCCGGTAAGAACAAGACGGAAGGCCCGAGCGGCGCCTGCGGGCAGAACCAGTGGCTGACCATCGAAATGCCGCTGAGGATGGACAAGATCGGCTGACGCGGCCCTTTAGGTCGGAAACAGGTCCTGCCACTTCTTCGGCGCTGCCTTGGTGACCAGATCCGACTGCTGGTACAACTTTCCGTCCGGACCGAGATAACGACCGGTGTGCGGATCGTATGAGGCGACCGCGACGGACGGCGCGGGCCGAGATCCTTTGGTGCCGAAGGCACTTGGGTGCGCCTGCGGTTGTGCAGGACCCGCGGGTGGTGGCGGAACGGCCGGCGGTGCGGGCGCTGCCGGTGGTGGCGGAAGCTGACCCGGCGCTGGGGTGTCCAGCGGCGCTATCGGCGGGAAGTCCTTCGCTTGGGTCGACATCGTGGCCGACGAAGGGACCGGTGCTACGGCCGCGCCCTTCGTGCCCGGCGGCGCGGTGGCTCCTCGCGGCCCGGGGGGCGTTCCCCGCGGGAAGGCCCCCGGCGGCAGAGGTGTTCCTTCGAGCGGGCCGAAGATTCTCTTGTCCGCGGTGACGCGATCGTCGAGTGGGATGCCCTGCTTGACCAGGTTCGGATCAAAGGGGGTGGGCCCGAGCACATGCTGGCGCATCGCCAACGGCATGTACGGCCTGTCGCTGTTGCAGATTTCGACGGTGGGCGCCCGCTTACCCGGGTGCCCCATGCAGGGATAATTGCGGGCGCCGCGGACAGCGAGCGGCGAATCCTGCGGCAGCTTGCAGTACATCCCGTCCGGGGTGTCGATGTCGCTTAGGTCGGACGGGGATCGCCATTGGCTCGCTGGCAGAAAGCCGACCCGGCAAATCGGTGGATCGTCAACCGTCAGCGCAAAGTCGCCCCTGGCCCAACCGTCCGGCCAGTTCGCGCCCTGCGCCGTTTGCTCGTAGGCAACCGACGCCGGAAGCAACACCAGCAACTGCTCCAGCGAGGGGTGATAGGTGACGCCGATCTGCCCGATCGTGGTCAGGTTGGCAAGCAGCAGCGGCAGCGTCGGCTTGATCTGCTGGAAGAGCCGTGACGCCTCGTCCAACGCCCCCGGACCGGTCTGCAGAATCGTGCGGACCTTCGAATCATCGTTCGTCAAGACGTCCGAGATCCCGGCCAGGCTACGCGACCACGTCCGAATGGAGTTGGTCGTCTGCGCCTGCGCGTCCAGCAGCGGCTGGCTGTCCTCGATCAGCTGGCGAGTGTGGTCGGAAATGGCGTTGGCGTCGGCCGCGATTCGCGACCCCGAGTCGGCCAGCGACGCGAAGTCGTATCCGGCCCCGTTGAAGGCCTGGAAGGACTCGTCGAGCAATTGACTGATCTTGTTCTTGGGCAGGCTTTTAACAAGGGCACCCACCTGATCGAGCATCGGTCCGACCGCCTGCGGAATCGTGGTGTCTCGCATGGCAATCACCGATCCGTCGTGCAGATACGGCGCCGAATCGGTGCGGGGCTGCAGGTCCACATACTGCTCGCCCACCGCCGAAACGCTGAGCACCTTGGCTTCGAGGTTCGCCGGGATCTTGGCCGAACTACCAATCGACAGCGTCGCGTTGGCGCCGTTCGAGGTGAGCGTCACCGCGGTGACCTTGCCGACCTGCACGCCGCGGTAGGTCACGTTGGAGAACCGGTACAGTCCGCCGGTCGCCGGCAGCTCGAGGGTGACGGTCATCCGACCGATGCCGAGCAGGGTCGGCACCTGCATGTAGACGAGGACCATCGCTATCACACCGATAGTCCCGACGATCGCGAAGATCGCCAGCTGAATTCGAACGAAGCGCGACAGCATCTATCCACCCCCTCCCGTTGGCGGGATCCCAGGCGGCGGAACAACATTCGGTGCAACCGGTCCCGGGGCAGACGGAGCCGCCGCGGGTCCGGGCAGCGGACCGAACCCAGCGGGTGGAGCCGCGGGTCCCGGCAGGGGGCCGGGCGCCGGTGCAGCCGGTCCGGGCAGCGGCCCAGGCGCCGGCGCAGCCGGTCCCGGTAACGGCCCAGGCGCCGGAGCAGCGGGGGGTCCGGGCAGCGGCCCAGGTGCCGGCGCAGCGGGTCCAGGTAGCGGAGCGCTGAACTGGAGATTCGGCTGCGCGGGTCCCGGCGGTGGCGGAGCTTGGGGACCTGGCGGGGGCGGCGGGGCGCCGGGCGGCGGTCCGAAGCCGCCGTGGAATGGATCCAGGGTGTATCGCAGGTACGGCGGATCACCGGGCGCGGGTACCAACTGTTCGTTGAGGTCTCCCCAGTGCGTACCGAGCAGCAGGGCGCTCTTGAGCTTGGGGATGGTCAGATCCAGATGCACATGCAGGTTGAAGTAGTCGCCGCGGATGGCCCGGTCGACGAAGTTCTGGGTGAACGGGAAGACCGCTGCCGCAGCGAGCGCCGTGTCGAGGGGCGGTCCGACGTCGGCGAGGCCCTTGATGGTCGGCTCCAGGTTCTTGAGGTTCCTCACCAGGTCGGCCTGGGTGTCGTTGATCAGCCCGTTGGCGGTATTGCTGAACACCCGCAGACGGTCCAAAGCGGCGGTCAGGCGGGGCCGCTCCTTGATCAACACATCGAGCGCGGGCGGCAACCTCCGGAGCGCCTCGGTGACAACGTCACGCTGTGCCGCGAAGGTGCCGGCAAGGTGGTCCAATGCTGTGATGGACGCGATGATTTCGTCGCGCTGTTGGTTGAGCGTCCCGACGAAAGTGTCGAACCGATTGATCAGGTCGCGTACAGCACCGGCACGCCCGTCGAGTGCTTCGCTGAAGTTGTGGATGATCTCGCCGACCTGCCCGAGTCCCCCACCGTTGACGACGAGCGCCAGCGACGACAGGGTCTGCTCGGTCGAGGGATAGGTCGACGATCGACTCAGCGGGATGGTGGCGCCCGGCCGCAGCCGTCCGACACCTTGCTGCCCGATCGGCGGATTGAGCTCCAAATGCATGGATCCCAACAGGCTGGTCTGGCCGATGCTGGCCTCCGCGTTGGCGGGAACGACGACGTCAGGCTTGACCGAGATCTCGACGTCGGCGTGCCAGTCCTTTACCTTCATCCCGCGCACACTGCCGACCACGACGTCGTCGATCATCACCGGCGAATTCGACTCCATCGTAATGACATTCGCGAGCTCGACGTGATAGATGTCGGCGCCCGGTCCGCGCCCCACCGCACCGGGCAAAGGCAGCGAGTTGAGGCCGTGGAAGGCGCAGCCGCTGCCGGTCACCGCCACACAGCCCGCGACGGCCAGCACACGCCGGAGCGCAATCCGGGCGGTCACGGGTGCGGGCTTTCGGCTGGGAGCAGCGGAGGCGGCGGTGGCGGCGGCTCTGGTGTCGACGGCGGCGGCGGCTCCGGCATCGCAGCGCCGGGTATCCGGGGCAGTGGTTCCGACGGTTCCGGGCCGGGCACCACCGAATCACCATGCAGCCCCGTGTACGCCGAGATGGCCGGCGGGGTTTCCGGAGGACCGGGCTTCGGGCCCGCGCCGCCGGGCGCGAGGCGGTCTTCGGTGTAAACCACGTTGCCGGGGTCGACCGACTTCTGCAGGAACGGATCGAACGGGATCGGCAGGCTGTTGAAATTGAGCACCCGTAGCCCCGGACCGAGGAACAGGGAGCACAGCTTGCCCGTTTCCACTGCCGTGACGTTCTCTATGGCCCCAATTTGGGTGCAGCCCTCAATGGGGAGCGGCGCAATCAGGCCCCCCCACGTGGGATTGGCGAAGTTCGTGATCCCGAACCCACCCACGATAGTTCCGGTGTCGGCGTTGTAGTCGTTGAAGAAGTTGCTGAGCGCGGTCGGCGCGCCGTGCAGAACGTTTTCCAGAGCCATGTGCTGATCGACCAGCGGCTGGATGGCATTGGTCAACCGGGCGAGCTGTTCACTGGTCGCGTCGCGGGTCCCGGCGATGAATCGCTGCACCTCGCCCACCGCCTGCGACAAATCGTTAAGCGCCTCGTCCAGATCGGATTTGCTGTCGTTGACCACGCTGGTGAGGGTGGCCAGCCGATTGTTGAACTGCACCATCTGGACGTTGCTGTCCCGCAGCGCGGTGACGAACGTCTGCAGGTTCTTGATGATGTCGACGATGTCGCCGCTGCCGTTCGCGAATGTCCTTGCCACTCCTGACAATTGCGCCAGCGTCTGGCGCAGCTTGTCACCGTTACCCTGGAGCGCGTTCGCGGCGGTGTCGATGAACCGCGATATCGCCGGCGTCGACACCTTGGCGTTCGGACCCAAATCCGTTGCCAGTCGCATCAATTGGTCTTTGACCTGGTCCCACTCCACCGGTACGGCGGTGCGTTGCACCGGTATCACCGCTCCGTCAGCCATGACCGCGCCGCTGGTCCGGTAGGCGGGAGTGAGTTCGACAAAGCGCGCGGCGACCAGGTTTTCGGTGAAGATGATCGCTTTGGCGTCCGACGGGATGGGCACGTCGCGGTCGACCTTGAGGGTCAGTTTCGCCTGGGTGCCCTGTGGCTCAATGGATTTGATGGTGCCGATTTTGACACCCGAGACCCGGACCTGGTCACCGGGATAGATCGCGGTGGCCGAGGTGAAGTAGGCGGTGATGGTCTTCGGACCGAAGAAGATCTGCCGGATCACCGCGGCCGCACCGACAACGAGAAGCGCTGCCAGGGCTAACGCGATTGCCGCGGTCAGCCTGTTTCGGGGAAGCCGGGAAATCCTGGAGGTCACTGGGATCCTCCGATCCGGCCGCCCAAGGTGCAGCCCGGGCACGGCGGCGCGCCGTTGTACGGGAAGGGCAGCAGCGACCGCGGCACCGGTGACGGGAAGCCCGGACCGCGCGAGGTGTCGAAGGTGCGGAATCCCCAGAGGTAATCCAGGAACGGCTGGAAAATTTGCCCCTGAAGGAGGTTCGGAACGAACGCCGAGTAGGCGTACATATTCGAGATGGCCTCACCCGTCGTAACCTCGAATTTCGCGAGACCAGGTAACGCCTTTTCGACGTTATCGCGGTTCTTTTCCAGCACGGCGGTCACCGAATTCAGCCTCTTCAGTGTCGGCGCCAACTTGCTTTCGTTGTCGTGCACCAATCCGGTCAGCTGCTGGGCCACCGTAGAGGTCGCGGCCAACAGTTGAACGATCTCCTGTCGACGCCCCGCCAAGACCTCCAGCAGGTCGTCGGAATTGAGAATCAGCTTGTTGACCTGTTGGCTGCGCTCGGACAGGATTCCGGTGACGGTGCCGGCACTCTTGAGTAGGTCGGCCAGGCTGGTGTTGCGGTCGTTGAGGCTTTTGGATAACCGGCTGACCGCGTCGAAGGTGGGCCCCAATTGCGGGGCGATCTGGTTGAGCGTGGCCGACAGTGTGTCCAGCGACTGGTTCAACGTCGCGGTGTTGGTGTCACTCGCGTAGGCCGTGAAGTCACTGACCGCCTCGGTCAGCGAATACGGCGAGCCGGTGCGGGAAATCGGGATCACATCCGACGGATGCATCATTCCGCCGCCGGCAGACTCGAGGGTCAGCACGCGCTCGCCCAGCAGCGTTCCGGTGCGGATGTGTGCGGTGGTATTCGTTCCGAGTGGAACGTTGCCCCTCATCACGAACGTCACGAGCGCATCGCCGTCGTGCAGCGACACATCGGACACAGTCCCGACTTTGATTCCGGACACCGTCACCGCGTTGCCGTTGGCAAGGCCGCCGGCTTGGGAGAACAACGCCTGGTATCGGACGTCGCTCGCCAACGATGTAATCCGATCGGGCGACAGGCCCACCAGGATGAGCAGTGCGACCAGGACGGCGCCGATGAATCCGGCTTTGATGAGCCCGGTTCCGCGGTACTTAAGCATCAGTGATTCTCCGCATCCGGTTCTTCGCACCGTGGCGCATTGGCTCGAAAAAGGGGCGCTAGCACGGTCTTGCCGGACAGGTCCGTGCCACGGATCTCGAGTTGGCAGAGGAAGTACGGGATGGTGGCGCCGAACACGCCGAGCCGGGCCAGCTTTCGGTAGTTCCTGGGCGACTTCTGAAGTGCGGCATCGACACGGTCTTTGTCGTTTTCGAGATTCGGCGCGACTTTGTTGAGCTGGTCGATGGTGCCGGACAGCGGTGGCCTCGCTTGGCGCAACAGACTTGCCACCGAGGTGGTGCCCTTGCTCAGCGCGTCGATCGCGGGACCGAAGGTGTTTCGGTCGCCTGCCAATCCGCTGATCAGCTTCTCGAGGCGATCGATTGCCTCGGAGAACTTGCCGCCGTCTTTGGTCAGGGTCGCCGCCACGGTGTTCAGGTTGTCGATCAGATGCTCGATCGTTTGGTCGTTGTCCGCCAACGCATTCGAGAATGATGTCGACTTGTTGAGCAGCGACTGCAGGGTCGGGCCCTCGCCCTGGAATATCTGCAACAGAGCCGACGAGAGCGCGTTGACATCGCGGGGGTTCAAGCCGAGGATGAGCGGTTTCAGTCCGCCGAGCAGCAGATCGAGGTCCAGCGCCGGCGAGGTGTGGTCGACACTGATCTGACCTCCGGCCGGCAGTCGCCGGGTCGAGCCTGGCCCATCGACGAGGTCGAGATAGCGATCACCGACCAGGTTGAGATAGCGAACGGCCGCCTTCGTACCGTCGGTGAGCGCGACCGACTGGTCCGCGTCGAATTTCACCAGAACTTTTTTGTCCGGTTGCAGTGCAACGCCATTGACGGTGCCCACCCGGATGCCCGCTACTCGCACCGAATCTCCGGCCTTCAGGCGTGACGCGTCGTTGAATAGCGCCGAATACCCGGTGACCGCACCGGTGCGGTACTGGCCGAAGATGAAGAACAAGAACGCGGTCAGCACCGCCATTACGACGGCGAAGACACCGAACTTGATCAGCGTCGCGCGCAGTGAGCCCCTCATCCTTGGTTCCCTACCCCGACGGAGTTGCGCGGTGGGCCGTCAATCGGCCCATACAGCAACTGCTTGAGGCCATCGAAATTCAGCAGCACCTGCGGATTCCCGTACTGCACAGGGTTGGCGCCCGTGTCTGCGACGAGAAGCTTTGCCTTGGTGTTGAAGGGGAGCTTCGGCATACCCATGCAGCGCGGGCCGCCCGTCGCCGAGACCTTCGGCAGGTTCGACGGATACCGGTAACGCTCGCCGCCCCAGGTGAGACTCGCAATGATGTTGATGCTCGGCTCCGGCAGCGGCGGACCCTTCGCGATCTCTGCCATGCCGCCGAAAGTACACGTCAGCGCCGGGGCGTATTCGTTGAGCAGATCGGTCGTCGGCGCCAGCAGGCGGATGACATCCGTCAACCCCTTGCGGTTGGTACCGAGGACGTCATTGCCGATGTCGGCCAGACCGATCGCGCTGACCAAGAATGCGTCCAGGTTGTGTTGCTCGTCGACGATCGACTTGCTGATGCTCGCCGAGTTCTTAACGGTCCGAACAAGATCCGGCGATGCGTCGCCGTAAGCCTGGAAAACCGGCACCGACAACGAGATGTCGCGGCTCAGCGCCGGGATAACAGGATTGAACTTCGCCAGAAACGAGTCCAGGTCGCTGAAGGCTTGGCCGATCTTTTGCCCTCGGCCGCTCAGGGCCTGCGAGACAGCCCCGAGGGTCTCGTTCAGTTTCGCGGGATCGAGGCTTCCCAATACCGCCGTCAGATCCTTGAACACCGTATTGATCTCGACGGTGACGTGTTGGCTATCGAGCACCTGACCGGCGTGCAGCGCCTGCGCCGACGGTTCGGCCGGTGCCACCAGATCGACGAACTTCGCACCGAAAACCGTCGGCGACGTGAGGTCGACGAGCACATTGGACGGAATAAGGTGCATCTCTGAGGGGTACATGTCCAGGTGCAACACGGCTTGGCCATTTGGCCGCGACTCGATCGACGCGACTTTGCCCACCTGCACGCCGCGCATCTTCACCTTCGCGTCGACGTTCATCACCAGGCCGGCCCGCGACGCGAGCACGGTCACCGGAACGCTTTGGGTGAAGCTGCCCTGGAATAGGCCCACTGCAACGGCAACGATCGCGACGAGAATCGCCACGGTCGCCAGACCGGTCAGCGCGCGTATCCCGTTGTGCTGCATCGAATCCTTTCCTATCCCGAGAGGTTGAAGTTTCCGTTGGAGCCGTAGATCGACAGCGAAACCAGGAGCGTCACAGACACCACGACGATGAGCGATGTGCGGACCGCATTACCCGTTGCGACCCCGACGCCCTCCGGTCCGCCCGCTGCGAAATACCCGTAATACGTGTGCAGCAGCAGAACGGCGAGCGCCATCAGGATGGCCTGGAGGAACGACCACAACAAGTCGATCGGGTTCAGGAACGTGTCGAAGTAGTGGTTGTAGAGGCCGCTCGACTGGCCGAACAAGACGGTAGTGGTGAACTGGCTGGCGAGGAACGACAAGATGACGGCAATCGCGTAAAGCGGTGTGATCGCCATCATTCCGGCCACGATCCTGGTGCTGACCAGATACGAGATCGGCCGAATCGCCATGGCCTCCAACGCATCGATCTCTTCGCTGATCCGCATCGCGCCCAATTGCGCCGTCACCCCGGCGCCGAAGGTGGCCGCCAGGCCGATCCCGGCGACCACCGGCACCGCGATGCGGACGTTGATGAACGCCGACAGAAATCCGGTCAGCGCTTCGATGCCGATATTGCCCAGCGAGCTGTACCCCTGCACCGCGAGCGTGCCGCCCGCGGCCAGGGTCAGGAATCCGACGATCACGACCGTTCCGCCGATCATCGCCAA
>Ga0335075_10017889_pt1 | contig 10521 bp, 10 predicted proteins | sample Lox_Sample_24_FD_206723 | JGI IMG/M metagenome (GOLD analysis project Ga0335075, IMG submission 206723) | Soil microbial communities from Loxahatchee National Wildlife Refuge, Florida, United States - Lox_Sample_2.4 | ecosystem: Environmental > Terrestrial > Soil > Wetlands | place: USA... | reverse complement strand
CGTCAGGCGCATGGTCATCCTCGCCTCCGAGGACGTCGGCAACGCAGACCCCGCGGCGCTGTCGGTGGCCACCGCCGCCGCCCAGGCGGTGGAGCACGTGGGCATGCCCGAGGCGAGCTACGCGCTCGCGCAGGCCGCCATCTACCTGGCGCTCGCGCCGAAGTCCGCCGCCGCCGGCAGGGCGCTCGCGGCGGCGCGGCGACACGTGCGCGAGCACGGCGCGAAGGCGCCGCCCGCGTGGCTGCGCTCCGGCCCGCGCCCCGGACGCGCCGCCGGCGCGGAGGGATACGACAACCCCCACTCGCACCCCGGTCACCTCGCTCGCCAGGAGCTGGCCCCGGAGGGCGTCGTCGGCGAGCGCTTCTACGTGCCCGACGAGGCCGAGGCGGAGCTGGCGGCCCGGCTGCAGAGGATTCGCGCCGCGCGCGGCCGCCAGCCATGACCTCGCGCGGCGCGCTGGGGCCAGCGGTGACCTCGCGCCGCGCGCGGCCGGCAGCCGTGACCTCGCGCGGCGCGCGGCCGGCAGCCGTGATAATCGAGCGGCGATGAGCGCGATGCGGGAGAGCGAAGCGGCGGACGAGCAGCGCGGCGGCCCCGAGCCGGCGGGGGGGCCGCCGCGTCTGACGGCGCGCGACCCCGCCACCGGCGCGAGCCTGGGCGGCGTCCCGGCGCTCGCGCCGGAGCAGGTCGAGGAGGTGGTGCGCGCCGCCCGCAAGGTGAAGCCGCTGTGGGCGCTGCTGCGCGTGCAGGACCGCGCCCGCTACATGGCGCGGATGGCGCAGGCGGTGATCGACGAGTTCGACGAGCTGCAGGAGCTGATCGCCCGCGAGCAGGGCCGCCCGCGCGCGGAGGTGGCGGCGCTGGAGCTGCTGAGCGCGATCGACGCCCTGAAGTGGATCGCCGAGGAGGGCGCCGAGGTGCTCGGCGGGCGGCGCGTGCGCGTCAGCCGCACGCTGGCGCTCGCCAAGCGCGCACGCATCGCCTTCGAGCCCTACGGGGTGGTGGGCGTGATCGGCGCCGGCAGCGCGCCCTTCGCGCAGCCGCTCGGCCAGATCGCCGGCGCGCTGCTGGCGGGCAACGGCGTGGTGTTCAAGCCCGCCGCCCGCGCCTGCCTGGCGGGCGAGCGCGTGGGCCGCGTGCTCGCCCGCGCCGGGCTGCCGGAGGGCCTGGTGCAGATCGCGCACGGCGGCCCCGAGGTGGGCGTGGCGCTCGCACGCTCGTCCGTGGACAAGGTGCTGTTCACGGGCTCGCCCGCGGTGGGACGGGTGGTGGCGCGGGCGTGCGTGTCGCGCGAGAAGGAGGTCACGCTGGAGCTGGGCGGCAAGGACGCGATGGTGGTGCTCGCCGACGCCAACCTCGCGCGGGCGGTGGCGGGCGCGCTGTGGGCGGGCTGCGCGGGCGCCGGGCAGGCACGCGGCGCGGTCGAGCGCGTGTACGTGGCGCGCGAGTGCCACGAGCGCTTCCTCGCCGGGCTGGTTGCGGGGGCGCGGGCGCTGCGGGTGGGCGACCCCCGCGACGAGCGCGTGCAGGTGGGCCCGCTGGCCTCGGCGCGCCGGGTGGAGCACGTGCGCGAGCTGGTGGCGGAGGCGGTGGCGGGGGGCGCCACGCTGCACTGCGGCGGGCCGGTGAGCCCTGCCGGGTGCGAGGACGGCGCCTTCTACGCGCCCGCGGTGCTGACGGAGGTGGGCGCCGAGACGCGCCTTGCGCGCGAGCCGCTCGACGCGCCGGTGCTGAGCGTCGCCCCGGTGGACTCGATCGACGAGGCGATCGCCGCCGCCAACGCCGGCGACTACGCCCTCGGCGCCTCGATCTGGACCGCCGACCGCTACCAGGGCCTGCGCATCGCGCGCGAGCTGCGCGCCGGCATGGTGTGGCTAAACGACCACCTGCCGGCGCCCACCGTCTCGCGCGGGCCGTGGGGCGCGGCGGCCGGCGGCGGGCTCGGGCGCACGCTCGGGCGCGCCGGGCTGCGCGCGTGCGCGCAGGAGAAGCTGATCAGCTGGGACCCGCCGTCGCTGCGGGGGCTGTGGTGGGGTCCCTACGACGCCACCAGCGCGCGGGCGATGCGCACCGTCGCGAAGCTGCGCTCGGCGCGCGAGCGCGACCGCGAACGCGCCTGGCGCGAGGGCGCCCTGGCGCTCGCGCGCGTCGGCGCGCGCGCCTTCGCCCGCGGGCTGCCGCGCCCGTAGGCCGCGGAGCGCGCCCGGGCTACTCTTTAGTGGTGCCCGCCCAAGCCTACGCCGGCAAGGAGTGCGTGTGTCAGCTGCGCAGGGGGATCTGCGACCAGAGCTGCGTGCGCGACATGCTCGACACGCCCTTCTACATCGCCTGCCTGAAACTGTCGGGCAGGCGCTGCGTGGTGATCGGCGGCGGCGAGATCGGCCTGGAGAAGGTCGAGGGGCTGCTCGCCTGCGACGCCGCGGTCACGCTGATCGCGCCCGCCGCGGTGGGCGAGCTCGAGCGCTACGCGGACGAGGGCTCGATCCACTGGCGCCGGCGCGCCTACGCCGGCGCCGGAGACCTCGAGGGCGCGTTCCTCGCGATCGCGGCCACCGACGACACCGACGTCAACATCGCCGTCTACGAGGACGCGGAGGCCCGCGCGATGCTCGTCAACGTGGTCGACGTGCCGCCGCTGTGCAACTTCATCCTGCCGGCGATCGTGCGCAGCGGGCCGCTGGCGATCGCGATCTCCACCGCCGGCGCCTCGCCGGCGCTGGCCAAGCGCATGAAGCGCGAGATCGAAGCGCAGTTCGGCGAGCCCTACGCGCGCCTGGCGGTGCTCCTCAACGAGGTGCGCGGCTGGGCCAAGGCGACGCTGCCCACCTACCAGGAGCGCAAGCAGTTCTTCGAGGGGATCGTGGGCGGCGAGCCCGATCCGATCGCGCTGCTGGCAGGGGATGAGGGCCCGCCCGCCGGCGACGGCGGCGCCGGCTCCCCCCTGCGGGGACGACGCGGTGAGCAGGCCGTGCGCGAGCTGATCGCCAGGGCGCAGGCCGCGCACGCGCTGCAGGTGTGAAGCCGGCGCGGCAGCGTCACTGGTTCTGAGCCAAGATGCTCCCCCATGCCGCGCACAGCAGCTCGCACAGGAGCGCGTCGCGCTGCTCCTCGCTGCTGGCGTCGAGGTCGTCGATCGCGCGGACGACGAGCGCCGCGTTGGACGCCGGGTCACACGGCCAGTCTCTTGATTCCATAGCGCAGCCCTCACGCACCGAATTGGACAAAGCGCACAACATGAACTACCGCACAACATGAACCACACCACCAGAAACCCGTCCACGGCCCGCGCGGTTGCGGCCGTCGGAGAGCTCCAAAGTCCAAAGCTTTGGAGTTCGTTGCTCCGTTTCGTCCCACCAGCGCGGCGCGGGCGTTGAGCGCGGCGGCGCTGCAGCTCGAGGGGCTCGTGCGCCGCTTCGGCGAACGCGAGGCGCTGAGCGACGTGTCGCTGTCGCTGCCGGCGGGACGCACGCTGGTGGTGTTCGGGCCCAACGGCGCCGGCAAGAGCACGCTGCTGCGCGTGCTCGCGACGCTGCTGCGCCCGCACGCGGGCGCGGTCAGCGTGCTCGGCATGAGGCTGCCCGAGCAGTCATGGGCGGTGCGCGGGCGGGTGGGGGTGCTGGCCCACGAGCCGCTGCTCTACCGCGAGCTCAGCGCGCGCGAGAACCTGCGCTTCCACGCCCGCCTGCACGCCGTCGGCGAGGAGCGCGTGGCGCAGCTGCTGGACGAGCTCGGCCTGCACGCACGCGCGGACGAGCCGCTGCGCACGCTCTCCAGGGGCACCGTGCAGCGCGTGGCGATCGCGCGCGCGGTGCTGCACGAGCCCGAGCTGCTGCTGCTCGACGAGCCATACGCAAACCTCGACCCGGCGGCCGTCGAGCTGGTGGCGCCGCTGATCGGCCGGGGGGCGGGGGCGGACGGGGCAGGGCCGGACGGCGCAGCGGCAGACGGGACCGGGGCGGGCGCGGCGGGGGCGGGCGCCGCCCGCTCGCGCACGCGCGTGATCTGCAGCCACGACCCGAGCGGCGGGCTGGCCGAGGCCGACCTCGTGCTGGGGCTGCGCGGCGGGCGCCCCGCGCTGCTGCGCGACGCCGCCGAGATCGACGCGGCCGAGGTCGCGGAGCTGTACAGGTGAGCGAACTGCAGCAGCTCGCTGCGGGAGAGCCGGCGGACGCGTCGGGCGCGGGCGCGGGCATGGACACGAGCGCGGACACGGGCGCGCGGGCGCAGACCGGCTTCTGGAGCGCGGTGGGCGCGCTGCTGCGCAAGGAGCTGCTGGTCGAGCTGCGCACGCTGGAGTCCGTGCCGGGCATGTCGCTGTTCGCGCTCAGCACCTTCGCCGTCTTCCACTTCGCGCTGCAGCGCTCGAGCGTCGAAGGCGATCTCGCCGCCGGCATCCTGTGGGTGACGCTGCTGTTCGCCGCGATCCTCGGCGTCAACCGTCTGTTCGTGGCCGACGCCGACCAGGGCGGCTTCGACGCCTTCCTGCTGGCCCCCGTGGACCGCAGCGCGCTGTTCGTCGCCAAGGCGCTCGCGCTGCTGGCCTACCTGGCGGTGCTCGAGCTGATCGCCGTGCCCGCCTTCGCGCTGCTGCTGCTCGGCGCGCCGCTGGGACCAGCGCTGGGGGGGCTGGCGGGCACGCTGGCGCTCGGCGACGTGGGCGTGGCCGCGATCGGCACGCTGATCGCGGCGATCGCGGTGCGCACGCGCTCGCGCGACCTGCTCGGCCCGCTGCTCGCGCTGCCGCTGTTCGTGCCGATCGTGATCGCCGGCTCGCGCGCGGTCGCGCCGCTGCTCGTGCAGGCCCACCGGGGCGCCGGCGGCGGGCCGCCGACGCGCTGGCTGCTGACGCTCGGGCTCTATGATCTGTTGTTCGGGCTGATCGCCTACGCCGTATTCGACTTCCTCCTGGAGGACTAGAGCCCATGGACACACCGAGCCGGCCCGCCGGCGGCTCCCGCACCGCGTCACGGACGGCTGCCCGCGGAGGCGGGCTGGGCGTGCTCGCGATCGCAACCGTGGTGACGATGACCGCGGCGCTCGGCCTGGTCTTCTTCTGGGTGCCGCTGGAAGCCGAACAGGGCTTCCTGCAGAAGATCTTCTACGTGCACGTGCCGCTGGCGATCGTGGCGCTGTGCGGCTTCGTGCTCGGCGGCCTCCTCGCGATCCAGCACCTGCGCACGCGCGACCCGCGCTGGGACGTGCGCTCCTACGTGGTGATCCACACCAGCCTGATCTTCGCCGTCGGCACGCTCCTCACCGGCGCGATCTGGGCCAAGGGCTCGTGGGGGCACTGGTGGGTGTGGAGCGAGCCCACGCTGGTGTCGTTCCTGATCATCTTCCTGCTGTACGCCACCTACCAGCCGCTGCGCTTCGCGATCGAGGACCCCGAGCGCCAGTCGCGCTACGCCTCCGTGTTCGCGATCACCGCCGGCGCGTTCGTGCCGCTCAACTACGTGGCCGTCAACGAGGCGACCGCCTACGTGCACCCGCGCGTGTTCTCCAGCACCTCCAACCTTCCCGGCTCGATGGCGCTGACGCTGCTGGTGTCGCTGGCGGCGATGGCGCTGCTGTTCGCCACGCTGTGCATGTACGAGTTGACCGCCAAGCGCACGCGCGCGCAGCTGCGCGCCCTGCGCCGGCGCCTGGCGGACGAGGGCGAAGGGGCCCGTTCGCGCCCGCGCAGCCCGGCCCCGGCGCTGGGCTACGCGCCCGCCGCCGGCGCCCACGTGAGCGCCGCCAGCGCGCGTGGGCCGGCGCAGCCGCCGCCGCTCGGCGCCGCCGGCGCCCGGAGGCCGCCGCTGTGAGCGTGGCCGCGCTGCTCGCGCAGGCACCGGCGCTGCCGCTGCACACGGCCGGCAAGTACGTGGCCGGCGCGTATGTGGTGCTGTTCGCGATCGTGCTGGTGTACGTGGCGATCATGGCGGTTCGCCTCGGCCGCATGGAGAGCGAGCTGGGGGAGCTGCTGGCGCTCGCCGAGCGCGCGGACGAGGGCGACGGCGAAGCGGCGGGGACGGAGCGCACGCCCCGGCAGCCGCCGGCGCGGCGGGGGTCGGCGCCGACATGAGCGGCGAGCTGCTGGCCCTCGGCATCTCGCACAAGACCGCGGCGGTGGCGCTGCGCGAGCGGCTGGCCTTCACCGAGCAGCAGGCGAGCGAGTTCGCCGCGCAGGCGACGGACACGCCCGAGGTGCGCGAGGCGGTGGTGATCTCGACCTGCAACCGCACGGAGGTCTACCTGGTGGTCGGCGGTGGGACCGGGTCGCTCGTCAAGGCCGAGTCGGACGTGCTCGGCCTGCTCGCGCGGCGCGCCGAGATCCGCCCCACCGAGCTGGCCGAGGCGATCTACTCGCCGCGCAACTGCGATGCCGCGCGCCAGCTCTACCGTGTCACCGCGGGCCTCGAGTCGATGATCGTGGGCGAGGCCGAGATCCAGGGACAGGTGCGCCGGGCGCACGAGTGCGCGCGCCGGGCAGGCACCACCGGCCCGCTGTCCAACCGGCTGTTCGCGGCGGCGCTGACGACCGGCAAGCGCGTTCGCTCCGAGACCGAAATCGGCTCGAGCCGGGTGAGCGTGCCATCGGTGGCGGTCGACCTCGCGCTCAGCGTGCTCGGCGGGCTCGAGCACCGGCACGTAGTGATCCTCGGCGCGGGCGAGACCAGCGAGCTGACCGCGCGGGCGCTGTCCGAGCAGGGCGCCGGCACGATCTTCGTGGCCAACCGGCACGCCGACCGCGCGCTCAGTCTCGCGCAGCGCTTCGGCGGCTCGGTGGTGGGGCTCGACAAACTGCCCGACCAGCTGGTGCATGCCGACATCGTCGTGTCCTCCACCGCCTCGCCGCATCCGATCCTCGGCCGCGACGAGCTGGAGCTGGTGATGGCCGAGCGCGCCGGGCGCTCGCTGCTGCTGATCGACATCGCCGTGCCGCGCGACGTGGAGGCGGCCTGCGGCGAGCTCGAGGGGGTCACCCTGTACGACATCGACGACCTGCAGACGCTGATCGCGCGCAACCTCTCCACCCGCGCGGAGGAGGTCCCGCGCGCGGAGGAGATCGTCGAGGAGGAGATCCACCGCTTCGCCCGCTGGCTCGGCCAGCTCGACGCGCTGCCCACGGTGAGCGCGCTGCGCGCGCACGGCGACGAGATCGTGGAGCAGGTGCTGCGCGAGAACTCCGCGCGCTGGGAGTCCGCCTCGCCACGCGACCTGGCCCGCGTGGAGGCGATCGCGCGCACCGTCATGAGCCGCCTGCTGCACGAGCCCACGATCCGCCTGCGCACCCTCGGCGGCGCATCGTCGCCGGCGGGGGAGCGCGCCCTCGCCGGCGGACACGCCAGCCTGCAGCTGGTGCGCGAGCTGTTCGCGCTGCGCGACGAGGAGCCCGCGCCCGAGCGCTCCTCGCAGGAGCTGGCGGAGGTGCACGAGCTGCACGGCCGCTCGGGCCGCTCCGGGCGCGCGCCGGGCGGCTGATGCGCATCGGCACGCGCCGCAGCGTGCTGGCGCTGGCGCAGGCACAGCAGGTGGCGCAGATGCTGCGCGCGCGCGCGGGCGTCGAGCGCTGCGAGCTGGTGGGCGTCGTCACCGGCGGCGACCGCGGCGCGGGCGCCGCCGAGAAGTCGCGCTGGGTGGACGAGCTGGAGCGGGCGCTGGGCGCCGGCGAGATCGACCTCGCGGTGCACTCCGCCAAGGACGTGCCGGGCGAGCTCGGCGACGGGCTCGAGCTGCTCGGCGCGCCCGCGCGCGCCGCCGCCGAGGACGTGCTGTGCGGCGCCGGCGCGCTCGAGGAGCTTCCCGCCGGCGCGCGCGTCGGCACCGGCAGCGTGCGCAGGGCCGCGCAGCTGCGCGCCGTGCGCGCCGACCTCGAGGTGGTGGGCGTGCGCGGCAACGTCGACACGCGCCTGCGCAAGCTCGACGCGCCGCCTGCGCCGGGCGACGGCGACGCGACGGAGCGCCTGGACGCGATCGTGCTCGCGCGCGCCGGCCTGCAGCGGCTGGGGCGCGAGCACGAGATCGCAGGCGCGCTCGCGCCGGAGCGCTTCGTGCCCGCCCCCGGCCAGGGCGTGCTCGCGCTCGAGGGCCGCGCCGGCGACGAGCGGGCGCGGGCGGCCGTGGCCGCGATCACCGACGCCGACGCCTTCGCCTGCCTGCGCGCCGAGCGCGCGCTCGCGCGAGCGTTGGCGGCGAGCTGCCACACGCCGCTCGGCGCCCACGCCGTGCCGGCCGGCTGCGGCTGCCTGCTGCTGCGCGCGTGGGTGGGGCTGCCGGACGGCTCGCAGTGGATCGGCGACGAGCTGCTGGGCGGCTTCTACGACCCGCCGGCGCTGGGGCGGCGCGTGGCCGAGCGGCTGCTCGCCGTGGGCGCCGCGGAGCTGCTCGCGCACGCCGAGGCGATGGCGGCGTGAGCGGCGGGACCTACCACGCGGAGGCGATGGCGGCGTGAGCGGCACGGTCTACCTGGTCGGCGCCGGGCCCGGCGACCCCGGCCTGCTGACCGCGCGCGCGCTCGAGCTGATCGCGAGCGCGGACGTGATCTTGTACGACCGCCTGATCCCCGCGGGCGCGCTCGACGGCGCCCGCGCCGGCGCCGAGCTGCTGTTCGTGGGCAAGGAGGGCGGCGGCCCGTCGGTGCCGCAGGAGCGCACGCAGCAGCTGATGCTCGAGCGCGCGCGCGCCGGCGCCGCGGTCGTGCGCCTGAAGGGCGGCGACCCGTTCGTGTTCGGGCGCGGCGGCGAGGAGGCGCTGGCGCTGCGCGCCGCCGGCATCCCCTTCGAGGTCGTGCCGGGCGTCACCGCGGGCGTGGCGGCGAGCGCCTACGCCGGCATCCCCGTCACCCACCGCGGGCTCGCCGGGGCGGTCGCGCTCGTCACCGGCCACCCCCGCGCAGCGTCCGCGGAGGGGCAGGACGCCGCCGCCGGCGCTGATGACTCCGCGCTCGAGAGCGACGCGGAGTCCGATCGGGGGGCGATCGACTGGCCGGCGCTGGCCGCCTTCCCCGGCACGCTCGTGCTGTACATGGGGGTGCGGCGCCTGCCCGAGATCGCCGCCGCGCTGATCGCCGCGGGCCGGCCCGGCTCGCAGCCCGCCGCCGTCGTGGAAGCGGGCACGCTGCCCCGGCAGCGCACGGTCTCCGGCACGCTCGAGACGATCGCCGCGATCGCGCGCGAGCAGGGCGTGAGCGCCCCCGCGATCACGGTGGTGGGAGCGGTCGCCGCGCTTGCCGGCGAGCTCGCATGGCTGCCCCCGCGCCCGCTCGCCGGGCTGACCGTGGCGATCACGCGGGCCCGCGCCCAGGCCAGCCGCCTCGCGCGCGCGTTGGAGGCGCTGGGGGCGGAGGTGGTGCAGGCGCCCGCGATCCGCATCCGGCCACTGCCCGCCTCACCGCAGGGGGACGACGGCTCCCCCACGATCGACACCGCCGCCACGATCGACCCCGCCCCCTACGACCTCGTCTGCCTCGCCAGCGCCAACGCGGTGGAGCTGCTGTTCGAGCGCCTCGACGACCGCGTGCACCCGCCGGGCGACGCCCGCTCGCTGGCGCACGCCCGCGTGGCCGCGATCGGGCCCGCCACCGCGCGCGCGCTGGCCGAGCGCGGCGTCGTCGCGGACGTGGTGCCCGAGCGTGCGGTGGCGGAGTCGCTGGTGCAGGCGCTCGCGGGCACGCCGGTGCGGCGCGCGCTGGTGGCGCGTGCGCGCGAGGCGCGCGACGTGCTCCCCGAGGCGCTGCGCGAGCGCGGCGCCGAGGTCGACGTGGTGAGCCTGTACGAGACCGTCGCCGAGCCGCTCGACGCCGGCACGCTGGAGCGCCTGCGCGCGGCAGACTACGTCACCTTCACCTCCTCCTCGACCGTGCGCTTCCTGCTCGAGGCGATCGCCGCGTCAGGCTCGGTGCCGGCGGGCGCCGGCGCGTCGGGCGAGCGCCACGGCGCGGGCGCGGCGAGCGAGGGAGCGCTGTCCGCGCGCACGCGTATCGTGTCGATCGGCCCGGTCACGAGCGAGGCGCTGCGCGAGCGCGGCCTGCAGCCACACGTGGAAGCCGAGCGCCATGACGTCGACGGCCTGATCGAGGCGCTGATGGCGGACGCGGCGTGCACCGCAAACAGATGACGACAGACAGAGAGCTCCCACCGGTCATCACCTTCCTCTCCGATTACGGCCTCATCGACGAGTTCGTCGGCGTGTGCCACGGGGTGATCGCGCGCCGCTGTCCGGACGCGCGCGTGATCGACCTGACCCACTCGATCCCCCGCCACGACGTGCGCGCCGGCGCGATCGTGCTGCGCTCCGCGCTGCCATATCTGCCCACCGGCGTGCACCTCGCGGTCGTGGACCCCGGCGTGAGCGCCGTGGGGCGCCACGCGCGCCGCGCGGTGGCGCTGCGCACGGTCGAACAGGACCGGCTGCTGGTGGGGCCCGACAACGGCCTGCTGCTGCCGGCCGCGGAGCGCCTCGCGGGCGTGGCCGAAGCGGTCGACGTCGGCGCCTCGCCGGAGCGCCTGGAGCCGGTCTCGCGCACCTTCCACGGGCGCG
>Ga0335075_10017888_pt1 | contig 10521 bp, 9 predicted proteins | sample Lox_Sample_24_FD_206723 | JGI IMG/M metagenome (GOLD analysis project Ga0335075, IMG submission 206723) | Soil microbial communities from Loxahatchee National Wildlife Refuge, Florida, United States - Lox_Sample_2.4 | ecosystem: Environmental > Terrestrial > Soil > Wetlands | place: USA: Florida... | reverse complement strand
ACCCGAGAAAGATTTCGGCGAGGGCCCTGTCAGTGTTCCTATTATTCGATTTTGGCCTTGTTACTATAGCTAACGAGTTATGACTATAGAAAACTCATAAGATCCGTATCACTCTCACTAGCCGAAAGGTCACCTCTCTTGAGAAGGTATGCCAGGAGCTCATCGACCGTGCTAAGTCCAAGGACCTCCGCGTCAAGGGTCCCGTCCGTCTCCCGACCAAAACCCTCAAGATCACCACTCGAAAGACACCCTGTGGTGAAGGTTCTAAGACTTGGGATACGTTTGAGATGAGAATCCACAAGCGTTTGATAGAGTCAGTTTGATCTCCCGTTACAACGTCTGTGCGAACGGTGATGCTAACGGTCTAAAGTCTTAATGCTCCCACCGAGGTTGTCAAACAGATCATTATCAACATTGAGGCTGGCGTTGAGGTCGAGGTCACGATTGCGGCCTAGATGTGGCAATCCGTGAAGAGACCTCAGCGGCGATACTTGCTCGGAGAACAGGAAGCATAGTGAAGCGGAACAAGTTAGATCAAAATGCCAATTTACTGATCTCAAGCACCTTCAACATGCTGTGACAAAACCGCCCCCACCCATCTCGTGTTATAACGTTTCCCTTCTTTTAACCGTGAACGCCTGGCCACTTTGACTTTGTTTTATTAGAAATCCCACAAACACCACTCTCTCTTCGGAGGCAGAAAAGGCATGACACCATCCTTAAAAGAGCCCGTCTCTCTTACGTGCAAATAAGCCTGCTTTATGTCCTCCGTGTAAGCATCATTGTCCAATTCTGTCGCGTCATAATATGCAGGAGGCCCATCTGGGAACCAAATCTTCTCCCAAGTCCCATCTCGATTTTGGATTCCAGGTTCGTTATCTTTATATACAACAGGTTTTCCTTTGAACATTTTCAGTCTCTGATTGCCATCCCTTGAGACATAACTCTGTAAAGGTGGGTGCTGATATTGGGCGTTGGGTCCGTAAGGGCCTTTGTTTGCCGCGCCGTTCGCGTTTGGCTGTGATGGTTGATTAGAAGGAGCGAAGGGGTTAGCGCTACTAGAAGAAGATGGTCTTTGACCAAATGGATTTGGCAACGATGTGGACGCCGGCTGAGCGAACGGATTTGGTAAGGGAGATACAGGTTGTTGATGACCGAAAGGATTGGAAGGAAGAGCTTGATTTACTCCTAGCCCTGTCGAGTTCTCTTGTGTAGGCTGGGAAACTCTCCTAAAAGGGCTTTGTTGGCTAGGTGAGGAGGGAACACTAAAAGATGTGGATGTCGCAGTTGAAGCGAAGGGCCTGGGCTGAGCCTGGCTTGTAGGCTGCCCAAAAGGATTCAGAAGAGTACCGCTCTGTGCGAAAGGGTTCTCTCTTGGCGCTGTACGTTGACCGAACGGAGCTGCCTGTATTGATTGACTTGCTTGTCCGAATGGATTAGCCACGGCCGGTTGTGGGGACGTTCCAAAAGGATTCGTTTTTGCGACAAAGGCAGAAAATGATCCTGACGCATTTCTAGTTCCTTGACTCAGGGCAGCCCCTCCTGAAGGTGCACCGAAAGGATTTGGCTTCTGTCCTAATGCTGAAGGCTGCCCAAATGCCTGCTGAGGAGCGCCAAAGGGATTCGGCTTCGCTCCTAGAACTGACGGCTGGCCAAAGCTGGACGCTGGTTGTGCAGGTGCTATACTATTTGTTCCGAAATGATTACCAGAGGAGGCAACCGTGGAGCTTGGGGCCTTTGTAGAAGCCTCGCAGATATCAATGCGATTAGGATGCTCATTTTCTGCTCTGCGTATGAAATCTATTGCACCATCGACGTTACTAAGAGCATTTCGCATCTGTGACTCTGCTTCTTGCACCAGCGCATTGGCTTGCTGGATCTAGAAATCCGTCAATATATGGACATATGGTTTTGTAGCAAGGCGCTTACCGCCAGCTCTGGATTACCAGACCTGACTCCATTATAGTGATGTAGGCGCATTTCTTCGAAGCTCTGCTCCCGCATAGGCCCGCCGAAAAGCTGAGCGGGAGCTTTGGAGCCAGGTCCATAAGCCGAGAGTATCCATTGAGGACGTTCCGTGGACAGGTCTGCAACGATAACGTCTCTGTTCAACGAAAACGCGGGAGTCTGTGATGGCGTTGATCTATCTGTAATCCCGAATCAGCGAGTGCCATTTGGGAAAATAGCCCTTTAAGTCAGTCAGGTTGCTTACTATCGTTATTTCCTCGCCCATAGCTGTCTCGTGAAGAGGTCTCAGGTGATTGAAAAACAGCAAAGCGGTTGTCGTTATGCGGGAGATCTCGAGGGTGGTCAAACTTGCAGCGGTCTTAGATACAAATTAATACAATTCATCCACTGGCCCCCGCGACAGGCTGTAAGACTTTACTGGGGTGGTACTCACCTCCATATCTGCACTCTCCCTTTAGGAAATATTTGCACACTGGAGCTGGAGCCATCTGACCTCACACCTCTGTCCCAGTTTCTCTGCCAAGTGCTATGGTTTCCGGCAAGCTGCATTGTTGCAGATCATAGCTCGACAGCGCCGACTGAATTAACCTTTGAACTCGTCAATCGCAAAAACTGTCAAATTCACTCTCTGTGTAATAGTAGAGAAATAGAACGCATTCCCGAGTGGCTCTTCTGCGTGGCAGGCGAGGGGCGCGTTTTAGGTTTAAAAACTTCCAACGGCGTGACGCACTACGACATACATATGTCCAATAGGCAACAGAGCAAAATTCGAGGGAACAACCAAGTCTTGGTCTCCTGCACAATCACCGATGTTGTAATTTTCATGGTCAAATTGCTAGAATTCAGGCCCAACCCCTATGTTAAGACGTTATGCGGTCCCTATAACTTGTGTATACAAGGTAATTTTAACGCCCAATGCTATGCCATCCCTTAATGTTCTATTTCAAAAGGCCAAACTCTAAGAACTCCATCTATGCACTACCACGTGGACCTAGTCCTTCCTGCAATGCGTCCTGTATCATAGCCCAGCTTAGTCCACCACTGGTCTTGCCACTATCAAAATCAAGTGATAAAGCCTCAGAGAATTTTCCAGTGCCTATCCGCCGCATCATCAAGGTGTCTTTGGCTCTCTTCAACCCTCGACCTTCGCCTTTGCTCAGGAAGGATTCAAACCAATCCTCCTCTTCTCGATCTAGAGGAAGATTCACAAGTTCAACCCCCCGAGCTGCCGTCTTCTCACCAGGAGAACTTTGTAGGACAAGTGATATTAGCATCTCGAACATTTTTTGGCGCGCAACATCTGCCTGGACTCGAGAGAAGTAGAAGGCCTCGGTCACACTTGTCTTAGCTATAGCAAAATACAAGCTCTCGATGGCGCGTGGAGCTTGAATAGTAGGTTGAACAGTGTAATAGTAGGCAAGTGGCAATGTGTAGTCATCATGTTTTGCATTCCGAATCAATGCCTCAAGTACCTCGTCAGGGTATGTGGGAATGAGCGAAGGATGTGTAAGATATTGGACAGCCATCTAACAAGTAAATCAGCTTCAGGAGAAAGCGAGCATCCGAAATTATCAAAGCGCGTACCTCGAACTCTAGGCGGTCCATATACCATAGTCCCTTCATGCAAATCTGGTGTCCTTTGGAAAGTAAAGACACCTCTTCAAATGCGTCCGAGTATTTGCGCCCTCGGGTATGAGCATCGCAGTCGAGTAAAAGGTAGTACAAGGCTCCAAGTTTGATATAGTCAACACCATTTCCACCAGTAATAGCTTGGTGAAGAGCTCTAAGATCCGAATTTGTTTTCGGAGGGTACAATCTGGCAGCTATGCAAAGACCCGATCAGCAAGAGAACCAAAGCCCAGATTAATAGAACTTACGCCTCTTGATATCTAGCGCCCGAAGGACCTTGTCCACAAAGAGGCCTTCCAACTCCCCCCGGTTTGCCTCAATAGTTTCTACTTCAGACGAGTCATAGCTATAGCTCGGATTGAAAGCAAATACATCATCAAAATTGTTATAGTCAAACATGATGAGTGGCTCGATGCACAATTGATTAACAGGGTTATGGTCGACATAAGAGGCCCCACAATCTAATGCAGCCTCGCTTCCTGAGGCTTTGTTTTGACCAGCCAAAACATCAGCCTTGCCAACGACAACAACCACAACGCAACCAGCAACGATTGTAAGCCTGCGTATTGCTTTGACGCGTCAATTTAGGAGCCTTAGCAAATTTCCTCCACATATGAGAGCATTCAGTTATTAAAATCCTCAAATTCACGACCAACACGGCATTCGAAGACTTACGCCAATGTAAACAAAGCAGATCAGACGCCGAAATGTCGACAGAATCGCCTACCAGACCCTCGAGACGAACAGCAACACGCCGCAAGGTAGTGGTTGAGTCGGATGGTGAAGATGAGCTCATGCAGAGTCCTCAGAAAGCCCAGGATGATAGTGAGGAGGACTTCACTCCAGCGCCTCCAAAAAGCCCTCGAAGGCAAACACAATCGAGACGGAAAACGACCAATTCTATTGCAAATACCCCACGAACCTCCGGAAGAGTTAGAAAGACTGTCAACAATGAAAATATTGAACCCTCTGAAATTTTCGACCCTGAAGAAAACGTTCAGCCGGAGCCCGAGTCTCCCTCGAAGAGAGCATCACCACGAAAACGGAAGAGTACTCTCGCACGTGCTTCTCGCAGCTCTGCTACACCAGAGATACCGCCTCCATTGCCAACACCACAGCCTTCAGCGTCTCCTGAGCCTTCTCAGTTGCACGGCACGCCTTTAGCAGATATCACTACCATGCTGAATGATCGTCCTCGAACAGCGGAGAGCCAGTCATCGCAAATCAAGCCCATAAAACCGCTAGACACAATTCTTGAGAAGCCTATGGATATTGTACTTAAGTCGAGGTCGAATGCAATGCCTGTAGTCCAAAATACAGGTCCCAAGGCACGAACCATTATTACGTATCTTATTCTAACAAACTTCAAGAGCTATGCTGGCCGGCAAGAAGTGGGACCTTTTCATGCATCTTTTTCATCAGTTGTTGGGCCGAATGGGTCGGGCAAATCAAATGTTATTGACTCGTTGCTATTTGTCTTCGGTTTCCGGGCAAGCAAAATGAGGCAGGGAAAGATATCAGCATTGATACACAATTCTGCAACGTATCCTGACCTTGATCACTGCGAGGTTGCTGTTCATTTCCAAGAAGTTATGGATTTGGTATGTTAATCTAATCAATTCAAAGACGCCATCTGACTAGTGTGCAGGAAGGTGGTGGACATCAAGTTCTTCCAAACTCAGACCTCGTTATCTCCAGAAAGGCGTTCAAGAACAACTCGAGCAAGTATTACATCAATGGTAAGGAGTCCAACTTTACCATAGTCACAACGTTGCTCCGTGACCGGGGAGTCGACTTGGATCATAAACGATTTCTGATCCTTCAAGGCGAGGTTGAATCAATAGCTCAAATGAAGCCGAAAGCTGCAAATGAACATGATGATGGGTTGTTGGAGTACCTAGAAGACATCATTGGCACTAGCAAGTACAAAACTCCTATTGAGGAGTCAGCCGCGGAAGTTGAGACGCTTAACGAGGTCTGCATTGAGAAAAGCAGTCGAGTGCAGCACGTTGAGAAGGAGAAGAACAGTCTCGAGGACAAGAAAGATAAGGCGCTTGCGTATATAAAGGACGAGAATGAGCTTGCGTTGAAGCAGTCTGCATTATATCAGATATACATCAACGAATGTGCCGATAACATTACCGTAACGGAAGAAGCAATTGGGCAGATGCAGTCGCAGCTTGATGCAGAGCTTGAGAAGCACAAAGGCAACGAGGATGGCATCAAACGTCTAGAGACACAGTACAAAAGGGGGCAGAAGGAATACGATACTCTCGACAAGGCCACCCAAGCTATTCTCAAGGAGGTTGCGGAACATGATCAAGAACACGTTAAGTTGGAGGAGAAGAGAAAGTTCTTATTAGGAAAGCAGAAAAAGCTGGATAAAGCTCTCAGCACATCTGAAACTGCTGCCTCAGAAGCTGCCTCCGCAATCGAGCAGTGTGCAGGAGAGATCGAACAAGCGACTGCTGAGATTACGACTCTGGAGAAGAAGATGAAGGTCGAAGAAAGGGAGCTGGCCTCAATCCGTGACAGCTTAAAAGGAAAGACGCAGCAGTTTTCTGATCAGATCGCTATTAAACAGAAGTCATTAGAGCCGTGGAATGAAAAAATCAACCAAAAGCAATCTGCTATCGCTGTAGCGGAAAGTGAACTCGCAATTCTGCACGAGAAGGCGAATGCTGGTGCGATTGCGTTGGAAGAGACAACGGCAAAAATCACGTCTATCGAGCAAGGCCGCAATGCAAAACTTCAAGAGCTTGAAGATTGTAAGGCCGAGAAGGAGAGGCTTGAGGAAGAAGTTGGAAAGGCTCAGGCAGAACTCAGCAAATTGGCCCAGAAGGATGCCGATTTTCGTGCGCGTCTATCTGGAGCGAGGCAGAAAGCGGAGGAAGCCCGTGCGAGTCTCTCAAATACACAAACTCAAGGGAATGTATTGACTGGTCTCATGCGACTAAAAGAATCTGGTCGAGTTGAGGGATTCCACGGCCGACTTGGGAATCTTGGCACCATCGATCAGAAATATGATATTGCAATCTCCACAGCATGCGGGGCATTGGACAACTTTGTCACAGATACTATAGAAGGAGGACAGCTATGTATCGAATACTTGCGGAAGACAAATCTCGGACGAGGCAACTTTATTTGTCTTGATAAGTTGGGAAACCGTAACCTGTCGCCAATTAGTACCCCAGAGAATGTTCCCCGACTTTTCGACCTGATTAAAGCCAAAGATGAAAAATTTTTACCTGCTTTTTATCACTCACTTCAAGACACCCTCGTCGCAAAAGATCTGGCCCAGGCCAATCGTATTGCGTACGGAGCGAAAAGATGGAGAGTTGTCACTCTAGATGGACAGCTTATTGATAAGTCGGGAACGATGAGTGGAGGCGGGAATACTGTAAAGAAAGGCTTGATGTCGTCAAAGCTCGTTTCAGACACCTCAAAGGAGCAAGTCGCGAAGCTCGAAATCGACAGAGATGCTCTTGAACAAGAATTCCAAACCTTCCAAAACCGCCAGAAAGAGCTGGAATCAACTGTCCGAGAGCTGAATGGCCAGATTCCTCTGCTGGAGACCAAAATTCAAAAGCTTGGGCTTGAATTAGAGAGCTCTGGTCGTAACCTTGCTGATGCACAACGGCGTGTAAAGGAGCTGGGTAAAGAGAATCAAACTTCACGTTCAGATGACACACGTATCGGCTCTCTCGGCAAGGAAGTTGCAAAACTTTACAAGGAGGTGGGGAAACTACGTGAGGAGATGGCCAGTGTGGAAGACGAGATCAAAGCCTTGCAGAACAAAATCATGGCAGTTGGTGGTGAAAAGTTGCGCGCCCAAAAGAGCAAGGTCGACGAATTGAAAGAGCAGATCGATGCGTTAAACCAAGCCATTTCGACTGCTGAGATCACCAAAACAAAGGCGGAGAAGCAACAGTCGAAGCACCAGAAAGATCATGTGAAAGCTGAGAAGGACTTGGAGGCTGCAATTGCAGACTTGGAGGCGCTTGAACAGGAGATTCAGAGCCAAAACTCAAATGCAGAAGGTTCTCAGACTAGAGTTGAAGAAGCTCAAGAGGCCCTTCGCATAAAGAAGAAGGAACTCTCTGCTCTCAAGTCCGAACTTGGCGAGAAGACTGCCGAGCTTAACGAGATTCGTGCTGCTGAAATTGAGATGCGAAACAAGCTCGAGGAGAATCAAAAGGTACTGTCAGAGAATCAAAAAAGACTAAAGTACTGGAACGACAAACTTGGAAAGCTTTCACTACAGAATATAAGCGACCTTGGAGAAGACGTCTCGCCAGAAGAACTCCCTACTTATAGCAAAGATGAGCTTGCAGGTATGAGTAAGGAATCGCTGAAGGCAGAGATCGCTGTCCTTGAGGAGAAAACTCAAAATGTGAATGTTGAGCTTGGCGTATTGGCCGAGTATCGACGCCGAGTAGAGGAGCACGCTGCAAGAAACGCTGATTTACAAAGTGCTGTTACACAGCGCGACACAGCGAAGAAGAGGTGTGATGATCTTCGCAGGCTCCGCCTTGAAGGATTCATGGAGGGTTTCAGCATCATTTCACTACGTTTGAAGGAGATGTATCAAATGATCACCATGGGTGGTAACGCAGAGCTTGAACTTGTTGACTCCTTGGATCCGTTCTCAGAAGGAATCCTCTTCAGCGTCATGCCGCCCAAGAAGTCATGGAAAAACATCTCAAATCTGAGTGGTGGCGAGAAAACACTCAGCAGCTTAGCACTGGTATTTGCCCTGCATCATTATAAGCCAACGCCATTGTACGTCATGGACGAAATTGATGCGGCTTTGGATTTCAGAAACGTACGTATTCCCGGTAGTGATATTCATTTGTCGTTAGATATGCCAGTTAACAATAGCCACAGATCTCCATCGTTGCGAGCTATATCAAGGAACGTACCAAGAACGCTCAGTTCATCGTTATCTCCCTGCGCAACAACATGTTCGAGCTCGCGTCTAGACTTGTTGGCGTATATAAGGTCAATCACATGACCAAGAGTGTGACCATTGAAAATAGGGACTACATTACTGGCAGGGCTTAGGTTACTGCACCGCGGTGTGATGTGATGGGTTATAATTAGTCCTCAGGCCGGCGTAGGGTGGGGGGTATGAACGGGTGGAGTTCTCAATCTCTGTTTGTGGATTTCGGGGTGTTTTACGTTATGTTTTACGAATATAAGTATACATGATTTTGTACACTTTTAGAAATACCTTTCATAACCCGAAAAGGCCAAACCTCTCTCATGTCTAAGGTGTCCCTATATTTCTAGTAATACGGTGTCTATAGATGTCTCCTTAGGTGCCGTAAAGTGTCTATATGGCTCCCATCCAAATGCACTGGTAAGAAAGATGATAGTACTGTTGTTCTCTATTTGATTGTGTCTCGACTCTAAACGTCGTTGAATGTACTACGGTATTATTTAAGCTGCTACTGCTGTCATCTTATCTCCTGTTGGCGATTTCTTTCCTGTTGTCATTCTCATTACCGTTGCCGTCTGCGAGGGTAATTGTGTGGTTTTCGCATATTATGCTATTGCCAGGGCTTAATGTACTCCAGACCCTCTCTATCCATTGAAGATGAGAGATGTTGGCCAATAGCCGCTCCACAGCTAAGCGTGAAAGACTATACCGGGTGAACGATTTTTTATGTGTAAGACGATTCCATGAAGACAACGAGAAGATCACGTCACACTGAGGTCATGGGAGCCGTTGTGGGTGCTAACAGATACCATGACGCAAGCAACGCCCCAATATGATATCCAAACCCCACATCACTGAACAGTGGAACTCCACTCCATGACATCCTCAAATTCATAGCATAGAGCGTTTGTAATCGAAGGCAGGGGTCTGGGAAAACATGGCAATTATCAGACCCACGCGGTAAGAACTACATTCATCTACTATCTTTTGAAAACCTCCTCGAGCATAAAAACATACCAAAGCCATCTGTAGAGGACCCAGAGCTGTCTTATTCCCCAGGAAATCCTTTCCTAAGATTCTCATACTTCGACTCCGGATAGTCCAAGCAATTCTCCTTCTTCTCCATCCCGGCCCCTTCAGTCCCACTAAGCACACCCACTACATTCCCAATAATGCTCTTCTCCTCCACCTTATCAGAACTGCTCTCCCACCACATGCTACCCCCTAACCCCTCCCTTTTGATCCACTCCGCCTTGTTCCTCGCCATCTCCACTGTATCGTAAGTGACCAACACCCTCTTCGTCGAATCATAGCAATACGTCGCCGCCGCATCTTCATCATAGAACTCCTGAGCGCCAGCAAGCGGCAGTTTCTTAAAGTCATGCACCCCGCTCTCCCATGTACCTTGGCCAGTGCCGCTGAACGGCTTGCCGAGACCGTCTGTGTTCTCGAATGCTCGGCCGTAGAGGGGCATCCCGAGGACGATCTTGCTAGGATGTACTCCTTGAGAGATGTAATACTTGACAGCTTTCTCAGCACTGAAGGGCGTACTAGCGGGATTGCTTTTTGATGGGAACAGATTCGCTTGGTGCCCGGTGGTGGCATCCCAGCTCCCGGCGAAATCGTAGGCCATTAAATTGAAAAAGGAGAGGTAGTGGTCCATGGCTTTCAGATCTAACTTTTCATAGTTTTGTGGGCCGGCAGGGCAGGCGATGGTTAGTTCGAAGTGGTGGGGAGTGGGCAGGGAGTTGCCATAGGTATCTAGTGCTTGCCTGCATTCTTTGAGGAGGAGAACGAGGTTCTGGGCTTCGGCGCTGTCTTTGGGGTACTCCCAATCAATGTCAAGTCCATCAAGACCTAGGTTCTTGAGGAGAGAGACAGCGGATGTGGCGAATGTAGAACGTCCATTTTGGCTGGAAGCTGGTGCAGCGAATGAGCTGGAATATGTCCATCCACCGATTGATAGGAGGATTTTGAGGTTG
>Ga0335075_10017887_pt1 | contig 10521 bp, 8 predicted proteins | sample Lox_Sample_24_FD_206723 | JGI IMG/M metagenome (GOLD analysis project Ga0335075, IMG submission 206723) | Soil microbial communities from Loxahatchee National Wildlife Refuge, Florida, United States - Lox_Sample_2.4 | ecosystem: Environmental > Terrestrial > Soil > Wetlands | place: USA: Florida... | reverse complement strand
TGTCGACCGTTCAGCGCTGGTATCGCGTGATCGGCGATGCGAACATCGAGCGCTTTCCGCCGCTCGCCGTGCTGAGGTGCTGGGAGGCGGCGCTGACCGGCGACACCGCTCAGGAGGTGCGGTGGGCGGCGGTTCTGGATGCTTCCTCGTTCGAGGGTCCGTCGTATGACGGGTCGGCTTCCTTCGAGTCGGCCCGGGCTATGGTGCGGTCGGCCATGTGTGCCAGCGGCCCGGAGGCGATGGTGGCCGACGCGTCCTTCGCAGTCGCCCAAGAGCCCGCCTCGAGTCCCTGGCGCGCCGGGGCGCTCTATCTGCTCGGCGAAGCGCGCCTGCTCACCGGGCAGTTCGACCAGGCCCGCGGTCTGCTCACTGAAGCGTCGGCCGTCGCAGTACGGAACGGCGACACCGAAACGGTCGTCATCTGTGATTCCGAGCTCGCGTTGCTGGCGATGGATCGTGGTCAGTGGCAGGAAGCGGCCGGCCGGCTAGCGCAGGCGCTGGCCGTGATCGATGAGCACGGGACGCACGACTACGTCTACTGTCTGCTGGCCTTCGCCGCGGCGGCCCGGCTTGCCGTGCACCACGGTGACCTGCCCGAGGCACACCACCAGCTCGCACAGGCAATGCGGTCGCGCCCGTCAGCCACCCATTTGCTGCCATGCATTGCGGTTCGGCTGCGGCTGCGGCTAGCCGAGGTGTGCCTTGCCATAGCCGAGGTGGTGATGGCCCGCCAGCTGCTGCGCGAGATCGACGACATCCTGGGCCACCGCCCGGCGCTCGGGACCCTCACCGAGGAAGCCGAAGAGCTCCGCCGCGCCCTGGCGGCCGGCGACCGCGCGGGTGCGCCGGGGCGGGCGCCGCTTACCCCAGCCGAGCTGCGGCTGCTTCCTTACCTGCAGACCCACCTCACGGCGGGCGGGATCGCGGAGCGGTTGTTCGTCTCCGGCCATACGGTCAAGGCCGAAATCAAATCGATCTATCGCAAGCTGGGCGTCTCATCGCGCGACGAGGCGGTGCGAAAGGCGACAGAGACCGGCCTGCTCGGCGGTTAGCCTGACTGCGGCCCGCGGGCATCCTGGCGCCGCTGCTGGCCGCGAGTCACGGCGCCGACGATGCCATCAGTGATCATCTGGGTCCTCGAGCGCAGCGTCGATGTCATATCCGAACGCGTCGGCCACGCCAGGCACTGCGCTGACGACCCGGCCGAGCCCGGCCACCGGGGCGATGGCCAGCAGGACATCGGTGATCTCATCTTCCGTGGCCCCCGCTGCCAGTGCCCTAGCTGTGCTCCATTCAAGGCAGACCGGCGGCGATCCGATCGCCGCGAGGGCGGCTACCCTCACCAGCGCCGCTGTCTTGAGCTCCAAGGCCCCGGGGCGGGCATGGCTGAGCAAGGGCCCTGCCAGGTCTTCGACGATGCCCTCGTCGATGATCGCCAGCCTGCGCAGGATCTCCCGGTGCCTTACCGTCCGGCCCATACTGCTCCTCGCCGCCCGCGTTAAATGAGCGCTCTGTACCCAAGGGTCGCGCTCGCAAGGCCAGCGGACATCGCCCGGGATTAGGTAAACCGCTCCGGCGTTCAGCCAGGTTTAGGCGATCTCGTCAACCTGGTCGAGCCCGTCGGGTTCGTGGGTGATGAGCTGCCTGGGCATGCCGCAGCAGCCGCGGGTCGACGGCCCTCGCGGCAGCGCTGCGGGGTTACGCCGGGTCGTGCCAGGCCTCCCTGGACGGCAGCAGCCGGTCGGCCTCCTTGGGGCCCCAGGTGCCGCGGGCATAAGGGTGCACGGGAACGACGTCGCCGAGCACGGGGTCGACGATCTCCCAGGCGGCCTCGACCGTGTCCTGGCGGGCGAACAGCCAGCGGTCCCCGTTCAGTGCCGCGCCGATGAGCCTGTCGTAAGGACGGATATCGGATCCGGGCTGTTGCGCGAACGAAAGCTCCTCGGCCTGTGGCTCCCAGCCGGCGCCTGGCTTCTTCCCGTGGAGGGTGAGGCCGACCGCCGTCTCCGGCCAGATCCGGAACCGCAGCTCGTCCTCGGGAAACGCCGGCTCGATCCCGAACACGTCCTTCGGCGGCGCCTTGAAGGTGACGGTGATCTCGGTCGCGGTGACCGGCATGGTCTTGCCTGCCCGGATAAGGATCGGAACCCCGGCCCAGCGCCAGGTGTCGGCGGTGAGGCTGACGGCGACGTAGGTTTCCACGGTGGAATTCCGGTCGACGCCGTCCACGTCGTGGTAGCCCTCGTACTGGCCGCGCACCGTGTGCTCCGGCGTCAGCGGGGTCAGCCCTTCCAGCACTTGGTGCTTGGCGTCGCGCCAGCCGGACAGGCCCTTCCCGGTCGGCGGCTCGGCCAGGACGGTGGCCAGCACCTGGAGCATGTGGTTCTGCAGCACGTCGCGGATCGCGCCGGTCCGGTCGTAGAACCGGCCCCGGTCAGAGACGTCGAACTCCTCGGCCATCGTGATCTGGATGCTTCCCACGTGATCCCGGTTGAGCAGCGGCTCGATGACCGAGTTGGCGAAGCGGCAGAACAGCACGTTCTCCACCGGGTCGAAGGCCAGCCAGTCGTCGACCCGGAAGATCGCCTCTTCGTCGAAGTACTTGTGCATGGTGTCGTTCAGCTGGCGCGAGCTCGCCAGGTCAGTGCCGAACGGCTTCTCCACCATGACCCGGGCTCCGCGGGAGCGCTCGGCAGTGGCGATGCCCTGGGCGATCCGCCCGAACAGGAAGGGCGGCACCTCCAGGTAGAACAGGACTTGCTGACCGGGGCCGATCTGATCCGACATGGCCTGGTAGGTGGCGTCGTCGCCGAGGTCGCCGTCCACGTACCGGAGGAGGCCGAGCATCTTGGTGGCCTCGGGGGTCGTCGGATCCATGTTGTTGAGTTTCAGCGACGCGGTGGCGTAGTCGCGGAACTGCTCCAGTCCCCAGCCGCTCTTCGCCACCCCGATCACGGGTACGTTCAGCAGACCGCGCTTGACCAGGCCGACCAGGGCCGGGAAGGTTTCGATTTTCGCCAGGTCCCCGGTGGCACCGAAGATCACCAGTGCGTCGGCTTGATTGGTGGGCATACGAGTTCTCCTTACCGGTTTGTCGTGTCAGATGCGGCGGGAGTAGCTTGCGGAGCAGCCGCGCTTTCCGCGCCGGGTGGCGTCCTCGGCTCCGGCACGGACGCGAATTCGGACCGGCTGACCCGGCGCCGGAACACGTAGTACGTCCAGGCCTGGTAGAGCAGGACCAGTGGCAGGAAGATCACAACGACGACGGTGATCGACGTGAGCGCGTAATGGGGCGACGCGGTGTTGTGCGCCGTCAGGTTGTACGCGCTGCTGGTGGAAGAGACCATCACGTTGGGGTACAGGTCGACGAAGAGCGCCAGAATGCAGGCCGCGATGGTGACGGTGGTCGCGGTGAACGCGAATCCGGGGCGGTGGGCGTAGACCATCGACACGGCTGCGAGAACGGCCAGGATAGCCAGCAGTTCGATCACGTTGAGGAAGAAGGCACTGCTGGTGATCACGTGCGTCCAGATGATGAAGCCGATGACGAAGGCGCCAGTGAATGGCGCGACGCGGCGGGCCACCACCCCAGATCGGTGGAGCATGTCCCCGGTGGTCTTCAGGCCCAGGAAAGTCGCGCCGTGCAGCAGGCAGATCAGCACCAGGGTGATCCCTGTGAACACGCCGTAGCCGGTGAACAGGTCCCAGAACGACCCGGTGTAGTTCCCGGCTGAATTGATCGGCAGCCCGTGCAGCAGGTCGCCCAGGGCGATCCCGAACAGCAGCGGGGCCAGCACGCTGCCGACGATCAGCAGTGTGTCCCAGGTGCTCCGCCAGCTGGTCGCGTCCCGCTTGCCGCGATACTCGAATGACACCCCGCGGATGATCAGCGAGGCCAGCAGCAGGACCAGCGCGAGGTACATGCCGGAGAACATGGTCGCGTACCAGGCGGGGAACGCGGCGAACATGGCGGCCCCGGCGACGATCAGCCACACCTCGTTGCCGTCCCACAGCGGCCCGATCGTGTTGATGGCGGCCCGGCGGCCGGCGTCGTCCCGGCCGACGGCGCTGTGCAGCATGCCGACGCCGAAGTCGAAGCCCTCGAGCACGAAGAAACCGGTCCACAAGATCGCGATGACGCTGAACCAGAACGGAACCATCGTGACCCCCTAATACTGGATCGCTGGGACGGGGGCATCCGCGTCGGCCTGGGCGCGTGGGGCCGGGAGCTCCTTGCGCGAATAGCGCAGCATCAAGAGGAAGTCGACCGTCCCCAGGGTGCCGTAGAGCAGGATGAAGCCGATCAGGCTGATCCACAGCCAGGTGACGCTGACCGTCGGTGAGATCCCGTTCTTGGTGAGCATGATGCCCTGCACGATCCACGGCTGCCGTCCGCTCTCGGTCAGGAACCAGCCCGCCGTGTTCATCAGGAACGGCAGCACCGCGGCCCACACCGCCACCCACAAGAACACCCGGGAGGTGGCGAGCGTCTTGCGATAGATCAGCCACAGTCCCCACAAGCAGATGAACAGGGTCAGCGCCCCCAGGTAGGCCATCGTCCGCATCCCCCAGTACTGGATGAACACGTTCGGCACGTAGTTGCCCGGCCCGAACTGCTTGCTGTACTGCGCCTGCAGCGGACTGAGCCCGATCACCTTGCCGTTCCAGTGGTTGGTGGCCAGCAAGGACAACAGGTGCGGGACCTCGAGGATCTGAGTAGGGGTGTGGTCGTTGTTGCCACCGCCGATCTGGAACAGCGAGAACGAGCACGGCTGGCAGGTGGTCCACTGCGCCTCGGCGGCGGCGATCTTCATCGGCTGGTACTTGCCCTCGATCACGCCGAGCTCGTCGCCGATCAGCAAGGTGAACAGGATCGCCGGGAGCAGGACGACGAGCGCCATCTTCGCCGCGCGGCTGAACACGGCGCGGTCCCCGCCGTGCCGCAGCTGCCACGCCGAGACCGCCAGCATGACCACCGTCCCGGTGGTCAGCGACGCGAACAGCACCTTGGCATAACCCCACACGAACACGGGGTTGGTGAACACCGCCCAGATGTCAGTCAGCACCGGTTTGCCGTGGACCATCGCGTAGCCGACCGGGTGCTGCATCCAGGAGTTGGCCGCGAGGATGAACAACGCGGAAAAAGCGCTCCCGAACGCGACCGCCCAGATCGTCCATAGGTGCGTCTTCCGCGACAGCTTGTCCCACCCGAACAGCCACAGCCCCAGGAATGTCGACTCCAGGAAGAACGCACCGAGTCCCTCCATCGCCAGCGGCGCGCCGAAGATGTTGCCGACCAGCTTGGAATACGCCCCCCAGTTCATCCCGAACTGGAACTCCTGCACCAGTCCGGTGACGACGCCGATCGCCACGTTGATCACCAGCAGCGTGCCGAAGAACCGAGTTAGCCGCAGGTACTCCTCCAGCTTCGTGCGATACCACGCCGTCTGGAGCAGCGCGGTCAGGAACGCCAGCCCGATGGTGACCGGCACGAAAAAGAAGTGGTTGACCGAGGTGAACGCGAACTGTATGCGTGCCAGGTCAACGTTCATCGGCAACCTCCCGCGAAAAGGCTCGGTCTGTCGTTGACCGCCATGCTCTTGGGCGCGAGTACCCCGCGCATCGCCCCGATGTGGGTATTGCCGGCCGTAGGCAGGACTTTCCTTTTAGCCAACATGAGGGGATGCTCCAGGTCCGCCACCGGGTGATGGTGTCCCCATGACCGAGAACTATGACGTGATCATCATCGGGACCGGAGCGGGCGGAGGCACGCTCGCGCATGCCCTCGCCGACTCCGGCAAGAAGATCCTCGTGCTGGAACGCGGCGACTACCTGCCCCGTGAGCTGGATAACTGGGACGCCAAGTCAGTGTTCGTGGACGGGAAGTACATCTCCAAGGACATGTGGTTCGACCGGGACGGCAAGTCATTTCAGCCGCAGGTGCACTACTTCGTCGGCGGAGCGACCAAGCTGTACGGTGCCGCCCTGTACCGGCTGCGCCCACGGGACTTCGGCGAACTCACCCACGCCGACGGGATCTCCCCGGCCTGGCCGCTGTCCTACGACGACTTCGAGCCGTGGTACTCCAAGGCAGAGCAGCTCTACCAGGTGCACGGTAACGGAGGCGAGGATCCGACCGAGGGCCACCGCAGCGAGCCTTACCCGTGGCCCGCTGTCTCCCATGAGCCCAGGCTTCAGCAGATCTACGAGGACATGGCCAAGGCTGGCAACCACCCGTTCCACGCGCCGTGCGGAATCTTGCTGGACGAGGCTGACCGGCCCGACAGCACCTGTATCCGCTGCGCCACCTGCGACGGCTACCCGTGCCTGGTGCACGCCAAATCCGATGCCGAGGTGATCGGGATCCGGCCTATCCTGAGCAAGCCGAACGTCACCCTGCTCAGAAACGCAGAGGTGACGAAGCTGGAAACCGACAGCTCCGGGCGGACCGTGACCGGTGTCGTGGTCTCCAGGGACGGTAACCGCGAGGTCTACCAGGCTGACATCGTTGCCGTGTGCGCCGGGGCGGCCAACAGCGCCAAGCTGTTGCTCAATTCGGCCAGCGACCATCATCCCAACGGGCTCGCGAACGGCTCGGACCAGGTGGGACGCAATTACATGTTCCATAACAGCAGGACGATCGCGGCCCTGTCTGAGGAGGAGAACCCGACCCGGTTCCAGAAGACGCTCGGACTCAACGACTTCTACTTCGGCACGCAGGACTACCAGTACCCGATGGGCAACATCCAGATGGTCGGCAAGTCCAACGCCGAGGCCATGCGGGGCGAAGAGCCGCACCTAACGTGGTTCGCTCCCGAATTCGGCCTGAATGAGGTAGCGAAGCACTCGGTGGACTGGTGGCTCAGCACCGAGGACCTGCCGGTAGCCGAGAACCGGGTCACGACCGACAAGGACGGCAACGTCCACCTGACCTACTCGCACACCAACCTTGACGAGCTCGACCACCTGTACAGGGAGTTCGAGAAACTCCTCAACCACATCGGGATGGCTCAGCACCACGTCCTGCACAAGAATTACTACTGCCACATGGACATCCCGCTCGGGGGCTGCGCGCACCAGGCCGGCACCTGCCGGTTCGGCACGGACCCGACCACCTCGGTGCTCGACACCAACTGCAGGGCGCACGAGGTGGACAACCTCTATGTGGTGGACACCAGCTTCTTCCCGAGCATCGGCGCGGTGAACCCCGGGCTGACGGCGATGGCCAACGCCCTGCGGGTAGGCGACCACATCACGACGCGCCTGGCCTGAGCCCAGGGAGACCCATGACCAGCGCTAGCGGAACCGAGGCGCAGCCAGTTCACCGGGAAAAGTTCGTGAGCTGGCTGTCGAAGGTGTTCAAGCTCAACCCCGCCGGGCTCAACTGGCCGCGAGCAGTGATGGTCCTGGACGTCATGCTGGTGCCGCTGGTCGTCTTCTGGGCGATCGGGCACCAGGAATACCTTCTCAGCGCGATATTCGGCGCGCTGTTCACGGCGCTGGCCGACCCGGGGGGCAGCTACGGGCAGCGCGTGGTGCGCAAGACTGGGTTCGCGGCGATCGGCGCGGGGCTGACCGCGCTGGCGTTCGGTATCGGCGGCGACGCCTGGGGCTGGCTGGTGCTCGCGGCGTTCGTGGTCACGCTGGCATCCGGGCTGGCGATCATGTTCGGGGTGCACAGGTTCGTCACAAGCCTGCTTCTCAACATCTGGTTCATCATCGCCATCGCGCTCGCGTCCGCCTTCCATCATCAGGACCGCATCACCAGCTACACCTGGGCCCAGACACTCGCCTGGGTCGGGGGAGCGGCAGTGTGGATCTCGGCCGCGTTCATCGCGTGGCTGATCCGCGGGCGCAAGAACGTGCCCCAGCCGATAGCGGAAATCCCCGGTGACACCTCGCGGCACAAGCTGACCCCGCCAGTGATCATGTTCGCGGTGATCCGCGCCGTCGTCATAGCCGGCACCGAAGCGCTCGCATTGGGACTGAACTTGTCCCACGGCTACTGGATGCCGATCGCAGCCATCGTCGCGATGAGGCCGAGCCTGGAGGGGGCCACGGTCGTAGCCGTCCAGCGCCTGGCCGGCGCGCTGATCGGCGCCGCCGCGGCTGTGCTACTGCTGTTGATACCCGCCAATGAACACGGACTCAGGCTTCTCTCGATCACGTTCGGACTCGAAGTGGTCGCGATCGTCCTCCTCATGCACGCGGTTGGGATCCGGTTCTGGAACTACGCGGTCTATTACGGGGCCCTCTCCGCGGCAGTCCTGGTCTTGCTGGACCTTCCGCAGCCCTCCAACTACAGCGCCGAGGGCTACCGGATTCTCTGGGCGCTGTGCGGCGTGGCGATCGGTGTGCTCGTCATGGCCCTCGTCGGCCTGCTCGCCAAGCGAAACGCCAAAGAGCAGACACGACCATCCGGTGCGGGCGCGGATGTTCCAGCGCAACGCAAGGAAACAGCCGACAAGCCACGTAGCGCGCCTTCAAGCTAAGAGGTAGGCGGCTTTGCTGCTTCCCGCTGGTCCGTCGCACTAGCTGGCTGACGAGGGACTGCGTGCTTGCCACTGGCTGCGGATTCCGTCCAGCCCTCATATATACGGACCGGCAGATCGTCGATGGTGAACGCGCGCTCGCGGCGCAGGTCGCGTACGAAAGCCATCCACCAGCTCAGCAGCGCACCGGCACGGTTGCGGAAGCCGGTGAGGAAGCCGATGTGGATGAACAGCCAGCCACACCAGCCGGGGAAGCCGCCGAAGTGGAGTTTCCCTGCGGAGATGACGGCGCGCCCGCGGGAGATGTAGGCGGCTGAGCCCAGGTCGTGGTATTTGAACGGCTTGTCATACGTCTGGCCCTGGGATTCATGAGTGATCCGGCGGCCCGCGTACAGGCCGCTCTGCATCGCGACCTCGGCGACGCCGGGCAGCTTGTCCAGGCTCATGAGGTCCCCGGTCACGAGGATGTCGGGATGGCCAGGCAGTGAAAGGTCCTTGCCGCACATCAGGCGGCCCGCGCGGTCCTGCTGGGTGCCGGTGGCCTGGGCCACGGCCGCGGCCACCGGTGGCGCCTGTACGCCGGCGGTCCACAAGATGGTACCGGCCTCGTACCGGGTGACGTTCCCGTCGTGGTCCCTGACCTGGACTCCGTTCAGGTCGGCTTCGGTGACGATCGAGCCCATGCGCAACTCGACGCCCAGCTTCTTGAGGTCGCGGGCGGCCAGCGCGGACAGCTTGGGGCCGAAGGCGGCGAGCGGGGCCTTGCCGCCGTCGAACAGCAGGACCCGGGCGTCCTTCGGCTGGATGTGCCGGAACTCCTGGCTCAGTGTCTTGGTCGCCAGCTCCCGGACTTGCCCGGCTAGCTCAACGCCGGTCGGGCCCGCCCCGACCAAAACGAAGGTGAGCCACCGGCTTCGTTCGGCCGGATCGTCCGCGGACTCCGCCATCTCGAACGCGCCGAATACCCGCCGCCGGATCCGCCGGGCATCCTCGATCGATTTCATCCCGGGCGCGAATTCGGCGTACTCGTCGTGTCCGAAGTAGGACTGCTGGACGCCGGTCGCCAGGATCAGGTAGTCATAGTCGAATTCGAGCTGCTCACCAAGCGGGCGCCGCGCTAGCACCCGTTTGTTTGCCGCGTCGATCCCGGTCACCTCGGCCAGCGTGAACTCGACGTTGCGATGACGTTTAAGCAGCTCACGTAGGGGGACCGCGATCTTCCCAACGGACAGGATGCCGGTGGCGTACTGGTAGAGCAGCGGCTGGAACAGGTGATGCTCAGCCTTGTCGAGCAAGGTCACCTGCACCGGCGCGTTGCGCAGCGCTCTGGCCGCGAACAGGCCGGCGAACCCGCCGCCGACGATCACTACCCGACGGGAACCGGATGACTGGGCCATGGCTCACCTCGACCTTTCGGTTGCCTCCAAACGTCATAGTGGATCCCGGGAGAGCCCCGGCCATCGCCCCGATGTGGGTAATTGCCGGTCACCTGGCCAGCACGATCACGGTGTCACCAGTGCGCGGAGCGGGGATCGCCGACTGAGTGGCCGGCTTTAGCGTCCAGCCCGGCGGCGAACAGGGTCTGTTCGGCGGGACTTGGCGTCACCACGTTGGCATTTCCCGTTTGCGGCGCGAGGCTGTATACGATCACGCCAACGCCGATCAGCACCTGATTGGTGCTCACGAAACTTACGTTGCCCAAGGCGCGACCTGCGCGCATCACCCTGTTAGGGCGAAGTGCCGAAGGCCGCGAGATGTCACGTTGGTAGGGTGACTGATCACCGTGACGCCGCCGGCGGCCCCGGCGGTCGGGACATGACAGAAACCGACTTCCGCGCGCTTCTGGACCGGTTGCGCGCTCAGGCATCCTGGGGCGGCGCCGACACGCGGGGCGCGCTGAACAACATCACGCCCGACCGTGTGCTGGCCGCACTCGGCGAGGTGAAGCTCGGCAGGTCAGTGTCCCTCGCCTCGCCAATCGAGCATGAGCCGGCAGCGGACAACCCGCATCCCAGCCGCCACACGATGA
>Ga0335075_10017886_pt1 | contig 10522 bp, 5 predicted proteins | sample Lox_Sample_24_FD_206723 | JGI IMG/M metagenome (GOLD analysis project Ga0335075, IMG submission 206723) | Soil microbial communities from Loxahatchee National Wildlife Refuge, Florida, United States - Lox_Sample_2.4 | ecosystem: Environmental > Terrestrial > Soil > Wetlands | place: USA: Florida... | reverse complement strand
CCCGCCTGTCAGCGGAATAGTCACTTGCGCACCCGAGTTGCTAATGGTGCCGCTCTCGATTGGTGCTTCCCACGTACCGCCCTGTCCGCCGTAGGATGAAGCCACAACCTTGCGATAGGCCCGCGCCATATATTCGCCCATATAGAAATAGCCACGCGCCGTGACGTGGCCGCTCTGCTGGGCATTGTTCTCGAATACATAGTTCGGCGTCACCAGGAATATAGTCGATGGATGCGCTGCCGCTGCGTCGCTCTGCGCGCCGATAATCGCCGCGGCATTCGCAGCCGAGCCGAACGGCCCAAAGGAATTGGTCTCTTGCGTCAGCAGCAGCACCGGCGCGTTGCTTTGGCCCGTGAGCGATTCAATATCGCTGGTGAGATTTGTCTCCAGCGCCGCCAGGTCACTCGCATAGGTGCTGCGCGAGGTTCCGGCCTGCGAATCCGCCTCGCCCTGGACGTAGGGCACGGCCGGGATATTGAGCGCCATCCCTGACGGTTCATCGGCGATCGCGCCGCTGATAATCGACTTCATATTGGCGTATGCGGTCGTGCCCTGCGCAAGCTGCGAATAAGCATAGCCGCCGACACCCGCACACAGCTCGATCATCGGATAAGGCGCAGTAGGCGTCCCGCCCTCCAGCGTGAACAGCGCGTTTGCCATTGCACTGACTGGCGTTTGCGCAGGCGTGGTATTCGCCAGCGATGAGAAGTAGGAATCATACGCCGGCACAATCGCGGTAAAGACGGTGCTGGCCTGGCTCGTCGTGCTATTCTGGCACGGTGAGTAATTGCTGGTCGCCGAGTTGTAGAGCATCGCGGTCGAGGGATGCACTGAAAATGGCGTCAGCAGCGGCTGCCCGAACGCGCCGAGGCTCAAGGATTGTCCGTACCAGAGCAAGCCATACCAGGACGGCGTTGCGAACGCGGGAGAAGCTGCTAGTGCAATCAATAGAAATGAACTGAATAGTTTTCTAAGCATGCCTGTTAGTTCCCCGCGTATTCCACACCCAGGTTTCCAACGATTTGGCCAGCCGTGCAGGTTCCCGCCGCCGAGGTCGTCAGCGCCAGGTAATGACCCGCTGATACCGTATGAGCCGAGATCGTCCCTGCGCTTAGTCCGGTCGCGCTGGGCGACACTGTGCCGAGCGAAACCGGCGAAGAGCATGCAGGGCTGGTGCCGCAATCCTCAACCGTGAAGGTCGGCGCACTGCCACATGAGTAAGCCGAGATCGCCGCTGTTAGCGATTCGATATAAGTGGCGTCGGTCATCAGCACGGCGTTCAGGAATCCCGTCGCCAGCGTCGCATTATTCGGAATGGCAGCAGCCAGGGTTCCGCGCGGCCAATAGCCACTCTTTATTACACCGTTGGAATCAGTCGCCGAGCCTTGCAGTTCCAGCCCGTTCAGCGCAATCAGATGGAGATAGCCATTCGAATCCGTCGTCACCTGGTTATTGGTCGTGCCGACGACGATGCTTTCCTTGGTCGAGCCAACTTCCTTGAAATAGACATCGCCGCAGTTGCTTGACGGCCACGAACTCCACGACCAGTCGCCGGTACCAAGGCCGCATTCGGCCTTGAACAAACCGGTCATGTACTGCGGGCTTGAGACGGGCGTATACCAGCCGAAATCGACAAACTCATTGCCGGTGATGCCGCCCGAACCGTAGTTCTTTGAGATATCGGTGAGCGAATTGGTATTAGACGTCCGCCCCCACACCTTATATGCAGCCACGTCGCTCCAGCCGTTCCAGGTGACGGTGCAATAGTCATTCGGATAGCTCAGTGACGACGGCCCGCTGCAAGTCACCGTTGAGCTTTTAGCGCTCTCGCCGCCCGGTCCCTGAATCACCGCGCCTGGCGGCTGATAACCGCCAGCGGTGCCATCCATCGGGAAGTCAACAGAGCTAACGGCGTAAGTGTAAGTCGTGCCGGTGCCGCCGGTGCAGGTGCAGGCCACGCCAGTCGGCGGCGTCAGCTCAGTCACCTGCGCTGAACCGTTGGATTCGATTCCGCCGAAGGTCGGCATCGATTGCCCATTGGCGGCGTAATAGCTATTTAGCTTCGCGTTGACGGCTGGCGTAAGCTGCTGGCTGGGCAGCGTGCCCTTGGTGATATTCGCCGCATTCGTGGTGTCGGTCGTGGCTGACGCCGCCAGCCCGGTCACATCGGCCGCTGGAAGCGAGGTCACCGGAGGCGCAGGACACAGCCCCGGCTGCATGAAAATCGGGGTTGACGCACTTCCCGTTCCCGACCCCGTCAGATAGCCGACCACCTCAGTCGTCGCGCTGCTGCAATTTGTGCCGATATCATGGACTGCGTTGGCGTTCGCTGGCGAAACTTCGATCAAGTCGCCCTGCGTGCAGGCGCCGTCGCAGTAAGCGCAGGTCGGACCATACGTGACCACGGCGCCGGTCTGGCCGAGCGTGTTCTCAGGAATTATCTGCGGATTGAAGCCAAGCACGCCCGATGCCGGAGCGGCCTGCGGATTCTCGATATAGTTAGACCCGAATTGCGGCGCTTGCACTACCGGCGCACAGGCAAACAGCGAGGCCCCATATTCATTCGACGGCGGCAGTGAAACCGTGATGACGTGCGGGCTCTCGCTGCCCAGCGCATTGAAATCAGGCTCGCCGAGATTGCTTTCCGCCGCGCCAGCCGCCAGACCCGTTGGCTGGAAATTCATGTTCTGCGAAAAGCCCGTTAAGCTGTTATTACTCAGCACCACGCCTGACGGCGGCGTCCCGTCCGTGGTATAGATGCCGGTCCCGCCCGCGGCCGAGGTCACAACATTATGCGTGATAGTGCTGTTGTCCAAGCCGCTGATTACGATCGCGCCGAAGCCCGGCGCTGCGTTCGGATAGTTAATCGTATTGCCGCTGACCGCCGCAGCACCGCTACCCAGCAGGTAAATCCCAATCCCTCCGCCGGTTTCGGTAACCGTATTGCCGATCACCTTGTCGCCGGCATTTTCGATCGTGATCCCGTTGTCGCCCGAGGCGGTGTAATTGCCGTTAGTAACCGCCGTAGCACCGCTTTGCCCGGTTGCGCCGCCATCAGTAAAACCCTTATAGGCGCTGGTGCAATTCTCATGGTCGAAGACGTCGCCCCAGGTATCGAGCGTATAATCGCACACGCCCAGGTTAGGCGAGCCGAGCGCCTGCACCACCGCCGTGTTATACGAATAGCTGTTGGCCTCGTCGCCCTCCGAATCGCCGAAGGCCTTTTCCTGGCTGGTGCATGAAGACGTGCCCACCAGCGTCACCTTGTTGTAGCTGACTTGGTTGAGGCTTGAGGTGAACTCGCCCGGATTAAAGTAGGTATCACCCTCGCAACCGGCTGAGATCCCGCTGTTGCCGCTGAAGAGGCCCAGATGGTTGTTGTTGCCGAAAATGAACTGAGCATTGGCGCTGCCGCCGTTCTGATAGATTCCGGTGACTACCGGACGCACCGTGCCTTCGAGAATGATAAACGCGGTATCGCCCGATGGCAGGTTGACCGTGCCCGGACCTTCAATTGACACGTCATGCGCCAGCGGCCCCAGGTTGTAGCCGCCTGCGCCGGTCGTCCAGTCGTAAATGCGCGGATTACCGCTCGCGCACTCAGCCGCGGTGTAGGGCTTGAGCAGCGGATATTTGAGGTTGATCACGCCCGTGCTGGCATTGCCCGCCGCGCTCGCTTCATCCCAGCCGACGAAGATATCCTGATCGCTGCTGTTCGTCCCGCAATCGATATAAAGATCGTCGCCCGCGTTGATATTGCCCGCATTCGCCGCCGTCGCCGTGGTAATCGAAGTCGCGTTCGCCGCGGTATTATTGATCTGATAGAAAACCGGCGAGCCGCCAGAAGCGCCGGGCGTATTGAAGTTGGGCGAACCTGCGCAAATCACGCTGTTGCCCGCCTCGCCGCTGGCCTTGATGATTACCGCGCCATTAAACTTGAGATGCTGCTCCGTATTCAGGTAGAGCTCGCACGGCTGCGATCCCCAAATCGCGTTCGAGGTGCTATGGCTGGCGAGGTAGTAGGGCTTGGCGCCGTCGAGGTTCATCGTCGCCCCGGCCGGCATCGCCGCCATGCAGGTGCGCAGTCCGGCCGCGTCATCCGAGGTTCCGTTGTTCGGCAGCCCGCAATCGTCGGCGTAGTATTGCAGCCCGAGATTGCTCGCTGCCGTTTGCTTGTTGGCCAGGTCCGAGAGATTATTTGCCGTGGCCGCCGCCCCGATATCCGCCAGCGTGCCGCCCGTCACCGCCGTGCCAGCCGATGAGTAATAAGCGGGCTGTCCGGTCGAACCCGAATTGACCGTGCCCGAACCGCCCCCGCCACCTGATCCACTCGACGCCGCCGTGACCCGGCCATATTGATCGATTGTCGCGTTTAGATTGGTATAGCTGCCGCTGACGCCGCTCACGCCTGGGAGCTGCGTGGTGCTGAGCGTGCCGCCGATATCCGTGAATTGCGGCTGCGCCAGTACTGGGACGCCAAGCGCCGAGATGCTCGTGACGAACTCATGCGCCACCGCCGTCAAAGCCTGCACGCCACCGAGCGTACTTGTTGTAGGATTCGGCAAGCGCGCCGCATTCAGCGTCCCGCTGCTGATATTCGCCGCGTTGGTGGTGTCGGTCGTCGCCGAAGGCGCCAGCCCGCTGACGATCGCGGCCGCCACCGGCGCGCAGCTTGGCGCGCCCGACTTGTTGATCGAAGTCGCATACTGATTCGCGGAGCAGGATCCGCCAGTGACCGAGCCGCTGCCACCGCTCCCTCCGGAGCTGTCACCCGAACCACCGCTATAGCCGCCGCTGTTATAGCCTTGCCCGAACACCGTTGGTGCCGCCAGCAAGATCGCCGAAAGCAAACCCAGCAGGGCCAGGAAACTAGAGACGCCAATCCTCATTTGTACTGCAAGCAAAGCCGTCTGCTGCGCGCGCATCTTCGCTGACGGCAGTGAACGATTAAAAATCTGAAGCGCCGGGCTTTTGAGCATCTCAGGCATGGATTATCTCGCCACCTCAAAGAAAGTGTTCCCGCCGTTCGCCGTATCCACCGTCAACGTTTTTCCCGTCGTGCTCGCCGCGATCACCAGGCCGTGGTAAAGCGTGACCCCGCCATCAGGCATCGAGAAGCTTCCACAGGCCGGCGCGTTGCTTCCGCCCGACTCTGGCAACGGAAGCTCCATCATCGGCACCGCACCATTGGCCGGCAGTGCATTTGCGTCGAATACCATCACCACCTCCGGCGCCGCCGCATTGTAATTGCACGCCGAGATCAGCCGCACCGGTTCAGGCGCTGCAACACCTGCGTTGATGATTACCGCGTAATTTTCGCTACCAGCCGCCGCCCTGGTGGAGTAAAAGTTGGCCGTGCTCTGCGCCACAGCATGCGAACGCATGTCTGCTACAATTAGTAGCACTACCCCCGCCGCGAGAATCTTCCATCTGCGCCGAATGTGAATTGCCATATTCACCTCGGCGCCCATTCTGCAATCCTCGGCCGCGGATCGTCAGGGTGAAGAATTTCAGCCTTCACCCGTCCGGTCTATTAACGATTTCGGTTTACTTCATTCAGGCAGGACGCAGGCGCATAGCACTGCTTCTCTAAGGAGCGGCAAATCGGCTGATCGATTCAACTATCAGCTTATACGCATCGTCACGGCTGGCCCATTGCAGCCCCTTCACCCATTTGTTCTTTTCCAGATCTTTATAGTGCTCGAAGAAATGCTCGAGCTGGCTGCGCAGTATCGAGGGTAAATCCGTATACTCCGTGATCTTATCGTAATAAGGATTCAGTTCATCCACCGGCACTGAGAGTATCTTCTCGTCGATCCCGTGCTCATCCTCCATCAGTAAGGCGCCGACCGGCCGGCACCGAATCACCGATCCCGGCGTAACCGCCACCTGCGACAACGCCAGCGCGTCGCATGGGTCGCCATCCTGGGACAGCGTATTCGGAATAAATCCGTAATTGGCCGGATAATACATTGCCGTATGCAGAAAGCGGTTTACGAATAACGCTCCGGAAACCTTGTCAATCTCGTACTTGACCGGAATTCCACCTTGCGGAATTTCAATCAGCACATTGATTTCGAACGGTGGATTACGGCCCGGCGAAATCTTGCTTACGTCCATAATAGCTCCTCTAGCTATTACACCACGCACACGCAACTCGCGCTACCGCGCCTTTCTTCCCGCCCGCCGCTTTCCTCCAGACTCCCGGTCCCCGAGTCTTCCACCCGCCACCGGCATCGTCTCTGAAACCTCATCCGCTTTTACATATCTGGAGAGGTCTCTAGTATTTTCTAAACTTGATAATTGGTTGTATTAGCCGCTATCGGCTTGACGCGCTCTCACGGCTCTTCAAATCGGAATTCCTGAGGCGTGTATACTGCTTAGTCCATTCTCCAACAACTGACGACCATAAGAATCCGCTATCGATCGCGTGCTGCCGCCCGGCGGCTGATAGCTGCTCTGCCAGATCGCCGTCCTCAGCTAGCCGATCCATCGCCTCAGCCAAACCCCGAATCACATATTCCTCCCCCAGCGGTTCTATTAGTATGCCCGTTTCGGACGTGACGAGCAGGGAAGGACCTCCCCAATTCAATCCAATCACCGGAAGGCCTAACATCATCGCCTCCTGGACGACGATGCCATTCGCTTCCTCCAGGCTGGGAAATACAAAACCGCGGTAACGGCGCATCGCCTGCGCTAATTCTCTATGATCCGCGAACCATTCAATAAACTTGACGCGATCCTGTAGTGACAATTCATGCGTCAGGACTTTGAGCTTGTCTAACTCGGGACCACGTCCGATAATATCAACCTCTACGTGATTCCTTGTGTGCTTCAAACTCTTGATGATCAAATCGGTGCCTTTGTGTGCGACCAATCGGCCATTATGCACAAAGTGTAAATTCCGGCCGGAATGCGTAATACGCTGACTATCCTTGAGACGATCGAGGACGCCGCTATCGATCGAGTCAACAAGCTGTCCTTCGCTGCACCCCGCCATCAAAAGCGACTGGCGGGTACGTTCACCGCCCGCCACTAGAATTACGTCAGCCTGGCGGCGGCCAGTGAACGCCACTCGATTGACAGATTGTAAAATTGGATGAAGAAGGCGGCGCAGCCGATAAGCCAATGGCTCACGGTATCTAAATGCCTCAGGATAGTGAATATTGCCGTTAATCGGGCCAATCACTACTTTAGCGCCACGTACTCGGAAATACGGCAGGACCGGCGAGACCGGCGACGTAAAATGTACTATCGATCCCGGATTGTCTCGAAGCAAAACTTCTACTAGTCGTGCCGCCCTCCATTGAAAAATAAGCGAGATCAATGGTTCCGACACCACCGAAAATAAGGGACTGAGCAAACCGATTCGATAAGCAGTTCTTTGCAACCAAGTGTCCCGGACATAAGAGACTTTCAGCGTCGGAAAATCACGCTCGATTTCCGTCTTGACGCGCTGGTGTGTCACCTGTTGGACGCACGCTCCGTGCGCTGCAAGCTCGAGGTTGATCTGCAACGCTTTGATTGCTTCACCACCCATCTGCGCCGAAACGTTAGGACTTACCAGAATGAATGAGAATCCCTTTAGCATCACGGAATTCGGGGCGACGGTAGCCACGGCGGCTTCACTTGCAATTGTGCTCGGTGTCATAACCCTCTTCGCTGCCGGTCGATGGCATAAATGTGACCTTAGTTCTGATTTGTATGATGCGTTTGTTGCAAGTATTCCGCAGGGCTGAAAACTGCGATTATGTCCTCTTTTGCGGACAAAGGCGGAACCAGAACAACCAAAAACCCTCTGAAAAATCTTAACGTAGATTTCCATTTCTTTGAAGCCGATTTAGAATGACCCCTAACGGCTCATGAGGGCGAAGGTCGAGCTTGGCTCCGAGACTACGCCTGAAGCTTTCTGCTTCGACATCATCCCAACATTTTTCATTTTCGCCGCAGGCGGTGCCCGGTCGTGCGCGGAACTCCTGGTGCCGATCGTGCGCGCCAGGCCGGTATCGGTGGCCCGTCGCTGATTCATGGCACAGGCATGGAGTAGCCAGCGCACGCGGCTGACCCAGCCCCCGCTGTATCATTCCCGAAGCATGCGCAATATCGGGATAATTTGGCTAAATCCGTCAAAGATAAGCTAAGACTTATTCAACCAGGCTTTAAGCATTAAATCATGTCAATCTTTGGTATTCAATATCTATGGTAAGCCTTAACTTCATTCTAGATTAGGATTAAATGAAGCTAAGCCAGCTTATTAAGGGGTATAATTGGCTTTTTAGTAGGATTACCACTTGACCATGCCTAATACGCTTAAACGATGTGAAACGAGCGTTCTTTCGTCCTCAGATCGGAGCGCGGTCGCGCTGATTCTGACCCTGCTCCTATTCAAACACTTAATCTATGATTTCGTAATATTGCTGATGCCTTCGCTGCGGCGTTCCGCGCCAAAAATTCTCCGGCCCGCAGCGCCGCAATAGGCGTGATACTGTACTTTTGGTCCGGATGCTCCCTGATCAATCGGCCGTTTCATTCGCGTATCTGCCAATACTTCTTTTCAATGCTGTAGCTCTTGTGTTTTTGACCTATGCAATTTTAATCGAGAGTCCTTCGGATGGCTCGCGCGTTCGCAAGACGTGCCATCGCCAGATCTCGTGAATTTGATGGATGCGTAAAGGCGGCGCGATCGCTTCTCCTCGTTTGCGAGGAATCGAACGAGTGGCGCGCGCGTGGAAAATTTCCTCTCCGCTGAAACTTAAACCATTCAACGAAAGAAAGTATGCATAGCGGCACGGCGCGCCGAGCAATCAGCGAAAGCTCATTCTCGCGGTTTCACGTCAAGGGTGAATCCCTTCACTTTCTGATTACCTGACGCCAAACCTTGTGAGTTGCAACGGATGTTTCACGTGAAACATCCGGGTCCTTTATCGATGTTGACGGACAGGCTCCGCTTGGACTATAACGCTCTCTTGGTTTGGGAAGCATTTCACCCTTACTGGGAGCGAAAGCGATGGCTATTTGGATCGACTGTATCTGGATTCTTTTTGACGTTGTGTTCTGTGTTTACACGGAGATCGAATTGCATCCCTTAACTCATACAGAGTGGATACTGGCGGGATTTGGCCTTTTGTTCGCGGTTGCGAGTTTGGTGGCAGAGTTTGTTGAGCGCGAAGCTCATACCCAAGAAGTGAATGACATTAAATTGACACTAGCCACGGGCCAGGCAACGTTGTCTGGGAAAATGGACGTAATTGCGATGCTTGGCGGAGAAACTTTCCACCAGCTTCAAGCGGCAACCCAGACAAGGGATAAGCCGGTCGCATCAGTTATCGAAGCTGCAAAAGTCGAGATTGAAGAGCTGCGGGCTAAGGTTGAAGCACGCGAGCAACGCGAATGGCGGCTTCTATCGGTAGAACAGGAAAACGAAATAACCGAAGCGGTACGTCGAAGCGGACGCGAAGAAGTCGGCCAGCGTAGTATATCAATTGCCTGTTCTGAATTTCCCGACTCCTTCTATTTGGGAGAGCAATTGGTTTCAGCCTTCAGTAAAGCGGGTTGGAACCAATCGAAGAACCCGTCGCCCGATCAAATATGGGCAGAAATTGGACCTGGTATTACTGTCCGTGCGCCGGTTGGCCATCCTGATGCGAACCTAATCGCGGACACACTTGCGAAAGTAGTCGGTGCAGGTTTTGTTTTTCGGCGGAACGTAGAAAGTCCACTACCGGCCTTTTACGATCTAGCGTTCGTTGTCCAGATTCATATCGGGCGTAAGCCGCAGCGCCAGAGGTCTCTGCTGTCTTGATAGAAATGGCAACTCCAACTGAACCGGCTTGCTGGCGCGCTCTCGCTTGCTCTGAAGCGCCCGCCAATCTGTGCGCCTCAGCAGCCTGCTATCACTTCCCCGAAGATATCGGGATTGTCGCGATGATTGTGGCGGAATTGAAATTCCGCGAGATAGAGCGGCAGGTATTTGCGGCTTACGTGATGGTAAGTGCCAATCACGCCGCGCTTGAGCAAAGCCCAGAAGCTCTCAATCGAATTGGTGTGAATTTCGCCACGGACGTACTCACCAGCCTTGTGATCGACGGTCTCATGGCGATAGTCCATGCCGAGCCAAGTGTAGGCGGCAGCGGAGTCAGTAGCGATAAGCTCAACCTTTTCGGAGACCATCTGTCGCACAAAGCCATTGATCGTTTGGTGCGCGGCATTCTCAATCACTTTACAAACGATGCTGCCTTTGCGGCTGATAGCGCCGATCACGGTCGTCTTGCCGGTATTCGCAGAGCCACGCCCGCGATACTTCTCACGGTCCTTAGCGTGCCGGTTACTCTGCTTACCGCCAATGTAGGCTTCGTCGATTTCTACGATGCCCATGAGCTGCTTGAAGTCCTCATCGTACATCGCAGCGCGAAGCCTATGCGCCATATACCAAGCCGTGCGCAGCGAAGTGGTTTCTTCAAAGTACATGCGTCGCAATTGAAGCGAAGAGATGCCTTTCTTAGCCGTCAGGATAGTCCAGAGA
>Ga0335075_10017885_pt1 | contig 10522 bp, 6 predicted proteins | sample Lox_Sample_24_FD_206723 | JGI IMG/M metagenome (GOLD analysis project Ga0335075, IMG submission 206723) | Soil microbial communities from Loxahatchee National Wildlife Refuge, Florida, United States - Lox_Sample_2.4 | ecosystem: Environmental > Terrestrial > Soil > Wetlands | place: USA: Florida... | reverse complement strand
GTCGTACGGGTCGACGGTGGTGCCGCTGGATTTGCTGATCTTGCGGCCGTTTTCTGTGAGGTAGCCGTGGACGGCGATGTCGGTGGGGACGGCCTCGCCCGCCGACAGCAGCATCGCGGGCCAGTAGACGGCGTGGAATCGGAGCACCCCCTTGCCGAGCAGGTGTATCCGCCTCGACGCGCCGGTCCACCAGCGGCTGAGGTTCTCGCCGTCGCCGGCGTAATCCAGTGCCGTGAGGTAGTTGCCGAGCGCGTCCCACCACACGTAGATCACCTGGCCTGGATCACCAGGGACCGGGATGCCCCAGCCGCGGGCGCGCTCGGTGCCGCGGGAGACGGAGAAGTCCTCCAGGCCGCCGTCGATGAGGGCCAGGACCTCGTTGCGGCGTTCGGCCGGCTGGATGCGGATCGTGCCGCCGGCGATGAGGCTGCGCAACTGGCCGGCGTAGCGGGACAGGCGGAAGAACCAGTTCTCCTCGGACACATGGTCCGGCAGCGTGCCATGGTCCGGGCAGCGCCCGTCGTTCAGTTCCGCCGTCGTATAGAACTGCTCACACCCGACGCAGTACAGACCCTCGTAGTGCTTGCGGTACAGGTCGCCGCCGGCGGCGCAGGCCCGCCACAGGCGCTCGACTCCCGCTCTGTGCCGTGGATCGCTGCTCGTGCGGATGAGGTCGTCGACCGACAGGTTCAGCGGTTCGGCCAGGCCCGTGAACGCGGCGGCGTTGCCGTCAACGAACTCCTGCACGCCAACCCCGGCGGCCTCCGCGGCGAGCACGTTCTTGAGCGAGTTGTCATCGGTCCCGGCCTGGAACCTGACCTGCTCGCCGATGCCCCGGTGGTAGCGGGCGAGCACGTCGGCCTGCACGAGCTCAAGCGCGAAGCCCAGGTGCGGGTGCGCATTGACGTACGGGATCGTGGTGGTGATGTAGGTAGTGGTCATCGGAACCTCCAGTTAGACCGGGGCTCCGACCGTTCCGACCGCAGAAATGAATCGAGGCCCCGTAAGCAGGGCCTCGGAAACGAACGTCCGTGCAGCGTCAGCAGCCCCGCGAGGGGGGCATCATCTGGCTGAACGCGTGCATGACTTTATAGTACAGGCGCCGTCGCTGGGTCATGGCTGAATTCCCGTCACCGAACCACATCCCGGCCATCCGCGGCCAAGGCTTCCCGATACCTTTCCCTGTACCGCAGGGACGTCAGGCGCGAAAGGTGCAAAGAAGATGATGGGCCGCTTCGTGGCGCGATACCCGGGATGAAATGGGGGCGGGCTGGGGCTGGCGTGCCATCTGTCGTCACCGGGTGACTTCGGATCGTTCGAGGCCGTTGCAAAGTTTGACCCCCGCCCCGCCTGCCTCAGCCGACAGCACAGAACGCCGCCGGCTCGGCCGACCTCGCGTGGCCGCTTTCGGTCATGTTCGGCCTGAGACCTTGCATGGGGAATCGCGTGTGCTTAAGTTACTTCACGTGCGTGAATTCGCTCGATCGCGCGCCCGGACGGCTATCGGCTCGTGGCCGGTTATCGCCGCGCTGGTCAGCGCGACGATCGCCGCCGCCGCACCGGGCGCCACTGCCGCACCCGCCGGCGCCGCCGCACCGCGCGCCACAGCGGTGAGCGCCACAGCAGAGGCGCCGGCACACCTCACCGTCAACGACCTGACCCAGCCGCTCGACGTGGCCGGCTCCCCGCAGTTCGGCTGGCTGCCGCGGGATGCGGCCGGCGATGAGGTCCAGACCGCATACCAGATCGTGGTGCGCAACGGGCTCACCGGCGTGCAGGTCTGGGACAGCGGCAAGGTCGCGTCATCCCAGTCGGAGTACGTCCCGTACGGGGGCCCGCAGCTCGATGGCGGCGGCGAGTACGACTGGACCGTCATCACCTGGAACAGGCGGGGCGAACAAAGCCCGCCGGCCACCGCGGCCTTCGACATGGGCATCAGCGACACCCAGTGGTCGGGCGCGCAGTGGATCCGCAGGCCCACCACCGGGAACGACTCCACGATCGACTACACGCTGGCCCGGAACCAGTTCAGCCTCGATAACAGCAATATAGTGCGGGCACTGGTCTATCTCGCCGCCCCGATGCGCTGGCAGCTGCACGTGAACGGCCAGGTGGTCGACACCCAAGACGACTACCAGACGGCGGGGGAGAACTACTACGACGTCGAGGACATCACCGCGCAGGCGCGGGCCGCGCAGCACGCCCCCGGGGCCGCGAGGAACCAACTCGCGGTCGGCGTGCTGTACGCGCACTGGGCGGTCGGCGAGGCGCACCCGGAAGGCCCGCAGCCCTATCCGACCACGCTGGCCGCCGACGCGCCCGCGGGATCGGCGTCGATCACCGTCACCACGTCCACGGCCAGCACTTGCCAGTCCGCCCCCACGCGCTCGGCGGAGTTCTGCGGCGCGAACTACGACTGGTACGCCGGCGAGACGCTGGGCTTCGGCACCCCTGGCACCTCGGGATTCATCACCGACACCATCAAGTCGATCAGCGGCGACACGGTGACGCTGACCAGCCCGCTGCCCGCGGACCAGCCGAGCGGAACCACAGTGACCAGCGAGAACGGGCCATCCGGTCTGCTCGCCAAGATCGTGGTCGATTACACCGGCGGCGATGAACAGACGTTCGTTTCCAACGGCAGCTGGATGGTGACCAAGGACACCGCCGAGCTGGACACCACCGCGACCGTACGCAGCTCGCAGGGCGCCGGGGACTACGTCGAGTACTACAGCGCGCCGGGCGCCCAGTCGCTGAGCGGCTGGGACCAGGCCGGCTACCAGTACACCAGCACGTGGCAGCCCGCGGTCGTGATGGGCACCGCCCCGCTGCCCAACCCGCCCGACTGCGGTAACTACTCCGAGCCGACCGGCCACAACGTCGCGCCCGCCCCGCCCGCCACGGCAACGGGCACGCCGGTGCTGGAAAGCCCGTGCGGGTTCACGAACCTGATCCCGCTGCAGGCGCCGGTCACCTACAAGATCGTGCACCCGGTCTCGGTCCGGACGCTGCCCGACGGCACCGTCGAGGCCGATTTCGGGTATGCCTTCGTCGGCGTGCCGGTCGTCAGGTTCCCCGGCTCAACCAGCGCGCAGCAGGGCAACCAGGTCACGCTGACCGCCAGCTACCGGCTGGCGGGCACGGTGACCGCCGCCGCCGCCCCGGCAGGCGCGACCAGCATCACCGTGAACGACACGCCGAGTTATCCGGACTTCGACGGCACAGGAACCGCGGGCACGGGCAACTCTGGCGGCGGTCCCGGGTTCGCCGTCGGCGACCCGGTCACGATCGACGCCCCGGCCGACGGCTACGGCGCAGGGCACCCGGAGACCGACACGATCACCAGCATCACCGCCAGCACAGACGGCACCGCCACCGTCGGCCTGGCAACCCCGCTGACCAAGGCCCACGCAACGGGCGTGTGGGTACAGGGCAGCAGGGTCGGCACCGACACGCTCGACACCCAGACGACCAACCTGGACTTCTACTACACGCAGAGCGGCACGCCCGGCGAGACCACCGGGTTCTACGGCCCGATGGGCTGGCGATACCTGCAGATCGACGCCGGCACCCAGGCAAACGGCGGCCGGCCGCTCACCGCGAATGACATCTGGGCGGTCGAGCAGTACAACTCGGCCTCGCAGGTGGGCTCCGGCGCGAACGACCCGGGCGTGCGCAACGAGTCGGGCCCGGACATCCCGGCCAACGTCCCCGGCTACCAGGACACCGCAACACAGTGGAACCCGTCGTCCGTCTTCACCGACGCCCCGGCGAGCGGAACCGACGACGCCGCCACGTTCACCAGCAGCAACGAAGAGCTGAACCAGGTCTTCACGCTGATGGAGCGCTCCGCGCTGTTCGCCGGCCAGCAGGCCTACGAGGACAGCCCGGACCGGCAGGAGGGCCAGTTCACCGGCGACGGGACGAACGAGTCGCTCGCCCAGATGGAGGACCTGGACGAGCGCGCGCTCACCCGCGAGTTCATCGACAACCTCATCTTCTCCCAGCAGCGCTGGTGGGTCGCCGGATCCCCGGCACCGGGCAGCACCTGGGGCGAGGTCAACGCCCTGTACCCGGACAACAACGTGAGCAACGGGAACATGCGCGATATCCCCGACTACTCCGAGATGTTCCCGGAGCTGGTCTGGGACTACTACCTGGAAACCGGCGACAAGGAAACGCTCGCCGCGGCCTACCCGACGATGCGCAATGTCGCGCAGTACGTCACGGACAACAGCTACGGCACCGGCCAGGCCGCCGGCCTGGTCTGCCAGCTCGCGAGCTTCTCCAAGTCCTCCGCCTACCAGTTCGGCATCATCGACTGGCCGGCCACCGACCGGTACAACACCGTGGTGCTTAACTCCGGCGTCGACACCGTGGTAAACATGCGGGCCGTCGAGGACTACCGCGCGCTGGCCGGCGCCGCCCAGGTGCTCGGTGACACGGCCGCCGCGCAGTCCTACGCGCAGCAGACTGACAGCCTGATCGGCGACATCAACGCGAAGCTGGTCGAGTCCAACGGATTCTACGACGACGGGATGAGCGTGGCGGGCAGCGCGCAGGACATCCCTGGCAACTGCACGGCGACCTCCGGTGACGCGCTCATCGGCAACTACTCGCAGCTCGACCAGTCGTTCGCGATCGTCTACGGTGTTGCGCCTGCCAGCTCATACGCTCAGCTCGGCGCCTACATCGCGAGCCAGGGCATGAAGCAGGGCCCGATGGACTTCGGCCAGCTTGAGCTCGCCCTGGTCGAGGCGGGCCAGCCGGCCGCCCTGGTGCGGCTGCTCACCAACACGGCAGGGGACGGCCCGGCGAAGATCCTCGCCGAGGGCGGCACCTCGATGTGGGAGCAGTGGGACCCGGGCTGCAGCGCGGCTGGCGGGCAGGCCGGCGACAACGACAGCTACGACGACACCGAGTGCACCGGCGCCGCGATCAGCCAGAACGCGACCGACAGCTTCTCGCACGGCTGGGGCTCGGTCGGCGTCTACCCGGTTACCCGCGGGCTGCTCGGCATCACAGTGACCGGGGTGGGCGCCGCGTCGGTTGAGGTCGCGCCCCCGGCTTCCGGCCTGGCGTCCGCTGCCGGCACCGAGTACACGGAACGGGGCATGGTGTCTGTCTCCTGGCACCGTGTCTCGGGCACGGGCGGCGAGGTGAGCCTGAAGGTAACCGTCCCCGACAACGTCCAGGCCACGATCGCGCTGCCAGCCGGCACCCGCTCCTACACCGCGTCCGGCGCCGGCGCACCCCGCTACGAGGGCACCAAGGACGGCCGGGCGCTGTATTCCGTCGGCTCCGGCACGACGATGTTCACGCCCGTCAGCTGATCAGGAGGAGACAGTGCTTGCCGGAAAGATCGTGCGGCACGGGATGATGGTGATCGCCGTGGCGCTCCTTGGCGTCGCGCTCGCGTCCGGATACGGCGCGCAGGCCGCCCGCGCGGACGCGCAGGCGGCCGTGACAACCGCTGCAGGCCCCGCCTGGAATCAGGCCGCGGTCAGCGGGATCGAGGCGACCGTGCGGGCGAACACGCCGGTCTTCCCGGACCGGACGTGCGCGATTACGGACCCGAAGTACGCGAGCCTGGTCCGCCAGGTCACCGACGGCCAGGGCTCGTCCGTCCAGTCGGTGGTCTGGTATTACGGCGATGCCATCAACGCCGCGATCGCCGACTGCCACGCGCGCGGCGGCGGGGTGGTCGAGGTGCCCGCGAGCGGCTCGCTTAACGGCGGCGGCGTCTACTACTCCGGGGCGATCACGCTGCTGTCCAACGTGGACCTGCAGGTCGATACCGGCGCCACGATCAAGTTCGTGCGCAATCCAAGCAACGCCTTTTACCCAGTCGTCCTGACCAGCTACCAGGGCATCGACCTGTACGACTACTCGCCGCTCGTGTACGCGCTGAACCAGAAGAACATCGCGCTCACCGGCGGTGGCACGCTTGACGCCCAGGACAACGTGGGCGGCGGCTGGACATTGCCGGCCGCCCAGCCGGGCGCGCCGTCTGGGACGTTCGCGGCCCTGACTCAGCTGGGCGCCGAGGGCGCCGGAGTCGAACAGCGCATATTCACCGACGACGGGCACATGCCCGCGACGATCCCCGTCGTGTCGGGCTGCCCGGCCCAGTCACGGGACTGGGGGCCGTGCGCGTCCGTGCGGAACGTCCCGCCGCCGCCCGGGGCAGTCGCCTACGCCTCGACGTTCGAGCCGCAGTTCGTCGAGTTCAACCACAGCGCGAACATCCTCGTGCAGGGCGTGCACCTGGTGCACACCCTGTTCTGGGAGATCCACCCGCTGAACTCGCGGAACATCCTGGTCAAGAACGTGACCGTGGACGACACGGCGCACCTCACGGACGACGGGATCGATCCGGAGTCCTGCGACGACGTCGTGATCGAGAACAACAGCATCACCGTGCTCGATGACGGGATATCGGTGAAGTCGGGCCGCAACAGGGACGGCCGGGAACTCCGCGCCCCCAGCGAGAACATCCTGATCAAGGGCAATACCTTCTACAACCCCAGCGGCGGGTCCGCGAGCATATCTGTCGGCAGCGAGATGTCCGGCGGTGTGTACAACGTGTTCGCCGAGGACAACACGTCGGGCGGCAACGGCACCGCCTACCTGCTGAAGCTCAAGACCAATTCATACCGCGGCGGCGTGATCCAGGGCATCTACATCAGGAACAGCACGATGACGCAGACGATCCGCGGGATAGTGAACTTCGACACCAATTACGGCGAATCCGATCCCATCCCGGATACGGACATTTACAACCCGACGATCCGCGACATCTACCTGGACAACGTCAACACGACGTCGACGGTGACGACGACCCGCCCAGCGATCGTGGTATCGAATGCGTCCTCGCGATCGCCGTTCCAGAACGTGGTCTACGAGAACTCGGTCTTCTGCACGCCGGCCACGTTCGCGTCGGCGTTCGCCAACCCGGCGGTCAGTTTCTTCGAGAACCTCAGGATCGCCAATGTGCGGTTCGTCAACCCGGGCACCGGCACGGTCACCACGTACAGCACGACGCCGCTCGGCCTGCTCGACCAGACCACGGCCAGCGCAAACGGCGCCACGATCCCGCTGACCGCGGTGAGCATCCGCCGCCCGAACGTCGTCACCGCGCTCCCGGCCGATGAGTTCACGATAAGCGGCAGGGTGAACCTCGCCGCCTATCCGGGCTTCCTGTCGGGCGGCTCGGTCACCGTCTACGTGGATCGGGACACGACGCCGATTCCGGTTACGGTGCACCCGGACGGCTCATTCACGAGCGGACCCATCACGCTGAGCAACGACGAGTACTGGTACCTCGGCCGGCACTACGTGGCGGTCAGCCTCGCCAACGGGGTCAATGTCGATACGGTGGTGTACCAGGTCAGCGTCCCGGGGTGAGCCCAGGAGCCGCATCCTGGCCGGCGCCGCGGTGATGGCCCGATAATCATGATGATAGTCTCTAATCATGATCGCGGCGGGAAGGGAGCCCGGTGACTGCGCAGACGCTCAGATGGGGAATTATCGGACTCGGCCGGATCGCCGGCTCGCAGATCGCTCCCGCGATCGCCGCATGCGAGACCAGCACCCTGGTCAGCGTCGCCAGCAGGGACCGGGGGAGAGCTGAGGAGTTCGCCCGCGCCCACGGGGCAGCGACCGCGCTCGACGACTACGCGCAGATGCTCGCCGATCCCGCGGTGGATGCCGTCTACATCGCCACGCCGAACGCTTTGCACGCCGAGCAGGTGATCGCCGCGGCCCGGGCCGGGAAGCACGTGCTGTGCGACAAGCCGCTGGCCCTCACGGCGGCGGACGCCCGGCGGTGCGTCGAGGAATGCCGGTCGGCCGGCGTACGTCTCGGCATCATGTTCCAGACCCGGTACCACGATGGGCTCGCGGACGCCGCGAAGCTGGTGCGGGACGGCGGAATCGGCAAGGTCGTCGTGGCAGAGGTCACCATGAGCGGCGGACGCAACCTGCCGAAGGGCTGGCGCACCGATCCCGCACTGGCCGGTCTTGGCACGCTCAACAACATCGGCGTGCACGCCCTCGACGTGCTGCGGTACCTGCTCGGCTCCGAGGTGACCGAAGTCGTCGCCCTGACCGATTCGGAACCCGGGTACCGCATCGACACCACCGCGCTGGTCCTGCTCCGCTTCGGCAACGGCACGCTCGGCTACGTCCACGTCAACCAGTCCGCCCCGCATGCCCGCGACGACATCGTGCTCTACGGCAGCGAAGGCCGGGTGGTTGGCGCCAGCCTCTCCCGGCCAGGACGAGACGGCACGCTCGGCTTCATCACCGCGGCGGGGAAGCGCTCGGTCCCCGCCGGGTCGCACGACGCATACCGGCGGGTCATCGACAGTTTCGCCGACGCGGTCGCGCACGGCCGTGACCCGAGCCCGGCGGGCGAGGACGGATTGCGCAGCGTGGAACTCACGACGGCGATCGCCGAGGCTATCGCCGAACGCCGGGTGGTCGCGCTCTCAGGCTGATCCAGGGCTCACCGGCCGGCGAGATCTGACTCGGGCGGCTCGTCCAGTCCGAACAGCCGGGCCGCGTTCCGCGACCCGATCCGCGCCCGGACCTCGTCGCCGAAGCCCTGCGCCAGCACGGCCGCGGGTTCCCGCAGCGCCATGTCAAAGGGCAAATCACAGCGCCGGCGTGGGCGACACCACGGCCGAGGCGATCTCGTAGGAGTCGAGCTCGGCGAGCTTCGCCACCGGATCGTGGAATGACGTCTCGATCGTGAATGGCACGTGGTGCCCCCCGACCCACCGGTTGCCCTCGATCCTGACGCCGTAGGCCGGCTCACGGCGCAGCAGGTCAAGGACCTCGGCGGGCATCACGTGGTTGTGCACGTCGACGAGCCACGGCCGGCGGCCTTGCGTTTCCACTGATCTCCGATCACAGGCAGCAGCAGGAACGACGGGCAGGGTTGCATTGTCCGCGTCCTCCCAGAATGGGCCCGCTCGCAATCATCCTTATCCAAGGCATTACGATAATCAATACAACACCACCAATCACTCTAATCATCCGAACGGGGCGGTGGTTCCCCTCTGCCGCTCTCCGTCCCCGGGTTAGATCGCAGAGCCGACGAGGGCCGCCATTTCGGCCGGGTCGAGTGCGAGTGCCGCGCCGGTGACCGTGATCTCGGTGCTGATCCGGCCCGGTTCCTGCGTCGCCCGCCACGCGGGAAGGCCAATGTGGCGCTCCTCGATGAGGGCGAGGACACGCTCGTTGACGGCGTCCGCCTCTGCCACCGCGTACAGCTTGAACTGGTTGGTGTGCGGCACACCAGGCTGCACGGTGACGCAGGGCGGCAACCCGGCCGCGAACGCACGAGCCCACGCCACGGTGTCGGCCATGATCGGCAGCCGGTCACGCAGTCCAAGCAGCGCGGAAACAGCCTCCGCCGTCGTTCGGTAGATCGTGCCGCCCAGACGGCGGCGCCACAGCCTGGCCTCCGCGATGAAGCCCGCCGGGCCGAGCAGGGCCGCGCCCGCGAGGCCTCCGAGTCCCTTGTAGAACGAGACGTACAGCGAGTCGGCCAGCGCCGCGATCTCGGGCAGCGTGTGATCGAACCACGGCTGCGACTCCCAGATGCGCGCGCCGTCGAAGTGCAACGCCACCCCGCGCGCACGGCACGCCTCGGAGAGCTCAACCAGGTCATCCCAAGTCGGGAGCAGGCATCCGGCATCCCGCAGCGGCAACTCGACGAGTATCGCCCCGACACGGCCAGGGATCGCCTCAACGTGCCGCGCGGCCGGCGCCTCAAAGCCCCGGGTGAGGAAGGAGATCTCAAGGTCGTGCAGGACGCGGGGCCCATCCTCCTCGTGGACGAGCAGGTGGCTAAGGTCCGGCATCGCCACGCGGCGGCTGGCGGCCCGGTCGGTGTGGATCCGCAGCGCCGCCTGCTGGGCCATAACGCCGCTGGGAAAGAAGGCCGCCGCCTCAACGCCCATGACGGCCGTGACCTCCGCTTCGAGCCGCTGGACCGCGCTGTGCTCGCCGTAGGAGTCCCACTCCTCGATGCCCAGCTCGTCGCATGCCCGGGCGAGATCCTCGAAGACCTGCGCGGGAGAACGGAAGGCATGCCCGGAAACGGCGGCGATGCAGGAACGGGACGCGGCGAGTATGCGCGTGGCGAGATCGTCAGAAGGCATGGACGCCATGTTAGGTGTGCCGGGCCAGCGCGCCGCGCCGTGCGCGGATCCATGAGCGGGGCCTGCCCGGCGAGCTCAACGCTGACCCGCCGCCAGGGAAGCCCGCCTGGGCGCGTGACAGACACCACCGCCAGCAGCGCGGCGGCGCGGAGTACGGTGTCCTCGCTAGCCAGGCTGGCGCCCCGCGCGGCCAGGCTGCGCGTTACCTCCGCGAGATGCGAGCCGGCCCGCAGCCACGCCCGGCGCCGCGGGGCGACCGGAGACCGCCCATTCGATCGTGTCGTCCCCGGGCAGCCGCCAGACCCGGGCCGCCAGCCGGGCCACCTGCCTGGCCAGCCGCGTCCCGATCA
>Ga0335075_10017884_pt1 | contig 10522 bp, 11 predicted proteins | sample Lox_Sample_24_FD_206723 | JGI IMG/M metagenome (GOLD analysis project Ga0335075, IMG submission 206723) | Soil microbial communities from Loxahatchee National Wildlife Refuge, Florida, United States - Lox_Sample_2.4 | ecosystem: Environmental > Terrestrial > Soil > Wetlands | place: USA... | reverse complement strand
TCGAGCCGAACTGGCCAACGAGCCCTACAAGCTCGAACTCGTCGACGACAAATCCGGCGACCCCGAAATCATGGAAATCGGCGGCGACGAGCTCACCGCGTACGACAACCTCAATCCCCGCACCCGGGAACGGGTCTGGGGCGATTTGTGTCGTGGACCGCACATCCCGACTACCAAGCACATCCCGGCGTTCAAGCTGACCAGAAGTTCGGCCGCCTACTGGCGCGGCGATCAAAACAACGCCAGCTTGCAGCGCATCTACGGCACCGCGTGGGAGTCGCAGGAGGCGCTGGACCGCCATCTGCAGCTGGTCGAGGAAGCCCAGCGTCGCGACCACCGCAAGCTGGGCGTCGAGTTGGACTTGTTCAGCTTTCCCGACGAAATCGGTTCTGGGCTGGCGGTTTTCCATCCCAAGGGTGGCATCGTGCGCAGGGAGCTGGAGGAGTACTCGCGGCGCAAGCACATCGAGGCCGGGTACGAATTCGTCAACACCCCGCACATCACCAAGGCCCAACTGTTCCACACGTCGGGCCACCTGGACTGGTACGCCGACGGCATGTTCCCGCCGATGCACCTCGATGCCGAGCTGAACGACGACGGGACCGTGCGTAAGCCCGGACAGGATTACTACCTCAAGCCGATGAATTGCCCGATGCACACTCTGATCTTCCGGTCGCGGGGGCGGTCGTATCGCGAGCTTCCATTGCGGCTCTTCGAGTTCGGTACCGTCTACCGCTATGAGAAGTCCGGTGTGGTGCACGGGCTGACCCGCGCGCGCGGGTTCACCATGGACGACTCACACATCTTCTGCACCCGCGAGCAACTCCACGACGAACTGGCATCGCTGTTGCGGTTCGTGCTCGACTTGCTGGCCGACTACGGGTTGGAGGACTTCTATCTGGAGCTGTCCACCAAGGACCCGGAAAAGTTCGTCGGTTCCGATGAGATGTGGGAGGAAGCCACCGACTCGCTCGCCGAAGTGGCCGCGGAATCCGGACTCGAATTGGTACCCGACCCCGGGGGCGCCGCGTTCTACGGCCCAAAGATCTCCGTGCAGGCCCGCGACGCGCTGGGCCGCAGTTGGCAGATGTCGACCATCCAGGTCGATTTCAACTTCCCGGAGCGTTTCGAGCTGGAGTACACCGCCGCTGACGGTTCGCGGCAGCGGCCGGTGATGATCCACCGGGCACTGTTCGGCTCGATCGAGCGGTTCTTCGGCATCCTGACCGAGCACTATGCCGGGGCGTTCCCGGCCTGGCTGGCGCCGGTGCAGGTCGTCGGCATCCCCGTGGCGGATGGTCATGTGCCCTACCTGGAAGATGTTGCCGTGCAACTCAAGTCGAATGGAATTCGAGTTGAGGTTGATTCCAGCGACGACCGGATGGCTAAGAAGATCGTCAACCACACCAACCAGAAGGTGCCGTTCATGCTGCTGGCCGGCGACCGCGACGTCGAGGCCGGCGCCGTCAGCTTCCGGTTCGCCGACCGCACCCAGATCAACGGAGTGCCCCGCGACGAAGCGGTGGCCGCCATTGCACAGTGGATTGCCGAGCGTGAAAACGCGGCTCCTACTGCTGATTTGGTCAAGGTGAATAGCCGTGGCTGACGACGAATCGATCATCGACCGTGGGGTCGGTGAATCCGACCACCTGCAACGGCTGTGGACGCCCTACCGAATGAGCTACCTCGCGGAGGCGCCGCTACGGCGGGACAACTCCGCGATGGCGCAGCCGTTCAGCGACATCCCGCAGTTGTCCGACGAGGACGGTCTGGTGGTCGCCCGCGGCGAACTCGTCTACGCCGTGCTCAACCTCTACCCGTACAACCCGGGGCACCTGATGGTGGTGCCGTATCGGCGGGTGTCTGAACTCGAGGACCTCACCGACAAGGAGACCGTCGAGTTGATGGCGTTCACGCAGAAGGCGATTCGCGTCATCAAGAACGTGTCCCGGCCGCACGGCTTCAATGTCGGCTTGAACCTGGGGGAATCGGCAGGCGGCTCACTGGCCGAACATCTGCACGTGCATGTGGTGCCGCGCTGGGGTGGTGACGCCAACTTCATCACGATTATCGGCGACTCCAAGGTCATCCCGCAGTTGCTGCGCGACACTCGCCGTCTGCTGGCCACCGAGTGGGAAAAGCAGTCGTGAGCGCGCCGGCGACGATGCAGAGCGTGGCGATGAGGAGGAGCGGCGCCATTGAGTAAGCTGCTATCCCGCGAGGGCGTCGCACGAGTCACCGCACCGGTGGCCCGGGCGTTCCTACATGCCGGGTTCACCGCGGACGGCGTCACCATCATCGCCACCGCAGCCGCGGTGCTGGCCGCGCTGACGCTGTTTCCGACCGGCCGACTCTTCGCCGGCACGCTGGTGATCTGGTTCTTCGTGATGTTCGACCTGGTCGACGGGGCGATGGCGCGAGAAAGTGGCGGCGGCAGCCGGTTCGGGGCCGTGCTGGATGCCACCTGCGACCGCATCAGCGACGGTGCGGTGTTCTGCGGGTTGGCGTGGTGGGCGGCGTTCGGCCTGCGCAGCCCGTCGCTGGTGGTGGCGACGTTGATCTGCCTGGTCACCTCGCAGGTGATCTCCTACATCAAGGCTCGCGCCGAGGCCAGCGGGCTGCGCGGTGACGGCGGCTTCATCGAACGGCCGGAGCGGTTGATCATCGTGCTCGTCGGGGCGGGGTTGTCGAACCTGCCGGTGTTCCCGTTGCCGTGGGCGCTGCCGGTCGCGATGTGGCTGCTGGCCGTGGCCAGCATGATCACCTGTGCTCAGCGCCTGCATACCGTGCGGCATTCGCCTGGTGCCGCCGATCCGATGCCCCCGCCGGAGCAGCCGGGAAAGAGCGAGCCGTGAGCCTCGTCCCGGCAGGCTGGAAACTGCCTGGGGTCAGCGGTCTTTCGCTGGCGGGCCGGATGACCGACTGGGGTTACGCAACCGGGTGGATGATGGTGCGCGCCATGCCGGAGTTCGCCGCGCGCAACGTTTTCGACGCCGGAGCGCTCTACGCGTCCCGCAACGGGGGACCGGTCCAACTGCGCAGAAATCTGGCCCGCGTCATCGGGGTTCCGCCGGAAGAAGTGCCCGGCAGCCTGATCCGCGCGTCGTTGGCGTCCTATGCCCGCTACTGGCGCGAGACGTTCCGGTTGCCGACGATGGATCATCACGCGATCGGCGAAGCAGTGGCCAAACAGGTTCTGGGCGCGGAAAATGTCGACGCGGCGCTGGCGACGGGCCGCGGTGCGGTGCTGGCGTTGCCGCACAGCGGCAACTGGGATATGGCCGGGGTGTGGCTGGCCCAGACGCGCGGAAAATTCACCACCGTCGCCGAGCGGCTCAAACCCGAATCGCTGTACCGGCGGTTCATCGCCTACCGGGAGAGCCTGGGCTTCGAGGTGATCCCGCTGTCCGGCGGTGACCAGCCACCCTTCCAGCTGCTCAGTGAACGGTTGCGGGACAACAAGGTGGTGTGTCTGATGGCCGAGCGGGATCTCACCCGCTCGGGTGTCCCGGTCGATTTCTTCGGTGAACCGACCAGGATGCCGGCCGGTTCGGCGAAGCTGGCCATCACAACCGGGGCCGCGCTGCTGCCGGTGCATTGCTGGTACGAGCCCGACGCGACCCCATTGCACATCTATCCGCCGCTGGACTGCTCCAGCGGCGACGTTGGTGTCGTCACCCAGGCACTCGCCGACATCTTCGCTCGCAACATCGCGGAATATCCCGCCGACTGGCATATGCTGCAGCCGCAGTGGCTGGCGGATCTGTCCGAACAGCGACGGGCCCGATTGGCGGAGGCTTGATGCGAATCGGCATGGTGTGTCCGTACTCGTTCGATGTGCCGGGCGGGGTGCAGTCGCATGTGTTGCAGCTCGCCGAGGTGATGCGGGCCCGTGGTCAAAATGTCAGCGTGCTGGCGCCGTCGTCACCGCATGTGTCGCTGCCCGACTACGTGGTATCCGCTGGCAGGGCCGTTCCGATTCCCTACAACGGTTCGGTGGCCCGGCTGCAGTTCAGCCCCGCCGTGCACGGCAGGGTCAGGCGCTGGCTGGCCGATGGCGACTTCGACGTGCTGCACCTGCATGAGCCGAATGCGCCGAGCCTGTCGATGTGGGCCCTTCGGGTGGCCGAGGGGCCGATCGTCGCGACGTTCCACACCTCGACCACCAAATCGCTGACACTGACGGTCTTCCAGGGTGTGCTGCGGCCCTGGCACGAGAAGATTGTCGGCCGTATCGCGGTGTCCGACCTGGCCAGGCGCTGGCAGATGGAAGCGCTGGGATCGGACGCGGTCGAAATTCCCAACGGCGTCGACGTAGCGGCGTTCGCCGATGCGCCGCTGCTGGACGGGTATCCGCGGCCCGGCAAGACGGTGCTGTTCTTGGGCCGCTACGACGAACCCCGCAAGGGCATGGCCGTCCTGATCGACGCGCTGCCCATCCTGGTCGAGCGCATTCCCGGTGTCCAGCTGCTGATCGTGGGCCGCGGCGACGAAGACGAATTGCGCAGCAAGGCCGGCGGATTGGCGGGCCACCTGCGCTTCCTGGGCCAAGTGGATGACGCCGCCAAGGCCTCCGCGCTGCGCAGCGCCGACGCCTACTGTGCGCCGCACACCGGCGGGGAGAGTTTCGGCATCGTGCTCGTCGAGGCGATGGCTGCCGGTACCCCGGTGGTGGCCAGCGATCTGCACGCCTTCCGACGGGTGCTGCATAACGGCGACGCGGGCCGACTGGTGCCGGTCGAAGACAGCGCGGCGCTGGCTGCCGGCCTGATCGCGGTGTTGGAGAACGATCGGCTGGCCAAGCGCTACATTGCGGCGGGTGCTGATGCGGTACGCCGCTACGACTGGTCGGTGGTGGCCAACCAGATCATGCGGGTCTACGAGACGGTCGCCGCCGCCGGCGCCAAGGTGCAGGTGGCGAGCTGATGACCGGGACGATCGTACTGGTCATCGCGGTGGCCGTGCTGGTGGCGGTGCTGCTCGCCTTCGGCGTCTGGGGCTATCAGACGGCCAACCGGCTGGACCGGCTGCACGTGCGCTACGACCTGTCCTGGCAGGCCCTGGACGGCGCGCTGGCCCGCCGCGCCGTGGTGGCCCGAGCGGTCGCGGCGAGTGTCTACGGCGAGGAGCTAGCGGCGCTGGCCGACGCCGCCGAATGCGCCCCGCGGCAGGCTCGCGAGGCTGCTGAAAACGAGCTGTCGGCCGCGCTGGCGATGGTCGATCCGGGGGCGGTGCCGGTTGGGCTGACCGCCGAGCTGGCCGACGCCGAAGCGCGGGTGCTGCTGGCCCGCCGATTCCACAACGACGCGGTCCGCGACACGTTGGCGCTGCGCGAGAGGACCATGGTCCGGCTGCTGCGACTGGGTGGAACAGCCTCGCTGCCAGGTTATTTCGAGATCGCCGAGCGGTCCCAGGCGCAGCGCCAGGACGATCACACCGCAACCGGCCGGCGCACCTCGGCGCGGGTGGTGTTGCTCGACGACACCGGCGCGGTGTTGCTGTTGTGTGGATCTGACCCGTCAGCACCCGAGGGCACCGGAAAACCAGTGCCGCGGTGGTGGTTCACCGTCGGGGGTCAGGTCGGTGACGGTGAGTCGTTGGCCCGGGCCGCCACCCGTGAGCTGGCCGAGGAGACCGGTTTGCGGGTCGATCCGGCTGACATGGTCGGTCCGATCTGGCGTCGCGACGCGGTGTTCGACTTCAACGGGTCGGCGATCGACAGTGAGGAGTTCTTCTTCGTCTACCGCACCCGCCGATTCGAGCCGTCCACCGCCGGGCGGACCGAGCTGGAGAACCGCTACATCCACTGCCATCGTTGGTGTGACGCTGACGACATCGCCGAGCTGGCTGCGGCCGGCGAAACCGTTTACCCGCTGCAGCTCTCCGAACTGCTCGCCGAGGCGATCGCCCTGGCGGTTGCTCCGGATCGGGCCGGCCAGCTGCAGTCCATCCGCTGACGCGGGGAAATACCGTTTGCCGTGCACCACTAGACTTGGTCGGTATGGATACCGCGTCGAACGGCAGCGGGCAGACCGGAACCGCGCGGGTCAAACGCGGGATGGCCGAGATGCTCAAGGGCGGCGTCATCATGGATGTCGTCACGCCGGAGCAGGCCCGCATCGCCGAGGGCGCCGGCGCCGTCGCGGTGATGGCGTTGGAGCGGGTGCCCGCGGATATCCGCGCCCAGGGTGGGGTGTCGCGGATGAGCGACCCAGACATGATCGAGGGCATCATCTCTGCGGTCACCATTCCGGTAATGGCGAAGGCCCGCATCGGGCACTTCGTCGAGGCGCAGATCCTGCAGAGCCTCGGCGTGGACTACATCGACGAGTCCGAGGTGCTCACCCCGGCCGACTACACCCACCACATCGACAAATGGAAGTTCACCGTGCCGTTCGTCTGCGGTGCGACGAACCTGGGTGAGGCGCTGCGGCGCATTAACGAGGGCGCGGCGATGATCCGCTCCAAAGGCGAAGCCGGCACCGGTGACGTCTCCAATGCGACCACGCACATGCGGGCCATCGGCGGCGAGATCCGTCGGTTGGGTTCGCTGTCGGACGACGAGTTATACGTCGCGGCAAAGGAACTCGCCGCGCCCCACGAACTTGTGGTAGAGGTGGCGCGGGCCGGCAAGCTGCCGGTCACCCTGTTCACCGCAGGCGGAATCGCCACGCCGGCCGACGCCGCGATGATGATGCAGCTCGGCGCCGAAGGCGTGTTCGTCGGCTCGGGCATCTTTAAGTCCGGCGATCCGGCGCAGCGCGCGGCGGCGATCGTGAAGGCCACCACGTTCTACGACGATCCCGACGTCCTTGCCAGGGTGTCGCGCGGACTTGGTGAACCGATGGTGGGCATCAACGTGGAGGAGATCGCGGCGCCGCATCGCCTGGCCGAACGCGGCTGGTAAGAACGTTTCGTGGCGATCGAGCAGATCCTTGATCTCGAGCAACTCGAGGTCAACATCTACCGCGGCAGCGTGTTCAGCCCGGAATCGGGTTTCTTCCAGCGCACGTTCGGCGGTCATGTGGCGGGCCAGTCGCTGGTGTCGGCGGTGCGCACCGTCGAGCCGCGATTTCTGGTGCACTCGCTGCACGGATACTTCATTCGACCCGGAGATGCCACGACGCCCACGGTTTTTCTGGTCGAGCGGCTGCGCGACGGCGGCTCGTTCTGCACCAGGCGGGTCAACGCCATCCAGCACGGCAAGACGATCTTTTCCATGTCGGCGTCTTTCCAGACCGATCAGGAGGGCATCCATCACCAGGACACGATGCCGTCGGCACCGCCACCGGACGATCTACCGGGACTGAAGTCGATGAAGGTGTTCGACGACGCCGGGTTCAAGCAGTTCGAGGAGTGGGACGTCCGCATCGTGCCGCGCGACCAACTGCAGCGTCTGCCCGGCAAAGCTTCCCAGCAACAGGTCTGGTTCCGCCACCGCGACCCGCTGCCCGACGATCCGGTGTTGCACATCTGCGCGCTGGCCTACATGAGCGACCTGACTCTGCTGGGATCGGCGCAGGTCAACCACCTCGATGAGCGTGACCACCTGCAGGTGGCGTCGCTGGATCACGCGATGTGGTTCATGCGGGTTTTTCGGGCCGACGAGTGGTTGCTCTACGACCAGTCCTCGCCGTCAGCCTGCGGCGGCCGGTCACTTTGTCAGGGCAAGATCTTCAACCAATACGGCGAGATGGTTGCCGCGGTCATGCAAGAAGGGCTGACCCGCTTCGCGCGCGGATTCCAGCCGGCTCAGCAGTGAGCGCGGTTCGGATCGGGGTATTGGCGCTGCAGGGCGACACCCGCGAACACCTGGCGGCGTTGCGCGACGCCGGAGCCGACTCGAGGCCAGTGCGACGCCGTAACGAACTCGACGCCGTCGACGCGCTGGTCATCCCGGGCGGGGAGTCCACCACGATGAGTCATCTGCTGCGCGATGTTGACTTGCTGGAGCCATTGCGGGACCGGCTGGCCGACGGGTTCCCGGCCTACGGGGCCTGCGCCGGCATGATCCTGTTGGCCAGCGAGATCCTCGATGCCGGTGCCGGCGGTCGCGAAGCAGTCCCGCTATGCGGCATCGATATGACCGTGCGGCGCAACGCTTTTGGACGTCAGGTCGACTCGTTCGAAGGCGATGTGGAGTTCAGTGGTTTCGACGAGCCGGTGCACGCGGTGTTCATCCGCGCGCCGTGGGTGGAGCGGGTCGGCGACGGTGTGCAGGTGTTGGCGCGGGCGGCTGGGCACGCCGTCGCGGTGCGGCAGGGTCGGGTGCTCGCCACGGCGTTTCACCCGGAGATGACCGGGGACCGTCGCATCCACCGGTTGTTCGTCGACATCGTTACCGGCGAGGCGTGACGACTTCGGATCCCACCAGTCACAACAACCGCACCAGCACCGCGGGCCCACCGGTAGCACCCACTCCAAAGCGACATCGCATGTGATATCGCGACAAGGACAGGTGGTTTGAGCAGAGGCGTTGTGGTGTAAAAGGTACCCAACACTCCGGCTCAGAAAGGTCAACGATGAAGCGAACTGGAGCCGCGGCAATCGCGATCGCCGCGGTGTTGCTCAGCGGTTGCTCTGCCTCACAGATCATCAATACGGGTGGCGACACCAAGTGCAAGGACTTCAAGGCGCAGGACGAAAAGAAGCAGGACTCAGAGGTCAGCAAGATGCTCAAGGACAAGAGTGGCGCTGAACCCAGCAACTTAGAAGTCACGGCATCTCGTGCGTCGGCGATGATTTACTGCCAAACGGTCGGTACACCAGACAGCAAGATCTCCGAGGCGCCCCACGGCTGACCGGAGCGAGTTCGACAGGCCGGTATACACGTGGCGTGATATACCCGGCTGGTTTCAGTGGCGTCGCCATCAAGAGGAAGCGGCAGCGCATTTTCCCGACGGCAGTTGGTTTGTCGAGGTGGGGTGTTACCTGGGACGCAGCATTTGCTCATTGGGTGAGGTGGTGCGCAATGCTCATCCGAAAACCAGGATCATCGGCGTCGACACCGGCCGAGGAAGCGGGCCGGAGGGCCGGGGCGACACCGATGCGCACGGACCGGCGGTTACCCACGGCGGCGGAACATTCGCGGGGCTGTTGCACCGCAACATTATCGGCTGCGGTCTGGCCGACACCATCCAACTGGTGATCAGCGACTCGATCGCCGCCGCTGCGCTGTTCGCTGACGGCTCACTGGCCTGGGTGCATATCGATGCACGTCACGACTACGCGAACGTTGCCGCCGATATCGAAGCATGGGCACCGAAGGTTCAGCCGGGAGGCTGGTTGTCCGGGGACGACTACCACGCCGAATGGTGGCCCGGCGTGGTAGGCGCGGTCAGCGACACACTGCCCGATGCGGGCCCCTGGTGGTCGACCCAGTGGCGGTGGATCAAACCAGGCACGTGACGCGTGGGGAATCTGAGGCGTCGGCACGCCGGGTGGCCAGTCGGTCTCCGGAGTCAACGTAGACTCGGCTGGCGAAATTTGAGAGCGACAGAAGAGGTACTACACCGATGAGCGGCCATTCCAAGTGGGCCACTACCAAGCACAAGAAGGCCGTCGTCGACGCGCGCCGCGGCAAAATGTTCGCCCGGCTGATCAAGAACATCGAGGTCGCGGCTCGGGTCGGTGGCGGTGACCCCGCGGGCAACCCAACCCTGTACGACGCGATCCAGAAGGCGAAGAAGAGCTCGGTGCCCAATGACAACATCGAGAAGGCCCGCAAGCGGGGTGCCGGCGAGGAAGCTGGCGGCGCCGACTGGCAAACCATCACCTACGAGGGTTACGCGCCCAATGGGGTGGCGGTCTTGATCGAATGCCTGACCGATAACCGCAACCGCGCGGCCAGTGAGGTGCGGGTGGCGATGACCCGCAACGGCGGCAACATGGCCGACCCGGGGTCGGTGGCCTATCTGTTCGCCCGCAAGGGTGTAGTCACGTTGGAGAAGGACGGCCTGACCGAGGACGACGTGCTGACCGCCGTGCTGGAGGCCGGCGCCGAGGACGTCAACGACCTCGGCGACAGCTTCGAGGTGATCTCCGAGCCCGGCGATCTGGTGGCGGTACGAAGCGCGCTGCAGGACGCCGGCATCGACTACGACTCCGCCGAGGCCAGCTTCCAGCCCTCGGTGACGGTGCCGGTCGACCTCGACGCGGCCCGCAAGGTGTTCAAGCTGGTCGACGCGCTGGAAGACAGCGACGACGTGCAGAACGTCTACACCAACGTCGACGTGTCCGACGAGGTGCTGGCGGCGCTCGACGGGGAGTGACTTCGCCGGGGTTAGTCAGCCGGGCAATCAGTCAGCCCGGCGACGATGCAGATCGCGGAGCGCGATGAGGAGGAGCCGGGCAATCAGTCGTAGCCGTGGCGCATGTCATCGACGACGCGGGGATGTTCCAGCGTCGAGGGCTCGAGCGTGCGCGGTCGCACGTCGGCGGGAAACACGGTGGCGGCGTCGAGCACCGACTGGTTGAGAAAGCGCAGCGGCGGCGCGTTGGGCGGCATCGTCGGTCGCGGCGG
>Ga0335075_10017883_pt1 | contig 10523 bp, 11 predicted proteins | sample Lox_Sample_24_FD_206723 | JGI IMG/M metagenome (GOLD analysis project Ga0335075, IMG submission 206723) | Soil microbial communities from Loxahatchee National Wildlife Refuge, Florida, United States - Lox_Sample_2.4 | ecosystem: Environmental > Terrestrial > Soil > Wetlands | place: USA... | reverse complement strand
CGAGCCCGCCGCTCTGAACGCGAAACAGAGCTGAAGATCGTGTCGCAGCACGGAAAGCACGTGGCGATGTACATGCTCCGGTCCAAACGCGCCGTGCGCGAGTTTCTCGACGGATGAATGCCAGTATCTCTGGAGCCGCTTGATCTAAGCACCGCTCGATTCGGCAGTGGCTCCGATCACACTCGGATCACACTGAGCCGCCGCGGTGGTAGTCGGCGAAGACCTCGGAGATTGTGTAGCGTGCGTTGTCGTACATCACGGCGCTGGTCTGCCGGTAGTAGTCCAAGTGCCCTAGGGCCATAGATAGCGCTCGGGCCCGGCCGCGCAGCCAGGTGGCGTCGTCGACGCCGGTAACTTCTCGGAAGGCAGAGCGGACGTGGCCAGGTAGCAGCATCCAGGCCACGATCAGATCCATTGACGGATCACCGACCCCGCTGGCGGCGAAGTCGATGACGCCGGCAAGACGGCCGTTCCGGGTAACGATGTTGCCGGGCATCATGTCCGCGTGGATCAAGGTAGCCGGGCCGTCCCAGGCAGGCAGCTCCATGGCATGTTCCCAAATGGACCGCGCAAGGTCGGCGTCGATGAGTCCCCGGATATGCCCGATGGCTTCAAGCGTGAACTCGTGTTCCTCGCTCAGCGGGCCGCCGCGGTAAGCAGCGGGGGCGTCCGCGAGCTGCACCTCCGACAAGTCGATCCTCCACAGTGCGAGGAGGAATTTGGCCAGGTCGGCTGCGAGCAGGGTTGGCGCGGTCAGGCGGCCTTCGACTGGGGTGTCGCCTGCGATCCACCGCAGTACGCCCCAATAGGCCGGGTAATCGGCAGTCGGCTGTCCCTCGGCGACCAGTTCAGGGATGGGCACCGGCAGCAGCGGCGCAAGCCGGGCAAGTATGCCTTGCGTCAGGAACGCATCCAGGCGTTCCCCGGCCCGGCGCGGCATACGGATGACCAGCTCGTCCCCGAGCCGGTAGAGCACGCACTCGGTCCCGGCCGCCGTGCCTGCCTGCACTGGCAGCTGCGCCCAACGCGGCGCCTGCTCAGCAATAAGGCGAGCGGCCAGCTCGGTGGAAATATCGAGCTCGTCAGTATGCAATTTAGGCGCCAGCATTCATGTCCTCCCGGCTGAATCACTCGCGCCGAGCACGTGTATCACAAGCGGCAGCCGACGAGACACACAATCTCGCGACGTAGGTCCGCGGCATGGGTTGGACAGACTGACTGAACTGGCGGGTCCGGGGCCAGCAAAGCAGCCGGGCGTCGGCACAAGCGACGGTAACCCGATCCTGGCGATGGCCCGCGAGCTGGACCTGGAGGCCACGGCCGCCAAGCCCAGGTCCCTGACCCTGGCGCGCTGAGCTGCGGCTTGAGAGTGGAGCGGGTGACGAGAATCGAACTCGCACTATCAGCTTGGGAAGCTGACGTTCTGCCATTGAACTACACCCGCGAGCCGTCGGAACGCCTGCTGAGGGCGAGGGCACCTGCCCGGCAGACTGACCTGCCCCGACATCGTACCGGATGACGCGCCTTGCCTCGGCGCAGAGGCAGAACGCAGCCATCAGCCCGGCATGCCGCCAGAAACGATAAGTTGCGAGAGTGCTGCTCTCTGACCGTGACATCAAGGCCGAGCTGGAGTCGGGCCGCGTGAAGCTCGACCCGTTCATGCCCGAGCTGATCCAGCCGTCGAGCATAGACGTCCGGATGGACCGGTATTTCCGGGTTTTCGAGAATCACCGCTATCCGCACATCGACCCTGCCGTGGAGCAGCCTGACCTGACCCGCCTGGTAGAGCCGGACGGTGACGAGCCGTTCGTGCTGCACCCCGGCGAGTTCGTGCTTGCCTCGACGTACGAGATCATCACGCTGCCGGACGACGTGGCGGGGCGGCTGGAGGGCAAGAGCTCGCTGGGGCGGCTCGGCCTGCTGACCCACTCCACAGCAGGCTGGATCGACCCGGGATTCTCCGGCCACGTGACACTAGAGCTGTCGAACGTGGCTACCCTGCCGATCAAACTCTGGCCCGGCATGAAGATCGGGCAGCTCTGTCTGTTCCGGTGCAGTTCGCCTGCGGAGCACCCGTACGGTTCGCAGGTCTATGGCTCCCGGTACCAGGACCAGCGAGGCCCGACTCCATCCAAGTCTTACCTAAATTTCTACCGATCCAAAGTCTGAACTTACTTTCGGCGGCTAGCGTAAACGATCTACGACCGAGCGCGACAGCATCAGCCCCCATGCGCATCGAAGGCTCAATTCACGCTGCCGTTACGAAGCCGAATCACGTCGGCAACAGGTACGCGGCACGTTGGTGAACCTGCGCAATTCAGACTGGGAGGGCCAGCTCATGGCCATGTGGAGGATCAGGATCAACCTCTCCGACGATCCGCGGAGCAGGGCACGGCTGGCCGAGGTACTCGCCCGGCAACAGGTCAGCGCCGTCCGGCTGACGCCCCGCGCCGGAACCGAGGCCGAGCTGTCCGGTGACGTAGTGCTGGAACTGCCGCGCGATGACGAGCTAGGCGACATGCTCGCCGCCCTGCACATGATCAGCCCCCAAGTTTTCGTGAGCCGAGCCACTCATCACCAGGTCGACACAGATTCCGGCATCGGCGCGCTCGCACCAGTCGACTGACTTCGCTGGGCCCAGCCGGCTCACCGCCGGCGGGCGGCTGTCAGCTGCCGGTCACTAGCCGGCTGAGTTCGGCGCGCAGCGCGTCGCGCTCCGCTTCGAGCTCGCGGACCCTGGCCTCAAGCTGCAAGACGCGGCGAATGGCCGCCAGCGTCAGGCCGTCATCCATCAGCTCGACCACGTACCTGACAGCGACGATCTCGTTCCTCGTATAACGACGCTGGCCGCCTGCCGACCGCGACGGCCGCACGACGCGGAACTCGTCAAGCCGCCGCAAGAACGCCTGCTGGACTTCCAGCATCTCCGACACCTGGCCGACAGTGAACAGCGGCATGTTCGCGTCATCTAGCGGCAGCGGCGCCACGGTTACCTCCCGGCTTCGATAAGGCCCCGGCGGCCAGGCGGCTGAGGCCGACAGGCCTGTTGCCGCGAGCGCCCGGAGCAGTATTTCGCGGCGAAGGACCCGCGCGGGCTGAGCCGCACGGGTCCTTCGCAGATTACCGCGAGGAACGAGCCTCGGCGGTTACGGCAGCGATCAGGCCTCGACGGCCGCCGTCGCCGCAGTGCTGACCTCGATCTTGCGCGGCCGTGCCTGCTCGACCAGCGGAACGGTGACCCGCAGCACGCCACCGTCGTAGCCCGCGCTGATCTTCTCGGCGTCCACGCTGTCGGACAGCCGGATCCGGCGCGTGAACGAGCCCATCACCCGCTCGCGAACGAACGGCTTCTCGGCGTCGGCGTACTCCTCAGCGCGCTTGGCGCTCACGGTCAGCACGCCCCGGTCCACCGTGACGTCGATGCTCTCGGTGTCGATACCCGGCAGGTCGAACCGAAGCTCGATCTCCCCCTCGCGGCGGATAGCGTCCATCCGCATCGGCGCGTGGCCGCCATCGGCGTTCCGCAGCGCCCGGTGAAACTCAGCGAACGGGTCAAACGAAGTAAGCAGCATGTCCCTGTACCTCCTGCGCGTCCTCAGCGCAGTCGGCTGAGGATCTCTATCACTGTTATAGAAGTAAACCTACAACAGTAAGTATATATTTCCTGCGGCCCGGCATGCACAGGAGCCATGGAACGCGACTTTTCACCCGGAACAGCGGTCAGTCGAGGCTTTTGATACCGATAAGTCGGTTTCTGAGGTCACGTTCTGGGTGAAAAGTCGTCTCGGGCAGACTGGCCAAACGCAACAGGCCCCGCCGGCAGAGCCGGCGGGGCCTGTTGCGTCGATCGGGGGCGAAGCCTTACGCGACTCGCTCGATGATGGTGGCGTTCGCCTGGCCGCCGCCCTCGCACATCGTCTGCAAGCCGTACCGCCCGCCAGTGCGCTCGAGTTCGTGCAGCAGCTTGGTCATCAGGATCGCGCCGGTTGCACCCAGCGGATGGCCTAGCGCGATCGCGCCGCCATTGGGGTTGGTCTTCTCCAGCGATGCTCCGGTATCCCTGGACCAGGCGATCAGCACCGGCGCGAACGCCTCGTTCACCTCGAACACGTCGATGTCATCGACCGTGAGGTGCCCCTTGGACAACGCCTGCTCGGTCGCCGGGATCGGCCCGGTCAGCATGTAGACCGGGTCTGAACCAGTCACCGCGAGCGTGCGGATCCGAGCCCGCGGGGTGAAGCCGTGCTTGCGGACTGCGGTTGGCGAGGCGATCAGCAGCGCCGCAGCACCGTCGGAGATCTGCGAGGCGGTCGCGGCAGTGAGCTCCCACCCTGGCCGCAGGGGCTTCAGCTCGGCCATCTTCTCCGGCGTCGTATCCCGCCGCGGACCCTCGTCGGTGGTAATGCCGCCGACGGGCGTGATCTCCCGGTCGAACCTGCCCTCGTCGATGGCCCGGATAGCGCGCGCGTGGCTCTCCAGCGAGAACTCCTCAAGCTCGGCGCGCTTGATGCCCCATTTCTCACACATCAGCTGCGCGCCGCGGAACTGCGAGATCTCCTGGTCGCCGTACCTGTCCCGCCAGCCCTGGCCAAACGGCAGCGCCATGCCTTCCTTGTGCGGCAGCGCGACCGTGCTCCCCATCGGGACCATGCTCATGCTCTCGACGCCTGCCGCGATCACAAGATCCTGGGTGCCGGAGAGCACACCCTGGGCAGCGAAATGCACCGCCTGCTGGGACGAGCCGCATTGCCGGTCGATAGTCACTCCGGGCACGTTCTCCGGCAGTCCCGCCGACAGCCAGGCGTTCCTGGCGATGTCGATGGCCTGCGGGCCAACCTGGGAAACGCAACCCATGATCACATCCTCGACGGCACCAGGGTCAACTGCCGTCCTCGCGATCAGCTCGCGCAGCACATGGGCCGCCAGGTCCACCGGGTGGACTGCCGAGAGGCCGCCATTCCGCTTGCCAATGGGGCTACGAACAGCCCCGACGATGTATGCCTCAGACATCACGCAACCTCCAAGACCAAGCGGCACCGAACCCGCGGTTATACGCCGGCCGGGAACCCCCGAGCGGACCTATGCCGCCACACTGAGGCTACCGCGCCGGTTGGCCGGTGCCCATAGCCCCGTCCCTGGTAGCCAGGGCGCGAGACCCGGAAACCGGCCCGGTGAGCTCCGGCCTATTTCCGATAACCGCCCGCGGGAAGTAGTCAGTCGACTACTATCCGTGATGCGCCTGAGGGGCGGGGCGCATCGTCTGCCAGCACCGCGAGGATCATCTGGGCGCGAGCCTGGACGGGGGATAGCGCCGCTCATGACGAAGCTCAGCGACGAAACAGCGAGCCTGGTCAGCATCGGTCAGCTTGCCAGGGAAGCCGGCGTCAGCAGCCGGACCATCCGCTACTACGAGGAACTCGGCATCCTGCCCGAGCCGAGGCGATCGCCCGGCGGCACCCGGAAGTATCCGCGGGAGTATGGCGGCTATATCGCGGCGGCGCTCGCGCTGAAAGATCTCGGCTTCCGCCTGGACGAGATCAGGCCGCTGGCCCGGCTTGCCGCCGGGCGCTCGGTCAGCCAAGGTCAGCGCGATGCGGCGGCGCAATTGGTTGAGGAGAAGATCGAGGCACTCGCCCGCCAGGTCACCGTGCTCAGGAGGCTGCACGCATCGGTGCGCGCTGTCGACAGCGAACTGCCAGTCTCGGCCGTTCTGGGCACGGCCGCCGGCCGGCCTAATCTCGCCGTTGTGCCGGACGGATGATCAGTCACCACGCACAGTTCTCATCGCCATTCGCGGCAACTGAGATCAATAGGCGATCTTGCTCGATGCGGTCGCCTGCTTTCAGTTCTATGCTGAGCTGGAAGACGGGAGGCGCGGATGAGTCAGGGCTTTATCCTGCTGGTTGTGATCGCGCTGATCATCACCTACGTGGTGGTCAGGACGCGGCGCCGGATGGGGCTACTGGTCACCGGCAAGACCTGGCTGGCCGTCATGCTTGGCGTCATCATCATTGCCCTGGCACTGTGGGCCAGCCAGACGCACTGAACCCGGCTACGGCCTGCCGGTAGCCATACCACCCTTGATCGGCATCTCGAACCAGACAGCCTTGCCGTCCTTCGTAGGCCTTGAGCCCCACCGGCTCGCCAGCTGATCGACCAGGTACAGGCCGCGGCCGCCTTCGTCGCTCTCACCCGCGCTCCGGATCCTGGGCAGGCGCAGGTCGGAGTCGAGCACCTCGACCCAGATAGCTTCGTGACCGCGGCGCAGCCGGAGGGTGAAGTCCTTGCCGGGCACGCCACTGAAGTTCTCGTCGAACGGCGGGATCTCCCAGTCGCCGAGAATTCCCAGCGGGCCGGGTCCCGCGCCCTCGAGCACGAGCTCATGGCGCGGCGTCGGCGACACCGCCGCATGCAGCACCACGTTGGTGACCACTTCGGAGACCAGCAGGCAGGTCAGGTCTGCCTGCTCGGCGTCCATGCCCCAGGTCATGAACGTCTCGTGCGCCAGCCGCCTGGCCTCGGAGACCCGGATCGGCTCTGCCGGGAACTGCCCCTCCCAAGACGCCAGGTCGACATCGGACGTGCGGACGACGACGACGGCCATGTCGTCGTCGATCTCGCCCGGCACCGCATGTTCGGCCGCCTCGGCGATCTGCTCCACGGTTCCGTCGGCCGCCGTCCGCACCGCGCGCCGGAGCAGTTCCATAACCTCGGCGTCGGTGTAATGCCCGCTACCGTCGGCTCGCTGCCGCCGGTCCACCAGCCCGTCGGTGTAAAAGATCAGCGTCGAGCCGGGCGCCAGGTACCGCATCTCCTCGCGATAGGTAGGCAGGCCTGGAACGCCCTTGCCGCGCACGCCCAGCAGCACGCCGCGGTCCCTGATTTCCAGCTGGCTAACGTCGTGCCCGTGCACGATCAGCGGCGGCAGGTGCCCGGCGTTGGAGAACGACAACGTGCGCGCCCAGGCGTCGTAGATCAGGTAGGTGCAGCTGACCGTCGGCGGGTCGGTCTCGCCGAAGCCGTGGGCCTCGGCAGCCGACGGACCGAGCGACCTGACCCAGTCATCCAGCCTGCGCAGGATCTCGGCCGGCGACTTGTCGTCCTGGGCGAACGCGCGCAGGGCCGCGCGAAGCTGACCCATCACCGCAGCCGCCCCCGCGCCGCGTCCCTCGACGTCGCCGATCACGATGCCTACCCGCCCGGCCGACAGCGGGATGATGTCGTACCAGTCACCGCCCACCTGGGTCTGGATCCCCTGGCCATGCGTCTCCAGCGGCTTCGCCGGGACGTACTTGTAGGCGACCTCGAGGCCGTCGGCGAAGGGCGGGTTCTTCGGCAGCAGGCTCGTCTGGAACGCGAGCGCGGTGCGCCGCTCCTCCTCGAACAGCAGCGAGTTATCGATGGCGATGGCCACCCGGCTCGCGATCGCCGAGAGGAAGTCGCGGTCGTCGGCGCCGTAGTGCCGCTCCTCCCGCTCTGTCAGCCAGGACAGCGCCAGGCTCATGACGCCGAGCAGCTGCCCGCGGGCTACCAGCGGAGCGGCCATGACGGAGGTCAGCTTGACATCGTTGCAGGCCTGCAAGCTCTCCGGTGTCGGAGCCGGGAAGTGCTGCTCGCCCAGGTCTGCGACCACCATCGTCTCCTGCCGGGACATCGCGAGGTCGCAGAAGTGGCCCTTCGGGTACCTGATGGGTTCACCGACCAGCGCCCAGGTGCCGGGCTCGGGCATCCAGCCGCGCGAGTGCAGCTGGGCCCGGCGCATCAGGGCGTCTCCGTGCAGCAGGTCGATGAAGCAGTGATCAGCGAACTGCGGCACCAAGGTCTCCGCGACCTGGCGCAGCGTGACATCCAGCTCCAGCGAGCTGGACAGCCGCTCGCCGATCCGCTCCAGCAGGCCGATCCGGTCGCTGGCCCGCTGGCCGCCGCGCCTGGTTGCCTCCCTGGCCATGATCACGATGCCGGTGATCTCGCCCTCCGCAGACCGCAGCGGCGCAGCATGCGCGCGCACGAACACGCGCGACCCGTCGATACGCTGACTGGCGAAGGTGCCCTCCCACGGCCAGCCGCGCAGCACGTTCTCTGCCATGTGCTGCACCGTGGCAGCATCTGACTGCTCGATCCCGAGGGAGAGCAGCGGTCGCCCAGCCAGGTGCGCGGAGTCGTCAGGGAAGCCGAACAAGGTCACGGCGAATGCGTTGGCGTACAGCAGCGCGCTGTCCCGGTCGATCACGACAACGCCCGTGGACACCTGGTCAAGCACGTCGCCGGCGGTGAGCAGCGGGTGCGGCGGGTCTCCTGGCGGCATCATGGGTGTTTCACCTGGCCACCATCACGGCCGGGTGACGAACACGTGCGAGGCAATGTCGACGGGCAGGACCGCCCCGACGTCACCCGCAGTCTTCGCACCTGTCACCCGCACACCATTATCAGCGGCCGCAAGCGTAACCTCACGTCCGGGTTGTATCCCAATGTTCTTGAGTCTAAGCATCAGCGCCGCATCACTTTGAACCTGCTCGCTGATCCGGCTGACCGTTACGTGCTCCGCGCGCGGAATGGACATGGCGGTCATTGCAATGTCGGACTCCGCAGTGGCAGCGTCGGCCCGTTTGCTGGCGTCATCGGGCACGCCAAGTTCAGTGAGCCCCGGAATGACATTTCCGTGCGGGCAGCGGACCGGATAATCAAGCAGTTCGACCAGGCGCCGTTCCACATTGTCAGAAATAACATGCTCCCAGCGGCATGCCTCAATGTGGACTTCTTCCCAGGGCAGCCCGATAACGCTCACCAGCAGGCACTCAGCCAGCCTGTGCTTGCGCATTACCCGGGTCGCCTGCGCGCGGCCGTCCGAGGTCAGTGAGAGCTGGCGGTCACCCTCCACCCGGACCAGGCCGTCGCGCTCCATGCGCGCAACCGTCTGGCTCACTGTCGGGCCGGTCTGCGAAAGCCGCTCGGCGATCCGGGCACGCAGCGGGACAATACCTTCCTCTTCGAGTTCGAAGACCGTTCGAAGGTACATCTCGGTGGTGTCGATCAGGCCGTGCGCAGTCACAAGCGATTACCTCCCCCACGATGCTATGCCGGCCTGCCCGCGCAACGTACCCTTCAGCTGACGGCTCGTAACAGCGGGAACGCGCACGTTATGGTCAATCGGTACGGAGCTGCCCAGTGGGCAGCAGCTACCGGGGTCGCGAGCCGCTGGGATGAGGAGCTCCCCCAGGGTCACGGAGACAGGCGGGCAACTCTCCACGCTGGCTCCTGGCGGGTGTACCTGAAACGATCGTGCAGCCTGCTCGGCCGGCCTTGCCAGAACTCCATCCGGTCCGGACGCAGCAGGTAGCCGCCCCAGAATTCCGGCATCGGCACCTGCGTTCCGTCCGGCCAGCGCCGCTCCAGCTCGGCGTAACGATCTTCAAGCTCGGCGCGTGACGACAGCTCGGTCGACTGTCTGCTGGCCCAGGCCCCGAGCTGGGAGCCACGCGGCCGGCTGTGGAAATACGGCTCGCTGTCGGCGGTAGACAACGGCGTGACCGGGCCCTCGATGATCACCTGCCGGTGCAGCGCGTGCCAGGGGAACAACAGGCTGGCCAGCGGCACCTCAGCCAGATCGCTCCCTTTACGCGAGGTGCGGTTCGTATAGAAGGTGAATCCGGTCACGTCGGCGGCCTTCAGCAGCACCATCCGGCCCCGCGGTCGCTGATCGGCCGAGACGGTCGACAGCACCATCGCAGTCGGCTCGGGCAGCCCGGCCCTGACTACATCGCCCATCCAGGCCTCGAACAGGTCCATCGGGTCGGCGGGCAGCATCGCCTCGTCCAGCGTGGCGAGCAGGCCGGGGGCGTCAGGCACGCTACTGGCGCCAGGCCCGCTAGCTGCTGCCGCCTGGCCGGCTGTGTTAGCTGCGGCCGGCCGGCCGGCAGCGCCGGCCTCGCTTGCTTGTCCGGTGGGGTTCACGGCTAGTGATCCTCTCGCATCCCCGGCCCTGCCCGCTACTGCACGGTGTTAGCAGCACAGTGGAAGCAGTACGTGCCCAGGGCACGGTGCCCGCAGCACAGGGCTCAACCGCAGCGCCGGGCCGCCGGCGAGCTGCGGCTGCAGCCGCTGTCCCATTCGCCCGGCATGCGTATTGCGCTGATCTGCCGGCCGGGTTACCGATCCGTAGCACGGGCGCGGTTGAATAGGGGCGCAGGCAGCATCCGCTACACGAAGTTGGCCCCCCGCCGCCTCCACAAGCGGCCTGATCCCCCGGGCCAGCGCGCGCCTGCCGCTGACTAGGAGTGGAGGAAGCGCGAATGTCAGACTTTGTGCCCGGTCTTGAGGGTGTCGTCGCATTCGAGACGGAGATTGCCGAGCCCGACCGGGAAGGCGGCTCGCTCCGGTACCGGGGCGTCGACATCGAGGAACTCGTGGGCCACGTTTCCTACGGGCACGTCTGGGGCCTGCTGGTGGACAACGAGTTCGCGCCAGGCCTTCCGCCCGCCGAGCCGTATCCGATCCCGGTCCATTCCGGAGACATCCGGGTCGAC
>Ga0335075_10017882_pt1 | contig 10523 bp, 10 predicted proteins | sample Lox_Sample_24_FD_206723 | JGI IMG/M metagenome (GOLD analysis project Ga0335075, IMG submission 206723) | Soil microbial communities from Loxahatchee National Wildlife Refuge, Florida, United States - Lox_Sample_2.4 | ecosystem: Environmental > Terrestrial > Soil > Wetlands | place: USA... | reverse complement strand
GCGTCTCTCAAGATGAGAGATCCGGATGAGAAGGACCTACGTCAAGTCCTTCAGGAAGAAATCATTCCCCATATTGAAAAGGCCGAGGAAAGTCAGCGACGCAAGATTGAGCGCAAGGAGAGAGAGTTACTCAACCTACAAAAGCTCGCGGGCGCGAAGCGGTCAAGCAGGCTTGCCGACAAATACGACCGAGAGCGTCAGGAGCGCGAAGCGGCTGAAGCGGACCAAAAGCGTCTCGCTGACCTTGCCGCGGCTCACAGAGAGCAGGAACGCCAGGCAAAGATGGAGCAAGATCGACAGTCTCGCATGATGACCAGAGAGCAGCGGATCAGGGACCGTGAATACAAGAGGCTACTTCATGAGGAAGAACTTGCGAAGATCGAGGAAGAGGCAAAGAAGGTTGAAGCTGGCGAAACACGGGGCTCCGAGAGACATCTGAAAGCGCAGATGGAGAAGCGAAAGAAAGATCTTGAAGACCTCTCTGCAGAAGAGGACTGGGTATTCGATTGCTCAGGCTGTGGGGTTTATGGCAAAAATGTGGTATGTATCAACGTCCAGCTCCTGCCGAGTGACTGTCCTAAAAGCGCTACAGGATGATGGTGCCCATTCGGTGGCATGCGAGAAGTGTAATGTCTGGCAGCACAGCAAGTGCCTTGGTATCACCAAAACCGAGGCTGAGAAGGACGATTTCCACTTCATATGCAAAGACTGCAAGCAGCGAATAGAAGATGCAAAGAAGCCCAAGATCTCCATCAAATTCCGCACCGGGCTATCGTCATCCCCAACGCAGTCGAAGAGCGAAGGCCGACCTCCCAGCCAGGAGATTCTGGTAGCCGTCGAGGTTCCGAAGAAGCGAGGCCCAGGACGGCCGCCAGGTACAACTCGTCCAGTCACAACTCGTCCAGTCAGTCAGGGTTCCCCAAAAAATGGTCGTACAGCTCCATACATCGATCAGCCGGGTGGGTCTGGCGGATCAGCCTACTTCCAACAGCCAATGCTGAATGGTTATGGGTCGTATAACGGCGTTCAAAAATCGGTGGGTCGGCCACAACAAGGTTGGCCATATACCAATGGCTCTGCACAAGCCGGCCCAGCTTCCAATCCGCCAGCCATGTTCTCCCCAAGCGGCTACGGTCCCCACCCCGGCTCTTCAGGTCAGCCTGGATCATTCGGTCCCCCTTCGAACAGCTCTACCTACCCCCATCCAACCTCGTCGCTTGGCCAATATCTTCCTTACTACAACGGTATTCCATACCAGTATCAACATTATCCGTCACAGTCTCCACCATCGAGGCCTGTATCCTCTCACTCTCAAAATGTCTATCCAGCATACCACTCCACTTCACACGATACTAACAACACTAATAACGCTCGGATGCCATCGCCTGTACTAAATCGACCTATCATGTCACCTACGCAAGGTAATCACGATGTTGGCCCTACCGCCGGTGTACCGCAGAAATCACCAAGTACATCTTACGCGCAACCATTTGCACAACAATGGGCGCCTGGCATGTATCACTCAAACGGCGGCTCGAATTACTATCCTCAAACAACTCCTGCGCCACTCTCGCGTTCCCCAAACACGAATCACACGTCTGGCTTGTCCCCTACCAAACATTCGCCTGCGGTCCCTCCGCCTGCATATATGCCACAGAAGTCCAGCACATCCCCCACTCCGAGTGGCCCTGGCGTTTTTCGTTCAGTCTCTGGAACACCGATTTTTCCGCCAACAGAGAATCTTGCACCAAGCCCAAGACAGTTGAGCAAGAGTCCAGTGCCTACACCAAGCAAAAATGCAAGCCCGGTGCAGGTGGGAGAGGCGGAGCTGAAGAGAATCAACATGGAGGCCCCTACTGCGATGAATCAGCCGCAGCAAGTGGGGCAGTGAAAGCAACAAGGTGGCCAACCTCAATCTTCGGTTACAGGGCGTTTTCACGAATAGAATATGCCTTCCTGCATTTTAGCCATTGGTTTTGCACACATGGTGCAATTTTTCTGCATATGGGACAACTGGTATAGGTTGGAATGTACTGTTTATGATATGAGGGCGGGCTAAGCATGTTTGGATTGTTGGCATACTTCAGGATGGGCCGGAGAGCGACCACATCGAGTACCTGATTTATGCATAGCAGCGGCGTTGCTTGTACCGAGAATCAAAAATTAGCTTAGACATTTTGAGTCACAATGGTCTTCAGCCCCAAGCGCCTGAAGTTTGCATAGCTACTATAACTCTCCCTCTGAGCCATCACGCACCAGTTTGTCCCTAGAACGTACTAGTAAGATTTGCAGAGCATCCTTAAATGAGGTCAAGATCTCATCCAATGTGCAGTCCTTGACAAGAGCAAAGTCATTTGCAGGGATCAGGCGGGAATTCTTGAAAGCGAAAGCCCCATGATTTTCAGCATTCAAGTACAATGCGAATCGTGGGATCTGGATATGACCTTGAAGAAGCAGAAAAGAATGGCAGCTGTATTTCACTTGCACTAGGCCCACCAGCCCACTTCTCATCTTTGCTCGTAATCTACAATTTGTCAAATGCCTTCAACGCTTCTTCAACTGTGACTTGCACCCGCCGGGTTAGCTCCGGCCACAATGCGCCCGCCTGCAAAAGCAAAGGCATCCAAGAGGTGAGACATCTGGATGAACCATATTAGCACGAGAGATCCTAGGTGGTGTGCAGACTCACATGTAGCACCAGCACTGGCCGCAGCTGCCTCTATTGTCAGCCCATGTCAGCTCTTGATCGTCTCTAGCACGTCTTCCTCTTCTCCTCCCTTAGTGGTGAACCCAGTTGCCTTCTTGCCCGCGATAACTGGGAATATAGCGCCACCGTGATAGACGGCATTGGTAATGTTGCCCGCATCACACATGTTCGCTGCAATGCCTTGGAGGCCTTTTGCATCAGGATAGTCGATCAAGCTAGCATGGCCGGCGGAAGCAAAGAAAATCCCGTACTCTTACCATTTGATGTTGCTGGGCTTCAGCAAGTGGTCCAGCTTGGAGCGGAACTCGCTCGAGTGGTCTTCCCATTTTCATGTCGTCTTCGGGGAGCTAGTTATTGGTTTGGGACATCCAGTCCGGTTCGTAGGCCCCCGTTCCAGAGACAAGGTCTACCTCGAAGCCGGATTTGCGAAAGACCTGGAAGGGATAAAGCACTTCGCTGATGAACAGTCCTGTTTAGGCCATAACGCATCAATGCTAGAAAGGGGTTTCGTGAAGGCGAAAGGCCTCTTTCGCAACGAACTACCAGTCTCCTTGCAATAAGGATAGAGAGGTGTGTGTGCGTTGGTTCAAGCAATGAGAGCCTTGCGAGGTGGAGCCATTCCGCCTAATTCTTGTAGCGTGGCTTGCGCTCCGAAGACCAAGAATTATGCTTGACAGATCGCACTCTTATTATCGAAAGGATGTGAATGAAGGTTGTCGTTCGAAAGCTTCGAGCGCACGTCATCGTGGGCTCTTATTGAAGTTGCGTTACCGGACATCAGATAATGGGGCGCGGATGTATCATGTACATATGGTTAATGGGGTCGATAACGGTGCTCCTCTGATAGCGTTTGAGATATACATTCCTTGGGGTTTGTCGAAAATGTTGATGGCTTACGGGATGGAGCATTTACGGAGGCCGATTCTCAACACCAAGAACAGTCTCAATAAGGACTAGTCCAGAATCTCTGAAATTTTCTGATCACAGCGTCCTCCAAATCACCAAACAAGCCGATGCAGTTGGTGTATACTCTACAGTGACACGTAATTACACACGGTGGACTCGCTTAGTTCACCACCTCGCCAAAGAGACAAGATGGCTTAAGCTCAGACACCACGTCAAGGTGCGAATCTCGCCTGAGTACACCCCCGGTTCTCCACCGCCAGACACTGCACGCCAAGCTAAGTGATGAGATGCACCTTCCTACTATGACAAGTAGGAAGGATGAAGAGACCTACTCCGAGCTAAGATGACTTTACGGGAGGGTTTGCCATTTGGATTGTGCGACCAGAACACCGCTTCATACTTGCGAATGACAAGCAATATGCTTTCTGCTCTCGCGGGCTGTAGCTTCATGCAACACTGCATCATACTTCCCTGGTCGCCAGGCAGGTTTTCTGGTATAGCAACGATGGGGCGCAAAAACGACGCAACTACGACTTCATACTTCCCAAGATCCCACCCTGGTTTTCTGCTCTCGCCGCAGCGCATGTAGGTCATCACCCTGTTGACGATGGAAGTCACTCTTTTAGCTGTTTCGCAATCCTCTCCCTGTGATAGGGACCCTGCAACAGCAGAAACAGAAGCTTCTTTGCCTCGTCGTCCTCCGGAGGAGGGATCGGAGGGTTGCTACGCCAGTCCTGCTTGGGAATAGCTACTGGCGTGCCGGGGCGAATGTATCCCTCCTCCATCCTTGAAGAGAACTTCCACGTCCAAGGCACCTGCGTTTCGGGCCTTTCGTTAAGCGAAAGTTGATCGAAACGGATCGCAAGCCGGTCCATGGTGGACTGGTACAAGGCGCTCATGATGCTTGCGTCTTTTGCTGTACCGAAACTGCAGTGAGAGACAACGGTGAAGGACCACTTCAAGGTTGTACAAAGTCTTACTGGTACCCAGTACACTCGATTGCCAAAGAGTTTCAACGATGAAGATTTGTTTCAAGATCGAAAGCGCAGAGATTCGTAAAGTGGGTGATAGCAAGATCTATTCTGTGACGCTCCGAGGAATAGATGAAGAAAGGAAGCGGTCGCGAGGGCTGCTTATATTTGCGCTGTGGGATCGGAACCTTCAACTATCCTACTCAAGCTTTTGACCACGGACGGCGGACTATACACCATGCCCATTTAGTACCTCATCGATATGAGGTTCGATTGGTGGTTATGGATGACGCCTAACCCAAAACGTGTGCTCAACCACGGTTACGGCTAAACGGGCTGTCTACATTGTGACGTGGCGGACAACGTGGAAAATCAACCTCCGCAGGGACAGTGCGTCCAGGGTATGTGAAGGAGGCCGTCCAGTGCACGAGAAGAACAGAAATCAGAGACGCCACCCACAACGCCGCAACACTACACCAGAAGCTTAGCGTTGGGATAGAGATAGTATTGTGATATTGAGACAGTCGGCAGCGGTACCGCTTGGCAAGGTGGTGGGGCAAAATTGCCTTTCGTCCTCCCGTCAAAGATGACTCATAGTGCGAGTGCCGCAGGGTCTTTCCGACATGTCGGAATGGCATGCGCTGGATACCTCAAGGTCTGAAGGACCAACACCTGCATCTTGGCGCACGAGCATCTCTTCCCAAACACTGTTCATGGAAGTCTGCACTCTTGAAATGCACCGACAACCTTACCTGATCTTTGATCACTGCCGGATCCTGCAAGTCATGCTGTCTAAGTCCATCGCAACTAGCCATCCGTGTGGCCGCCAGGAAAATGCCACCTCTGTAGCTTTTCTCGGAAGAGGCCGGTTTGGTGGATGTGCAGTCTGATTTGGAATCCGTGATTAGCTCAGAAATACTTCCAAGTTTCAGGTGTATAGAAGTTGCAGTCCCGACAGTATAGTTCAGTGGTGATCTCCTGTACAGACAAAAGGTCCTTCTGTCGAAGAAGAGCCTTGTGCAGAAAGAACAACCAGTTATGCAGAACACGTCGGCCTTGCCAACTGAAAGGCGCTCTTTCCAGGTCGATGGATCAACCACAGCGGTATGCAAGTCATATCTAGGTGGCGCAAAATCCTTTGAACGGCTGCCGTGTGGACGGGAGATTGACAGCGAGAGGCGTTTGGGCCTCGAAGATCCCCGGAGACCAAAAGCAAGCGAGGCCGTAAATGAGCTCGCTCCTTTTTGTGATTCATGAACCGTACTATGGTTCTTCCATTTCTTGGCAAGTCGTCGAAGTAAAGTCTTGACCGCTCGGATGCAGCAATGTCATACCTATGCATGTGGACACATTTGGAAGGTCGTTCCGTCCGAGCTATGGCTAGCTCGAGGTCGTACGACGCCAGAATGTGGCTCACAGGTGACTTTACATGGTTGGTGGAACCAGGCGTTGGCACCCCTCAACGCCAAGCAACACGAGATCGAGAAGGCAGGGCTCAATTTTGTAACTGCGGATGATCAAGAGGCTCTCAATAGATTCTATTTTCCTGCTTGGAAAGCTGAGACACATTGCTGGAACCTGCTAGTTGACACCACATGCAAAGGGTCACTAGATTTGAGAGGGTCAGGGCATGGCTCAGCTAGGAAAGTAATATCTGGTGCTCAACCAGAGCTGGTGGCCGTAACGAGGTTGTTTGGAGGCGAGGTGATGCAAAGTGCCGCAACTCCAATCAGCGTTTGCTCGGAGAATTGTTTGACGCTAGCATGCCTGCAGTTAACTTTGCCGTAAAATAGCATGGCTTTGGGCCATTCCGCTTTCGGCGTCCATCAAACAGTGGTTTTGTCTTTCTGCAAGCAACGACATTCCTCGTGTTGGCGGCCACGGGAGCAACCGCCGGAAGCAGCTCCTATTTTGGTTACTATGTTGCAATCGTCCCCTTTCGGTATGCGCTGGGAAAGGGCTTCCTACTGATGGGAAGGCTTCCCGTTCAGCAACCTGGATCGTTCACGGCGGTGAGAGCAAAGGGGAGTTGCCCCTGGCCCACTATCTGAGGCCGTCATAGTCAAGCGACCATGCTGGCTCCCGAGATAGCACAGGGATTGGAAGATTAGCACGGCGGCAGTTTCACGTTTCCATGCATCCTCCCACACGGGTCGAGATCACGACACATACCCAAAGGACAGTGAGCCGTGAGCTGCATATCGTACAATAGACTCGAGAGTAAAAATCCTTCATGCGATTGAATTCATATGAGGGGCGGTGAAGCACCAAATTTCTTAGGAATGCGGCTAATGGAAGCGGTTGCTCGGCTACACATGGCGTATTCTACCCTTGTCCTTTAAGGTTCTGGGACTTTCGACTGGGGATTGTCGTTGGCTTATCCTTGAAATTTGGCCTTCACCGTCACCTGCGAACTGGTGGGACGGGTACTCCAAACGTACCATCATTTACAGAGGAGCTTAAACCTGAAACCTTCTGGTCGGATATCCGATGAGCCTAGATTGATGCACAGTCGCGGGGATTCTCAGGCACCACTGCTTGAGCAATGGAGACAGAGGTGGGCCAGGGCTCCGTGTGTATTGCAAGAAGAGTAATTCGTACCATCTGCAATATGAAAACATAGACATCGGCACCTCTGTACCTTAAACTGTTTCCAGGAAGCGTTGAAAGCAGTCACGTTGCCGCATCCGGAGAAATCCTTCTCAAAGCGATCGCGTCATTCAACCACCGTCAACCCAGATGCGGCCTGTCGCATAGGCTTAAGAGGTGGTCCTTCCTAGACACAGATCTAGTCTAACAAAGACTGCATGCTCAATTGCCTCTTGAATAACACTGCCGCCACCACAATCGCCGCTCTTATCTGGGGTTATCCGAGACAAAGAAGCTACAAAACACTCTACCCGTGTCTCCAGCTGTACCGGGAAAGATTTCATGCCGAACTCATTTCCACCGTTCTAGATCAGTCGCACCCTTGGGTTTATCCGTTCCATCGGTGAGAGAGCTTGAGCCAAGTGCTGTCTCTGCCCGCAGTGAATGCAATTCTTCGTCCAGAATCACTCCGACAATCTGTAACAGGCACATCCAAAGGATAGCCGAATCCTTTCAACCTCTTGGACAGCAGACAAGGAAACATCAAAGACCACCGCCGACCATCTGTTACCAGTTGTTAGATCAAAGACAGAAAGATCTTTCCAGAAGACAATCAGAAGAGCATTACTGTCTCTCCATCTACCACACAGACGCCTTCCATTGAAGCGGGAAGCCTGGCAACATAGCGCAATCTGCGCTTGTGACGCGAATTTAGAGTCAGACGACGACTCCGACTGATTGCGATTTCGGGTCCTGTGAATTGCTGGTTGTCAGGAAATTTAAGCTGGCAGAGACTCATCGTGCAGGGACCCTTCTGAATCCGCGGATAGCCTTGTCACCTTTCTTGCAGTGAAACTAGGCCGTTTCCTTTCATAAAGCTTGAACGACCCGTCCATGAAAGTCATTCAGTCAACAAGCAAAGAAGACTCCTTCCCCTCAAGCTTTGAAACACAACCGAAGATGGCCACTGCAGTTGTTGGAAAGCGGCCTCCATCGCCGCCAATATCGAACGATGGAGACTTTGGCTTGGTCGCCGTCCAACAACATGTCGCTGGCTTGGAGAAGCATGCGCCTCCGCGCTCGATCAGACCAGCGCCAGTTCCCACCAGCGAACCTGAAATAGTGAGCACTTCCCAAGCGGCAGCACCAGATGTTGAGGTGAAAAATGTATCTGATCTTCTCCAGGACCAGTATGGCGACCCTTCGATATATGAGACCGCGCAAAACTACACTTACTATCCCGCACAGCCGGTTCGTGTCCTGAGCGCCCTTGATATGGATGGAGATGCTAACGTGTTATCCACAGACATTCGAACGCTTGATCAACCCGGACACTCCTCCTACCACAGGGTACGATGCTGGCATACGTACCAGAAGTGGTAGAGCGCTTGGTTCGCCACTAGATCCCAACACCCCAGAGATGACCCGAAGATCGCGATCTCCAAGACCAAAGAAGGCTCCCAAAGCTGTAAAGGTGGGAAAGACGCAGGGTCCAGCCATCGACCAACCTCTCAGCGTATTGACAAAGGGTTATACAATACCCGTAAAAGACATGGAGGTATGGGTCAACAGATCAGTTGAGACCCGGCTTGAAGAGGTTGAGAAAAAGAACGGACACATCGCAAGGCCTATGAACTCCTTTATGCTGTACCGCTCTGCCTATGCCGACCGCGTCAAGCAGTTCTGCAGAGAGAACAATCATCAAGTTGTGTCGCAGGTATCTGGAGCAAGCTGGCCGTTGGAACCAAAGGAGATTCGCGAGTTGTATGAAAAATATGCGAGTATGGAGAGAGACAATCACCATGCAGCGCATCCCACCTACAAGTTCGCACCAAACAAGAATGGTAGTGCTAAGAAGAGAAAAGACTTGGACGATAGCGATGACGAAGGTTCTGAATGGGGAGGGTCCAGGCGCGGCGGTAAGCGAGTGAAGCGGGAGGAGAGTCGCAGCCATTCGTCGACGCCATTCGAGCCAAGAAGGGTCATTCGCCATCCATTGGATCACTACAACCCCTCCTCGTATCAGATCAACAATCCGTATGGCCGAGCTCCTGTTATGCCTGGACCTGATGGGTACTACCAGCAACAAGTGACGCAGTACGGTCAGAATGTCGAGGACGTTACTTTCAGACCGATAGAAAATCCGTTTCCAACTCAGCAAATGACTGGGCCTTTGATCGGGCTCCCGAATGGCAATGAGAATGGCCTCCTTGGATCACAGTCAAGAGGTGCGCCTCCGATGGATCCTCAGCTGCTGCAATATGATCCCAGTGCTCAATACGTGTCGTATGAACCAATAGATCCTAGTTACGGGACGCAAGCGACGTACGAGTACGGACCCACTCATGCTGCTCCTGGATATACGTATCCACGGATGGTGGATTACCACCCAGGAATGGCAACATTGACAGATGGCCGTGAAATATGGGCTCAACAGGACCATATTGGAGCAGATTTTGACAACGAGTTTCAGGATTGGGCCGGATGATGAGCGAGGAGAGATGTTTCAGTCGAAGATTTCCACTATAGAGGGTGGAGTGTGGGATTCCGGATTGCTGTTTGTGTGTGGAACAAGCGGTCTATTCTCTGATCCGTTTTGCGGACGAGACTATTGTGTAGCATAGAGATAGGAGTTTGAGTCTTGAGGTGGGAAGTGAGTCTCCTGAAAGGGTCCTAGCTAGGATTAGTTTCATTTCTCCAGACTGTGGTCAATGTTGTCAGTGAATTCTGAGTGAGGGCACTTAGAAGTGTTGCATGAGCGCGAAGTGACCTTTGTTCGCTGCAGGTAGCTGGCGCCTTGGTTAGTGCTTGCTGAATTAAGGACCCATACGGCTGCCCGCTATGTACGGCGAAGTCCAACCTAACATCGCAGACATAAGGCGCGACCCATCCCGAGTTAACCATTTCTGCGATTAGGCAAAGGCTGGATGGCCAAAATGTTGACGGCGGATTGAGATCCAACAGAATTCTCCCAGCGTCCACATCTCGAGTCCACCAATTCACTGACTTCCAGATCAATCCCCTTCTCGGGGTCTATTCCTCCGTGAATTGGGGACAGGATTGAGGGTTAGCCACCCGCAACAACTCAGCAGACGCCGGCTGCACCGCATTGGTATTAGTAAGCCCATGGCTCCGATCATCGTCCACAACAAGCAAGGCAGTGTTATGGGGTACAGAGCCTGGAAGTGGAGGGCATAAGAGGGCAGAGGTGAAGAGGCTAGATCAGTGGAAGTGAAGGTGGAGTGGCGAACAAATTGGAGGAAAAGGTGGGACAAGGGAGGTGGAATAAGCGTTAGAAATCCCCAGTTTGTCTCGGGGCAGACACTTTCGACAGGCATTTTGCACTCGCA
>Ga0335075_10017881_pt1 | contig 10523 bp, 12 predicted proteins | sample Lox_Sample_24_FD_206723 | JGI IMG/M metagenome (GOLD analysis project Ga0335075, IMG submission 206723) | Soil microbial communities from Loxahatchee National Wildlife Refuge, Florida, United States - Lox_Sample_2.4 | ecosystem: Environmental > Terrestrial > Soil > Wetlands | place: USA... | reverse complement strand
CCTGTCGGCGGCGGCGCAGTGTCCAGGCGAGGGCGAGGTAAAACGCGCTCAGCGTGAGAGCGCTGTAGGCGAGAGCATACGGAATGCGCGTTACGAGCCCGGCCTGGATCCCCATGGTCACGACAGGTACGCCAAAGACGAGCGTTCCGTCGACGTAGTGTCTGAGGTTCGCGCCCCGCCGAATTGCGTAGAGGACAGAGATCGTCACGAACATCAGGAGGAAGAGCGCGACAAAGGGCTCGGTCGTCGCGAAGTTTTCCGGCTGATAGCGCAGCACGCCCCAGGCCGTGGCGATCCCGTATGTGAAGACGAAGGCGAGCAGGTTCAGCGGGCGCCACGAACGAAACCAAGCGATGATGAGCACGAAGCAGTCGAGGAGCGCGAAATAGGAAAAGAGCACGACATGATCGCCGTGCGGGTTTGCTGCAAGGACCGGCGCGAGGTAGCCACCCGTCGCGCCGAGGATGGCGAAGGCCATCGAGTCCTGCAGAATCGCGAGTGCGGCCGAGAGGAGCGCAACAGCGGCGAGCAGGATGAAGGCGGCGCCCGGAGCCAGCACACCATAAATGCGCTGGGCGGTGAAGGTCGTGAGATAGAGAATGCCGACGCCGCCGCCCTGGAGGGCCAGTGCGTAGCCACGCCGCACTCTTCGCCAGTACCAGCCGAGCGCGAGCAGCACGATTGCGCCGATGGCCACACCGCTTAAGCGCGTCTCGATGGAAAGGTGGGAGTGCTCGGCGGCATAGCGCAATAGGAATGCGACGCCGAAGAACAGCACAATGACGCCGACGCGGACGATGAGGTTGCCGCCAGTGAAGAACTCACGGATTTGTTGCAGCCCCGGGAACTCTGAGACCGGCGGGGACGTCCAGTCACCGTCACCCTGTTGAGCATGGCGCGCCGACTCCGTGGCCTCTCGCCATGCCGAATCGGTTCCGGCGTCGAGTTTTGCCGCAGAGGGCAACGTCGCGGTTGCGGGTTGAGCGGCACGCGGCGTGGCAGCAGCCGGACTGCGAGGGAGCAGGGCATCGCGGCGCACATGGTCCGGCTGAGGTACTGCGGTGTCGGCGTGCGCGGTGGAGGGAGGCGGCGGCGAGGGCGCGGTGGGCGCAGTGCCCGGCGCGGCTTCGCCCCGCCCGCGCGCTTCGCGATTCATGGCGCTGTCGCGCGTGAGCCGGTCGAGCGCGGATTCGATCGAGTCGATGCGCCGCTGCAGCCTGGCCCGATCCACGAGCCACGCGACGACGAGCACGAGAATCAAGAATTCCGCCATTCGGCGTCCCCCCTGTACAGACGGGCATCCTGCTCCAGTGGCAATGATAGAGAATCGAGCGCAGGCGGCGGCGGCACTGGCGCACGCGACGCGATTCTGAGATGCGCATTCGTGCCTGCGCGCGCGCAGTTTCCCGTCGAAAGCGACCCGTCTGGGATCACCATGGGTCGCTCGGCTGGCTCCGTTCAGGACCGCGCTAGCTTCCCATAACGTAGTGGATATCGCGACATTTATCACATCAGTCGCGATTTCCAAGCCGAGAAGTATCGGATTACAATACCGTAATGGCTACGGAAGTCGTCCAGTTGGTTGCAACCCTCAAGCGCGAGCTCAAGGGCCAGGGCAAGACGTATCGAGATCTTGCCGGCGCGCTGGGCCTCTCCGAGGCGAGCGTCAAGCGGCTCTTCTCGAGTGAGCGCTTCACCGTCGAGCGGCTCGCGCAGATCAGCGCATTCCTAGGCTGTACGCTCGCCGAAGTTTGTCAGCGGGCTGCGTATTCGCTACCTGAGATCGCGACGCTGACCGAAGCGCAGGAGTCGCAGCTCGTCTCCGATCCGAAGCTCCTGCTCGTCGCGGTATGCGTGCTCAACCGCTGGGAGGCGAGCGACATCGGGCGGGCGTACGATCTCTCCGCCGCCGAGATTCTCAAGCGGCTCATCGTGCTCGATCGAATGGGGTTGATCGAATTGCTCCCAGGCGATCGCGCACGCAGGCGCGTGCGGCGCGACTTCGACTGGAGGCCCGACGGTCCCATCAAGAGATTCTTTCGCGAGCAAGGTCTGGCCGACTTCCTGAAGCATTCGTTCGATCAACCTGAGGAATCGTTGGAATTTGCCCATGGAATGCTGACGAGCGAAGCACGTGAGGAACTGCTGACGGAAATGCGCCGGCTGAGGCGAACACTTGCGCGCCTGCATGAGGATTCGGAAGCCAGGCCGCTTCTCCAAAAGCAGGGCGTGGGTCTATTGCTCGGGACGCGGCAGTGGGAGCTCCCCGTGTTCCGAAAACTGCGCCGCCGCGATCCATCCCCTACCGGGACATCCGAAAGAGAGTCATCCGTAGTGTCCTAATTTGCTTGGCGCGCGGACCTTGGTCCTATTTCCCATGTGACACGAATATCGAGAGCCCTAAGAGAAATGCGCCGACCACAATGATGAGCGCCCCGGCCTGAGTGGTCTTTTCACTCCCCTCGGCGCGGGACCAGATCGAAACGCCCACTAGGGCGAGCCCGGCAACAATCAGAACTGTTCCCATAATCGCCGGTAAATCGTTGATGTTCATTGCTTCGTGTCTCCGTCCGTCACTAACGCGACGTTTGCTCGACCAAGTCCGACCTAGTGCTGCTGCCTTCACCCTCTGACCAAGTCCATGCCTTCCAGATGATGACCGAGGTGCATACAGTTTCGATCGTCGCGAAGAACAAGTACTCGGGAAGAGCGGGTGTCCGGGCACCGACAAGGGGTGGAACGTAGGTCAGGCCGCCGTTTACGAGGGTCAACATTGCACCCGTGACGATGTTCGCCAGCCGATTCGCCCTAAACGGAAGTAGTCGACTCGCCACAATCATGGCGATGGGTATTTCCATCAAGACCGCTGAACCCAGTAGAGCCCACGGTGGGAGATGCGGGGCGTCGACTAGATTTGGCGAGCCAATAATATCGAACAGGGCAACAACGTCCGCATACAGGTAGTTCAATAACGCGAACAGCCACAGTAAGGACAACCGCTCCTTTGTGTCACGCATATCACTCTCCTTCGGAAGAGTTACGGGGTAATGGGGAGGGGGGTCATTTCGATAGGCGGATTCCAGACCCCGAGAACACGCAACGGCCGGAAAAGTTGCAGTCCCTGGAATATTCCTCCTTGTCCTGGCGATCCGTGGGGCACGACGCAGCTCCTGGATATCGGACGGAAGATCGGCCTATCCTGGGCTGCTCCTCGGCGGGCAGTGCCTCTCAGGCGCCCTACAACCATAAGGGCGAATGGCCGCGTATTCAGCCTGATGCACCGTGATATCGGTGGTTCTCGAAGATCCGACTTCTTGAACCCGCCGACCCGATCCAGGGCGGGCGTGTGCCGATTCGTCGTGGTGGGCCTGTATCGTGCCGCTGTCTCAACGGGGCGAGCTCATTAAGGCAATACCATGGTGCCATCGACCCGCACCGGCATTGGTGATCCAATGCCCGAAAGATTGGCAGCACCAGAGGTTCAAATGACTCGATCAGCTTTGTCTGTGGATCTTGCCGATGCCCGACAAATCATCTCCGCGGGAGAACGCAAGGCGAAGGAGTTGGGCGTCCCCTACAACATCGCGGTCGCCGATGCTAGCGGCGGTCTGGTGGCGCACGTTCGCATGGACGGCGCCTGGCTGGGAAGCGTGGATATCGCAATCAATAAGGCTTGGACCGCGCGAGCCTTCGATATGTCGACCGAGGAGCTGTCGCACTTGACGCAGAGTGGCCAGCAGGGATTCGGGCTAAACACGACTAACGATTCGAGGGTAGTAATCTTCGGAGGTGGAGTCCCGATCAAACGCGATGGCGTGGTGATCGGGGCGGTCGGCGCGAGCGGGGGGAGCGTCGAACAGGATGTCGCCGTAGCCAAGGCGGCCATTGCGGGCCTCTAGCGACTTCCAGTGGCGTAATGCTCCTGCCTAACTTAACCACGAGGCTCTCATGAAAGAATCGGTAAGCGGCGCACCGGTACGGCTGAACCGGGTTTCATCCTACTACTGGCGTGTCATAATGAACAATCCGCCACTTAATCTAATGGGGCCGGAGTTTCTTCTGCAGTTCAGAGAGATCATGTCAGCGATCGAGAGCGACGAGCTACTCAAGGTCGTCGTCTTTGAAAGCGCTGTCGATGGCTTCTTTCTCAACCATTCCGACTTCAACGTGAAACTCGAGGAGTTGACCGGTATTCCCGCGGGGCCAACCGGTCTGGAGGCCTGGCCGGATATCCTGATTCGCCTGCAGCGTGCATCCGTTGTGTCGATTGCTTTGATCAGGGGACGGGCGACGGGAAACGGAAGTGAGCTCGCATTGGCTTGTGACATGAGTTTCGCAAGTCGGGAAAAAGCCGTTCTGTCACAGTGGGAAGTGGGTATCGGCCTGGTCGCCGGCGGTGGGCCCATGGCGCGCCTACCGCGTCTGATCGGTCGGAACCGCGCCATGGAGGTGCTCATGGGGTCGGACGACATTGGCGGAGATCTAGCACAGGCTTATGGCTACGTGAATAGGTCGCTGCCGGACGCGGAGCTTGATGCATTTGTGGGAGCGCTCGCGACTCGCATCGCCTCGTTCGACAAGTGGGCGATTTCCAACACAAAGCGCCTGGTGAACGCCGCCAGCCAGACGCCCGAAGTCGAGATGGCGGCGGGCTGGGAGGCCTGTATGGCTTCGGTTGCCAGGCCAACCACGCAGGCCCGGCTCAGGGCCTTTCGTGAGCTCGGCTTTCATAAGCCGGGCGACGCGGAAAATCGGCTGGGATTCTACCTGGGACGAGTCAATCGCTAACCAAGGTGTCTGAGCGGGGCGTCGATCCCGGCTACCCGAAGAGTTCGGCGATGCCGGCGGCGGCTTGTCATTACGTCGTGTCTCCAACCGAGGTCGATTCCAGGCTGGCCTGCTTGTTCCTAGCGTGGAAGGCGAAAAGTCTCCCGCATTCCACGTCGCGCGAAGTCCCGGGGAGCTCAGATCCCAGTCCGGGCGAATTTCGCATGTCACGGCACGCAGGTCGCGCCAAAGATCGGCGACCGATGTACGCCCCCAGAACCAATATTGGGCAGCGTTTATCCGCCCGGAATCGCGGCGGGCAGGCTCACGTGAAAAGTCGCGCCGCTCCCGGGGGCACCGACTGCCCACAAGCGCCCACCATGAGACTCAATGATCGACCGGCTGATGCGAAGCCCCATGCCGGTGCCGTTGGGTTTGGTTGTAAAGAACGGGTCGAATATCTGCTCCGCCCGTTGCGGCGAAAACCCTATGCCGGTATCACTGACCGAAACAAGAATCTGGTCGTTTTCAGCTAGCCGCGACTTGATGACCATCTCTCGTATCCCGTCAACGTCCTTCATCGCCTCGATGCTGTTGACGATCAGATTCATTGCAACCTGCTGCAATTGCACGCGATCGCCGACGATCTGAGGAACGTCGCCGGCCAGTTCCGTCCGGACCGAGATGTTGTATCGCCCTGCCTCGCTGCGCAGGAGGGCGACGGTTTCTCGACTGATCTCGTTTACATCAATAACCTCTCGATGGAGGGCGCCCCTTTTGAATTGTGAGCGGATTCTGGCGATTATCGCAGCTGCACGTTGCGCATCCCTTGCGATTCTGGTGACGGCCATGCGCACTCCATCGAGATCGACTTCATCACTTCCGAGCTTTCGCAGGCAGGTGCTGGCGTTGGCGATAGCACCAGTGATCGGTTGACTAACCTCATGAGCGAGTGATGCTGCCAATTCTCCCATGGTTGTCGCCCGATTGATGCGGGCGAGATCGTCCCGCGCTTGGCGCAGCGCCTCTTCGACACGCTTTTGGTCATCGATGTCGGTGGTGGTACCGATGAATTTCAGAATCTTTCCTTCGGCATCGCGCAAGACCACGGCTTGTTGGAGATGCCAGCGATAGCTTCCGTCGCGCGCGCGTGAATCCGCGGCTCGCCGCCGCGAGCGCCACCCCGAAGGAGGATCAGCAGGCCCCGATCTGCTCCGGCATGTTCCACCGCGATCCGCACGAGCTTCTCGATCAGCTGCGGAAGGACCATCTCACTTGAAATCGCCCGTGACGCTTTCACGACGGTTGCGACGTCCACCTGCTCGAGAGGCGAGCCGATCGTGGCCGAAGTGGCAACAATTCGTCCCTCGCGCAGGCGGACCGCCGCGTCATCTGGATATCGCCGCGCCCCAGCTTTGCGGGATAGTTACCGTCGGTCAAATTATCGAGCAATTTCCGGACAAATAATCACTCTATAAGATATAATTCGGACGTTTCGAGCTTCTCAGGGCCGCAGATGTCCCGAATTTCGGACTCGCTACCCGAGCTGGTCATCGTCGATGAAGGCGATCCGGCTGCCGCCCGCCGCATACGTCGCCTTGCGGCGGACGGTCGCCTGCGCCGGGTGTATGCCGGCGTGTACACCTCCAACCTGGACGCCCCGCTGGAATCGATCGTGCTTCGTCACTGGCGGTCGATCGTAGGCCATCTTCTCCCAGGTGGCACCATCTCCCACCGCTCGGCGTTCGACGGCAAGCCGCATGAGGGTACGTTGTCGATCACCCGTGGCAAGACACGCCGCACTCTGAAACTGCCCGGTCTCACCGTACACGTCCTCCCAGGCGCTGGACCACGACGCGATGCTCCCGCGAACGACGCGCCATATGGCGCTCTCTTCATGTCGAGCGATCCACGCCGCTATCTCGAAAACCTGACTCGGGGACGAGGGTGGTCTGCTCGCGTGTTGCCACAAGAAGCGATCGAAGCGTCGCTGGATCGTGTGCTAATGGTGGGCGGCGAACATCGCCTGAACCAGCTTCGAGATCAAGCGCGCGAAGTTGCAGACGCCCTGGGCTACCAAGCCCAGTTCAAACGATTGGATACGCTCATCGGTGCGCTGCTCGGCAGCCAGGCAGCGAAGCATCTGACGGCGCACCAAGCATTGGCGCGCGCTGCCGGGCGGCCATATGATCCCCAACTTCTCGAAACCTTCGAGGCGCTATTCTCCGAACTCAACCGCAGCGCGTTGACGGAGATTACTGACCCCGCACCGCCTGGTGTCGCGCGCGAGAACTTTGCATTCTTTGAGGCTTATTTCTCCAATTACATCGAGGGCACCACCTTCACCGTGGAAGAGGCGGAGGGCATCGTCTTCCACGGACAGATCGTTGAGAACCGCAGCGAGGATTCGCACGATATTCTTGGCACGTTCAACGCCGCGGCATTGGCTCCCTGGCGTGACCAGCCACCGCAGACAGCGGACGATTTCCTCTATTGGCTGCGCAGCGTCCATGCGCTGGTCATGCAGAAGCGCGCCGACAAGAAACCCGGGGAATGGAAGGACAAGCCGAATCAGGCTGGCAGCACCTTCTTCGTGATGCCAGAGCTCGTGCCAGGCACATTGCGAGAAGGGTTCTCGCGCGTGGAAGCTCTGGTCCATCCATTGGCACGAGCCATCATGACGATGTTCGTGGTCACGGAGGTTCATCCGTTTCTCGATGGAAATGGCCGCACGGCCCGCCTCGCGATGAATTGCGTACTGAGCGCGGAAAGGCTGAGTCGCATCATCATCCCGACCGTCTACCGGGAAGATTACCTGCTGCCCCTGAAAGCACTGAGCCATCATCGCGAGGCACAACCTCTGATGGCGGCCATGAGCCGCATCCAGAGATGGTCGGCAGCTTTCGACTACGCGCGGACAAGATCGGCTCTACGCGATGAGTTGGCTCGCTGCAACGCCTTTCAAGAGGACCTACGTAACTACAAGTTAGTGTTTCCGTAGGCGGCGACGTCCCCCCGGTCTGAGTAGCGGGCATCGCACGCAATACGCTGTAATCGTGGCCGACAGCATTTCGTCGAGCCTTCGCCACTCGGTGATGTCCGCCGTGTGCTGCTCCCGTAATCCGGGATCTCGGACAGATCCACGGTCTCTGTCGGGAAGCGTTCCGGGTTGGCAAAGATGAACGCAATGAGGTGCGAGATGTTGAACTCGAAGATGCCGTTGGGGTAGAGCTCGTCGCCCGGCTCGGTTGCGCAGGGTTGAACCTGTGGATCGCGCCGAAGGCGGAGGGGCTTCCCCGATGGTTTTGATCCAGGACCCGTTCCCGCGCTTCTACGCACGGCTATCCCCGACCACCCGCAAAAAGTGGAACCAAAACTGGAACCAATTGTTATTTTGGACCTGGAACCAATGGCGTTCGCGAGAAAAAAAGTCGAAAGTCACCTATGCCATCGGAATAGACACAGAAATCAATGGTCGGGGTGACAGGATTTGAACCTGCGACACCTACGTCCCGAAGGCTTCGACGTAATACCGGTTCCCGGTCACCGGGGAGATTTCTTGGTCTCGACGCCCAGGACACGCAGATCGCGCAGGGCCGAGAAGTCACGGTCGTGCGTCACCAGCGCGTCGGCGCCGACTGCCAGCGCACTGGCCGCTTGGACCGCATCCGCCAGCTTCAGCTTGCAAGCGGCGCGAAGCCGAGCTGTACTCTCTGCAATCTCGGCATCCAAGTCCACGACGAACCACGATTTGAGCGTAGCGCGGTAGCGTTCGGCGAGGACTTCGTCGTCAGCGCTCAGAGGTCCCGTCAGTACCTCCGCAAGCGTCACGGTGGTAACTGCAAGACGCACCAGCCCTTCGTCATGTGCCTCGAATACCGGCCTGAATACCGCAGCGAGCTCGGGATGGTCTTCGAGCACGTAAATGATCGGGGCGGAGTCAATCAGAAGAAGAGCGTTCTCCGGCAGCCCTTCGAGGCTTACCGGCTCCATTCGTCTCTCAGACCACGCAGGGTCGCCCGGCTGTCGCGGCCGTATAACCCGCGACCGCTGCCCGCAAGGGGTAGCAGCGAGCGCTGCGCGTGGGCTTCTCCCGATGCGGAGACCGGCGCCAGCACGGCAACCGGTCGCCCATGGCGCGTAATGATTGTCTGCCGGCCCTGCTGCGCCGCCGTCAGCAGCTCCGGCAGTTGACTACGCGCCTCCTCGGCGCCTTTTCGAATCGGCTTAACCACCATGATGTGCTCCAGGCCAACGAAGCGTACAGACTGTACGGTTCCATGTCAATCCTCATCGTCCACGCATTCATTCACAATGAGCTCCGTGCCGCGGAGCTTCGGCCGCTGACGGGAAGCGGGCAGGTCGAACCAGAGGGCAGTCTCATCGACCGCAAGAGACCACTTCGGGAGGTGTCGCGGGCTGAGTCGTCGGCCGGGTGAGCTTTCCGAGTGACTCCGCCACCTTCATCGCATCAAAGAGCTCCCTGCGGGTTTCGTTCCTCGGGTCCACCAGGAATGTCGCACCAGGTTGGTCGTGCGTCGCCTCAGAGGTTCGCTCGATCTGCGTCGGACGGTTGCGACACGCCTCGCGGAACGCCTCGGCGATCCGGGCGACAAGCTCGTCAAGCGAGTGCTCCGGCATTCCGATGGGAGCGTGACCGCGATCTATAATCGGTATGGGTACGTGAAGGAGATGCGGAAGGTGCTCGAGCAGTGGGCGAACGATCTGACGAATGCCCCCGCGCCAGAGCATACCCCGGGTCACCTTCCGCGGTTGGCCGTTCACCAGCACGAGCGCTTGGAAGTCGGTGGGAATCTTCCGTTGATCGAGGGCGACCGGCCGTGAGCAGCGCGACATTCAGCACCCCGGCGGACGAGCCAGCACCGGGTGCCGGCCATCTCCTCCAGTGCACCCTCCGGCTCCTCTGGCAATGCATCCGTCTCCCGGCATTGCTCCTGCTCGTAGTTCTTGAGCCGGTCGTGAGCTTCGAGTCGAGAGTGTGTGGGCGCTCGCGAGGAGCTTACGGTAGACCCCGAGAGGGTTGCTCTATGTCCGATATAATCGCGCCACCGCGTTAGCCTGTTGTAGTACACCATTGACGTACTAAGTCATTGGCGTATGATGATGAGCCATGGTTTTCATAGACCCGTCTCCACGCGCCAGGTCATGGAGCTGCTGACCGATGACGAGTACGGGGGGGAATCCAGCAGTGCCTGGCAGCCCATCCGAAGAGTAAGAGTAGTGGCGGGTTGCGTACGCTGGAGTGATGAGCGCGGCGACAAGAGCGGCGGTGTGCGCATGATCTACTACCACATCGACGTGCCTTCGCTGTGCCGCATGCTGCTGATCTACCGCAAAGATGTTAAGGACGATTTAGCAACGACGGAGAAGAAGACTCTCCGCAAGCTCAATGAGAATTGGTGAATATCGCGTACTCAGCCGACTAGTAGCTGAGCAAGAGGTCATAGGTGAACAGGATCAGATGGACGACTACCTCAAAGAGCTGCAATCAAAAGGAGAGCGACGGTGAGACCTAATCGGCACGGAACCCAAGTTGTCGAGTACCCAAGTGAGCTCGAGATCGTCACCACTCGGATGTTTGACGCTCCAGTCGGACTCGTGTTTGACGTCCTGACAAAGCCGGAACATGTGCGGCGCTGGGCCGCTACCGGAGGTGACCGGATGACGATCTGCGAGATCGACCTACGCGTCGGAGGCGACTTCCACCACGTATTTGTGACTCCGGACGGCAGGGA
>Ga0335075_10017879_pt1 | contig 10524 bp, 7 predicted proteins | sample Lox_Sample_24_FD_206723 | JGI IMG/M metagenome (GOLD analysis project Ga0335075, IMG submission 206723) | Soil microbial communities from Loxahatchee National Wildlife Refuge, Florida, United States - Lox_Sample_2.4 | ecosystem: Environmental > Terrestrial > Soil > Wetlands | place: USA: Florida... | reverse complement strand
GCGATCGTGGCCGGCATTTGGGCGGGCTACCTGGGCACCCACCTCGCCGGACTGGCCTTCAACGGGCAGGGGCCGTCGGCGTCGGGTCTGTTGGTGCTGTTTCTGGCTACCACGCTGGGTGCCGTCGGATTCGTTGATGACCTGATCAAGATCCGGCGCGCGCGCAACCTGGGATTGAACAAGACAGCCAAGACCGTCGGGCAGATCACCGCCGCTGTGCTGGTCGGGGTGCTGGTCTTGCAATTCCGCAACGGCGCAGGGCTCACGCCAGGTACCTCCGACCTGTCGTACGTGCGCGAAATCGCCACCGTCACACTGGCTCCCGCGCTTTTCGTGTTGTTCTGCGTGGTGGTGGTCAGCGCCTGGTCTAACGCGGTGAACTTCACCGACGGCTTGGACGGGCTGGCCGCCGGTGCGATGGCGATGGTGACCGCCGCCTACGTCCTGATCACCTTCTGGCAGTACCGGAACTCTTGCGCATCCGCTCCGGGCCCGGGTTGCTACAACGTGCGCGACCCGCTGGACCTGGCGATCATCGCGGCCGCGACGGCGGGCGCCTGCATCGGCTTTCTGTGGTGGAACGCGGCGCCGGCCAAGATCTTCATGGGGGACACCGGATCGCTGGCCCTCGGTGGCATCATCGCCGGGATTTCGGTGACCAGCCGCACCGAGATCCTCGCGGTGGTGCTCGGCTCGTTGTTCGTCGCCGAGATCACCTCGGTCGTGGTGCAGATCCTGGCCTTCCGCACCACCGGTCGACGGGTGTTTCGGATGGCGCCCTTCCACCACCATTTCGAGTTAGTCGGCTGGGCCGAAACCACCGTGATCATCCGGTTCTGGCTGCTCACCGCGATCAGCTGCGGCCTGGGGGTGGCGCTGTTCTACAGCGAATGGCTGGCCGCCACCGGCGGCGGTTGACATGAAGCGCGCCGTCGACGATGCAATGGGGGCACCCCCAGCCGCGCAGCGGCCAGGGGGACGCAGCGATGAGGTGGGGGCACCTCCCGCTTGCGGGGGAGAGCGGCGCAAATGAGCGCCGACACCACGCGCGGTTTGATATCCGACCTGAAGCCCGGCACGCCGGTGCTGGTCGCCGGTGGCGGGGTGACCGGCCGGTCGGTGCTGGCGGCGCTGGCACCGCTGGGTGTTACGGCAACGCTCTGCGACGACGATCCGGCGACCCGGCAGCGGTTCGCCGCTTCCGGGACGGTGACGCAGGATTCGTCGACCGCCGCGCGGCACATCACCGACTACGCCCTGGTGGTTACCAGCCCCGGTTTCCCACCGACCGCGCCGGTGCCGGCCGCCGCCGCATCAGCCGGTGTATCGGTGTGGGGCGACGTCGAGTTGGCCTGGCGGCTGGACGCGACCGGTCACTATGGGCCGCCGCGTCGCTGGCTCGCGGTCACCGGCACCAACGGCAAGACGACCACGACGTCGATGCTGCATGCCATGCTCACGGCCGCGGGCTTGTCCGCCAGGCTATGCGGCAACATCGGCAGCCCGGTGCTGGACGCCCTGCGCGAGCCGGCGGACCTGCTGGCCGTCGAGCTGTCCAGTTTCCAGCTGCACTGGGCACCGTCGGTGCGGCCCGAGGCCGGGGTGGTGCTCAACATCGCCGAAGACCACTTGGACTGGCATGCCGGCCTCGCCGACTACACCGCCGCCAAGGCACGGGTCCTGACCGGCCGGGTGGCAGTGGCCGGACTGGACGACCCGCGCGCCACGGCGCTGCTGGCGGCGACCAATGCGCCGGTGCGGGTCGGCTTCCGGCTCGGCGAACCCGCCGCTGGGGAGTTCGGCGTGCGTGACGGCATGCTGGTCGACCGGGCTTTTTCTGAAGCCGGCTCCTCAGCCGGTTCCGATGCCGTTCCGGACGGCTCAGTGCTGGCTGCCGTCTCGTCGATCCCGGTACCGGGGCCGGTCGGTGTGCTCGATGCGCTGGCGGCCGCCGCCCTGGCGCGCAGCGTCGGGGTGCCCGCGGAGGCGATCGCGGACGCGCTGGCGAGGTTCCGGGTGGGTCGGCACCGCGCCGAGGTGGTGGCGGTCGTCGACCAGATCAGCTACGTCGACGATTCCAAGGCCACCAATCCGCACGCGGCGGAGGCATCTGTGCTGGCCTACCCGCGGGTGGTGTGGATAGCCGGGGGCCTGCTCAAGGGCGCGTCGGTGCAGGAGACGGTGGCCAGGATCGCCCCGCGGCTGGTCGGCGTGGTGCTGATCGGCCGTGATCGGGCAGCGGTTGCCGAGGCGTTATCGCGACACGCGCCGGATGTCCCCGTCGTAGAGGTTGTGACAGGCGAGGATGCTGTTATGCATGCGACTGCTGAGTCTCCTGTTGCTTATGTGACAAAAGTGGTTCCACCGTCGGACGAGACCGTCGGCATTCGTGTGATGCACGCTGCCGTCGCCGCCGCCCGCGACCTCGCCCGCCCCGGCGACACGGTGCTGCTGGCACCGGCGGGGGCGTCATTTGACCAGTTCACCGGCTACGCCGACCGCGGTGACGCGTTCGCTGCCGCCCTGCGCGCCTGCTCTGGGTAGCTGGGTGAATAACGCGTTGGCCCGGTTGCTGCGCCGGGGAAACGAGGGCGGGCAATCGGCGGAAAGCACGCCCGACGAATCGGGGGAGTCGACCTCGGCAGCCCCCGACGAGAGTCCGGCCGTCACCACCACAGCGGCGGCGGCCGCCACGGCCGGGCCGCGTACCCGGCTCGGTGCCTGGCTGGGCCGGCCGATGACGTCGTTTCACCTGATCATCGCGGTGGCTGCGCTGTTGACCACGCTGGGCCTGACCATGGTGCTGTCCGCATCCGGGGTCCGTTCCTACGACGACGACGGGTCGGCGTGGGTCATCTTCGGCCGCCAGGTGCTGTGGACCATCATCGGGCTCGTCGCGTGCTACCTCGCGTTGCGATTGCCGGTGCGGTTCATGCGGCGGATGGCGTTTTCCGGATTTGCGCTGACCATTGTGATGCTGGTGCTGGTGCTGATCCCGGGAATCGGCAAGGAAGCCAACGGCTCCCGCGGGTGGTTTGTGGTCGCCGGCTTCTCGATGCAGCCCTCCGAGCTGACCAAGATCGCCTTGGCGATCTGGGGTGCTCACCTGCTGGCCGCGCGGCGCATGGAGCGGGCCTCGCTGCGCGAGATGCTGGTCCCGCTGGTGCCGGCGGCGGTGATCGCGCTGGCACTGATCGTCGCGCAGCCCGACCTGGGCCAGACCGTGTCGATGGGCATCATCCTGCTGGGGCTGTTCTGGTACGCCGGCCTGCCGCTGCGGGTGTTCCTGAGTTCGCTGTTCGCCGCGATTGTGTCCGCCGCGATCCTGGCGGTGTCCGCGGGCTACCGGTCCGACCGGGTGCGGTCGTGGCTGAACCCCGGCCAGGACCCGCAGGACTCGGGCTATCAGGCCAGGCAGGCGAAGTTCGCGCTGGCCAATGGCGGTATTTTCGGCGACGGGCTGGGCCAGGGCACGGCCAAGTGGAACTATTTGCCCAACGCCCACAACGACTTCATCTTCGCGATCATCGGTGAGGAACTCGGCCTGGTCGGTGCCCTCGGTCTGCTCGGGCTGTTCGGCTTGTTCGCCTACACCGGGATGCGCATCGCGCGGCGGTCCGCCGACCCCTTTCTGCGGCTGCTTACCGCGACCACCACGATGTGGGTGATCGGCCAGTCGTTCATCAACGTCGGCTACGTGATCGGCCTGCTGCCGGTCACCGGCATCCAGCTGCCACTCATCTCTGCCGGTGGAACATCCACGGCCACAACACTTTTGATGATCGGCATGATGGCGAACGCGGCTCGCCACGAACCCGAGGCGGTCGCCGCGCTGCGAGCCGGGCGTGCCGACCGGATGAACCGGCTGCTGCGGTTGCCGCTGCCCGAACCCTATGCGCCGACCCGGGTCGAGGCGCTGCGTGACCGGCTGCGGAGCCGGCCGCAGCCGGCCAAACCGCAGCGCACCGCCGATCGCAAGGCATCCGCCGGTCGGGGCGGGCGGGCGGCGAGACCGCCGGCGGTTGACCGGCGGACCTCTCGGTCAAGGCATCATGGAGGCGGACAGCGGTACACCGGCCAGCGTCATGCAAGCACTGGGCATGGTCGGGCCAGGAGCCGCGCACTGGAAGGTCAGCGCAACGGGTGAACGACGCGGTCAAAGAGCCAACCGGGGACTCCTCGTTGTCGGTGGTGCTCGCGGGCGGCGGTACCGCCGGCCACGTCGAACCCGCGATGGCCGTTGCCGACGCCCTGGTTGCCCTCGATCCGCAGGTCCGCATCACCGTCCTCGGCACCCCGCGCGGTCTGGAGACCAAGCTGGTGCCCGAGCGCGGCTACGCCCTTGAGTTGATCACCCCGGTGCCGTTGCCCCGCAAGCCCACCGGTGACCTGGCCCGCCTTCCGCTGCGGGTGGTCCAGGCCGTCCGGCAGACCCGTGCCGTGCTGGACAAGGTCGACGCCGACGTGGTGATCGGCTTCGGCGGCTACGTGTCACTGCCGGCGTACCTCGCCGCCCGCGGCGGAGCCCGGCGCGGGCGGCGCGTGCCGGTGGTGATCCACGAAGCCAACGCCAGCGCCGGGCTGGCCAACCGGGTTGGTGCCCGCAGCGCGAAGCGGGTGCTGTCGGCCGTCCCGGATCCCGGTCTGCCGCACGCCGAAGTGGTCGGTGTGCCGGTCCGGGCGGCCATCACCTCGCTGGACCGCGCGGCACTGCGCTCGGCCGCGCGCGCGCACTTCGGCTTTGCCGAGGACGCGCGGGTGTTGTTGGTGTTTGGCGGCTCGCAGGGCGCAGCCTCCATCAACCGGGCGGTCGCCGCGGCCGCCGGCGATCTTGCCGCGGCGGGAGTGGCGGTGCTGCACGCCCACGGCGCCAAGAACACCATCGAGCTGCGCGCCCCGGAACCCGGCGACCCGCCGTACGTCGCGATGCCCTACCTGAGCCGAATGGACCTGGCGTATGCGGCCGCCGATCTGGCGATCTGCCGGTCCGGCGCGATGACGGTCGCCGAAGTGACCGCGGTCGGCCTGCCCGCGGTGTATGTGCCGCTGCCGATCGGCAATGGCGAGCAGCGGCTCAACGCGTTACCCGTGGTCAATGCCGGCGGCGGCGTGCTGGTCGCCGATGCCGAGCTGGCACAGGGTTTCGTGGCCGACCAAGTCGCCACCCTGCTCAACGATGCGCCGCGGCTGGCCGCGATGACGAAAGCCGCCGCGCTGGTCGGTCACCCGGAGGCGGCACAACAGGTGGCGCAGGTCGCCCTGGATGTCGCGAAGCAGGAGCGCGCCGGAGGAGGCCGACGGTGAACGCTCCTCCGCTGCCCCCCGAGCTGCAGCGGGTCCACATGGTCGGCATCGGGGGAGCGGGCATGTCGGGTATCGCCCGCATCCTGCTGGACCGGGGCGGACTGGTGTCGGGGTCAGACGCCAAGGAGTCACGAGGCGTGCGCGCGCTACGGGCACGCGGAGCGTTGATCCGGATCGGCCATGACGCGTCGTCGCTGGATCTGCTTCCCGGCGGCGCGACCGCCGTGATCACCACCCACGCCGCGATACCGAAGACCAACCCCGAGCTCGTCGAGGCCCGGCGACGCGGCATCCCGGTGGTGCTGCGCCCGGCGGTGCTGGCCAAGCTGATGGCCGGGCGCACCACGCTGATGGTGACCGGCACGCACGGTAAGACGACGACGACGTCGATGCTCATTGTGGCCCTGCAGCATTGCGGCCGCGACCCGTCCTTCGCGGTCGGCGGTGAGTTGGGCGAGGCCGGCACCAATGCCCACCACGGCAGCGGCGACTGCTTCGTTGCCGAGGCTGACGAGAGTGACGGCTCGCTGCTGGAGTACACCCCGAATGTCGCGGTGGTCACCAACATTGAGTCCGACCATCTGGACTTCTTCGGCAGTTCCGACGCCTACACCGCTGTCTTCGACTCCTTCGCCGAGCGAATCGCCCCCGGCGGAGCGCTGGTGGTCTGTACGGACGACCCGGGGGCGGCCGCCCTGGCGGACCGCACTGCGGCGCTGGGGATACGGGTGTTGCGGTATGGCTCGGGGTCTGATGAGCGGCCTGACGGCCGGCGCGACGGGTTGGCCGGGACACTGTTGTCCTGGGAACAGCAGGGAACCGGAGCGGTCGCGCACATCAAGCTGGACGGCGAAATACATCCTTGGGTGATGCGGTTGTCGGTGCCCGGCCGGCACATGGCACTGAATGCGTTGGGCGCGCTACTGGCCGCGATCGAGATCGGTGCTCCCGCCGACTGTGTGCTCGACGGGCTGGCCGGTTTCGAAGGGGTGCGTCGCCGCTTCGAGTTGATCGGCACCGCGGCGTCGGTGCGGGTGTTCGACGACTACGCACACCACCCGACGGAGATCAGCGCGACGCTGGAAGCGGTCCGCCTGTTACTGGAGCAGAGCGGCACCGGACGGTCATTAGTGGTGTTTCAGCCGCATTTGTATTCGCGGACAAAGGCTTTCGCCGCAGAATTCGGTCACGCGCTAGACGCTGCCGACCAGGTTTTCGTGCTCGACGTCTACGGCGCACGCGAGCAACCCCTTGCCGGTGTGAGTGGGGCAACCGTCACCGAGCACGTCAGCGCGCCGGCGCAGTACCTGCCCGATTTCTCCTCGGTCGCCGCCGCGGTAGCCGAGGCCGCCGGGCCGGGTGATGTCGTAGTCACCATGGGCGCGGGCGACGTCACCATGCTCGGGCCCGAGATCGTGACCGCGCTGCGGATCCGGGCCAACCGCAGCGCGCCGGGCCGGCCCGGGGTGTTGTGGTGACCGAGCAGGACGGCGGTGTGCCGGGCCAGGCGGCCGGCGACCCGTTACCGGACATCACCGTCACCGAGGACACCGGCAACACTGCCGACGTCACCTCAGAACCGGAGCAAACCGCAGAACCCGACGTGATCGAGGGTCCCCGTCGGCGAGCGAGGCGCGAACGCGCCGAGCGCCGCGCCGCGCAGGAGCGCGCGATGGCGATCGAGCAGGCCCGGCGGGAGGCCAAACGCCGGGCCCGCGGACGTCCGGCGGATACCGCCAAACCCGTTCCGCGCGGCGCGGTCCGGGGCTTGAAGCTGGTGCTCGCCACCGCCGGGCTGACCCTGCTCACCGTCGCGCTCGGGCTGGTCCTTTACTTCACGCCGGTGATGTCTGCTCGCAGCATCATCGTCACCGGGATCGGGGCGGTCAGCCGCGAGCAGGTGCTCGACGCCGCCCGGGTCCGGCTCGGTACGCCGCTGCTGCAGATCAACACCGACGGCGTGGCCGACCGGGTGGCGGCGATCCGCCGCGTGGCCAGCGCACGGGTGCAGCGCCAGTACCCTTCGGCGCTGCGGATCACCATCGTCGAGCGGGTTCCGGTGGTGGTCAAGGACTTTCCCGACGGCCCACATCTGTACGACCGCGACGGCGTCGACTTCGCGACCGCCCCGCCGCCACCGGCGCTGCCCTACATCGACGTCGACAACCCGGGTCCGACCGACCCGGCGACCAAGGCCGCACTCGCGGTGCTGACCGCGCTGCGTCCCGAAATCGTCGCGCAGGTGGGTCGGATTGCCGCGCCGTCGGTCGCGTCGATCACTTTGACACTGACCGATGGCCGCACGGTGATCTGGGGGACCAACGAGCGCACCGACGAGAAGGCCGAGAAGCTGGCGGCCCTGTTGACTCAGCCCGGCCGGGTCTACGACGTGTCCAGTCCGGACCTGCCCACAGTGAAATAGCGGCCGGGCCCCCGAACCACTGGCCCGCGGCGAAATCGCTGCGAAATTTGCCCATCACGCGTCGGCGCGCCTGCATCGATAGCGTGCGCGAGGGCTCTACCGTTCTGTTTGCGCGAAACTACTTGACATAACTCTAAGCCTATGGTTGAGGTTGAGGGTTTCCGAGCAGGCTAACGGGTTTTGCCAGCAGGCCGAGTCCCACCAGGGAGGAAGACATAATGATGACCCCCCCGCACAACTATCTGGCCGTCATCAAAGTCGTGGGGATCGGCGGCGGCGGCGTCAACGCCGTCAACCGGATGATCGAGCAGGGCCTCAAGGGTGTCGAGTTCATCGCCATCAACACCGACGCCCAGGCGCTGTTGATGAGCGATGCCGACGTCAAGCTCGATGTCGGGCGCGACTCGACCCGCGGGCTGGGCGCCGGCGCGGACCCCGAGGTCGGGCGCAGGGCCGCCGAGGACGCCAAGGACGAGATCGAAGAGCTGCTCCGCGGCGCCGACATGGTGTTCGTCACCGCCGGCGAGGGCGGCGGCACCGGCACCGGTGGGGCGCCCGTCGTCGCCACCATCGCCCGCAAGCTGGGCGCGTTGACGGTCGGCGTGGTCACCCGGCCGTTCTCGTTCGAGGGCAAGCGGCGCGGCAACCAGGCCGAAGCCGGCATCGCGGCGCTGCGGGAAAGCTGCGACACCCTCATCGTGATCCCCAACGACCGGCTGCTGCAGATGGGCGACGCGGCGGTTTCGTTGATGGACGCCTTCCGTAGCGCCGACGAGGTGCTGCTCAACGGTGTTCAGGGCATCACCGACCTGATCACCACGCCCGGCCTGATCAACGTCGACTTCGCCGACGTCAAAGGCATCATGTCGGGTGCGGGAACGGCGCTGATGGGCATCGGTTCGGCCCGCGGCGACGGCCGCGCGCTCAAGGCAGCCGAGATCGCGATCAACTCGCCGCTGCTGGAAGCGTCTATGGAGGGCGCCCAGGGCGTGCTGATGTCGATCGCCGGCGGCAGCGACCTGGGCCTGTTCGAGATCAACGAGGCGGCTTCGCTGGTGCAGGACGCTGCCCACCAGGACGCCAACATCATTTTCGGCACCGTCATCGACGACTCGCTCGGCGATGAGGTCCGGGTCACGGTGATCGCGGCGGGCTTCGACGCTGCCGGGCCGGGCCGAAAGCCGATCGTCGGCGGCGGCAAGCATGAGTTCGAGGCCGGAAAGGCAGGCAAGGTCAGCTCGACGTTGTTCGAGCCCGCCGACGCGCTCAGCGTCCCGGCGCACACCAACGGCGCAACCTTGAACATCGGCGGCGAGGACGACGAGGACGTCGACGTGCCGCCGTTCATGCGGCGTTAGCCGCGGACGAATGGGGGCCGCGGCATGCCGTCGGGGCGAGTCGACGCTGCGCGAGCCGGATACTGGGGACGTGAGCGTTCGCATCCGGCGTGTGACCACTACCCGCGCCGGCGGCGTCTCGGCGCCGCCGTTCGACAGCTTCAATCTCGGCGATCATGTCGGCGATGACCCCGCCGCGGTGGCGGCTAACCGGACACGGCTGGGCGCCGCCATCGGCTTGGGCGCCGACCGGGTGGTGTGGATGAACCAGGTTCACGGTGATCGGGTCGAGGTGGTCGACGGGCCGCGCAAAACCCCGGTCGAGCACACCGACGCATTGGTGACGAGCACACCGCGGCTCGCCTTGGCGGTGGTCAGCGCCGATTGCGTGCCGGTGCTGCTGGCCGACGCGCGGTCCGGGGTCGTCGCCGCCGTGCACGCCGGTCGGGTCGGAGCGCGGGACGGCGTGGTGGTCCGGGCGGTCGAGGCCATGTTGGCCGCCGGCGCGCATGCACCGGACATCTCGGCGCTGCTGGGCCCCGCGGTCAGCGGCCGCAATTACGAAGTTCCGGCGGCAATGGCCGACGAGGTGGAGGCAGCCTTGCCGGGCAGCCGCACCACCACCTCGACCGGCACCCCTGGCCTGGACCTACGTGTCGGAATCGCTTGTCAGCTAAAGACTTTGGGTGTGATCGCCATCGATGTCGACCCACGTTGCACGGTCGACGACGTCAGCCTCTTCAGTCATCGCCGAGACGCCCCGACCGGGCGACTGGCGTCGGTGGTGTGGATGGAATGAGCCAGGTATCTCAAGTGGCGGTAAAACTTTCTCCCCGGCCGGAGCGGGAATCGGAATTGGCCGACGCTTTGGCGGCGCTTCGGTCCCGGCTCGCGGCGGCCGCCGAAGCGGTTGGCCGCAAAGTCGAGGAAATTGAACTTCTGCCCATTACCAAATTCTTTCCAGCAACCGATGTGGCCATTTTGGCGAGTTTGGGATGCGCCGCCTTCGGCGAATCCCGCGAGCAGGAGGCGGCGGCGAAGGTGGGCGAAGTCGCGAGGTTGCTGGGCGGTTCATCGAGCGGTACGCCCACACCGCCGCGCGTGCACTGGCACATGGTGGGTCAGATCCAGCGCAACAAAGCCCGCTCATTGGCCAACTGGGCGCACACCGCCCACTCGATCAGCAGTACCCGGGTGGTGCGCGCACTTGACCGCGCCGTAGCGGCCGTATTAAGCGAGGGCGGCCGGAAGAATCCGCTGCGCATCTATGTCCAGATCAGCCTCGATGGCGACGTCTCCAGGGGCGGTGTCGACGTCTCCGACCCAGGGACCGTCGACGAGATCTGCGCGCAGGTCGAAGCCGCCGAATCCCTGGAATTGGTTGGGCTGATGGGCATCCCGCCGCTGGACTGGGATCCCGATACGGCGTTTGCGCGCCTGCAGTCGGAGCACCAGCGGGTA
>Ga0335075_10017877_pt1 | contig 10524 bp, 8 predicted proteins | sample Lox_Sample_24_FD_206723 | JGI IMG/M metagenome (GOLD analysis project Ga0335075, IMG submission 206723) | Soil microbial communities from Loxahatchee National Wildlife Refuge, Florida, United States - Lox_Sample_2.4 | ecosystem: Environmental > Terrestrial > Soil > Wetlands | place: USA: Florida... | reverse complement strand
GACGGCCTCGGTGTCCGATTGCGGACCGGGCACCGAAACCTCGGCGGGAAGCGGGGGCAACGACAGCGTCTCGGCGCACACCCGCCGCACCAGGCCCGTCATGCGACCGTCGCCGGGCGACAACGCCACCAGCCGAGTCAGCTCGTCGTCACGCACCCTCGCATTATGTCGCCTGGCTCACCGACGACATGTGAAAGTCCGGAATCCGCAACGACGGCATCGCCGTCCGGGTGACCCAATCACCCCACTCCCGCGGCAGCGTCGGCGCGCTGAGGCCGGCCTGGGTGGCCCGTCGCAGCAGGTCCAGCGGGCTTTCGTTGAACCGGAAGTTGTTGACCGCCGCCGTCACCTCGCCATCTTCGACAAGGTAAACGCCGTCGCGGGTGAGCCCGGTGAGCAGCATTGTCGTCGGGTCGACCTCGCGGATGTACCACAGTGTGGTCAGCAGTAACCCATGTTCGGTGGCGGCGATCATGTCGGCGAGTGGGGTGCTGCTGCCGGTCATCAGCTTGTTGTCGGCGGCGACGGCGACCGGCGCGTCGAACTCGGCGGCCGCCGCCCGCGGGTAGGCCAGCGAGTTGATCACCCCGTCGCGAATCCAGTCGACCCGCCCGATGTCCATTCCGTTGTCGAAGATCGACACCGTCTCCGACGAGCTCGTTGTCGCCACGAAGGGTGTGCAGTCCAGGCCGGCCGCCGTGGGATCGGAGTACAGCGTCAGTGGCAGGTCGGTCAGCCGCTCCCCTATCCGGGTTCCGCCGTCGAGCGTGCTCAACGCGGTGCGGCCCTCCCGCGCGCCGCGTCCGGTCATCGACCAACCGAGGTAGACCATCATGTCGGCCACTGCCGACGGCGGCAGGAGGGTCTCGTAACGCCCGGCGGGCAACTCGACGGTGCGCTTAGCCCAACCTAGCCGCGTCGACAGCTGCTCCAGCAGCGAATCCGTTTGCACATCGGCAAAATCGGGTGCCCCGACGGCCACCCAGGCGCTGGCGTCATCGCGTTTGGCGTTGATCTCCACCGAACCGGTGGGCTGGGTGTAACGCCGCCGTAGCCCGGTCGACGTCGCGAGAAACGTCGTCTCCAGTCCGTGCCGCGCGAATCCGTAAAGCATGTCGGTGCCGCCGAACCCACGAGCCAGCGGGCCTGCAAGATCGGAGAAAATTTCGGGTCCGGTGCCCGCAATCGGTGCGTCCCAGTCGGCCGGTGCGCCGTCACCGCTCAGCAGCGGCGCCGCGTCGCGGGCCTCGGGTGCTGATGCGGCGGCCGCCTGCGACGCCGCGACCAGCCCCTCGATCAGCGACGGGTCGACCTCGGCCGACGTCAACGAGCCCACATGCGCGGTATTGCGTGAGCGGACAATCGAAATCACGGTGGTGTGTCGGGCGGTCGAGACCCCGTTGGTGGTCATCGAGTTGTTCGCCCACCGCAGCGACGTCGCGATGCGGTCGCTGACCACCACGATCGTCTCGTCGGCAAGCCCGAAGTGGGCCGCGGCCTTCAGCGCGATGTCGATGACCTGCTGCGCGCCGATCATTTGCGCCGCTCCTCAGCATCGCTTCGCTCTGCATCGTCGCCGGCGCGGATCACAGGCCCGCCTCGATGCGAGTATTGAGCACGTTGACACCGCGGAATAGGGCCGACGGGCAGCCGTGGCTCACGGCGGCCACCTGGCCGGGCTGGGCCTTGCCGCAGTTGTACGCCCCGCCCAGCCGCCACGTCGACGGGCCACCGACGGCTTCCATCGAATTCCAAAAGTCGGTGGTGGTGGCCTGGTAGGCGACATCGCGCAATTGGCCGTCCAGGCGGCCATCACGGATGCGGTAGAACCGTTGACCGGTGAACTGGAAGTTGTAGCGCTGCATGTCGATTGACCACGAACGGTCACCCACGATGTAGATACCGTCGTCGATCCGGGCGATCAAGTCGGCGGTGCTGATGTCCGCGGGGCTGGGCTGCAGCGATACGTTGGCCATTCGCTGGATCGGCACGTGGTGCGGCGAGTCGGCGTAGGAGCAACCGTTCGACCGCGGCTTGCCCAGGCGCTGCGCAAACACCCGGTCCAGTTGATAGCCGACGAAGATCCCGTCGCGCACCAAGTCCCAGCTCTGCGCGGCCACCCCCTCGTCGTCGTAACCGATGCTGGCCAAACCGAATTCGACGGTGCGGTCGGCGGTCACGTTCATCACCGCTGAGCCGTACTGCAGGGTGCCGAGCTTGTCCGGGGTGGCGAACGAGGTACCGGCATAGGCGGATTCATAACCGATGGCGCGGTCGTATTCGGTTGCGTGCCCGATGGATTCGTGGATGGTCAGCCACAGGTTGGTCGGGTCGATCACCAGATCGGTCGGGCCGGGGGTGACGCTGGGGGCCTTGATCTTCTCGGCCAGCTGCGACGGCAGCTGCGCCAGCTCGTCGGTCCAGTTCCAGACGTCGTCGCCGGCCAGCGCCTCCCAGCCGCGACCCATCGGCGGCGCCAGCGTGCGCATCGAGTCGAACCCGCAGGTGGCATCGACGGTGACCGCTTCCAGGACGGGCATCATCCGCACCCGTTGTTGAGTGATCGACGAGCCGAAGGTGTCGGCGTAGAAGGTCTGCTCTTTGACAGCGTGCAGACCAGCCGACACGTGGTCAACACCGTCGGCGGACAGCAGCCGGCCGGAGTAATCCTCGAGCACCGCGATTTTGTCGGCCGTGGGCACCTCGAGCGGGTCGATTTGGTAGCTCGACACCCAGGTGGCATCGGTGTACACCGGCTCGGGCGCCAGCTCGACACGATCGGTGTTCAGCGCCGCCAGCGTGCGGGCCACCGACACCGCGTCGCGCGCCGTCGCTGCGGCCACATCCGGCGACAGCTCGGCGTGCGACGCGAATCCCCAGGTGCCGTCGACGACCACTCGAACCGCCAGACCGATCTCGCGATTGACCACTGCCGTCTCCAGCTCGCCGTCGCGCAGCTGGATGATCTCGCTGACAAGTCGCTGAACTCGCAGGTCGGCGTGGCTCGCTCCGGCGGCGGTCGCCGCCGACAGCGCGGCGTCGGCCAGTTCGTGGCGGGGCAGGCTGAGGAAGTCCGCATCGATCCCCCGGTTCGGTGTCACGACACCCACCGTAATGACCGGTTTAATACGTGTGTGACCGACGCCGGGGTGGCCAAAGGGCGCCGATCGACTGTGCTGGCGTATGCGCTGCTGGCCCCCAGTCTGTTCGGGGTCCTGACGTTCATGTTGCTGCCGATTCTCGTCGTGGTGTGGCTGAGCCTGCACCGATGGAACCTGCTCGGGCCGATCGAGTATGTCGGCGCGGCGAATTGGCGCTCGGTGCTCAGCGATGCCGCGTTCGGCAATTCGCTGCTCGTGACGCTGCTGTTCGTCGCGATCGTGGTCCCCCTCCAGACGATTCTCGGGCTTGCTGCCGGGGCATTGCTGGCGCGTAACCTGCCCGGCAGCGGGTTGTTTCGCACGATTTATGTGCTGCCGTGGATCTGCGTCCCGCTGGCGATCGCGGTGATGTGGCGCTGGATCCTGGCTCCGACCGACGGCGCGGTGAGCACGATCCTCGGACATCGCATCGAATGGCTCACCGATCCCGGGTTGGCGCTACCGGTGGTGTCGGCGGTGGTCGTGTGGTCCAACGTCGGCTACGTCGGGCTGTTCTTCCTAGCCGGCATTCTGGCGATCCCGACCGATGTGCTCTCCGCCGCACGCATCGACGGGGCCACCGGCTGGCAGCGGTTCTGGCGCATCACACTGCCGATGCTGCGGCCTACCATGTTTTTCGTGCTGGTCACCGGAGTCATCAGTGCCGCCCAGGTTTTCGACACCGTCTACGCGCTGACCGGCGGCGGACCGCACGACCACACCGACCTGGTCGCACACCGCATCTACGCCGAGGCGTTCGGGGCGGCCGCGATCGGCCGGGCCTCGGTGATGGCGGTGGTGTTGTTCGTCATCCTGGTCGGCATCACCGTTGCCCAGCATCTCTATTTCAGTCGGCGGACCAGCTATGACCTCACCTAAAGCGCCCTCCGCGGTTCTGGTTTACGCCGGCCTGCTGCTGGGAGCGCTGATCACCCTGGCGCCGTTCGCGCTCGGTCTGCTGACCTCGTTCACCTCCGCGCACCAGTTCGCGACGGGCACACCGCTGGCGTGGCCGCGGCCGCCGACGCTGTCCAACTACGCGAACTTGGGCGGCATGGGGTTCGGCCGGGCGCTGGCGGTGACGACGTTGATGACGGCGACGAGCCTTCTTGGGCAGCTGAGTTCGTCGGTACTTGCCGCGTATGCTTTCGCACGACTGCGTTTTCCCGGCCGCGACGCACTGTTCTGGGTGTATCTGGCGACGTTGATGGTGCCGTACAGCGTAACCGTGGTGCCGCTGTACCTGATGATGGCGCAGCTGGGACTGCGAAACACGTTCTGGGCGTTGGTGTTGCCATTCGTTTTCGGCTCGCCGTACGCCATCTTCCTTCTGCGCCAATACTTCCGCGCGATTCCGGACGACCTGATCAATGCCGCGTATCTCGACGGCGCCAATACCCTGGATGTCATCGTGCACGTCGTGATCCCTTCCAGCCGGCCCGTGATCGTCACGCTGATGCTGATCACCGTGGTGTCGGAGTGGCATCACTTCATGTGGCCGTTGGTGATCACCAGCGGCACCAAGTGGCAGGTGCTGACGGTGGCGACGGCCGCGCTGCAGTCGCGCTACAACGCCCAGTGGACCCTGGTGATGGCTGCGACGTTCGCGGCGATCGTGCCACTGCTCGTATTGTTCGTCATCTTCCAGCGACACATCGTCCGCTCGATCGTCGTCACGGGGCTGAAATGAGGCGGCTTCGGTTCTCCACGCTGTTCGCAATCGGCTGGGTGCTGATCGCCGCATCACTGGTCGCCGCGGAAGTGCTGTTGAACGTTACGGTCATGCCGCCCAGCGGCAAGACCGTGGTGACCGTCCGGCTGTGGGACCAGCAGGTCGCCAAGGCGTATCGACTATCGTTCGCGGCGTTCACCCGGGCGCATCCCAATATCGAAGTGCAGACCCATGTGGTCTCCTATTCCACCTACTTCAACACGCTGCGCACCGATGTCGCAGGCGGCAGCGCCGACGACATCTTCTGGATCTCCAACGCCTATCTCGACGGATACGCCGACAGCGGCAGGTTGATGAACATCGGGAAGACCTTTGGCGAGGGCGTCGCGTCAGATTGGGAGCCGTCGGTCGTCCAGCAATACACCCGCAACGGCGGGCTGTGGGCGGTTCCCCAACTGACCGACGGCGGAATCGCGTTGTACTACAACGCCGATCTGCTCACCGCCGCCGGCGTCAACCCAGCCGACCTGGCGACGCTGCGGTGGAGTCCGGACGGTGGCGACACGTTGCGCCCGCTCCTGGCCAGGCTCACGGTCGACGCCGACGGGCGCACGGCGGCCACCCCGGGTTTCGACCCCGACCGTGTCCGGCGGTGGGCCTACAACGCCGGCAACGACGCGCAGGGCATCTACCTGAATTACATCGGGTCAGCCGGCGGCGTGTTCCAGGACAATGACCGCTTCGCGTTCGACAACCCCGGCGCGATCGAGGCTTTCACCTACCTGATCGGGCTGATCAACCGTGACCACGTCGCCCCGCCGGCCTCGGACACCAACGACAACGGTGACTTCTCCCGTAACCAGTTCTTGGCGGGCAGGATGGCGCTGTTCCAGTCCGGCACTTACAACCTCGCGGCGGTGGCCGGTCAGGCCACCTTCCGTTGGGGCGTGGCGATGATGCCCGAAGGCCCGAAGGGCCGGGTGACCGTCACCAACGGCATTGGCGCGGCGGGTAATGCCGCGTCTGCCCACCCGGACGCGGTGCGCCAGGTGCTGGCGTGGATGGGCAGCAAAGAGGGCAATCAATATGTGGGCTTGCATGGCAGCGCCATTCCGGCGGTGCGGCCAGCCCAGAGGACGTACTTCGACTATTGGGCCGCAAAGAAGATCGACGTCAAACCGTTCTTCAAGGTGCTGAACGGATCGCTGATCGACGCGCCTGGCGGCGCAGGCTTCGCCGCCGGAAATCAAGCCCTCAAGCCCTATTTCGACGAGATGTTCCTGGGCCGCACCGATGTTTCGACGACCCTGCAGAAGGCTCAGGACGCGGCGAACGCCGCCGCTCGCCGCTGAACAGCGGGAAGTTAGTGGTGTCCTGGCAGTGGGACGTCGAGCATGATCGCCGCGACGCATACCGCCGCGATGATCGACAGCGCCAACCAGTCAGCCAGTTTCGGCCGCGGCGGCATTGCCGAGATCTGACCGATGCCGCCGCGCGCTGTGATCGCGTCACCCATCTCGTCAGCGCGCCGTAATGTCACCGTGAGAGCCGTAGTGATCAGGTCGATGAGTTCGAGCGCCCAACGCCTGCGGCGCGCCCGGCGGGAATGCAAAACCAGTTTGGGCCGCAGCCGGCGCGCGGCGTACAGCACCCGGAATTCGTCGATCAGCATCGGGAATGCCCGCAACGCGAGTGCCAGCGCCGCGGCCCACTCGTCGATCGGGATCCGCAACAGGCGCAGCGGACGGCCCAAAGTGGCTACCGCCGGTGCTATTTCGGCGACATTGGTGGTCCACGACACCATCGCTCCCAGGCCGAGCAACACGATCGACAACGTCGTGATGCGCAGGAAGTTCAGCAGTCCGCCGAATCCGACCTGTGCCCCCGCCAATTCGATGACTGGGCTGCCACCGGCGAATGCCGCCGTAAAACCGCCGAGGATCAGCATGATCCACAGCCAGTGCGGCACCGAAGGCAGCGCACCTCGGGGAATGTGCGCGATCCGGGCCGCGGTCAGCACCAGCGCCGCCACCAGTCCGATGGTGATCCAACCCGGATAGAACGTCAGCAGTATCGAGATGGCGCAGACCGCCAGCAGTTTGGTGCCGGCCCACAGGTCGTGGACTGCCGAGGTGCCCGGCACCGGACGCAGCAGCACCACCGGCCGAGCTTGGCGGCGGGCCGGTCGTTCCTCGACAGCGCGGGTCATAAGCGCTGCTCCTCCTCATCGCTTCGCTCTGCATCGTCACCAGCGCGGGTCACAGCAAGCCTCCCGCCGTCGTCGTCGCCGGTTCCAGCACACCGTTGCTCAGATGCAACGTGCGCGGGCACAGGTCTTCCAATCCGGCGAAGTCGTGGGAAATGACCACCACGGTCAGCTCCTTTTCGCGGCGCAACTCCTCGAGCAGCCGCAGCAGGCCGCGCTGGGTCGCGGCATCCAGGCCCGCCAACGGCTCGTCGAGGATCAGCGCCCGCGGCGAGCGCGCCAGTAGGCCGGCCAACACCACCCGGCGCATCTGACCGCCGCTGAGTTGGTCGATCCGCCGTTTCGCCAGCGCGCTGTCCAATCCCACGACGGCCAACGCGCTTACCACGCGGTCATGGTCTTTGGGTGAAAAACCAGCCGCCGAAGCCACTTCCACGTCAACCCTTGTGCGCATCAGCTGCAGACGGGCCGCCTGGAACGACAGCGCCACGGCGCCGACCTGCTCGTGGGTGGGACGGCCGTCCAGCAGACAGCTACCTGTGGTCGGCACCGTCAGTCCGGCCATGATCCACGCCAGCGTCGATTTGCCCGAGCCGTTGCCGCCGTGGATCAGCACCCCGTCCCCTTGGTGCACCACGAAACTGACATCGCGCAGCGCGGCCTTCGCCCACGGTGTCCCACTGCCGTATTCGTGCCCGACACCGGCGAGCTCGAGAACTGGCGCATCGGAGTCGTGGCCCACCGCGGCGGTCGCGACCGGCGCGACCGCCGTCTCGACCATCTCGGTGTTGTCGCCGGAATCGCTGAGATTGATTGTGCGGTCGGCGGAGTCGGCTTCGTTGTTGTAGTGCGTGATGTGCACCAGGGCCGTCCGGTGCTGTTGCTTCAGGCCGGATAGCACGCCAAGTAACGCGTCCCGGCCTTGCTGGTCAACCATGCTGGTGACCTCGTCGGCGATGAGCAGCGCCGGCTCGCGCGCCAGCGCTGCGGCCACCGCCAGCCGCTGCAGTTCGCCGCCCGAGAGACTTCCCGTGTCACGTTCCGCGTGGGAGTCGAGGCCGACTTCGCTGAGCAACCGTCCCACGTCGATGCTCGTCCCGGGCGGCAGGCCCCACACCACGTCGTCGGCCACCCTCGTGCCCAGCACCTGACTCTCCGGATGCTGCATGACCACCGCGGTGCCGCCCGACCGGCCCAACCCCACCGCTCCGGGCCGTTCGACCGTGCCGGACGTCGGTTCCCGGCCGGCCAGCACCAGCATCAGCGTCGTCTTGCCCGAACCGTTGGCGCCGGTGATGGCCAGATGCTCGCCGGCGTGGACCTCCATGCTGAGCGCGCTCAGCGCGTCGTGGTCGGTGTTCGGGTACCGGAAACGGACCTGGTCCAACCGCACCGGGACCGGTGCGATCGGCGCGCTGTCCAACGGTGCGTCCAGTTTGTGCACATCGGGGACACCACGCATCCGCTCCAGCACACGCGACAGCGCCCACCAACCGATCAACGACACGATCATCAGCGAGACGATGCCGTTGGCGAGGATCAGCCACGGCCAGTAATGCAGTGCCTCTGCGAGCAGCCACTTGAGGTGATCGCCGGACCAGTCCAGACCGACCCCAATGCGCTGGCTGTATGGGAAAGAATGCGCAGTCGCGAAGCGCCCGATACCCCGCAAGACGGCGGCGGCCCCGTCGACGTTGGCAGTGATGGCGTCGAAGATCAGGTGCCGCAGCCGTGTCAGTACCGCCAACGCGGCGACGGCGGCCGCGGTGAAAACCGCTCCTGCGACAAACGAAACGACCAGCACGGTGCCGGTGCCGCGGCGGTGGCGCTTGACGACCCCGGTCAACCCGCCGATATACGCGCTGTGGACCACCGTCATCAAGCCGCCGAGGCCCGCGATCAGGAAGGCGATCACGGCGGCGGCGACCGTCGCGGTGATCACCACGCGGATCCGGTAGCGGTAGGCCAACAGGCCCATCGGAACGGTGCCCAGCAGCGACAATGCGCCGGCGAACGGCACGACGATCGAGATGATCGCGGTCGCCGCGCACAGTGCCGCCAGGACCGACGACTGCGCGAGTTCGCCGGGCCGCAGCGGCCCAGCCCCTCGGGGCTTGGTCGCAGGGCTCGTCGCGGTCATTTCACCAATTCTGCCAGTTGTCGCCGATGTTCCCCGCGCGCGAGCTTGGCGGGTCACTCAAGTTTGCCTCAACGAAATTTGCCGGTTAGGAGTCTGTATAGGCCAGCTATGGAATTATGGGTGCATGACTTCATCCGCCACCGCAGATCGTGACGCGACCGGGGAGGTCGGCGCCGGTTTGGGCGCGGATCTGCTCGCCGTCGTCGCCCGGATCAACCGCTATGCCACCCAGCGCATCCAAATGCAGTTGCCGGCCGCGCAGGCCCGGCTACTGTCAACCATCGACGCCCATGGTGAGGCGCGGATCTGTGACCTGGCCGCCATGGACCACTGCTCACAGCCGACGATGACGACCCAGGTGCGGCGACTCGAAGACGCCGGACTGGTCACCCGCACAGTCGACCCCTGCGATGCCCGCGCGGTCCGTATTCGGATCACACCTGAGGGCATGCGCACGCTCAACCGGGTGCGGGCCGACCGCGCTGCGGTGATCGAGCCGCAACTCGCCAAGCTGGCGCCCTCCGACCGCCGGACGTTGGTGCAAGCCGTGGCCCTACTGCGCCGTGTCCTCGAGGATGCCGCGCCGGCTCCGCGACCGGGCGCATCTCGCTAGTCCCTGGTAGCGGAGCCGCACAGCCTGCTCCGACGTCCCTGCCGCGTTTGTCGGCGCATGATGGCGGATAGACAACCGTCGCCCGACCCAACAAACCGGGGGCAAAAGGGGCGGAAAGGGGCGGAAGGGGTGGTTATGCCGACGGGCGCATTCGCTGCCCCCGTGATCGTCTGGCTCGGACCCAACAGATACACCTTTCCCGTCGGACGGGACGTGACGATCGGCCACGACAGCCGAGCCGATATCCGCGTCGACGGCGCGGGGGCTTCCATGTCGCCAACCCACGTGGTGCTGCATCACAACGGCAGGCAGTGGATAGCCGTCGACCGCGGTGAAGGCGGGATGTACGTCGACGGGGTGCGGATGTCGACGGTGTTCATTCATGACGGCAGGGCGGTCACTCTCGGCGATCCGGAGCGCGGAGCCCGGCTGGTATTTCAGCTCGGCGCGCCGCCGCCACCGCCGGTCCCCCCGCCACCACCGCCACCCAGAGGTGCGCCGCGCCCCGCGATGCGGCCCGTCCCGCCACCGGAGAGTCGGCCGGCACCGCCACCGCCCTGGCCGCCGCCGGCTCCACCCCCGCCCCGACGACCGGCACCGCCGCCGCCCGCGCCTGCAACGCCGAGGCCGCCCGCGCCTGCAACGCCGAGGCCGCCGGCGCCGCACTACGGCGACCCGACGATGCAGTCAAAACTGCCGGTGCCGCCGACCGCTCAGTTTCACCGGCCCACGCCAGACCGGCCTCCCTGGCCG
>Ga0335075_10017875_pt1 | contig 10526 bp, 5 predicted proteins | sample Lox_Sample_24_FD_206723 | JGI IMG/M metagenome (GOLD analysis project Ga0335075, IMG submission 206723) | Soil microbial communities from Loxahatchee National Wildlife Refuge, Florida, United States - Lox_Sample_2.4 | ecosystem: Environmental > Terrestrial > Soil > Wetlands | place: USA: Florida... | reverse complement strand
CGTGGTCGTCGTGATCCCGTTCTTGATGTTCGTGTTGCCGACCAGGATGATGCGTACGCCTTCGCCTTCCAGCAGCAGGTCGAGGTCGGGGAACGCCGCCCCGCCGTGGGAGACGAGGACCGCCGGCCCTTTCAGTTTCGCCGCCAGCGTCGGGGTGTTGGCCCGGACGCCGCCCACGAACGAGCCCGACGGGCAGGTGTAGGGGTTGGCCGCGAAGGTGGCTTCGGGGCAGGCTTTCTGGAGCGTCGTCAGGCGCGAGGGCAGCTGCTTGGGCAGCTGCACGACGACCGACTTGACGTTGGCGTCGCCGGCCGGCACGTTGAGGGTCGTTTCGAGGGACGCGCCGTTGGCTTTCGAGGTCTTCCCCCCGGTCGCCGACCCGAACGCCGGTTTGAACGCGAGCGCGGAGCAGTTGCCGACCTGGAACGGGGTGGACAGCGATTGGGTCGCGCCCATCGTCGATGTCAGGGTCGTTTCGGTCGCAAGCGCCCCGCAGTTGGTCGGGTTCTGCAGGAAGCCCTGTTTGTTGATGTTGATCGTGACCCGCCGCAGCCGCAGGGGGATGCCCCCGACAATCGTCGGCAGAGTGCTCGTTGCGGTCACTCGCGCGGTGTACGGGTTGATCGTGAGCGTGCCGCGGGTGATCACGTTGCCGAGGTTGAACGGCCCGGCGACCGCCGGAACCACAATCGACAGACCGAACGGAGCGCCGTTGTAAGGACCGGTCAGATAGACATTGCCGGTGAATTCGTACGGCGTCGGACCCGAGCCCGCCGTCACGCTCACCACCCCGATCTGACTGGAGCCCGGACATGTCGCGCTGTTGGCCTGTGCTTCGGTGCACTGCGTCACCGCCGGAATCAAGCCGATCAGACCCTCGGGCAGCGTCGTCTGGATCTTCTGCAGGTACTGCTGGCCTTCGGCTCGTTCGATGTTGAGCGTGTACGAGGTTTTCGCGCCCGCATAGCCCGGAGACTGGTTGACTGTGCTCTGGCTGAGCGAGAACGGCAACGGCGAGGCGCAACCGGTGACGGAGACTCCGAACGACTTTTCCAGCGAAGTCGTCGGGTTCGCGACCGGCACGAAGCTCGTCGTACCCGTCGGTTCGCCGCACACGAGTGGGTTGGCGATCGAGGTGAGCACGCCTCTGTTGAAGTGGATGCTCAGGTTGGTGAACGGCTGTTCCGGATTTTCCTGGAAGATCGTCGTAACCTGACCTGTCGTTGCATTGGGTATGACTTCGCCTTTGATCCGCACCGAGATGCCATACCGCTTTGAATTGGCGACCACATATACGATATACGGAGGACCGGTGATCGGCGCTGTTTCGGGGCCCGTGACGGGGCCACCGAGGTACACGTTGCCTTCAAGCGATTTCGCCGGTAGCGTCGGAATTTCGAGACTGACCGTTCCGAGTTCTGAGCCGGCCGGGCATTCCGACCCGAATACTTCGCTGTGGATCCTGGCCTGCGCGACCGTGCAAGCTTCGAGCCCGTGCGCGGCAGATGGGTTGAGAGTCATGCCTTCGGGCAGAGTGATTGTCCCTGTCTTGACTTGGGACTGGGCATTCGCTGTTGGGTTGTTCGACATCGAGACTTCGGCCGTCAGTTCGTTCGGCTGGTCCGAGAGGGTCGATCCGGATTTCAGTTCAAATTTGGGTTCAAAGGACAGCGCGTTGCACCCCGACAGCCCGATCGGAGTGGTAAATGAGCTCATCACCCTGAAGGGAGTCTTAGCTTCCGTACCTTCACCACCTTCCAGCGTCAGCCGCGTCGTGTTGTGACCCGGACAGCTAGTCGCGTTTGTGATGAAGTCGCCCGCACCGCTGGTCCCCACCAACGTCAACCGCGACCTGATCAGCGGGAGCGCAGGGGAAACATTGATTTCAAAATAGTCGTGATAGTCACCTGCTTCAGTACCCTTTGCTTCTTTGCCCCATTCGACGTCGCCTTCGATCAGGGTGTGCGCAAAGAGAGGCGCTTTTTCTAGAGGTGTACCTTTGAATACAGTTTCAATAAATTCCGGGGGGAACCGGAGTTCGGCACCGAAATCAGAGGAGCGACCCGTCGGCGGTTCGAGATTGTAAACCTTCCCCGCTAGCGGTAGATCACCCGTACCATCAAAGACAATGACTTTATTTTCGCCGATCTGTGCTTCCGGTTTACAGCTCGAGGGAAGGAAAAATCCCGGAGCTACTTCCGCCGCCGTTTTTTCTTCCCCAAATTCTTTCATTGAGCACATCGGCACGGCCGCCGGGCTAGTCGCTAGACCTGCGGCTACATCGGTCCTAACGTGCGTCACAACTCCATTCGGGACGGCTTCGCCTTTCGCGAGGTCTCCCGTCGTAGCAACCTTGAAGTCCGTTATCCCAAACGGGACGCGACCGCCGGCCTGCGTATAGCCTTCCGCTTCCGCTTCCGCTTTGCTGAGCGTTTCCTTCGGGAAGGTGAAAGGTTCCGTACCTTCCTGCCCACACGTAGCGACGGTGCAGTTCGCCGCCACGAGCCTTTCGATCCCGGCCGCAGCCTGGGCCGCAGGAGCCGAAACGGCGACGAGCGCCAAGAGCGCGCCGATGATCGGCGCAACGAGCAGAACACGGACACGGACGTGGGACCTCATAGATCTACCTCCCATAGCTGGCCAGGGTTCGTATACCCGGCCCTTGACCCGGCGAATCACCGAAAGTTGCGGTCCTCAGAGATTCTTCATCGAGCGAGCGCACTCCTGCCTCGCCAGCGCATATCGATCCTCCGATGACCGGTGCATCCTCCATTGCAAACCACATCTTACACCGCCGGTCAAGTTCTACGCCTCAGTACCCGTCCGCCGGCTTGTGCGGATTACTACGTAGTCGCGGATCGGGGCTCACGCCGCTGGGGTCAGACATCCGCCGGGCTACGCCGCCCGCCGAGCCACGCGACTGTCGCGCTACGCCGACTGCCCCACCCTGGCGCCGGCCAGCCGCGCGAGCGCCGCGCGATGGCGTCCGGCCCCGCCCAGCAGCGCCGCATCGAGCTGGGCGCGCTTGTACAGCCAGTGCACGTCGGCCTCCCACGTGAACCCGATCCCGCCGTGCATCTGGATCGCCCCGGCGGTGACCGACGGCCCGGCTTCGGCCGCGGCGGCCCCGGCGAGCGCAGCCGCCTCGCCCAGCAACTGCGGATCCGCCCCGGCCGCCCAGGCCGCGTAGTAGGCGGTCGAGCGGGCGCTCTCGGTCTGGAGCAGCATCTCCGCGCAGCGATGCGCGACGGCCTGAAACGAGCCGACCGGGACGCCGAACTGCCGGCGCTCCTTGACGTAGGCCAGCGTCATGTCAAGCGCTCGCTGGCAGACGCCCACGACCTCGGCCGCAACCGCCACACGGACACGCTCGGCGGCGCCCGGACCGAGCGGCTCTGCATCGCCCGCAACCGTCGCAAACCTCCGTGTCGGGTCGATCGCGACGAACGCATCCGTCTCGGGCGCGACGATCAGCTCGGCCTCGTCCCCGTCGAACACGACGACGACCGCGGCCCCGGCGGCGTCGGCCGCCAGCTCGCGCGTGCCGATCCCGGCGGTCAGCTCCCCCGAAACCAGCCCCGGCAGCCAGCGCGCCCGCTGCTCGTCGCTACCCGTGGCCTGGATAACCGCGGCGGCCGTGGCGGACGACAGAAACGGCGTGGCCGCGCAGGCATACCCGAGCTCCTCGACCAGCACGGCCAGCTCGACCGCTCCGAGCCCCTGCCCGCCGTGCTCCTCGGCGACCGCGATCCCCGGCCAACCGAGCTGCACCAGCTCATCCCAGAGCGCCGGGTCATAGGCGCCCGCCTCGGCCGCCTCGCGCACCTTCGCCATCGGCGAGCGCGCGGTCAGCAGCTCGCGGGCGACGTCCTTGATCTCGCGCTGATCGCCGCTCAGGTCGAAGTCCACGGCTCAATCCCCTAACGCGACTTCGGCAGCCCGAGCACGCGCTCGGCGACGATGTTCTTGAGCACCTCGGTCGTGCCCCCCTCGATCGAGTTCCCGCGGGCGCGCAGCAGCTCATACGCCCACGGATCGCCCGCCCGCAACGCGCTCGGGCCGAGCAGATCGGCGGCGAGCTGGGTCAGGCGCTGGTTCGTGTCCGACCACATCCACTTCGTCAGCGACCCCTCCGGACCGGGCTGACCGTAGCGTTCGATCGCGGTCAATCCCCGGTAGGCCGTCAGCCGCACGATCTCGGTGCGCAGATACAGCTCGCCGAGGCGATCGGCCACGACCGGGTCCTCGAGCAATCCCTCGCCCGCGGCCTGCTCGATCACGCGGTCGAGCAGCTGGCGCAGGCGCACCTGCAGGAAGAACCCCAGCCCGGCGCGCTCGTTCATCAGCGTCGTCAACGCCACCTTCCAGCCGTTGCCGACGCCCCCGAGCACGTTCTCATCCGGGATGCGCGCGCCGTCCAAGAACAGCTCGTTGAACTCGGGCTCGCCCGTGATCTGGCGCAGCGGGCGGACCTGCACGCCGGGCTGCTCCATGTCCATCAGGAAGTAGGTCAGCCCCTTGTGCTTGGCCGCGTCGGGATCGGTGCGCGCGACGAGCATGCACCACTTCGAGTACTGCGCCCCGCTCGTCCACACCTTCTGGCCGGTTACGACCCACTCCTCGCCGTCGCGCACCGCGCGCGTTTTCAGGCTCGCCAGATCCGAGCCCGCGTCGGGCTCGGAAAACCCCTGGCACCAGATCTCATCGGCGGTCAGGATCGGCGCCAGGTAGCGATCCTTCTGCCGGTCGGTCCCCCAGGTCATGATCGTCGGGCCGGCCAGCAGCAGGCCGAGCACGTTGGCCGGCAGCGGCGCCCCGGAGCGGCCGAGCTCCTCGAAGAAGATCGCCGACTCGGTCAGCGTCGCCCCGCGCCCGCCGTACTCGCGCGGCCAGTGCACCGCCGCCCAGCCCCCCTCGGCGAGCCGGCGCTGAAAGTCGCGCCGGTAGGCATACGCCAGGTCTTCGTCGCCCTGCGGCTCATCGCCCGGATCGTTGGCGTCAAACCACGCGCGCAGCTCGTCGCGAAACGCCGTCTCCTGCTCGCTGAACGTCAGGTCCATGGGATCGACTCCAGACTATCCCGATAGGGACGGCCACGTCGTACGCGTCACCTCAACCCCCCGGCGCCGAAAACCCCGCCCGCGGACCGAAGCTGACCCGCAGCAGCGCCCCGCCCCCGGGGGCGTTACTGGCCTCGGCATAGCCCCCGCAGGCTTCGGCGGCCTGGCGCACGATCGCCAGTCCCAGCCCCGAGCCCGGCAGCCGGCGCGCGCGATCGGCGCGGTAGAAACGGTCGAACACGTGCGGCAGATCCTGCTCGTCAAACCCCGGCCCGTGATCGCGCACGCTCAGCAGTCCGTCTCGCAGCACGACCTCGACGACGCCCCCGTCCGGACTCCATGCGCGTGCGTTCTCGAGCAGGTTGGTGACCGCCCGGTCGATCCGCTCGGCCTGTCCGGTCACGACGGTCGGCTCCAGCTGCGCCCGCACCTGCGCGCCCCCGCGCCGCTGAGCCTTCTCGACCGCCACCTGCACGATCGCGTCCAGGCGCACCTCATCGGCGCCTCGGCCTTCCGAGGCCGTGCCCCGCGCCAGCTCGACCACGTCGGCGACAAGCGCCGTCAGCTCGTCGAGCTCCGCGACGATGTCCGCGCGCAGGCTCGCCCGATCCTCTGCCGGCAGCCGCTCAGATTCGCCGAGCACCTGGATGTTCGCCCGCAGGCTGGCGATCGGCGTGCGCAGCTCGTGTCCGGCGTCGGCGACCAGCTGGCGCTGCGAGGAGATCGAGCGCTCCAGCGCGTCGAGCGTCCGGTTGAAGCTGTCCGCCAGCCGGCCCAGCTCGTCTGCGCCCTCGACCTCCAATCGCCGCGACAGATCGAGGCTCGCGCCCCGCAGCGCCCCCGCCTCGGTCAGCGTCTCGGTGCGCGCCGTGAACCGTCGCACCGGCGCCAGCGCCACCCGCGCGACGAGGGCTCCGAGCGCCACCGCCAGCGCGATGCCGGCCACGCCGACGATCGCGAGGATCTCGAGCAGCCGGTTCAGCTCGCTGTCGACCTCGCCCAGCGGGCGCGCCACCATCACCGCCCCGCGGGCGCCGATCCCCTCGGTCAGCACCCGCAGCTTCGTCCCGTGCACCGTCCTGTCCGTCAGCGCGCTGCCACTGCCGCGCTTGGCGATCGCCTTATCCGCAGCGGTCGGCGCGATCGTGGTGGGCGAAGCGCCCTGGCCGGCGGGCACCTGGACATGTCCATCGGGCGCCACGAACTGCACGTACCCCGACGCCCCTCCGAACGGAGCCGGCTGCACGCGGCTGGGTAGCGCCGCTTCGCCGTAGGGCCCCGCACCCGGCGCGGGCGCACCCGGGGGCGGCGGGCCTGCGCCCCCGAACGGTCCGCCCGGCGCCGGCCCTTCCGCGCCGCCTTCCACGCCCGCGGCGCCACTTCCGGACCGCGGCGCCATGAACGCGCTCGCGCGCTCGCGCAGACCCTTGTCGACTTCCCCGTGCAGATCGGCGCTGACCGCGACATACAGCCCGACCGCCGCCGCCAGCACGGCCACCGCGACCGACACGCCCGCAACCGCTGCTATGCGCGTGCGCAGGGTCATCGCCCGGGGATTACGCCGAGGCTCCGCTCGCGGCTCAAACCGCAAGCACGATCGCAGCGCCGGCGAAGACTCGGGCGAGCGCCGGCGCTCGCCCTCCGCTCACGGTTCGCGCAACACATACCCCACCCCGCGCACGGTATGGATCAACTGCCGCGCCCCCGCCTCCTCGAGCTTGCGCCGCAGATACCCCACATACACGCGCAGCGCGTTCGAGGCCGGACCGAAGTCATACCCCCATACGCGGTCGTATATGAGACTGTGCGCGAGCACCTGCTTGGGATTCAGCATCAGCAGCTCGAGCAGCTGATACTCGGTGCGGGTGAGCTCGACGAACCGCCCGCCGACCTCCGCCCCGTGCCGTCCGCTGTCCAGCTTCAGCTCGGCGAAGGACAGGGAATCGGTCCCACCCGCCCCGTCGGCCTGCCCTCCGGAGCGGCGTAGCAGCGCGCGGATCCGCGCCTTCAGCTCGTCGACGTCGAACGGCTTGACCATGTAGTCGTCCGCGCCCGCGTCCAGCCCGCCGATGCGATCGGAGACCTCCTCGCGCGCGGTCAGCATCAGGATCGGCACCCGGTTGCCCAGCAGCCGCAGTCGCCGGCACACCTCCAGCCCGTCGATCCCCGGCAGCCCCACGTCCAGGACGACCGCATCGGGCACGGCCTGCACGACCAGCTCGAGCGCCTGCTCGCCGTCCTGCGCCAGCTGCACCTCATAGCCGGCGAGCGTCAGCGCACGGCGCAGCGCCTCGCGCACCGCACGGTCATCGTCGACTACGAGGACTCTCACATGCGGGATTCTTGCGCCCTCGCCAGCTCGGCAGCGCGCCCGGCGCAGTCATACAGCGCGCTTTCGCCGCTCTCACCGGTGCCGCGCACCCCCGCCGCGGTACCCGTCGCGCTCGTCCTACCCGTCGTGCCGGTCCTCGTACTCGAGCTCAGCGTCACCTTTGTGCACGCTCTGGCGGCCGCATCGAGCGCCTTCGTCGAGCCCTGCCGCGTGTCGCCCGGCAGTCGCGGTCCGCCCTGCGTAGCGCTTTCGACCAGCACCCAACGGATCTGCCCGCGGCTGACCTCGCCCGCCAGCCACGAGATGCTCACATCCGACTCGCGCCCGGAGAACCCGCCGATCCCGGCGACTTCCGCGCCGTCCTCGACGATCTCGGTGGCCGCGCTCGACTGGCTGGCCACCGCCACCGTGCCGCCGCCATGGCTCTTGGCATAGGCGATCGCCGCCGAGATCGTCTGACTGTTGCCCAGCGGCGCGCCGATCGCACCGCCGCCACCGCCAGGACCAGCGCCTGCAGCCGCACCCGTGAAGCCGGACCGACCACCGGGGAACCCGCCGCTCGCCGCGCTCCCGGAAGGACCGCCTGCAGGCAGAGCTCCGACGGGGGCCGGCGCCCCACCGGCGGCCGCGCCAGGTCCGGGCGCACCGCCGCCCGGAGGCTGCGGGGATCCTTCACCCGCCGCGCCGGACGCACCTGCTCCACTACTGCTATTGCTGCCGCTGCCGAACAGCCTGACACCGCCGGGCCCGCCGCCAACACCGGCACCGGCGCCGCGTGCGCGCAAGCCCGCACCGCCGAATCCACCACCGCCCCCGCCCGGTCCGCCACCGATGCTCGACGCCGACTGCGGTCCGCCCTGCGGGAACGTCCCGTTGGTGGCATACCCGAGCGTGTCGACCGCCCAGATGCCCGGCCCGATCAGCAACGCCACCACAGCGCAGCCCAGCGCCGCGGTCCGCAGCGCGCGGTCGTTGAACGCGACCAGCGCGACGGCCGCGCCCGCGCCCACGACGATCAGCAGCGGCACGAGCCAGCGCAGTTCGCCGGGGTAGTCGTGCAGGACCGCGACCTCGCAGACCACGCCCGCGATGATCGCCAGCGGCGCCATCGCCCGCGCCATCAGTCCGCCCGCGCGCAGCTGGGCGACGCCGGCGCCGGTCAGCATCGCCGCGAACGGGGCCAGGAGCGAGACGTAGTAGGGGTGAAATATGCCGCGCGCCTCGCTGAACACGAGCGCCACGACCACGAACGCGCCGCCGACCGCGATCAGCCAGCCACTGCGTGGGTCGCCTCGCCGTAGCCGGCTGGCCACGAGCACCGCCAGACCGCTGACGATCGCGAACCCGAGCAGCCAGCCGGCCTGGCCGCCGAGCGCGGAGTTCAGCAGTCGCAGCGGCCCGGGCGTGCCGCCGAACATGGTGCTGGCCGTGCCGCCAGGTCCGCCGGTCTGCCCGTCCAGGCGCCCGGCGCCGTTGTATTCGGTGATCAGCTGCCAGATTGTGTTGTTGCTCGTGCCCGACACCCACGGCCGATCCGCCGCCGGGGTCAGTTCGACCAGCGCCGGCCATACGCCTCCGACGAGCACCATCGCGCCCCCGAAGCCGAGCAGCTCGCGCAGCGCGCGGATGCGCCCGTGCGGGGCGACCCACAGCCAGGCCGCCACGATCCCCGGGACGACCATCAGCGCGACGCCCATCTTCGTCTCAAACCCGAGCCCCACGCACGCGCCTGCCGCCACCAGCCAGCGCACACGGGGGCGGGTGGGCTCCGATTCGAGTGCGCGCAGCGTGCACCAGAGCGCCGCGATACAGCACAGCACGAGCAGCGCATCGGGGTTGTTGTGGCGCGAGATCCCGACCGTGATCGGCGTCAGCGCCAGCGCCAGCCCGGCCACAAACCCGCCGAGTCGGCCGAACCGGCGTCTGACCAGGTCGTAGACGAGCGCGACGCTCGCCATGCCCATCAGCGCCTGGGGCACGAGGATGCTGAGCGAGTGATACCCGAACACGCGCACCGACAGCGCCTGGATCCACAGCGCCAAGGGCGGCTTGTCGACCGTCATCACCCCCGCCTTGTCCATCGAGGCGAACAGGAAGTCGTGCCAGCTCGTGCTCATCGAGCGCACCGCGGCGGCGTAGTAGTAGTTCGCCCAGCCGTTGCGACTCAGCGCCCACAGGTTCAGCGTGCCCGCGACCGCGAGCAGCACCCCCAGTTGCAGCTTGACCGACTGCAGCAGCGACCGCACGCGAGCCCGTGTCTCGCCGGCCGGCGAGCGTGGGACGGCTGGCGAGCTGGGGATGGGGCCGGGTGCTGGGAGTGACTGCTCGTGTGTGCTCATGCCGGGCAGCATCTCCGGCCGCTGTAGGAGCACCGTGTGCTGAACCTAACGATTTGCTGAATCAGGGTTATGGGCGCGTGTCCATCGCCGATACCGCAGATCTCATACGCCAGTCCATATCGCTCGCACGCCCGCTGCACGATGCTGAAGCAGCATGGGATAGAGCTACCGACGCGCATACCTGCGAGCCCAACAGTGCGAACCCCCAGACGAGCCCCGCGGCGGGCCCCCCAGATCGTCGCCCTCGGCGGAGGCGGGTTCTCGATGGAGAAAGACAGCTCACTGCTCGACGACTACATCCTCTCGCTGACCTCATCCGCGCGTCCGCGCATCTGCTTTCTGCCGACCGCCTCCGGCGATGCCGACCATTACGTGGTGCGCTTCTACCGGCGCTTCTCCGCTCACTGCGACGCATCGCACGTCTCACTGTTTCGCCGCGACCAGGGCGTGGGCGGCGTCGAGGACGACCTCGCCACGCATCTGCTCGCCCAGGATGTGATCTATGTCGGCGGCGGCAACGTCGTGTCAATGCTCGGCGCCTGGCGCGCGCACGGTCTCGATGCGATCCTGCGCCGCGCCTGGCGGGCGGGGATCGTGCTGTGCGGCCCCTCGGCCGGATCGCTGTGCTGGTTTGCCGAATCGCTGTCCGCCTTCCACGGCGCTCCCCGGCGGGTGCGCGGGCTCGGACTGCTGCCCTACTCCAACTGCGTCCACTACGACGCCGAGCCCGCTCGCCGCGCCGAGTACCACCGTTTCGTGGCGGCCGGCATGCGGCCCGGGTTCGCCGCCGACGAC
>Ga0335075_10017874_pt1 | contig 10526 bp, 8 predicted proteins | sample Lox_Sample_24_FD_206723 | JGI IMG/M metagenome (GOLD analysis project Ga0335075, IMG submission 206723) | Soil microbial communities from Loxahatchee National Wildlife Refuge, Florida, United States - Lox_Sample_2.4 | ecosystem: Environmental > Terrestrial > Soil > Wetlands | place: USA: Florida... | reverse complement strand
CACCAGGATCACCGGGCTCACGATCACTCCCCGCCGCGTTAGCCGCGACGGCAAGGTCACCGTCTCCGGGCGCCTCTGGCGGCAGAAAGGCAAATGGACGCCGGAGGCCCGGCAGAAGGTGACGATCGAGTACCGGTTTAAGGGCAAGGTCTACGCAGTTTCTCGCCGCGTGAGGACAAACGCCGGGGGGCGCTTTACCGGAACCTTCAGGGTCGGCCGGACCGCGTCCTGGTTCGTCGCGTACAACGGCGGGCGTAGCGGGTTCGCGACGCTAACGAAAGCCATCAAGGTGATCGTCCGCTGACCAGCGAGCCGACCTGAACTCAGCCCGATCGGGGTACTGCCGCGGCGGCGGTGGTGCCCCGATCGGCGCCCGAGGGACAGGCCGGTTAGATCAGCCTGCGCTCTCGCCACCTCGGATCAGCCCACCCCGGATCAGCCGGTCTACGACCTTGTCGCGCCGGCGTATCCGCGAGGGCTCTCACTCAACCGGCACGCGCAGCGAAGGACCGCATTGCGGTACTAGCGCTCGACGTCCCCGCGGGGTGGAGCCGCCAGGCGAGCACCGAGCCGATCTGGTAGTCGGGGCGGCCGAATAGTCCAGTCAGGAAGCGCCCGAGGGGTGAGTCTTGGCTTGTGACAGCGACGACGGCAGCGGGTCGCCAGAACGCAAGATCGGCACGGATCTGCTGAGGCGAAGGAGCAACGGCCGGCGGGGACCCGGTCCATAGTCCATCGATGTAACTGGCGGTTCTGTCCCATGCCGCCCGCCCAGCCCGCTTCTGCTTGCCCCCCTGGCTGAATCCGATGAAGTCGCCGCCGATCATTGAGCCAGGCTCTCCCGTGTCCGCCTGCCAGCGCAACGGCTGAGGAATGAGGCCGTACGGGAAAGGAGCGATGAGCACCGGGGCATCCGCCGGCAGCTGCAGTCTGGCGAAGGCCGCCTGCCAGCCGGCCGGGAGCGGCGCGGCGTCCGCAACCTGGTAGGGGTGGGGCACATTCGGCAAGATCAGCAGTGCCGCTACCGCCGTTATGACGGTGCCTGGCCGCCGCCAGCTCTTGGCGGCTGGCACCAGCGACCGCGCATGGTCGAGACAGAACGCGAGCAGAGCGCCCGCCGCTCCGTCTGCCAGGATGGCGATCCGACCCGCCAGTGCTGCGTTGAGCACCGGAAGGCGTCCCAGCCAGTACCAGGGATGCAAGTCTGCCGGATAGTCGAGCCCGCCGATGGTCTGAAGGCGTCCGCCGAGGGCGAGCAGGTCTAGCACTGCGAACATCAGCGCGGCGACGCGGACCTTCGGGTTCCGCCAGAACAAGATCGCGGCGGCTATCAGAACGACGAACAGCGGCCAGTGCAGCTGGTGAACAATGGCGTTCGGACTGTCTCCCCACAGGTAAGTCGATGAGTGCTGGGACCCTGGAGACGGGGTGGTGCCCGTGGCTGTCGTGTGCGAGAGCACCCTGCTGGGCCTGGTCACGACGGAATAGACGCCGCTTCGGACGCCAGTGACATGGGAGGTGAAGCTAGTGGCGGACGTGTGGCTGCCAGTGACGACCTTGTCGCGGAACTGTACCCAGAGCCCGTAGCCGCAGAGAAGTAGCGCAACTCCGGATGCGGTGGCCAGGCCGGGCACTGCGGCGGCCGCGCGGTCGATCACCGCACGCGGCCAGTTGGCTGCCAGAACCACCATCAGCACCGCAGCCGCGATGACAGTGAAGAGCAGCAGTTCTTCGCCGATGAACAACTGGGCTGACACGAGCAGGCCGAGCCAGATGCCCGTGCGCACGGCGCTACCCCGGCCCGTGGTGAGGCGTAGCAGCGCGTCGATGATCAATGGCGGCAGCACAGCGAATTCCAGCTGCAAATGGACGCCTGAATGGAGCAGAAACGGCGCGAACCCGTATATCGCGCCGCCAAGCGCTGCCGCGCTGACGCTGGTCCCCCAGCGGCGCAGGACCAGGAACAAGCTGGTTGCCGAGCCGGCAATGCCCAGTGTCAGGATTAGCGTGTCGCTGACCTGTGGACCAGCCAGCAGCGTGAGCGGGGTTAGCAGGCTCCCGAGTAGCAAGCCAGATGTATTCCACATCAGGTTGAAGCCCCGCGGCGCGTTCATCGCTGTCGTCAGGAGGGCCGGAAGCCTGCCGTGGGAAATCGCGGTGGCGCTGTAGCGAAGAAACCAGGCGAACTGATCGACATCGCCTGGGTCTGTGGCCAGCACGCGGCTTGCCGGGTGAGCCCAGAGTCTCCATGTCAGCGCCACGGCCCCCAGCAGGTAACACGACAAGATCAGCCACTGCGCTGCCGTCCAGGCGCGCGTGCGCTGTTCTTCAGCCTGCTGGGCTGGCTCCGCGACTTCGGTAAGGAAGCGCACCGCTACCCTCCGTTCGGTGAGACTCTCCAGTAGCGGCCGCCGCATACGTCTTCATCTGGCAGCAGATACGTAACCGGGATGAAGATAATGCAACTTCGGTCAGCTCATGCCGCATTTGCCCATGCTGGCGGGCGCGGCTCAGCTGGGTGCGCTTCGCTACCCCTCATGCGCCGGCGAGCACGCCAGGTGCCCGAGCTGGCCGCCAGGCCAGTCAGTCAGCGCCGATCACGAGGCCAGGCGATCTAGCGCAAGCCTGGAGTTTCCGCCAGGATGGCCCCATGCCGGGCACCGCAGCCCGGCGTCATACGGGAGGAACAATCATGGCCATGCGGAACGTCATCAGCACGCTCAACACCGTTGACGGCACTGAGATTATGGGCCCCGGCATCCTGATGTGGCATTACCCGAGCGCCGATATCGTCAACGGCAGCCTGCTGACTGTTGAGAGCAACCACTTCTGCGTGCTGAAGTCGCGCGGCGCGATCCTGAATGTCTACGAGACCGGCCAGTACCCCGTGGAGACGCCGCAGCGGCCGCTGCTCGGCAACTTCCAGCAGGCGTTCTACGGCGGCCAGTCGCCCTGGCAGTACGAGGCGATGTTCATCTCGCGCGCGAAGAGCGTGGTAAAGGCGCAGGGGGTGGCGCTGTCCCGTGAGCTGGCCGAGATGGTCTACGACGTCGACTACTACGTGCACATCGACACCAAGGAAGACGCCGTCAAGCTGGTGACGCACATGCCTTACCAGGGGCACGCGCTCACCACCGACATGCTGAACGCCTACGCAGGGCCGGTTGTCGAGCAGGCGATCAACCAGCTCGTCCAGGTGACGCCGCTCGAGCAGGTCAACGAGAAGATCCACGACATCACCGAGCTGGTCCGCGGGCACCTGCAGGACTTCCTCGGCATCTACGGGGTGACCCTGAACGACGTCAAGGTGCTGATGCGGCCGCGCGACGAGCGGATGCGCGAGCTCATCTCGCTCCGCGCCTTCGGGCTCTCGGAGATCGAGGCCGTCCGTTACTACGTGGCACTGAAAATGGCCGAGCGCGGCCTGCTGTCGGCGCCCAACATGGCGGTCGGCGAGTCCTTCAACATCGGCATCACCGCGGTACAGGCAGGCGCCGCGGCGGGCGTTCCCGGCCTCGGAGATCTTGCCGGGAACGGCAACGCGACCACTCCCGGTATCGCGCAGGCCGCGGCGGCACCACACGCCCAGGTGCCGCGCATGGGGAGCTGACCGCATGGCCGACGGCCCGTCCGGGCTGCTTCGCGCGTTCCTGGCCGCTGATGTTTATACCGACAAGGGCAGGCTGCGGTCCGACGATCTGCTCGTCCGCGAGCGGGTCGGCCAGGAGCTCGGTTCTGCGGCAGCAGCTATCAGGAACCTGATCAGCGCCTGGCGCGCCGACCGGGTGCCGGCGTCGACGCGGGAGCAGCCGTTCCCGCCGGCGGCGGTGATGGAGCCCATCCGACGTGCCGAGCGGCTGGTGAAGTCGATTGAGGGCGCCTCCGTCGCGGTCCGCGGCCTGCCGCTGCTGAACCAGGACAAGGTCTGGGACCGCGTGCGGCACGTCGGGCTCGACGAGCTAATGCAGTTCGACTGGACCCTGGTCGGCGAGGCGGTGGCCATCGCGTCGGGTGTGCAAGCTGCCGCGGCGCTGGACGAGCTCGACATCGCAGCGGCGGAGGCGAGGCTGCGCACTATCGGCGAGGTGATGGCCGACCGCCAGCGTTATATCGAGATCAGCTGATCTGAGGCCGGCTGACCGTGGCCAGTCGGCCTCGCAGACCTCACGCCCGGTAGTTAGATCGTTACTTGCTGATCATCCGCTGGAACGCCTCGAGGAACTTCGTGTTAATGAATGGCTCATAGTTTCCGAGTGGCGTCTTGCCGTCGAACCACACGAGCCCGATCATCCCCGCCTTGCGGGCGCCGTCGTACAAGTTGCTGATCTGGGGAACCATCGTCGTGGACACCGGGACGCCGGCCTCCGCGAGCAGCACCGGCTTGCCGGGCGCGAACGTTCGGACTGCGGAGATGGTCGAGTTGAACTCCCGTCCGAACGACGAATCGGGCCTGCGGAGGTAGCCGTCGAGGCCGACCCAGGTGACATAGCGGTTGCCTGGATACCACTCGGCGAGCGGGCACACGCCGAGGCGGCCCCCGCGGCTCGGGTTCCACACCCAGGTCACGTCACGTGATCCGATCTTCGCGTGGACGTGCCTGAAGGCGGCACGGAAGACGGCCGGGGCGACGTGGCGGCAGCCCCAGCCGGTCCAGGGTCCGTTCATCTCGTGCGCGAACGAGATGGCGACCCGACGGTGCAGCCCGGCGACGGCCGTCGCGTCTGCGGCCAGTTGCCCGTCGTAGCGCCCGGCTACGAGTGCGCTGAGTGAATCGCCGCGCGGGTTGATCTGGATAAGCGGCAGCGCGCCGTCGGCGATGATCGCCGCCACTTGCGCGACCGGGAACGGAGCAGTCAGGTTGGTGTAAACGCTGACGATCGCGGGACGCTCCCCGGTTGCCTGCTGCCAGCTCGGCAGATCCTTCTCGACCGCAGGAAGCGCTACCCCGTTGTACCAGCTGTGGGCGGCGTTGAAAGTGGTCTCCTGCGGAAGCTGAGGCAGGACAGCCAGTTGCTGGGTGACGGTCGTGGATGCGGTGTTCGTCGCATACAGCCACACGATGACGCCGGCCAGCAGCGGGACAGCGACGGCCGGCCACCACGACGGGATACGGCGCCTCATGCCGACTTCGCTTCGAGTACGGCCCCCGGCGTGGCCCTGACCTCGACCTTGTTCTTCCGGGTCGTCCACCCCTGCTTGTACCAGGTGAGCATCCCCCACAACCGGATCGGTCGCAAGACGACTGCGGTCCACACGGATGCGGCGAGGAAGCAAAGGGCAGTGAGCAGCCGGTCGCGCCAGCGTTCATCGGAGCGGCGGACCGACACGGTGGTCAGGCACATCATGGTCGACCAGCCCAGCATCGCCACCTGCTCGACGAACGGCCGGGAGGCGGGCCAGTAGACGACGCACACCGGGATGAGTACCAGCGACATCAGGTAGGTAACGATGTTGATGAACGTGAACCACCAGCCGAACGACCACAGCGGCAGGTAACGCAGCCGCCAGGTGTTCCTGATTGTGGATCCGCGCATCCACCGGAGCCACTGCCGGAAATGCTGCGAGAGGTTCTCCGGGTAGAGGGTAAAGGCGAAAGCGTTGGACTGCTGCACTGCCTTGCCGTTCCGGGAGGCGAACAGGGTCAGGGCAGCGTCGTCGCCGAGATCGACCTTCGGCGCCCAAAGGAACCGCTCGTGCACGTAGGCGTCGATGTGGTCGCGGACCAGCTGCGCGCGGTACAGGGCGAACGCGCCCCGGTTGACGAGGACCTCACCGTGCAGCGACTGGGTGCCGCAGGCGACGAGCTGGAAGACCATCGAGCGGGCCGACACGGTACGGGTCAGCCAGTTCACCCGTCCGTTGAGCGCGAGCTCGAACCCGGCGACCGACTGAACCTTGGCGTCGCGGAATCGGCGCAGGCAGCGCTCTAGCGCCCGGTGTTCAAGCACCGTGTCGGAGTCGATGGTGCCGAAGACGCTCGCGCCCGGATCGTCGGTGAAGGTGGCGACCTGAGCGGACCTTTTCCCGCCGTTCGGCTTGACCAGCCAGGTGATGTCGGTCCAGGTGTGGCGGCCTTCCCAGTAAGCGCGCAGGTGCGTGTAGTCGGCCTTGTCCGAGCCGTCGTCGACGACGTCTACCCGGTCAGGCGGCCGGGTCTGGTTGACCAGCGACCATAGGCACTGGTCAAGCATCTCCGGGTCCTCGTTGTAACACGGGACGTTAACGACGACGCGCAGGCCAGGCGGGGCCGACGCGCGCGCGGGCCGGTCGAGCCAATGAATGAACAACTGGTAGAGGGAGAACAAGAACGCGGCTGCCCACGCGCTCATGAGAAGCCGGTACCGGGCGAGCTCGTTGACGAACTCGATGTGGCGCGCGACAGACGCGGCCGCAAGCACCGCGACGAGGGGCATCCACAATGCGCTGTGGCCGCGACGGAGGTCCGCGGATGGGATGTCGTAGCTGTGAGCTAGGGCTCCCGGAGTGATTTGCCCCGGCGCCACAGGAACCTGGCGGCCACAGCGTAGGTGCCGCCCACCGCTAGGGCGCTCACTGTCGCGACGGTCAAAACGTGCAGCACTGGCGGGACTCCTCGGGGCCAAGGCATCGGGTCGGCAGCTGGCCGACGTCTCCATATGTCACTCCTGCGTATCAGCCGCGCCTGCTAGACCGGGCGGACGGCTAATACGCTGGCCGTTCATGCTGATGGGCGACAAGGGAAGGTATCCCCAGCTGGGAAGGCATCCCCGCCGATGCTGGGAGATAGGTCACACCGCCAGATGCCTGACTTTGCCTGCTCGCTGAGGCCGCCGGGTAGTCTGTGGCCGCGATGAGCACCAGAGAAAGCGGCCTGCCCGCGGGAACGACGGCAATCGTCCACCTCGTCCGGCATGGTGAGGTGGAGAACCCGGAGGGCGTGCTGTACGGCCGCCTGCCAGGTTTCCGGCTATCCGAGGCCGGCCGGCTCATGGCCAAGGCAGCTGCGGATTACCTGGCCGGGCGAGACGTGACGGTGCTGCGGTCGTCGCCGCTGCAGCGCGCGCTGGAGACCGCGGAGCCGGTCGCGGCCGAGTTCGGCCTTCCTGTCGAAGCGGACGAGCGGCTGATCGAGCCGTGGAATCACTTCGAGGGGATGCGGTTCGGCGTAGGCGACGGGGCGCTGCGACAGCCGCGCCATTGGATCTACCTGCGCAACCCGTTCCGCCCTTCGTGGGGCGAGCCATACGGCGAGGTCGCCGCTCGCGTGCTGGCTGCAGTCAAAGCCGCGGCCGTCGAGGCGGACGGGCACGAGGCCGTCTGCGTCAGCCATCAGCTGCCGATCTGGGTTACCAGGCGCAAGACAGAGGGCCGCCCGATGTGGCACGACCCGCGGCGCCGTCAGTGCGCGCTGGGTAGTGTGACCAGCCTGACGTTCAGCGACGGGAAGATCAGCTCAGTTCACTACGCGGAACCCTCCGGAGACGGCCGGCGGCAGGTGGCAGGCGCCTGAAAGCTGACCGTGAGCAAGCTGGAAACGATAGCAAACGCCGGCCCGGCGTCATCAGCCGGTGCGCAGTCCGGCACAATGGGCGGGTACTACCGCCTGTAGGAGATCATCCGAGTGTCCTGGCTGCCCGTTCCCGCCCGCATCGCGATCGGTGCTGCCCTGGCGGCTCTCGCCGGCCTGGCGACGGCGGGCTGCGACGGCGGCCAGATCGCGGCGAACGTGCCGCAGAGCAGTGGCCAGAGCTTTGTCAGCCGCAGCTACGAGTCGACGTTCTACCAGGTCGGCCACCGTCCGGCAGCGCCGTCCGTGTCCGGGACCACGATCACCGGGCAGCGGCTGAGCCTGGCCTCTTACCGGGGGAAGACGGTCGTGCTCAACTTCTGGGGCTCCTGGTGCCCACCGTGCCGCCGCGAAGCCCCGGCGCTCGGCACGCTAGCCCGCCAGTTGCAGCCCGACGGCGTTCGCTTCGTCGGCATCGACATCCGGGACGAGCCGGACTCCGCGCAGGCCTTCATGCAGAATTTCAACGTCAGCTATCCGAGCCTGAACGATCCCAATGATGAGATCGCGCTGGAGTTCCACAGCACAGTGCCGCCTGCTGCCATCCCGACCACACTGATCATCGACAGCAGCGGGCGGATCGCGGCCCGGATCTTCGGTGCCGCCACCTACACCGAGCTCAAGGATCTGGTAGCAAAGGTGGCCGGCCTGACGTCATGACAACTGCTAAAGGCGATGCGATGACACCGGCGCCTGCGGACGGAGAGTTCCGCGCCGCCGGGCCAGACCTTGCAGACCCGGCGAGCGCTGCCGCCGCCCCGACTCCGGGCAACCCCGCCAGCGGCCGGCGCGCCGGCCTGCCGCGCACCGGGCGTCCGCGCACCGGGCGGCTTGGTCCGGCTGGCTGGCTGCGCTGGTTCTGGCGGCAGCTGACCTCGATGCGAACGGCGCTGATCCTGCTGTTCCTGCTGGCCTTGGCCAGCGTGCCGGGGTCGGTCCTGCCGCAGGAAGGCATCGACCCGGCCGCAGTGACCCAGTACTACCAGTCGCACCCGGCGCTGGCGCCGATCTTCAGCCGGCTGTCGCTGTTCAACGTGTTCTCGGCGCCCTGGTTCGCAGCTATCTACCTGCTGCTGTTCGCCTCGCTTGCCGGCTGCGTGCTGCCGCGGACGGTCCGCCTCGTCGGGTCGGCCAGGCAGAAGCCGCCGCGCGCGCCAAGCAACCTGGCCAGGCTGCCCGCGAGCGCTTCGTACACCACAGACCTCACGCCGGCGGCCGCGCTTGACTCGGCTGCGGGCCTGCTCGGCGGCCGCAGGTTCAGGATGCGGCGTGGCGAAGGCTGGGTCTCGGCCGAGAAGGGCTATCTGCGCGAGGTCGGCAACCTGCTGTTCCACATCGCGCTGCTGGCGCTGCTGTTCTCGGTCGGCCTCGGCGGCATCTTCGGCTACAAGGCCAACCGGCTGCTGATCGTCGGCCAGGGGTTTGCCAACACCCCGACGGACCTGGACGTGTTCCATCCCGGGCGGCTGGTGAGCCCCAGCGATCTGCAGCCGTTCTCGATCAACCTGCAGAGCTTCCGGGCCAAATACGTGACCTCGGGTCCCCAGCTTGACCAGCCGCTCGGCTACTACGCGGGGCTGAGCTACCGGCCGCAGGTCGGCGGTCCGACCAAGCACTACACGCTCACGGTCAACCATCCGCTAGTCGTCGACAACGTCAGCGTGTACCTGATCGGGCACGGCTACGCCCCGGTCTTCAAGGTCACCGACGGCACCGGCAGGGTGCGCTGGGACGGCCCGGTGCCGTTCATCCCGGTTCAGCAGACGACGCTGACCTCCGAAGGCGTCATCAAAGTGCCGGACGCGCAGCCGTACCAGCTCGGCTTCGCCGGCGTATTCCTGCCGAGCGCCGTGGAGGGCGCGGGCGGCCAGCTTGAGTCGGCCTTCCCAGGGCCGCTGAACCCGCGGGTGAGCCTGGTCGCCTTCAAGGGCAACCTGGGCATGAACTCGGGCGAGCCGCAGTCGGTCTACTCGCTGGACACCAAGGGCCTGAAACAGCTGCCTGTCGCGCCGCGCCCGCTCAGCGCGGGCCAGTCGGTGAAGCTGCCCGATGGCGCCGGGAGCATCACCTACGTCGGCTATCAGCAGTGGGTGAGCCTGGCCATCACTTACGATCCTGGCCAGCTGCCGGCCCTGGCCTCCGGGATCGCGGCCCTGGCCGGGCTGATCCTGTCGTTCCTGATCCGGCGCCGCCGCGTGTTCGTGCGTGCCGTCGCCGGGCCGGACGGCGGTACCGAGGTCAGCCTCGGCGGCCTGGCCCGCTCGGATGCGGCCGGCGGCTTCGACACTGAGTTCACCGAACTGAGCCAGCTGCTGCGCGAGAAGCACAACGGCCGGTCGATGCGCGCCAGTCGGGTCGGCGACGGCACGGTCGACGGGCCAGCTGATTTTGACTACCGCGAACGCCCCCGGCCTGCTATCCCGGCCGCACCGCACGTCGCGGCCGCCCCTGCCAATGCAAAAACAGTGACTGCTGAAACAGTGACTGCTGAAACAGTGACTGCTGAAACAGTGACTGCTGACATGGCGACTGCCGAAGCCGCAGCCGCCGCGAACCCAGAGACGCTCACCGGCCGAGAGGAAGAGTGAGGCTCCGATGCCCGTCAACGTGACCCTGGCTGACACCAGCAACGGGCTGCTGCTCACCACGCTGATCCTGTATGCGCTGGCGATGTTGTGCTACGCGTCCGACTTCGCCTTCGCCCGGCACCGGGTGATGGCTGCCATTACTGACGGGGCCGCTGAGGTTGCGGCACCCGAGCTTGTCGCGGCGCCGGAGTTGGTGGCGGCTGGCGCGGGCGGACCCTCGGCGCCAGCGCCGGCTAAGCCGGCGCTCAACGCTGCCGTCGCCGCTAGTACGCCCGCTGGCCCAGCGCATGACGACGTGTCTGCGAGCCGCTGGCCGTCGGGGTTCTGGCTCCGGCTCGCGTTCGGCCTGACGTGCACCGGGGTGACCCTGCACGTGCTCGCCGTCCTCACCC
>Ga0335075_10017873_pt1 | contig 10526 bp, 6 predicted proteins | sample Lox_Sample_24_FD_206723 | JGI IMG/M metagenome (GOLD analysis project Ga0335075, IMG submission 206723) | Soil microbial communities from Loxahatchee National Wildlife Refuge, Florida, United States - Lox_Sample_2.4 | ecosystem: Environmental > Terrestrial > Soil > Wetlands | place: USA: Florida... | reverse complement strand
TGCCGGAGCAGCGAGAACTCCGCCGGGTAGTCGCGGCGGTAGAACCGGATGACCGCGATACTCATCAGGATGTAGCAGATCACCATCGCCAGCCCGAGGATCGTGCCCGCGAACCCGTACACGCCCAGCGGCCCGATCTGGCTGCCGACCCCGAGCGCGTACGCGAGCGAGAACGCCATGTACCCCGCCAGGGCGGCCTGCGGCACATGGCTGCGGTCTGTGGTGCCCAGCAGCGGGGGGAGGATGCGCTCCCGGCCCATGGAGAACAGCACCCGGACGAATGCGTTGCACCCGGAGATCAGGTTGGCGAACTGGCTGTTCAGCACCGTCAGCGCCAGGAGCCAGGTGAACCCCCAGTACCGCGAGGCCAAGGTGAGGAACGGGTTGCCGTCGGCCACCAGCGCGCTGACGTGGCCGTGGCCGAACCCGATAGCCGCAGCCCACCCGCTGAGCACGTAGAACACCCCGATCACGCCGACGCCGGTGAACAGGGCGACCGGGATCGTCCGCCGCGGGGCCCGCGCCTCCTCCCCGAGCGTCCCGGCGGACTCGAAGCCCACGAACATCAAGATCCCCCACAGCATGCCGGTGCCGAGCCCCGAGACTCCCTTCAGCGAGTGCACCGGGTCGAACGGCCCCAGCGACAGGCCCTGAGCCCCGCCCTTCGCCAGGATGGTGCTGAACAGGCCCAGCATCACGCCCACCTCCAGGATCAGGAACACCAGCGCCGTCTTGGCCGAGCGGGATATGCCAAGGGCGTTGATCCCCCAGATAATGAGCACGAACGCGAGTGTGATGAACTCCCACGCGATGTGGACATGCCACTGCGTGGCGATGAAGTCCGAGGCGAATGAGCCGATCGCGGCGAACAGCATCGGGCCGACCATCCCGTAACCGAGCAGCAGCAGCCAGCCGGACAGGAAACCGCCGTCGCGGCCGAAGCCGCGGGTGTTGAAGGTGTAGACGAACCCGGCCGTGGGCAGCTTGCGGGCGAACGCTGCCACGGTGTTGGCCACCAGCAGACATGCCACGAGGGCGAGCAAGATGGCGAAGGGCAGCGCGTAGCCGACCCCGGCGGCCGCCGGCTGGGTGTTGAACGCGACGCTCGTCGCCGGGCCCATGAACGCCATGGCCATCGCGACGGCTCCGACCACGCTCAGCGCGTCCCGCCGCAGGCCTCCGGCACGGCCGGGAGACGGCTCGGTTCCCGGGTCTACGGGTGATGTCATAACGGGCTCCTCAAGGCCGCGGGCGGATCGGGTTGCCGTCAGGAGATGCCTTCAACGGGATGCGCCTCCTGGTCGTAGCGGGCGAGTAGATCACCCGCGCCTCCGTCGCTGAGCCCGGCGACCGCCTGGGTGCGGGCCCGGGTGACGAAGGTCTGCGGGCGGAAGCAGAAGACGACGGTGTCCCCGGGCCGCACGCCGTGGCGGCGGCCTTCCGGGATGATCGCGTAGTAGTGGATCGCGCCCTCAGCCGCGGTCCGCACCGTCAGGCGCCGTTCCAGGAGCGTCTCATCGTGCCCGCACAGCGCGGTCAGCGGATAGTCCCCAAGCACTCTGTCGATGTAGTAGCCGGAGGCGAACACGTAGGCGTCATCCCCGTCGAGGTGGGAGACCTCGGTGACGTAGACGATCGCGGGAATCTCCGGCGCCCCGGCGTCGAAGACGTGCAGCGGCGTGGTGCCATGCAGCGCGCTTCCCGGCTCGGCGTGGGTGGCACCGGCCTTGGCCAGCATCTCCATCGTGCCGGCCGATGTGGTCCCCGGGGCGTTCACCTGCGTGACGTCGACCCCGGCCTCGCGCAGCCTGCGGGCGGCTTCGGTAAGCGTGCCGAGGTTATGCGTGGGGATCACGGTCCGGCTGGCCGCGTCGGCGAGCAGGCAAGGGAACGTGGTCACCCCCGCGACGCTGACACCGGGGACGGCGCCGACGGCCTGGGCCGCCTCTTCGATCGTCTCGAGCGGGAAACCGCCGCCGTGGCCGAAGTAGAAGTGGTCCCCGGGAGCCTGCACGCGCAGCAGCACGTCCTGCACCTGCCCGGCGGCGAGGGCAGCCGCCCCGATACGCCGGGCCGCGTCCACGGTGAACACCGTGACCACCTCGGGCCGGGCAGCCACGATCGCCGCCTCGGAGCCTCGGTGCGGCTGGACCAGGTGCCCGGCGTGGCCGACCGGTATGCCGTGCCGGGTTTCCGCCTCCAGGCACTGGGTGTCGACCGCTACCGCGGTCGGCAGGCCCGCCCGGACGGCGGCCCGGCAGGCATCGGGGTTGCGGCCGAACTGCTTGGCCATGAAATACACGCTCAGGCCTGAGGCGGCGGCCGCGTCGGCGAGCAGCGCCGCGTTGGCAGACAGGGCGTCCAGGTCGATCAGGTACGTGCCCGACAGCAGCCGTCCAGCCTGGTGGGCGAGGACCGCTGCGAGCGGCAACCTTGGATTGTCAGCCAGCAGGCGTGTCAGGAACATCGGCTATCTCCTCCTCTCCGGACTGGGACTGTTCAAGCTCGCGCAGCGCCGCGGGTGACGGCAGGCTGGCCGCATCCGCGTCGGTGATTCCGAGGCCGAGGTACGCGGTGTGGCAGGCGGCGGCCAGCGCGCCGAGCGCGCCCGACAGGTCGCCGAGTTCGGCCAGGCGCACGTCCGGCACGGCGGGCATCAGTTCGCGAAGCCGCTGGCGCACGCCGTCCAGGCGCAGGGATACGGCCGGGGACAGGCCGCCGCCGATGATCACAGCCTCGGGCTCGTAGGAGACGGTGGCCGCGGCGAGCGCCAGCAGGAGTGCCCGGTCGAACTGCTCCCGAAGCTCGCTGAGCTGCACCGGGCCGGCCGCGGCGAAGATCTCCTGGGCGGACGTGACCGGGGCGCCGAGACAGCGGGCCCGCCGTACCAGACCGGACCCGGACAGCAGTTCCTCGGTCAGTTCCCCCGACGGCCCGGCGGGCAGGTAACCGATCTCGCCGATGAGACCGGTGCGGCCGCGCAGCAGCTGCCCTTCGAGGACGACGCCGGACCCGAGCCCGGTTCCTATCGTGATCATCACAGCGGTTGCCAGGCCGCGGCCTGCGCCGAACCGCAGCTCGCCCAGCAGCGCCAGGTTGGAGTCGTTATCGAGCGTGACCGGTGCGGGAATGCGCCGGGCGAGGGCACGGGCGAACACCTCGCCCTCGATCTGCGGCAGGTTGGGCGCGCCGCTGACCACGGCTCCCTCTGGGGACACCACGCCCGGCAGGCCGACGGTCACAGCTCTCAACGGCCCGGTGCCGGACCGGGCAAGCCCATCCACCATGCCGGCGATCCAGTCGGCGATCTCGGCAGCACCCCGCTCCGTGGGGGTTAGCTCCTGCCGGGCGGCCGCTGGCCTTCCCAGCAGGTCAGCCAGCAGGAACCGGCAGTTCGTGCCGCCCAGGTCGACCCCGCAGACCACACCCAGCCCCGGCCGCAACCGCAACGACGAGGCGCTGCGTCCCCGCCGGCCGGATACCACCGGCGGGCCTTCGGCGATGAGTCCCTCGGCCAGCAGCATGTCGATGACCCGGGATACCGTGGCCGGGCTGAGCCCCGTGAGGTCAGTCAGCTCCGTGCGGGTGGTGCGGTCGCTGGCCAGCAGCCGGGCCAGCACCGCCGACCGGTTCACTCGCCGGGCCTCGGAGGCTTCCATCGCCCCTACCACCCTTCCCCACGCAGGCGGCGCCTGCCGGGGAAGGCCGGGCGCGCCGCACCTGGCGGATGCCGGTGAGCGCGCTCGGCCTCCGGTGGTTCCATCGCAGCCGACCCCAGTAGCATTTTGCTCTCATACCGAAAAGATTTCAGTGTGAATGAAAATTAACCCCAGGTCAGCGCGTATGTCAAGGCCTCGTCTCCCCCGGCTTCACCGGCGCGGCCGCTGGACACCCGGCGGGCAGCCGAGACCGCGATCAGGCGCCGTCCCGCGGTGTACGCACCGGTCAGGGCGTGCTGGGTTTGCGCGCGACCACAAGCCGGAGCCGCGGGCTGCCGTCCTCGCGCCGGCCCGGAGCCGTCAAGGCGACCGTCGTCACGGTGAATCCGGATGCTGTCAGGTCGTCGCGGACCGCGTGCAGCGGGCAGGTGCGGTAGTACATGACAAACGGGGGGCGCCACAGTGCGTTGCGGACCCGCATGGCCAGGTCGAACCCGAGCAGTGCCCAGTACCAGCGTGACGTGACCGGCAGCCGCGCGCCGATCGGGAACGCGAAAACCCCGCCCGGTCCCAGCGCGCGGTACACGCCGGCGAACAGCGCGGGCCGTTCGGCGGGCAGGAAGTGCCCGAGCGCTCCGAAACTGACCGCCAGGTCGAAGCCGCCGGCGAAGGGCAGGGCCCGGACGTCGGCCCGCACCCATCCCGCCTCCGGGTACGCCGGGCGCGCCGGGTACGCCGGGCACGCCTGGCGCGCCTGCGCGAGCATGCCGGCGCTGAAGTCGACGCCCGTGATCGGTCCCTCGCACAGGGATCTGAGGACCCGCATGCCCGCGCCGGTGCCGCAGCACACGTCCAGCCCGGCGCCGAACGAGCGGACCGGGCGCAGCGCGCCGGCGGTCGCGTCAAGCACCCGATCGGGGGTGCGAAAGGGCGTGTGGTCGAACTTCGGGGCAAGCAGGTCGTAGCCGCTCTCGACTGAGGACAGCGCCTGCACCGCCAGTTCACGCAGCGACGGTCCCTGGGGCGAGAACACCGGCCAAGGGTACGTGCGCGACGCCTCGCGAGGGCGCAGGTCAGGACCGGGGGCGGGTCTTCTCCGGGTCGTAGAACGGGAACCTGACCACCTGTGCCGGGATCCGCTTGCGGAACCCGTCGAGCTTCCCGACCTCGACCTCGGTACCGATCTCCGAGTACTCGACCGCCATCCGGCACAGCGCGATGTTCTTGCGCAGGATCGGTGACCGCGTGCCGCTGGTGATCACGCCGACCTGGGATCGGCCGGCGTGCACGCAGTCGCCGTGCCCGGCGGTCTCGTTCCCGTCCAGCTCCAGCCCGACCAGGGTGCGCTGCGGCGAGGCCTTGCGGCGCTCCAGGGCGGCGCGGCCCACGAAGTCGTCCTCCTTGGTCTTCAGCGGGACGGTGAACCCGATCCCGGCCTCGAACGGGTCGACCTGGTCACAGAACTCGTACCCGGCGAAGATCAGGCCGGACTCGATCCTGAGGATGTCCAGCGCGTCCAGGCCGAGCGGCGTCAGGTCGTAGCCCGCGCCCGCCGCCCACACCGCGTCCCAGAGCGCCCCGGCGTCGCGCGGGTGGCACCACAGCTCGTAGCCGAGCTCGCCGGTGTACCCGGTGCGCGAGACGACCAGCGGCAGGCCGTCGGGCCCGCCGATCCGCGCGATCGCGAACCGGAACCAGCCCAGGTCCTCGAGCGCGGGCTGCGCCGGCGGAGTCCACACCAGCCCGCTCAGCAGCTGGCGGGACTTCGGTCCCTGCACGGCGAGGTTGTGCAGCTGATCGGTTGAGTGCTTGACCCACACCTGGTCCAGGCCCAGCCGCCCGGCCAGCTGGCGCAGCCAGACCCCGTCGTGCTCGTCCCCGCCGACGAAGCGGAACCGGTCGGCGCCGAGCCGGAACACCGTCGCGTCGTCCAGCATGCCGCCGGTCTCGTTGCACACCGCCGTGTAGACGACCTGGCCGTCCGCCAGCTTCCTGATGTTGCGGGTAACCGCGGCCTGCAGCAGCGCCTCCGCGTCCGGGCCGACCACTTCGAACTTCCGCAGCGGGGACAGGTCCATCACCACGGCGCCCTCGCGGCACGCCCAGTACTCGTCGATCGCGCCGTGGTTGTCGAAGCTGGTCGGCAGCCAGTAGCCGCGGTATTCGGTGGTCCGCCGGGTCAGCGCCGACCAGCGCGGCTGGAACGCGGTCTGCCGGGTGAGCTTCGGCTCGGCGTCCGGGGTGACGCGGTGCGCGATCGCCATGGAGAACCTCCGCTCGGCCGGGTAGACGCGGACGTGGACATCGGTCGGGTTCCAGGCGTTGGCGGGGTCGATGTCGTCCGGGCACGCGGACGACGCGCAGACCAGGCCGGTCATCGCGCGCAACAGGACGTAGTCGCCCGGCCTCGACCACGGCTCGTCGAACAGCAGCTGGTTCGCCTCGCTGAAGAACGTGTTGTAGAAGAAGTTCAGCGCCGGCCAGCCCCGCCGCGCCGCGATGCCGAACCGCCCGAGCTGCGCGTTGAAGTTGTCCGTGCAGTTCACGTGGCCTGGGTAGCCCATGTCCTCGTAGTACTTGGCGTTGCAGGCCAGCGCGAACGTGTCGTGCCTGCCCACCGTGTCGCGCACCACCTCGACCAGCGGGTGCATGTCCTGGTCGAAGAACTTGCCGTAAAGCCCGGGCTGCGGGTAGGCGCTGCCCATCAGGTTGCGGGTGGTGGTCGCGTCCAGGCCGCGCTCGGCGCCGTCGGCAAGCCGCCGCGAGTCGAACGCAAGGAAGTCGGAGCACTGCCGGCCCTCGACGTCGATGACCTGGATGTACTGCCCGGCCTCGACCTGGTACGCGAGCGCGGTCGCGGAATCCACCCGCAGGTCGAGCACGGGGTCGGCCAGCGGCGGCGGCAGCCGGGGCTCCCCCGGCGGCCGCGGGCGCGCCCGCCGCACCTCGACCACGAGGTCCGACGGCGGGTTGTCCCCGCCCACGGGCATCAGCCCGGCGGGCGCGGCGACCACGCAGGTCGCCGGCTGCCGCGCGGTGAACCCGGCCGACGCCCCGGCCGACGACCACGCGCCGAACAGGCCGACCGCCCGCGCCGCGGCCGGGTCCAGGCCGCGTGCCGCGAGCGCGGCGGTCACCTCCGGCCCGGTGATCGCTGCCGCCTCCGGGCCCGCCACGGGGCCATCCGTTCTTGCATATGGTCCTGACGCCAGCCCCCGGATCACGGTCGCCGCCGTATCGGCGGACGCGCCGAGCGCCGTGTAGTCCTCGGCGCCCCGGGCCAGCACGGTCAGCTCGCCGCGCTGCCGCCCCTCGGTGTCGATGACCGTGATCTCATCCCCGGCGTCGAGCTCGACCGCGGTGACCGCGCCCGGATGCACCCGGTAACGCTCCAGCCGCGGGTCGGCCGGGATGAGGCCCGGCAGGACGAGCCGGGGCCGCTCGCTTGCGACGGTCACCGCCACGTCACCTCGCGATCGGCTCCTTGGCCTCGTCCTCGGCGGCCTGCGCGAGCAGCTTCTCCGCCAGCGCCCGCTTCCCCTTGGCGTCCAGCTTCTTGGTCTCGTTGGCGATCGCGCGCTCGTTGACGTGCTGGTTCCAGTAGTCGAGGACCTCGAAGCCGAGCAGCGCCGACTTGCCGACGAACTGGCGGAGCACCTCGTTGGTCGGGCCCATCACCCAGCCCGCCTTGGCGTCGCGCAGGTACCGCTCGAGTTCCATGTCGCGCTTGTACCCGGACCCGCCGCACGCGTGCAGCATCTTGTCGACCACGTGCGCGACGTTCTTCGCGGCGGCGAACTTCAGCTGCCAGCCCCAGTGCAGGAACCCGGCGCGCGCGGTGGTGCCCGGCTGCAGCACCCGGGTGTTGTCGCCGGTGGCCCGGTCGAACGCCTCGGCCACCGACAGCGCGAAGATGCGCGCGGCGTTGCTGTCGATGATCGCCTCGCCGACGTAGTCCTGGATCGTCGGGTAGTCGGCCACCCGCAGGCCGACGTCCACGTGCCGCTTGCGGGTGGTGTGCCGCTTGGCGATGTCGATCGCGCCCATCGCGATGCCGTTCCACACCGACGACGACCCGAGCAGGAACCACGGGTCCACGGACTCGTCGTTGGACTCCGCGCCGTCCCCGACCGGCCCGACGATTTGGTCGCCGGGGATCTCGCCCGCGATGTTGAGCGCGCCGGACTGGTTGCCGCGCAGGCCGAGCGCGTCCCACAGGGCCGGCTGGGCGTGCGCGTCCTCGGCGTCGACCACGAACACCGACAGGTCGTCGTAGCCCTTGAAGTCGGGGCTGGTGGTCTGCACCACGTAGAAGTCGGCGAACCCGGCCGACGTGGTCCACGAGGCCTTCTTGCGCACCTTGAAGCCCCCGTTGACCCGCTCCGCGCCGGACGAGATCGGGTACCAGAAGTGGCTGCCGGTCTCCGGGTCCGAGTAGGACAGCGTCCCGATCTTCCCCGAGTTCAGCGGGCGGATGTACTTGTCGATCAGCGCGGGCGTGGCGCGCAGCATGATGGCGTTGACCGCGCCCATGTGCATCACGTAGCACATGGCCGTGGACGCGCAGCCGTAGCGGGCGATCGTCTCGCACACCATCGAGTAGGCGACGTGGTTCTCGCCGAGGCCGCCGTACTCCTCGGGGACGGTCAGCGCGAGGAAGCCGTGCTCGCCGAGCAGTTCCAGGTTCCGCCGCGGGAACTTCAGCTCGTCATCCGAGCGCTTCGCGTTCTCCCGCATCTCCTGCTGGCACAGGTCGATCAGCGTGGCGCGGAGTTCCTTGTGCCGGTCGGTAAGCGCCCAGTCCGGATCCCAGTCGTAGCCGAGTCCCCAGTACGGTTCCGAACCCCACATCTTCTCGGTCAATGCGGACCCCTTTGCCCTTGATCACTCGCTGCAATAGTCATCCGCCCGGCCCGACGTCGCACCAGGTGGGAACCGTCAGAGTGGACGAAGTTTACTTTTATTACACATCGACAGTACTCCGGCGTTAGCGGCCACGAAAGGCACGCGCTTGCGTTTACTGTCCCTGTATGCCGTGTCTTTTCAGTTAACTGAACGTGCCGCCAGCCGCCCGGTCTGGCGAGCCGCCGCGCGTGCCCGCGGGAGGCCCCTCGCGCGGGCCTAGGACAGGCCAACGATCTCCCCCTCGTCGTCGAGGTCGATACGCGCGGCGGCCGGGCTGGACGACAGGCCCGGCATCGTGCGGATGTCGCCGCAGATCGGGTACACGAACCCGGCCCCGATCGACGCGCGCACCTCGCGGACCGGGAGGGTCCAGCCGGTGGGCGCGCCCTTGAGCGCCGGGTCAGAGGAGATCGACAGCTGGGTCTTGGCGATGCACACCGGCAAGCGGCCGAACCCGTTGCGTTCGTAGGTGTCCAGCTGCCTGGCCGCCTGCGGCGTGTAGCTCACCCCGGCCGCGCCGTAGACCCTGGCGGCCACGGTCTCGATCTTCTCCCGCAGGCTCGCCTCGTCCGGGTAGAGCATCCGGAACTGGCTGGGCTCGTTCGCCGCCTCGGCAACCGCCTCGGCCAGCTCGACCGCGCCGCGGCCGCCGTTGTCGAAGTGGCTGGACACCGCGCTCCGGGCGCCCATCTCGGCGGCGACATCGCGGATCGCCTGGTACTCGCTCGGGTGGTCGGTCGGGAAGGTGCCGATCGAGACGACCGGCGAGATGCCGTGCAGCCGCACGTTCTCGATCTGCTTGCGCAGGTTCGCCGCGCCGGCGAGCACGTCGTCGGGGTTCTCCCGCACCATCTCCTCGGGCAGCGGGCGGCCCGCGACGACCTTGTACTTCCCGGAGTGCGCCTTGAGCGCCCGCACGGTCGCGACCACGACCGCAGCGTCCGGCACCAGCCCGGAATTGCGGCACTTGATGTTGAAGAACCGCTCGGCACCCATGTCCGCGCCGAACCCGGCCTCGGTGACCAGGAAGTCGCCGGTGTGGATGCCGATCAGGTCGGCCACGATCGAGGAGTTTCCGGTGGCGATGTTGCCGAACGGGCCGGTGTGCACGAACACCGGCGTGTTCTCGATCGTCTGCATCAGGTTCGGCTTGATCGCGTCGCGCAGGATGACGGCCATCGAGCCCGCCGCGCTGAGCTGTTCCGCGGTCACCGGGGTGCCGTCGGCCGTGTAGCCGACCACGATCCGGCCGAGCCGCTCGCGCAGGTCGGACAGTGACGTGGTCAGCGCCAGCGTGGCCATCAGCTCGGAGGCGGCGGTGATGTCGAACCCGGTCTGCCGGGTCACCCCGTCGGCCTTCGGGCCGAGCCCGATCACGATGTTGCGCAGCGCGCGGTCGTTGACGTCGAGCACGCGCCGCCAGGTGATCTCGTTCACGTCGATGCCGAGCTCGTTGCCCTGGTACAGGTGATTGTCGATCATCGCGGACAGCAGGTTGTGCGCGGCGGTCACGGCGTGCATGTCCCCGGTCAGGTGCAGGTTCAGGATCTCCATGGGGACCACCTGGCTGTACCCGCCGCCCGCGGCGCCGCCCTTGATCCCGAACGTCGGGCCCATCGACGGCTGCCGGATCGCGATCGTGGCCCGCTTGCCGATGTGCTTCAGGGCCTGCCCGAGGCCGACGGTCGTGGTGGTCTTGCCCTCGCCCAGCGGCGTCGGGGTCACCGCCGTCACCACCACGTACTTCGCCTTCGGCGCGTCCGCGAGCTCGTCGATCGCGGACAGCTTGACCTTCGCGACCTGCTCGCCGTACGGCTCCAGCAGGTGTATGCCAAGGCCGATCTCGCTGGCGATGTCGTCGATGGGCTTGAGCTGCGCGCTGCGGGCGATCTCCAGGTCGGTCGGGAACGGCATTGGGGGGCTCCTCAGCTTCGTTGCGGGGGCTAACGGGTCGGGCGGGCG
>Ga0335075_10017872_pt1 | contig 10527 bp, 10 predicted proteins | sample Lox_Sample_24_FD_206723 | JGI IMG/M metagenome (GOLD analysis project Ga0335075, IMG submission 206723) | Soil microbial communities from Loxahatchee National Wildlife Refuge, Florida, United States - Lox_Sample_2.4 | ecosystem: Environmental > Terrestrial > Soil > Wetlands | place: USA... | reverse complement strand
GCGATGTCGTCCAGCGCGCGATCGACCGGCTGCCCAGGCAGATGCGCGCGGCCGTGATGCTGCGGTTCTTCGACGACATGACCGAGCAGGAGGTGGCGGCGGCGCTCGGCGTCTCGGTCGGAACGGTCAAGTCCACCGTGGCCCGGGCCGTCGCCAAGCTCCGCCAGGATGCCGAACTCGGCGAGGATGCCCTGGCCGGGTCCTGGAACCCGGCATGAGATCTGCGAGATCTGTCCCCGCAGGGCTGTAACACGACCCACCGTCCATGGCACTATCACCTAAAAAAGGACACCTGGCACTCCAGGATCCCAGTCCGGGAACTTCAATGAGCCGGGAACTTCAATGAGGAGGTGCGGGGCCATGGACAGCACGATGATGGATTTCCCGCTGACGGTCACGACGATCATGCGTTACGGGACCACGGTGTTCGGTGACAAGGAAGTCGTCACGTGTGCCGGCGACGAGCCCGCGCGGCGGCGGAGCTACGCGGCCGTCGGCGAGCGGGCGGCCCGGCTGGCGAACGCCCTGCGGTCCCTCGGTGTCGACTCCGACCAGCGGGTTGCCACGTTCATGTGGAACAACGCCGAGCACCTCGAGGCCTACCTGGCGATTCCGTCGATGGGGGCCGTGCTGCACACGCTGAACCTGCGCCTGTCGGCCGAACAGGTCGGCTACATCGCCACCCACGCCGGTGACTACGCGGTCATCGTCGACGCGACCCTGATCCCGCTGTTCGCCAACGTGCTGCCGCATGCGGAGACGATCAAGCACGTCATCGTCTCGGGCGACGCCGACCACGCGGCGCGCGCCGCCCTGGCGGGTCCGGGCCGGTCGGTGCACTCCTACGAGGAACTGCTGGCGGCGGCTCCGGCCGCCTTCAACTGGCCGGAGCTCGACGAGCGCAGCGCGTCGGCGATGTGCTACACGAGCGGCACCACCGGGCTGCCCAAGGGGGTCGCCTACAGCCACCGGTCGAGTTACCTGCACTCGATGGCGGTCTGCACGCCCAACGGGCTCGGCGTTTGCGAACGCGACCGGATCATGCCGATCGTCCCGCAGTTCCACGCCAACGCCTGGGGGGTGCCGTACGCGGCCATGATGGCCGGCGCGGACCTGGTCATGCCGGACCGCTTCATGGTCCCGGCCACCATCGTCAAGCTGATCGAGACCGAGCAGGTGACCATGGGCGCCGGGGTGCCGACGATCTGGCAGGGGGTGCTCGCTCACCTGCGCACCTCGGGCGGCGACATTTCGTCGCTGCGCACCCTGGTCTGCGGCGGTTCGGCCCTGCCGGAGGCGGTAATGCGCGCCTACTGCGACGAGTTCGGGCTGACCATGACCCACGCGTGGGGCATGACCGAGCTCTCGCCGATCGGCTCGGTCGCCCGGGAGCCCACCGGGGTGACCGGAGAGGCGGTCTGGCCGTACCGGGCATCCCAGGGACGGCTGATCTGCGGGGTGGAAGGACGGCTCAGCGGGGACGGTGGCGAGCTGCTTCCGTCCGACGGCAAGGCCGTCGGCGAACTGGAGTGCCGCGGCCCCTGGGTCACCGCCCGGTATTACCTGGACGACGCGCCGGAGAAATTCGACGACGGGTGGCTGCGCACCGGCGACGTGGGCACGCTCGACCCGGCCGGGTTCGTGCGGCTCACCGACCGGGCCAAGGACGTGATCAAGTCGGGCGGCGAGTGGATCTCCTCGATGGAGCTGGAGAACATCCTGATGGCGCATCCGTCGGTCGCCGAGGCCGCGGTGATCGGCGTGCCCGACGAGAAGTGGGGAGAACGGCCGCTGGCGGCCGTGGTGCTGCGCGCCGACGCGCCCCCGGCCACCCCCGACGAACTGCGGGAGTTCCTCGGCGAGCGGGTTCCGCGCTGGCAGCTCCCCGAGCGCTGGACCTTCATCGAGGAGGTGCCGAAGACCTCGGTGGGGAAGTTCCAGAAGACCACCCTCCGCGACCAGTACGCGTCGGGCGGGCTGTCGGTCACCACGCTCGGCCCGGCCGCGCACTGACCCGGCCGCTCCGTCAGCCAGCCGGCGGGCTCTCGCTTTGCCGAGCGCCGCCGGTGCCGGTACGCTGTTCGGCACCACGTCCTTTACGGCTCCGGCCGTGCCAGGACGCGGATGGAGGATTCGCCTAGTCCGGTCGAGGGCGCCGCACTGCTAATGCGGTAGAGGTCACTAACCTCTCCGGGGTTCAAATCCCCGATCCTCCGCTCCACTCAACCGGCAGTTTCGTACGGCCGCCGCAGGCGCCCGCACTGCCGGTTTTGTAGTTTTCAGTCAGGGCGACACGCGAAGGCACGGTTCGTTCCGGAAAAATAAAGCTTTTATCTCGAACGAACCGTGCGTTCTATGGCACCGCCAGAAACTGCCTTAAGGCGCTCGGGGACCCCGGCGGGATGTTCGCGTAGAGTACAGATAGCATCGCAATCGACGCCTTCTTCCTGCACGTCGACCGTCGGCAATGGCGAACGGCTGAAGTGTCCTGGTCGCGACTGGACGGCCCTGCTGAGCCCCTGGTCACCGGTCACCACCCCTGACCGGTGACCAGGTCAGGACTGCGTTTCCGCCCACTGCCTGGTTGAGATACCTTCTTGGGGACACAGCCGGGTTGAGGAGGGCGCATGCTTGCATCGGGTGACTGGGTCACCGTCGGGATCGACAATGGTGGCACGACGAATAACGGGACGGTCCTCGACTGTGACGGCCGTTTCCTCGTCGAGACGATGGCCGAGTTGCCCAGCCTGGTGCGAGAAGGTCCGGACGCGGCGATCCCCGCGCTCGCCGACTCCTTTGACAAGGTCCTGGCGATGACCGGAGTGCCGCGGGAGAAGGTCCGCGCGGTCGGGCTCGACACCCCTGGTCCGGCCAGCGCGGACGGTGTGCTCGCGATCGGCGGTGCGACGAACTTCGGCCACGCGGCGTGGTCCAAGTTCGACATCAAGGGCGCCCTCGAGGAGCGGCTCGGCATCCCCGTCATCTACAACAACGACGGCAACGCCGCGGCGCTCTACGCCCACTATGTCCGGCATGGCGTCGACTCTCTGGCGCGCAGCTCGGTCTCGGCCATCATCGGCACCGGCTTTGGCGGCGGCGTGATCAACGACGGTCGCATCATCACGGGCGCGGCCGGGATGGCGGGCGAGCTCGGGCACATGGCGATCCCGATGGCTGGACTGCTCGAACCGGACCAGCCGGTTCCCGCGTGCAACTGCCGGCAGAGCGGGGACGCCGAATCGGTCGCCTCGCTGACCGGCATAACGCGCAATCTGCTGCCCTACTGGCTGACCAGGTTCCCCGACCACGAGCTGCACGACGTGGACATCGCCAAGGCGGCGAAGCTGGTCCGCGGCTACGGGGAACGCGGCGACGCGATGGCCCTGCAGATCTTCCGCCAGCAAGCGATGGCGCTGGGCCGGGTCTTCTCCATTGCCGCGAAGTTCACCGACCCGAATACCTATTTCATCGGCGGTGGTGTGATCGAGGCGGCCCCGCATTTCCGTGACTGGTTCCTGGCTACGGTGAAGGAGCACACGGTGCTTTTCGCCGAGCAAGCGGAGATTGCTGAGATCACGCTCGTCCCCGACCTGGACATGGCCGGCGCCCGGGGTTCCGCCATCGCGGCGGCCGAATGGGTGCGGGCGCGGTGAAAGGCGGGTTCGGGCGGCTGCTGCCTAATCGTCGCCGGTGCCCGGGTCCTTGAATATAAGACCACAGACCTCAAGGTAGAGCTGCTCCGGATAGGGCAGCTTGTCCACCTGGCGCAGCGCCTGGTCCTGGCCGGCTGACTCGACGATGAACGTGCCGTAACCGAGCAGTCGCCCCATCGCCGAGCGCTCGAAGCGCATATCCGTCACCTTGGTCAGCGGCATCATGTTGACGCTCGTCTTGATGACGCCCTTGGCGACCAGCAGTCGCGAAGAGGTTACGACGAAATAGTCCTCAAGCCAGTTGTAGAACGCGAGCAGCAGCCGGACGAGCAGAATCCCCCAGAGCAGCCAGATCACCAGCAGCGCGGTGGTGTTGAGGCGGGCGATGGTGGAGAGCAGGCCGGCCACTGCCAGTCCGGCAAGGGCCTCCGCGACCGGCCGGATGAGGACAGCAGGGTGAAACCGAGTGGTAATAACCTTGCGCTCGTGCGGCAATAGAACCCGGTAAACGCGCGCAGGCGTCGTTTCGTTCGGTACGACCCCGATGTCCACTTGCTACCTTCAGATCGAAGCAACGAAATGCGATAGGCCGTTCGCCGCCGTGCTGAGCAGCGACCCGATGTTGTGCACCAGGTGCGCGGCATTTGCCGGCTGCTGGATGACCCACCAGACGATAAAGGCGATGAGCGCATAGAAGAGGATGTTCTTGAGACTCACTGCTGCTGCCTCCCTGGAAGCGCAGACTCGTTGATGCCAGTTGCTTAATCCTAGACCGAGACGCAGCTTGGATGGGGAGTCCTCCAAGCAGGCACGGCTCCTGCTATGCCCGACCTACCGGCAAGTGTGCCCGTATCACACGAGCACTACGCATGAGCCCGACCGAGAATATGAAGCTTCGCAGGAAGTATCCCGTTCCCTTCGGCGTGGCGGAAGCAGCCACGCCGACGGCGGCCGCCTTCGGCGTGGCTGCTTGATTTCACTCGGCCGGAGAAGGCGGTCGATCTGACAACTTTCTCCCCACAGGGCATGCTTGGACCATGGCGATGCCTGAGGTGAACGAGACCGACTTTGCGATCGTCGTCTTCCGCGAGGACGACGGGTGGGACGCCGATGTCCTGCCGGTGGCGGTGACCGATGACCTGAAGGGGTTCATCCGGGCGCTGCGACAGCAGCCCAGCCTCGCGGGCACGATAGGGCTCGCGGGGATCGATGACTACTTTTTCGTCGCGGTCCGGGTCATCGGCAATCAGGTCTCCGTGCTGCTGTCCGACATCGGCGCGGCACTCGACTACCCGCTGGCCGAGCAGGTCCTCGAGCACCTTGACATCCCGGTTCCCGCTGAGGAGGACCTGGACCAGGTGCTCCCGGTCGGCGACCTGTCGATCTTCGCTGACCTCGGCCTCGACGAGATGGACCTGGCGGCGATCTGCAGCCGCCTCGACTTCGACTCCGACGACGACCCCTGGGATCACGTCGAGGACGCGGTGGAGTCGATCGCGGTCCGGCTCGGGTTCGGGCCCGCGATGGAGCGCGCGCTCGATATCGCCCTTGGCTCCTGACCGCGTGACGGGATACGAGGCATCCTTCGCGCCGGCGATGCGGGCCGCGCTCGCTGAGGCGACGGCGGCGCTCGGCACGGGTGACGTGCCGGTCGGGGCGGTGGTGCAGGACGCCGCGGGGACCGTGGTCGCCTGCGGGCGGAACCGCCGGGAGGCGGACGGTGACCCCACGGCGCACGCCGAGATCGTGGCCATCAGGGCCGCCGCCCAAGCGGCCGGCGGGTGGCGCCTCGACGGCCACACCCTCGTGGTGACGCTGGAACCGTGCACGATGTGCGCCGGTGCGATAACGGCGGCGCGGGTCAGCCGGCTCGTCTACGGTGCGACAGACCCACGGGCCGGAGCGGTCGGCTCACTCTGGGACGTCGTTCGAGATCAGCGTCTGGTGCCAGTGCCGGAGGTGATCGGCGGCGTGCTCGCCGCGGAGTGCCAGGCCCTGCTCAGGACGTTCTTCGCTGAGCGCAGATGAGTCTCAGTTCGTTGTTTGGGCCCCGCGTCAGGTATGCTCACCGGCGGTGGAGTCGCCTAGTGGCCGAGGGCGCACGCCTCGAAAGCGTGTGAGGGGGCAACCCCTCCGTGGGTTCAAATCCCACCTCCACCGCCCACTGTTATGCCGCAAGACTCGGAATGGCCCTGAACCCCCATGGGGCCCGGCCGAGGTGGTCGGTCGCGACGTGCCGATTTTACTCAACGTCACCTCTCGTAACTTACAGTTGCGATATTCTCATCGATCGGCATCCATGAATTGGTGTCGGGAGAGGATGCGCGATGGAGGGAAGTCGCTGGCGGGAGACGGCGCTGCTGCTGTTCGTGCCCGCGGCCGCGCTGGGTCTCATCGGCTGCGGCCATTCGGGCAGCAGCGCCACGACGACCGGGTCGACTGCCCCGTTCAGTGCGGCCGAGCTGCGGGTCGCGCTGCTTCCCAAGGTCAACGGGATCAGGGCCGCGGCGCCCGCGACCACCGGAAGCTACGCCTCGCTGGCGGCGGCAGACCCGAGCACGCAGCTGTCCGGCGGCGTGCGCGTGACACCCAAGGCCTGCGCGGACGACGTGCCGGACGGGTTCAACGCGGCCGTGATCGCCGGTGCGCCGGCCGCCGCGGTCAGCTTCCGAGTCGGACACAACGGCGTCTCCGAAATGCTCGTCTCGTCCTCCGCCGCGGCGGCCGCGATCGCGGCCAAGCTACCGGCGCAGTGCGCGCGGTACGAGGAAACCGTCGGCGGCAAGACGTTCAGGTACACGGTCCATGAGTCGTCCGTCAAGGGGATCGGCAAGGAGGCGCACGTGCTCAGCGTGCGATCCACCGGCGGCCCGGCGGACGACATGTGGTCGCTTGTCTACCGCGGCGCCGGCTTCGTCGGTTCGGTGACCGTGATCGGCCCCGGTGCGTCTGAGGTCGCGGTGAAGAGCCTGGCCAAGCATGCCTACGCGTTCGCAACCAAGGAGCTGTCTTAATCTATGGGGCATGACTGACGCTTCGCCCCGGTTCCGGACCATGCTCGACACCGTTCCCGCCTACAAGCCCGGCCGGGCGCCCGTAGCGGTGGCAGGTGAGGCACACAAGCTGTCCTCCAACGAGTCGCCGTACGGACCGCTGCCGTCGGTTGTTGAGGTGATCGCGGAGGCGGGCCGCGGAGTCAACCGCTACCCGGACAACGGTGCCGAGGCGCTGACCGCCGCCCTCGCCGAACGGTTCGCGGTCCCGGCCGGCCACGTCGCCGTCGGCTGCGGCTCCGTCGGGGTCCTCAAGCAGCTCATCGAGGCGGTCAGCGAACCCGGCGCCGAGGTGCTGTACGCGTGGCGCTCCTTCGAGGCGTACCCGCCGCTCGCCGACCTGGCGCACGCCACCTCGGTCCGGGTACCGCTCCGCGACGAGGTACACGACCTGACGGCCATGGCAGCCGCGATCACGCCGCACACAAGGCTGATCCTGGTCTGCAACCCCAATAACCCGACGGGCACCGTCGTCCGCCGGGACGAGCTCGCCGCCTTCCTTGACCAGGTCCCCGCCGACTGCCTCGTCGTCCTTGACGAGGCCTACCGCGAGTACATCCGCGACGAGAACGTGCCAGACGGCATCGACCTTTACCGCGACCGCCCCAACGTGGCCGTCCTGCGCACCTTCTCGAAGGCCTACGGCCTGGCCGGCCTGCGGGTCGGCTTCGTCGTCGGCCACGAGCCAGTCGCCCAGGCCGTCCGCAAGACGATGCTCCCCTTCTCCGTGAACGCGGTAGCCCAGGCTGCCGCGATCGCCTCCCTCGAGGCCGAAGATGAGCTCCTGGAGCGAGTCGAAGCCACCGTCAAGGAACGCGCGCGGGTAACCGAAGCCCTGAGGGCGGACGGCTGGACAGTCCCCGAAACCGAAGCCAACTTCGTCTGGCTCCGCCTAGGAGAACGCACAACTGCCTTCGCGGCAGCGTGCGAAGCGTCGGGCATCTCGGTCCGCCCCTTCGACGGAGAAGGGGCACGCATCTCCATCGGCACACCGCATGCGAACGACGCCTTCCTAGCGATAGCCAGCGCTTTCCCGCACCGTCGATAGCCCTGAAAGGGGAAAGCCCCGCTCACGACTGGATAACGAGATATCGTGCTCCTCGGCCACCACGTCCGCCCCGAGCGACCGAAGCCGTTCGTCGATCGTCGCGTGCCCGCGGTCGATGTAGTACCCGGGCGAGATCACCGTCTCGCCCTCGGCGGCGAGCCCGGCCAGGATCAGCGCCGCGCCGCCGCGCAGGTCGTGCGCGACGACCTCGGTACCGCGCAGGACCGACGGCCCGTGCACGATCGCGACGTTGTTGTCGATCTCGACCTTCGCGCCCATCTTGTTCAGCTCGGGCACCAGCGTGTACCGACCGTCGAAGATCGTCTCGCGGATATAGCTCGCGCCGTCAGCCAGCGTGGCAAGCATCATGATCGGCGACTGGAGATCGGTGGCGAACCCGGGGAACGGGCTGGTGATCACGTTTATCGGTCGCAGCGGCTTCTCCCGGCGCACCTGAAGCACCGCGCCGGTGGTGGAGAACTCCACGCCCATCTGCTCGAGCTTCCAGCGGACTACGCCGAGGTGGTCCAGGTTGGCGCCCACCAGGTTGATCTCGCCGCCCGCGGCGGCCGCGGCCATCGCGAACACGCCCGCGTCGATGCGGTCAGGCATCACGGTGTGCTCGACAGCCGTCAGCTCGGAGACGCCGCGCACGGTGATGAAGCCGGTGCCCCCGCCGGTGATCTCCGCCCCCATCTTGGAGAGGAACGCGATCATGTCGAGCACTTCCGGCTCTTGGGCGGTGTTGTCGATGATCGTGGTGCCGGGCGCGAGCGACGCCGCCATCATCAGGTTCTCGGTGCCGGTGTGCGAGGGCGTGTCCAGGTAGAGGTGCGCGCCGCGCAGCCCGTCCGGGGCGGTGATCCTGATGACCGCCTCGCCCTCGTCGACGGTCGCGCCGAGCCGGGCGAAGCCCCGGTAGTGGAAGTCCAGGTTCCGGCTGCCCAGATTGCAACCGCCGATGCCCTCGATGACCGCCTCGCCGAACCGGTGCAGCAGCGCGGGCACGAACAGCACCGAGCCGCGGAACCGGCGGGCGATCTCAGCCGGAAGAACCGGCGAGGTCAGGTTGGAGGCATCCACGACCAGGGTCCGTTCCGCTTCGTGGAACTCGACCCGGGCACCCACCGCCTGGGCGAGCTCAACAGCGCGGCGCACGTCCTCGATCGGCGGGACGTTGCGGAGCACGGTCCGGCCCTTGTCCGTCAGCAGCGCCGCGGCGATCATCTTTAGCGCCGCGTTCTTGGCGCCTTGGACGAAGACCGTACCCGCTAGTGGCGTGCCGCCACGGACGCGGTAGCGGATCTCGGTGCCCTTGGTCATATGGATGCAGCTCCTGTCCGAGGGGAAACGACGAGAACGGCGCGCTCCGTGAGCACACCCGTGCGAACGCGTTGTCCAGTATGCCATCCGATCGGGGTATTCAGGTGAGCCGGGCGAGGCGGTCGAAGACGTGTCCCAGCCGCGCTACGTAGTTTTCCGCGCGAAATGCCCGGTCAAGGGCTACCTCATCCAGGTTCATATTTCTCTTCTTACCCTCGGTAATCAGAGAATCACGGAAGGGCGTTTGATTGTCCCAGGTTTCCATTGCGGCCGCCTGCACCAGCGCATAGGCGTCTTCTCTGGAAAGACCGCTGCTAACGAGTTCAAGAAGGACCGACGAGGAGTACAGCAGCCCGTGCGTGACGTCCATATTCGCCCGCATCCGCGCCGTGTCGACGACCAGGCCTTCGACCAGCCCGGTGGTCAGGTGCACCAGGTAATCCGTCGCGATCGCCGCGTCGGGCAGCGCGATCCGCTCCGTGCTTGAGTGCGAGATGTCCCGCTCGTGCCACAGCGGGATGCCTTCGGTGACGGGTGTCACATAAGACCTGATCACGCGGGCGAGACCGGCGATCCGCTCGGAGCGGATCGGGTTCTTCTTGTGCGGCATCGACGACGAGCCCTTCTGGCCCGTCCCGAACGGCTCGGCGAGCTCGCGCACCTCGGTGCGCTGACCGTGCCGCACCTCAAGGGCGATCGCCTCGCAGACCGTGGCGAGAATGGCCAGCGCGGACACCCACTCGGCGATGCCATCCCGGATCACGACCTGGGTCGCGACGTCGGCGGCGCGAAGTCCGAGCGCGGGCATCACCGCCGCCTCGATCGCCGGGTCGATGTTGGAGTAGGTACCGACCGGCCCGGACAGCGTGCCGACAGCCACCGCCTCCCGTGCCCGCCTGACCCGGTCCCGCGACCTGGCCGCGGCGAACGCGAAGTCGGCCACCCGGTGGCCCCACACGTCGGGCTCGGCGTGGATGCCGTGCGTCCGGCCGGAGCGCAGCGTTTCGCGGTGCGCGAGCCCGTGGTCCCGGAGGACCGCGACCAGCCGGTCGGCCTTCGCGAGGATAAGGTCGGTCGCCTCGACCAACTGGAGCGCCAGCGCCGTGTCAAGCAGGTCGGATGAGGTCATCCCGTAGTGCACGTAGGCGGCGGCCGAGCGCGGCTCGGTGTTGTCGGCCCAGGCGGTGAGGAACGCGATGACGTCGTGATCGGTGACGGCTTCGACCGCCGCAACCGCCTCCGGGGTAGGCGGCGGCGCCGAGCGCACCGGACCGACCACATCCGCAGGCACCGTTCCCGCCTCGACGTGGGCCTCAAGGACCAGCGTCTCCACCTGGCACCAGAGCTCGTACTTGTGCGCCTCGGACCAGACTCGCCCCATCTCGGGCAGCGTGTACCTGTCGATCATGCTTCTACGGTAGCGTGCCCGGTCCGCCGCTCCGCAGCTAGC
>Ga0335075_10017871_pt1 | contig 10528 bp, 8 predicted proteins | sample Lox_Sample_24_FD_206723 | JGI IMG/M metagenome (GOLD analysis project Ga0335075, IMG submission 206723) | Soil microbial communities from Loxahatchee National Wildlife Refuge, Florida, United States - Lox_Sample_2.4 | ecosystem: Environmental > Terrestrial > Soil > Wetlands | place: USA: Florida... | reverse complement strand
AGGAACGAGGCGATCCGTATCACCATCGGGCCGAGGGTTTCGTCGCGGATGTAGAAATAGTAGTGGGTGAAGCGGCTGCGCTGGCGGGCGAGGATGCGATAATTGGGATCCTTGGTGGGGTATTTCGGTACGGTGACACGAAAAGTTGGCCCCTGCTCCATGCTCTTGAGAATGAAGTAGACGCCGTAGCTGTCGGTCCTCACCATGCGGCGTTGCCACGGCAGGACATGGTCTTCCTTGCGCACGCCCTTTTCGGCCCATTCGATGGGGATCCGGTGATTGCGCGCGAAGGCTTCCACCCAGTTCTGGTAGTCGGCCGCGCGCTGGCGCAGGATCTCCTTGCTGATCACCGGAACGCCGACCACCAGCCGGAAGAAATTGACCACCCGTTCGGGGCGGGACAGGCCGCTGAGGTAGCCGTAGATGACGATGCGGTCGAAGCAGTGGTAGACGAAGGCCAGCAAGTCGCCAAACAGTTGAGTGAACAGTTCCATGGCAGGCTCCACGAAACCCGTTCGGGCTGGGAAAGCCGCCAAGCGTGGCGCAGGCAAGAGGGTTGTGGAAGGCGCGAGCTTTCGGTTGGCCGACGAGGTGCGGTACATCCAACGTCGGGCCGCTGCCTATGATGGTCGGATTGTCACCATTGGTCAGCTGGTGCTGTTCTCAACTGACACCGGTGATGCGTGGTTGCTCGATCGCTCGAATCGATTGGCCGCCCGGCTGGCCAGAGATGGTGAGACCGAACCAATCCACATCGAGGAGACTGATACCGTGTTCACGATCGGCTGGAAGGGCTGTTATCGCCTCGACGGGCCGGCGTTCGTCTACTCGGATCAGGAAACCGGCCGGGTCGCCGCTATCCTCGGCTACCCGACCGAGAAGATTGCTGACGCCACGTAGCCAACAAATTTCAAATATGTTTGGCTAGATTTACGTGGGGTTAAACCAATTTTTCTAGAAATCCGCGGCACGCGAGCGCCGCGGCCTCATTGAAGCACGATGTACCCACGCCCCCAGACCGTGCCGATAACATCATCCGCGGCGCACGAGGGCCGCGGCCTCATTGAAGCGATCCTGCGCAACGGACCTGGCACGACCACCGCGGCCTCATTGAAGTTCAACTGGAACAAAGGCTCATCTACCACCCCACCGCGTAAGCGGTTCGGCGCGGGTCGGCACCCGCCCAGCTCACACCGTTCTGCAGTTCCGACAAAATCGTGCAGACCGAACCGGCGAGATACTTCCGCGGCGGCCAGCGCTCCACGTCGTGCCCAAGCGCCGCCAACCCGCCGATCGCCGCCTCGCCAACATTCGCCTCCACCTTCAGCCGGCCCGGAAGATACGCGTGCGGCAGAGCCGACTCGGGCCATGACGCACTGGCCATGCGCGGTGCCTCCACAGCCGATTGCGGGTCCATATCGAACACCGCCATGTTCAGGAATGCTTGCAACATCGCCTGGCCGAGCACCTCGCTGCCCGGCGAGCCGAACGGGATGATGCACCGTCCCGGCCGGATGGCGATCGCCGGATTGGCGGACATGCGGGGGCGGCGGCCGCCCTCCACCCGCGCCGGATGGTCGGGCGCGGTGTAGCCGCGTGAACCCCACATCGACGGTAGGATCCCGGTGCCCGGCACCACCGGCCCGCCGATCGTGCCGTCGCTGGGTGTGGCGGCGAACACGTTGCCCGCGCGATCGGTCACGCACAGGAACGAGGTGGCAGGCTTGCCCCGATCAGGCCCGCCATCGGCCGAGGGATCGGGACGCCAGCGCGGCACGGCCCGTCCGGCATCGCCGGCCGGCGGCATCTCCGGCCAAGCGCGGCGCGGATCGAACAACGCCCGTCGCATGGCGGCGTACGGCTTGGACAGCAGAATATCGAGCGGCACGTCCTCGAAATCCGGGTCGCCGAAATAAGCCTCGCGGTCCGCCGCGGCGAGTTTCAGTGCCTCGACCAACACGTGCAGGTAAGCCGGCGAATTGTGCCCCATCGCACGCAGATCAAGCGGCTCGATGATATTCAGCGCCTCCAGCAGCATCGGACCCTGCGACCAGGCGCCGCAGCCATAGACCTCCATGTCCCGAAACGTCGTCCGGCAGGGCGGCTCGAATCGCGCCTGAAGCCCCGCGAGATCCTCGGCCGTCAGCCAGCCACCGTTCTCCCGCTGATGGCGCACGATCGAGGCCGCAATGTCGCCGCGATAGAACGCATCGTGCGCGGCCCGAAGGCCGGCGAACCGGCCGCCCGCAGCGTGCGCGCGCTCCTCGTCGGCCATGTATTGCAGCGTCCGGGCGAGATCGGCCTGGACGAAGATTTCGCCGACCGCGGGGATGCGGCCGCCGGGCAGGAAGATGGCGGCGGTGGAAGGCCACTGGCGGATCTCGTTCTGTTTCCCGGCCAGGATATCGGAGAAAAACGGATAGCTCGGAAATCCGTCGCGGGCGAAACGGATCGCTGCGGCGGCAACGTCCGAAAATGACATCGTCCCGTATCGGGCCAGCACCGCGATCCAGTTGGCCGGCGCCACCGGCACGACGGTCTGGAGGATTCCATCCGGGATGCGCCCACCGTGCCGCATCCGGAAATACTCGGAACGCGCAGTGCGCGGCCACGGCCCGACGCCGCTGACCACCACCACGTCCTGTGCCTCGGCCAGATACATCATGATCGGCGCGACGCCGCCGAAGCCGACGAACTGGCTCTCCAGCACGTCTATGGCGAGGCCGGTCGCCACGCCGGCATCGATCGCGTTGCCGCCCGCCTCCAGCACCTGGAACCCGGCGAGCGAGGCCCAGTAATGGCCCGACACCACCATGTGTTGCCGTGCCATCACGCTGGGGCGGCGGGGCCGATCGGGTCCGAACAGACGCGCGCTGTCCGGCATTGTCAGCCCGCCCGTGCCTGTCGTGCGGCAATCGCTTCGGCGCGCGCGAGCACCCGCTTCGCCCGCTCCACAACCGGAATGTCGATCATCTTGCCCTCGAATTCCACCGCCCCGGTTCCGGCGGCGAGCGCGGCATCATAAGCGGCGACCATTCGCCGCGCCTGCTCTACTTCGGCCGTGCTCGGGGCATATTCCTCGTTCAGCACCGGCACTTGCAGCGGATGGATGCAGGACGCGCCCACGAAGCCCAGCCGGCGAGAGCGGCGGACGATCGCGTGGAACGCCTCCTGGTCCTTGTAGTCGGCCACGGTGCCGACGAAGCCCAGCGGTAGGATGCCGGCGGCGCGCGCTGCGAAGATCGTGTGCTGCTTGGGATAAAATAGCCCCTCGGGCTCCGGCAGCATCCCGACGGACAGGGCGAAATCCTCGGCACCGAGGCTGATCGCCACGACGCGCGGATGGGCCCGGGCGATCGCCTCCATGCGGAAGAAGGCGGCGGCGGTTTCGACCAGGGCGACGAAGCGGATCGCGCTGGCCGGCAGCCCGCGCTCAGCTTCCAATTCATCCACGATGTCGGCCACTGCCTGGACGTGCTCGGCGTGATCGACCTTGGTCAGCATCAGCGCCGCGACGCCGGGTATAACGGCGGCTTCCAGGTCGCGCACCAGCAAGCGCCAGGGACGGTTCAGCCGGACCAGCACATCGGCACCGCGTCGTGCAACGCGTGGGATTGCGTCCGGCAGCAGCGCTCGGGCGCGGTCCTTGGCCGACGGGGCGACCGCATCTTCCAGGTCCAGGATGATCGCGTCGGCGCCGCGATCGGCGGCGGTTTCCACGAATCGTGCCACCGTGATCGGAACGAACAACATCGAGCGCCAGACGGGGAGGGAGGTGGCCTGGTTGCTGTTCATGGAAATTCGCCCTGAGACGAGGTTGGCTCTAGCGGAGCCGAGGCCGGCAGCATGGCACAGGCCGCGCCGGTTCGGGATAGGATGCAGGCGCGATCGGTCGCGGCTTGCAGGATTCATTGAATACCCGTTGGCGCGATGCTACCGGCGCGTGTGCAGAGGCCGCTGCGAGTCGATAGCCAGGGACGGGACCGGAGAACCGCGATGTCGCCGCTGAGATTCGGGCCGTTCGTGCTGCTGGCCGTCGTGATTGTTGGTTGCCAGAGCATCCCGACCGGACCGGCGCAGAACTTTGTCGCGGCATCCAATTCATTGGCACAGGCTGAGTCGGACTATTTTGATCAGCTCCAGGCCGCGTCCGATGAAAGTCATGTTTTGCTCGCCAGTGCCATTTACGTGCAGGGTGGCCCGAAGTTTTCCACAATTGCGCCGGAGCTGACGAAACGCGACGACTTCTCGAAGGCGAAGGCCGTACGGATGGCGGTCATGGCTCAATTGCAGAACTACGCCCAGCAGATCGCCGCCATTACTGCAGCCGCGACTGGAACTTGGATCGCCGATGACGCCAAGAGTGCCACCACCAATTTGACTGCTCTGCTCAAGGACCGGAGAGCGGCCAAGGTCACTTCGCAGCAGGCCGGACTGATCCAAGTCGCCGTGGAGCAGCTGGCTTCGGCGATCGTCAGCAGTGTGACTGCCCGTAACCTGCAAGCCCTTGCCGAACAGGCCCGGACACCCATCAGCGATATTGCGACGATGGTCGCCCAGGACAATGCCAACATCGAGTCGGACAACTTTGCACCAGGCCTGATTTCGGATCAGCAGACGGCGATGATCGCCATCTTGAATGCGATTTACGCGGACCCTCGGGTCAACAGCAGCCAGCGTTTCGCTGCGGTGATGGCGTGGCATAGTTGGAAGCCTTCCCTCGTCAACAAGGGCAGCGACATCAGCAGCGCGTTGGCAAAGCTCGTAAAGGCCAATGACGCTCTCGCGGCAGGGCAGCCCTTCTCTGCCGGGGAGTTGGCAAGTCAGGCCGCCGCGGTTGCCGAGCAGGCGCTGGCGACATCGTCCGGCGCAAAATGAAGGGATGCCCCAGATGCCCACAAGCAGTGATGCGATTCAAGATCTTGAAGATTCGAAGAAAGCTCTTGAAGACCAGTGCGCTGCGGCGTCGGGAGCAACACTCCTGAAGCTCCTGCTGTCCATTCAGCATATCGCGGACGAGGTTGGTGCTCAGGAGACGTCGCTGCTTGCAACAGCGGCCTATGTTCCGCAAACTGATCCGTTCAACGCGGTGACTACGGATGCCAAGGCCTTTGTTGCTACTCTGAATAGTATCAAGGCTGCATTCGCGGCTCTCGGCCCGTTCGTGCAGGCGATCGATAGGATACTGACCTACATTAAATAGCACGCGGTAGGCATTAAACCGGATAGCCGTGGCACAACGCCGGCCATGACGATGCGGGATCGGGTCACCTCGTCATGCGCTCGATCGTCTCGACAAGTTCCTCGACCTTGTGGCGCTGCTCGGTCGGATCGCCCGACGCAAAGGCGTTCGCTACGCAGTGCGACACATGATCGCGCAGAATCTGTTCCTCCACGCGATGCAACGCTGACCGGACAGCATTGATCTGGGTGAGGATGTCCACGCAATAGCGGTCGTCTTCGACCATGCGTAGCAGGCCCCCCACCTGTCCCTCGATGCGCTTCAGCCGTGCCGACACGTTCTGCCTGGTAACCGTGTGCATTGGTTGATACCATACCGCCGAGGGGTATATAGCGCAGTGTCGCATCAGAGCCAAGCACGCGTGGACGCTCAGCCCGTGAATGACATGCAGGCACAACAGGCGCATCACGCCGAATGCCGCCACCCGCATCGACGTCGTGTCGTTCCGACCGCTGCGCCCCCAAGCGGCGTGGTCTGGACCTGTCCGATGCACCCCGAGATTCGCCAGGACCATCCAGGCAACTGCCCGCTCTGTGGCATGGCGCTCGAAGCTCTTGCGCCATCCGCCGAGGCCGCGCCGAACCCCGAGTTGGCCTACATGTCCCGCCGGTTCTGGATCGGCCTCGCGCTGACCGTGCCGGTGTTCGCGCTGGTGATGGCTGACTTCATCCCGGGCATCCATCCCGGCAGGCTTGTGTCGCCGCATTGGTCGGTCTGGCTGCAGTTCGTGCTGGCGACGCCGGTGGTGCTGTGGGCGGGCTGGCCGTTCTTCGTGCGTGGCTATCGCTCTGTGCTTCGCCGCCATCTCAACATGTTCAGCCTGATCGCGCTCGGCACCGGCACGGGCTACGCCTACAGCGTGGTGGCGACATTCGCGCCAGGCAGCTTCCCGCCGGGATTCCGCGGGCCGGGCGGCACGGTGGCGACCTATTTCGAAGCTGCCGCCGTGATCACAGTGCTCGTTCTGCTGGGCCAGCTTCTGGAACTCAGGGCGCGCGAGCAGACCGGCGGTGCGATCCGTGCGTTGCTGAACCTCACCCCGAAGAGCACTTGGCGTGTCCGCGCCGACGGCGCCGACGAGCAGATCGCGCTCGATCTCGTCCAGGTCGGCGATCGCCTGCGCATCCGTCCGGGTGACGGCGTGCCGGTGGACGGTACCGTTCTCGAAGGACATGGCACCGTGGACGAATCCCTCGTCACCGGCGAATCGGCGGCTGTGCCTAAGGGGCCCGGCTCGAAGCTGATCGGCGGCACGATGAACGGCACCGGCGCGCTGATCATGCGCGCCGAGAAGGTTGGTGCGGACACCATGCTCGCCCGTATCGTTGCCATGGTCGCCGAGGCGCAGCGCTCGCGCGCTCCCGTTCAACGTTTGGCCGATCGGGCGGCGGGTTACTTCGTGCCGGCCGTCATCGTGATCGCGGCCGCGGCTTTCGTCGGCTGGGCGATCTGGGGCCCGGCGCCGGCCCTCGCCCACGGACTGGTGGCGGCGGTCTCGGTGCTGATCATCGCCTGCCCCTGTGCTCTCGGCCTGGCGACGCCGATGTCGATCCAGGTCGGCCTCGGCAAGGGCGCGACCGTCGGCGTGCTGATCCGCTCCGCCGAGGCGCTGGAACGGATGGAACGCGTGGACACGCTGCTGGTGGACAAGACCGGCACGCTGACAATGGGAAAGCCGCGCGTCACCCGCATCATGCCAGCCGAGCGCTTGGCCGAGGCGGATGTGCTGCGCCTTGCCGCATGTCTCGAACGGTCGAGCGAGCACCCGCTGGCCGCCGCGATCGTCGCCTCGGCGCAGGAGCGCGGCCTGCCGGTCGAAGAGCCGGCGGATTTCCAGTCGGTCACCGGACAAGGCGTGCGGGGTCGTGTCGATGGCCGGCTCGTTGCGCTGGGCAACGCCGCGCTGATGCGGGCCGGAGAGGTTGATATCAGCTCGCTGAGCGAGGCAGCGGAGCGGCTGCGCGCGACTGGGGCAACGGCGCTGTTTGTCGCCGTCGATGGCCAGGCGGTGGGCGTGATCGCGGTCGCCGATCCGATCAAGGAGACAACGCCGGCGGCTCTGGAGGCCCTCCGTTCGGACGGCGTGCGCGTCGCCATGCTCACCGGCGACAATCGCCGGACAGCGGACACCGTGGCGGGTCAGTTGAAGATCGACGATGTCGAAGCGGACGTGTTGCCGGAAGACAAGCACCGCGTCGTGCAGCGTCTGCGGTCCGAGGGGCGGGTGGTGGCGATGGCCGGCGACGGGGTCAACGATGCGCCGGCGTTGGCCGAAGCCGATATTGGCATTGCCATGGGGACGGGCACCGAAGTCGCCGTCCAAAGTGCCGGCATCACGCTGGTGAAAGGCGACCTGGTGGGAATCGCACGGGCCCGGCGTCTGAGTCGGGCCGCCATGCGCAATATCCGGCAGAACCTGTTCTTTGCGTTTCTCTACAACGGGCTTGGTGTGCCGATTGCCGCCGGTGTCCTGTATCCGGCGTTTGGCATTCTGCTGAGCCCAATGATCGCCGCCCTGGCGATGTCGCTGAGCTCGGTATCGGTGGTGACCAACGCACTGCGACTGCGCCGGCTGGAGCTGTAGGCGAGCTTGTCGGCATGCGGCCTGCTCAGTCTCAGGCAATCGGCAGCTAATATAAGTCACGCCGACGCGCTGGGCTGCCGTCGCCGGTGCGAATGGGAGCGGACCACTGGCGAGCGCGATCCCACCAGGCAAGAACATAAGGGCCGACTACCTTGCATCTGTTGGCAACGACGAAAGTGCCCGAGGCCGCCTGATCGTCAGTGCGTCGGCGGCGTTGGGGATCGGACCATGCCGACCCGCCATGGAGCGGGCACGACATACGATTGTATTATTATATAGAACTATCCAAAAATCTTGATTTAAGGGTTAATGGAGGTTAACGTTCCAGTTGCGAACCCCTCGGGACGCAACCGTATTCACGCTGGGTGAAGCACAATGACGAACCGAGACTATCACCGACGCCGTGCCGTCTCGATGGTGCTTGCTGTGTGCCTGGGGTTGCTGTTGGCCGGCCGCGCGTCTGCCTCGGAATATCTGTTCGGCTTCAGTGGCTATAACGGCGACGAGACGCTCACACTGAACCTGGCCGGCGGCGGCGCACCTGTGGTCCTGAGCACCGATGGCAACCAGGGCTGGTGGAGCGCGACGTACCCGAACAGTCCCGGCAACACGAACTATTTTGCCGGCAGCCTGACCAGCGGTGGCGCGACGGCCTATCTGCGTAACTTCTTCAGCTTTGCCCTCACCAGCCTGGCCGGCGATACCGTAACCGCGGCAACGCTGAGCCTCAGCCAGTTCTGGAGTGAGTCGGATTCGGGGCGTGCCAGCGAGCAATACACGCTCTACGGCGTGTCCCTGCCCGCCACCGTGCTGGATGACACCAATGGCACCAGCGCCGCGATTTACGATGCGCTGGCCGCCGGCACGCCCTATGGCAGCTTTTCGCTCCCGGTCACCGGGTTCGGCTCCGACAGCGACTCGTTCACGCTGAACGCGGCTGGCATTGCCGCCCTCAATACGGCCATCGCCGGAGGTGCCGACAGCTTCTCGATCGGAGGGAGCCTGGAATTCCCGCCCGCCGTCGCCGAGCCGGCCTCGTTGTTGTCGATCTCGGCCGGCCTGTTCAGCCTGGCGTTCGTCCGCCGGCGGCGAGCGGTCTGAGCGGTCTGAGCGAACGACCGGCGCCGCCTGATCACGATCGCTTGATTTCGGCACCCATACCGATCTAAGAAGGCACGCGCACCTCACGCAACAGTGAGCGGCGCGCGGTGTGGGAACAATGAGAGTGCGGCTTCTTTCGGGCGGACGGTGGCGTGTTCCGCGCCCGCCCCCCTGGGCGGTGGTGTCTGTGCTCGTCCCGTTCCTGGCGTTCCTCGGCACCTGCTGGTACGACCGCGGCGTAGTGTTCGACGAACAACGGACCCACATCGCCGCCACCCTCGGCGCTCTTGCCCAGCACGTCCAGTTGACGATGCAGCAATCCGCTGTGGCGCTTGACCTTGAGGTGAACGGGACGAAGGGAGAGGGCTGGCCGGCGATCCGGCAGTCGCAGGGGCTGACAGCGCTCTTGCGTCGCCTCGAGGACCGTTTGCCCGAAATCGAGGATGCGTTCCTGGTCGATCCCAACGGAATCGTCTCTGCCGCCAGCGGGAGCGACGTGCTGGTCGGAGCCGACGTACGGGACAGCGACTTTTTCCGGCTGGCACGTGCGGATCCGACGGCGCTCGTGGTCAGCTTGCTGACCGCGCCCGCTTCCCGCCGGGCGCAAGCGGCAACTTTCGTCATCAGCCGCGCCCTCGTGACCGATGGACGATTCGATGGCGTGGCGGTCGTCTCTGTCTGGTCGGCTTATTTCCGTAACATGTTCGAGCCGATCCTGGATACCCAGCACGCTGCCACTGCGACGTTGCTGCGCGCCGACGGGACCGAATTGTTCCGGTATCCCTATGTCCCCGGTGATGGGGCGACTCCGGACAGCATAGCCATAGCGCGGGCGGCAACAGGGCCGGGGGTGCGGATGTTCACCGCGTTCTCGGCAGGCGACGGGCGCGAGAAGATCGGCGCCGCCGAAACGATCCCCGGCTGGGGCCTGACCGTCGCGTATTGGCTGGACAAGCAGCAGATAGTTGCCGAATGGTACGCTGACGTTTCGTTCTTCATGGTCATCGCTGCGGTCAGCGCCCTCGTGCTGTTGTTCACCACTTGGCGCGCAGTGCTCGCCGAGGAGCGCCGCCGCCGCGCCGAGACAGCGCTGCTGCAAGCCGGAAAGATGGAGGCGCTGGGCCGGCTGACCGGCGGCGTGGCGCATGATTTCAACAACCTGCTCACCGCTATCCTCGGTTCCATCGCGCTGCTGCGGCCGCGCGTGACCGAGCCGGGCGACCGGCAGCAGCTCGCAATCGCCGAGCGAGCGGCCCAGCGCGGCGCCAAGCTGATCGCGCAGATGCTGGCCTTCGCACGCAACAGCCCGGTGACGCCGGTTGCGGTCGACGTCAACGCGCTGGTGCAGGATGCCGAAGAGCTGGTGCGCCGAACCGCCGGTGCAGTCGTGCAACTACGCCATGATCTGCAGCCTGGGCTTTGGTGGGCGCTGGCCGATCCGGTGCAACTCGAGCTCAGCCTGTTGAACCTGGTCGCCAATGCGCGCGATGCCATGCCGAAGGGCGGCGAGATCACCGTACGCACGCGAAACCTTTCGGCACAGGAGGTCCGATCGCCCCGGCTCCCCGAGCGCGACCACGTGATACTTGAGGTGAAAGATA
>Ga0335075_10017870_pt1 | contig 10529 bp, 9 predicted proteins | sample Lox_Sample_24_FD_206723 | JGI IMG/M metagenome (GOLD analysis project Ga0335075, IMG submission 206723) | Soil microbial communities from Loxahatchee National Wildlife Refuge, Florida, United States - Lox_Sample_2.4 | ecosystem: Environmental > Terrestrial > Soil > Wetlands | place: USA: Florida... | reverse complement strand
GAGGGCGCAATCGCCGCTACCCTGATCACCGGCATCTCGACCGCAATCCCCGAGGCGGACCGCGCCGCCTTCCGCGATGCCGGGCTCGCCCATCTCCTCGCCGTCGCCGGGCTGCATATCGGCATCGTCATGGGCTTCGTCTTCGTGCTTGCCCGCGCGCTCCTCGCCCTCTCCGAACGGGCGAGCCTCTATCTCCCCACCAAGCAACTCGCCGCCTTCGCTGCCCTCGTCGCTGGCTTCCTCTACATGTTGCTCACCGGCGCCCACCTGCCGATCGAGCGCAGCTTCGCCATGGCCGTCGTCGCCGTGCTCGGCCTCGCGGCGGGGCGTCGCGTCCTCTCGCTCCGCAGCCTCGCACTCGCCGCCACCCTGCTGCTCCTCTTCGAGCCCGCGCAGGCGGTCGGCGTCAGCTTCCAGATGAGCTTTTCCGCCGTGCTCGTGCTGATCTCCGGCTACGAGGCGCTGCGTCCCTGGCTCGGCCGGATGCACGGCGCGCGCACCTGGGGCCAGCGCTTCGCCGCGCACGTCCTCGCCCTCGCCTTGACGAGCCTGCTCGCCGGCACCGCCTCGCTGCCCTTCGCCGCCTACCATTTCGGCCACATCCAGATCTACTACGTGCTCGCCAACGTCGCCGCGGTGCCGCTCACCGCGCTCTGGGTGATGCCGGCGGGCCTCCTCGCGCTGCCGCTCATGCCGCTCCATCTCGAGCGCCTGGCGCTCGTGCCCATGGGCCTCGGCGTCCGCCTGCTGCTGCTGATCGCGCACACGGTGGCCGCCCTTCCCGCCGCCCGCATCGCCGTGCCGACGATGCCGCCCTGGGGCCTCGGCGTCGTCGCACTCGGGCTCGCCTGGCTCTGCCTCTGGCGCTCGCGGCTCCGGCTCGCCGGCATTCCCCTCCTCCTGTTCGGCCTTGCCACCCCCCTTCTCGCTCCCCCGCCGGACATCCTGGTCTCCGACACCGCCGGCCTGGTCGGCTTCGCGACGCCATCCGGCGTCTTCGCCGCGCGAACCGGCCGCGCCTCTTCGTTCACCCGCGACGCCTGGCAGCTCCTCTGGCTCTCCGAGCCCTTCCAGGCGCTGCCCTCCACCGGCACCGCGGCCGGCGGTGCGCTCCGCTGCACCAAAGCCGCCTGCCTCTATCGCCCGCGCCCCGGCGGCGCCGCCGCACTCCTGCTTCGCGGCGCCGCCGCGCCCGATCCGTGCCCGGACGCGGCCCTCCTCCTCGCCTTCCTTCCTTATCATCACGCCTGCGCTGCCGCCGCCACTTCGGTCATCGACCGGAACGACGTCCGGCGGAACGGTTCCTACGCAGTCTGGCTCGGCCGGGGTGTCCGCATCGTCTCCGATCGCGGCCTGCGCGGCGATCGCCCCTGGGTCCCGCCGCCCGCCGCCTGGACGGGCCGCCCGACGTCCCGCCCGCACGCCGCCGGCGCCGCACTGCCTATGGCGAAGACCATCAAGCTGCCGCCGCCATGAGTGCGGCATGGACAAACTCGGTCGCCTTGCGGTAGGCGCCCGCCCATGCCCTTCGCAAACGCGCTCGCCCGCCTCGCGCGCCGCTTCGCATCCGGGCTCCGGAACGCCTTCGACGCGGCACTCCTCCCCTTCGGGCTCCTGCTCGCCCGCCTCGACTTGCGCCCGACCATCCGCACGGCCTCACCGATCCGGCAGGACATGCTCGGCCCCAAGGTCGCCGTCTTCTGCCATTTCGATCGCGCCGGCCGGATCCGCGACGACCTCCGCCACTACCTCGCGGAGCTCGGGCGCTGCGGCTTCTCCATCGTCTTCGTCAGCAATTCGCGCCGGCTGCAACCCGCGGAAATCGTTTTCCTCCAGAAACATTGCGCCGGCGTGATCACGCGGCGCAATGCCGGCTTCGATTTCAGCGCCTGGAAGGACGCGCTGCTCGCCTGCGGCCTGCCGCGCCCGGACACGAGCACCCTCCTCCTCGTCAACGACAGCGTCTACGGCCCGATCCGTCCGCTCTGGCCAACGCTTTCCGCCATCGATTTCGCGGCCGCCGACCTCTGGGCGCTGACGGATAGCTGGCAGCTCCGCTACCATTTGCAGTCCTACTTCCTGATCGCCGGCCCGCGCGTGCTGCAAAGCCACGCCTGGAAAAAATTTTGGAGCGAAGTGCGGCCGCTCGCCATGAAGCGCTGGGTGATCCGCCGCTTCGAAATCGGCCTCTCACAGACGATGCTCCGCGCCGGGTTCCGCTTGCATTCCGTCTGGCCGTACCACGCGCTGCTCGGCGATACGCTGGCAGGCGCCGGAAGCCCCGCCGGCCCGACGGACGACCCGCTGCTCGCGGCCGGCCGCCGCCATGAGCGGCGCATTCGCCAGGCGCTCGCCGAAGGCCTGCCCCTCAATCCCACCAGCGATCTTTGGCGCTCCCTGCTCCGGCGCGGCTACCCCTTCCTCAAGCGCGAGCTCCTGCGGCAAAACCCAACCCGCATCGCCGATCTCTGGGACTGGCGCGCGCTCCTCGCCGAGACCTCCGAGATCGATCCTGCCGTGATCCTCACCGATCTCGCGCGCTCGGCGCGCAATCGCGCTCCTTGATGCAAATGTTCACGGCGCCCATCCGGTCAGCATCGCAAGCTCGAGCCGCACGCTGATCCGTCCCTCGCGCACCGGCAGCGCCGCAAGCGCCGCGGCAAAAAGCCCGCGCGGCGGGATGCGCCTCTCGCGCACCGCAACCGCGTTGGTTTCGCCGGCCGCCCTGAGATCATGCAGCAGCGCGAGCGCCTCGCCATAGCCGAGCGAGATCGCCTCGAGATCCGCAACCGGCAGCACGAACCCGGCCCGCTGCAAAAGCCCCGCGCAATCCCTGAGCGTCGGAAACGGCGAGACGCGCGGCGAGGCGCCGCCGCTTATCGCCGCCTCCGCCTCGGTCAGCGCACTCCGCAGCGAATCGAGGGTCCCAAGCACCGGAACGCTCGCGAGAAACAGCCCTTCCGGCTCGAGCGCCCGGCGAAGCTGGATCAGCGCGCCGGGCAGATCGTTCGCCCAATGCAGCGAAAGATTCGCGATCACAAGATCGAACGCGCCCTCGCGGAACGGCAGGAATTCCTCGTCCGCGGCAACCGCGAGGCCCCTACTTCGGGCCGCCATCCGCGGAGAAAGATCGGCCGAGACCACCGAGATTCCCCGCGCCGCGAGCAGCGGCGCCACCACGCCGCGCCCGCCGAGATCGAGCGCGCGATGGAACCGCCGCGTCGTGTCGTCGAGCCGCTCGATCAGCCGCCCGGCCGCCTCGCCGAGCACGGGCGCCACGCGATCAACGAGCGCCGCCGCACGCTCGCGATGCCGGCGCACCGCGCTTCGGTCGAAGAGTCCCGGCGCGCCGCTCACGCTCTCGCCCGCATCACCGCGAGCGGACCATCCTCTCGATGCGCCGGTCCGGAACCAGCCACATCAGCGCGACCAGGACATAGATCGCATCGGCCAGGCGCGTATCGAGAATCGCGGCGGCAATTCCCGCGCAGTACAGCAAGGGCGAGATCCTGCCCTTGAAGTCGCGGCCGATCGCCTGCGACAGCGCCGAATCCCGCCCCTCCCTGCGCAGGATGGCGCGCTGCATCGCCCACCAGGCGAGCGCCGGCATCAGCAATGCAACGCCATAAACCGCGGTCGGGACCTCGGCGAAATGGTTCTCGCCCATCCAGCCGGTGGCGAAGGGCACCAGCGAGAGCCAGAAAAGAAGGTTCATGTTGGCCCACAGGATCGCCCCATCCACCTGCCGGACCAGATGGAAGAAATGGTGGTGGTTGTTCCAGTAGATCGCGACATAAACGAAGCTCAGCGCATAGCTCAGGAAGACCGGCGTCACGGCGGCCAGCGCACCGAGGCTCGCCTCGCGCGGGACCGTCAACCCCAGCACCATGATCGTGATGATGATCGCGATCATGCCGTCGGTGAAGGCAAGCAGCCGCTCCTTTCCCAAAATCCCTCCCCGGCAGGGGCATTGCCCCTGCACCCCAGCAAGGGGCTCTGCCCCTTGCAACCCCGGCAAAGGCGGAGCCTTTGCAATCCATCACTTTAAGGGAGCGGGGGCCAATGCTCCAGGCCCTGCCGCCCGAGAAAGCATCAGCCCGAAAAAGGGGCGAAAAGAACCGGCTTTTCCCAAGGATCGACAAGCGTCTGCACTTGCCAATACATTGCGCCCCGGCGGTGCAATTCTGCACCCGGCCATTGGGAGAACGAATCGAAATGGGACGAATTTGGTTTGTCGGGCAGGAAGTGGCGCGAGAACCGGCCTGAGATGTCACTGCCCGCTCTCGATCATCTCGTCCTCGATGTCGGCGAGGACCTCGACGCCGCCGCCTCCACCTATCGGGACCTCGGGTTTCACCTCACCGACCGCGGCCATCACACGCTGGGCTCGTCCAATCACCTCGCGATGTTCGCGACCAACTATCTCGAGCTGCTCTCCCCCGGCCCTCCCGGCGGCACGATCCGCCCCGAGCTGGCGGGCTTTCCTCCCGGCCTCAACGGCCTCGTCTTCGCAACCGATGACGCCGATGCGCGCCATCGCGACTTGCAGGCGCGGGGCGTCGATGTCCGAGAGCCCCAATCCTTCTCGAGGCCGGTAACGCTGGCCGACGGAACCACCCGCGACGCCCGCTTCCGCACCACCCATCTTTCCCGTTCCGAGGTCCCGTTCGGGCGGCTCTATTTCTGCCGGCATTTCACCCGCGATCTCGTCTGGCGGCCCGAGTGGCAGCGCCACCCGAACGGCGCCCGCGAGATCGCGGGCATCATGATCAGCGCCGACGAGCCGGCTGCGGTCGCTTCCCTCTTCACCCGCATGTTCGGCGTGGAGCCTGCGCGGAGCGGCGCCGGGCTCAGCTTCTCCGCCGGCGCCACGGCGCTCGAGATCCTGCCCCGCGAGGAGGCCGCCCGCCAACTCGGAGACGCCATGCCCGATTCCGCGAACCGCCCCGCCTTCATCGCCCTGATCCGGCTCAAAACCGCATCCCTGCGGCAAGCCCGGGAGAGCATCGCAACAACCGCCTCCGCCGCGCCGCGCGACGAGTGCCTGGTGGTGCCCGCCCGCGCGGCCGGCAACGTCGCGCTCGCGTTCGCGGAGTAGGCGGGATGGAGGGATCGGCCCCCGGCACACGCATGCTCGCGCAGAATCTGGGCGACGCCGTCGAGCGGAGCGGAGACCAAGAAGCGCTCGCCCTGATCGACCTTCGCAACGAGGCCGATCCGCGCTCCTACAGCTACGCCGCACTCGATGCGCTCGCCGATGCCGTCGCGCGCGGGCTCGTCCGCCGCGGTCTCGCCCGCGGCGAGCGCGTCGCAATCCTGGCTGCCAATCGCGCGGAATATCTGGCTTCCTTTCTCGGCACAATGCGCGCCGGCCTCGTCTCGGTTCCCGTGAACTTCAAATTGCCGGCCGCGACGATCGACTTCATCCTCCGCGATTCAGATGCGAGGCTCGTCCTCTGCGATGCGGAGCGGCGTCCTCTCTGCCCACCGGACATCCCGCGTCTCGTCTTCGGCGAAACGGGCGAAGCCGCGTTCGATCGCCTTCTCGACCCCGGGCCATTCGCTCCGGTCACGCCCATCGCCGCCGAGCTCGCGATGTTCCTCTATACCTCGGGGTCGACCGGCCGTCCCAAGGGCGTCGTGCTCTCGCACCAAAGCCATCTCTGGGTCCTGGAGGAACGCCGCCGCTCCGTCCCGCTCGCCACCCAGCGCGTGCTCGTCGCCGCGCCCCTCTATCACATGAACGCGCTCGCCGTGTGCCAGGCCGCTCTCGCCCAGCACAACACCATCGTCATGCTGCCGAGCTTCACGACGCAGAGTTACATCGAGGCGATCGGCCGGCATCGCTGCACTTCGATCACCTCGGTGCCGACGATGGTTGCGATGATGCTGCACGAAGAGAATCTGCTCGCCCGCACCGATCTCTCCTCGGTCACGGGCGTGCGGATGGGCTCGGCACCGGTCTCCGCCGCCCTGATGGCGGCTGCCCAACGTCTCTTCCCCCGCGCGGAGATCAGCAACGGCTACGGCACCACCGAAGCCGGCCCGATCGCGTTCGCGCCGCATCCGGCCGGCCTCCCGACGCCGCCGCTTTCGGTCGGCGTCAAGCACCCGCACGTCGAAATGCGTCTGGTCAACGCCACCAACCTGGATGCCGACGAAGGCATCATGGAAATGCGCTGCCCGGCCCTGATGAACGAGTACCACAAACTGCCGGAAGTAACCGCGCGCGTGATGACGGCGGACGGCTACTATCACACCGGCGACGTCTTCACCCGCGACGCCGACGGATTCTACTTCTTCGTCGGCCGGGCCGACGACATGTTCGTCTGCGGCGGCGAGAACGTCTATCCGGGCGAAGTGGAGATGATGCTGGAACGGCATCCCGCCATCGCCCAGGCGGTCGTGGTGCCCGTCGCGGACGAGATCAAGGGCCAGAAGCCGGTCGCCTTCATCGTCCGCCGTCCCGGCGCCGCGCTCACCGAGGAGGAGGTGAAGTCCTACGCGCTCGGCAACGCCGCCGCCTATCTGCATCCGCGGCGCGTCTGGTTTCTCGACCGGATGCCGCTCGCCGGCACCAACAAGGTCGATCGCGCCCTGCTCAAGAAACGCGCTGCCGAGAGCGTCTGATCCGGCGCCGGCAACAAGAACAAGGAGACCGCATTGAAGGCTTTGATACTGCGCGAGCATGGCGGCAACGACCAGCTGAGCTACGAGACGGACTTTCCGGACCCCGTGCCCGGCGACGGGGACGTGGTGATCCGCGTCCGCGCCTGCTCGCTCAACTACCACGACATTTTCACCCGCCGCGGCATGCCCGGCATCAAGATCGCCATGCCGGCGATCATGGGCCTCGATGTCGCCGGCGAGATCGCTGCGATCGGCCCTGGCGTCACCGGCTGGTCGATCGGCGAGCGCGTGCTCGCCGACCCGATCAACCGCGTCGAGGGCGGGCTGATCGGCGAGACCGTGCACGGCGGGCTCGCCGAGCTCTGCCGCGTGCGCGCGCACCAGCTCATCCGCATCCCCGACGGCGTCTCCTTCCCCGACGCGGCAGCGCTGCCCTGCGCCTACGGCACCGCGATCCGGATGATGTACACCAACGGGCACGTCACCGCCGGCGAGAAGGTGCTGATCCTGGGCGCGAGCGGTGGTGTCGGGATCTGCTGCCTGCAGCTCGCGAAGATCGCCGGCGCCGAGGTGATCGCCTGCGCCGGAACGGACGAGAAGGCGGCGCGGCTCAAGGCGCTCGGCGCCGATCACGGGATCAACTACGCAACCCAGGATTTCGTGAAACAAATCTACGAACTCTACGGCAAGCCGGTCCGGCGCGGCGCCGGCGCCGGTCGCGGCGTCGATGTCGTCGTGAATTATACCGGCGGCGAAACTTGGGTGAAATCGCTGCGCGTGCTTCGCGTCGGCGGGCGCCTTCTGACCTGCGGCGCCACCGCCGGCTTCGATCCCAAGGAGGATATCCGCTTCATCTGGACGTTCGAGCTGAAGATCCTGGGCTCCAACGGCTGGGCGCGCGAGGATGTGCTCAAGCTTCTGGAGATGGTGCGGAGCGGCAAGATCAAGGGGCTGGTCGATACCACGCTGCCCCTCGAGCAAGGCGCGGAGGCACTCCGCCGGCTCGAAGCGCGGGAAGTCTTCGGCAAGATCGTGGTGACGCCCCAGGGGGTGCGCCAATGAGCGAGGCGCCGCCGCTTTCAGCCGAGCGCATCCAGGAGATGCTGGGGCATTCTCCGTTCATCGTATTCCTGGGGCTCGAAGTGATCTCCGCCGACCCCGAGCGCCTGGAAGTGGTCATGCGCGCCCCGCTCCGCCCGGAGTTCGAGCGCGGGCGCGGCAGCGGCCAATGGCATGGCGGCCCGATCGCCTCCGTCATCGACACGGTGGGCGATTTCGCGCTGGCGATGATGCTCGGCCGGCCGCTGCCCACCATCAATTTCCGCGTCGATTACCTGCGCCCCGCGATCAACACGGCCCTGATCGCAACGGCACGCGTGCGGCGGAACGGGCGCAGCGTGGGCGTGGTGGACATCGACATCGCAAACGAGGCGGGCGTGCTGCTCGCCGTCGGGCGGGCCTGCTATGCAACCCGATGAGCCGGGCTTCGTCGCCTCAAGATGAGCGAGGCAACCGGCCCCATCCTCGCTGTGCGGCAGCTAAGCCGCCTCTATGGCGGGGTCGCGGCCGTTTCTTCGGTCGATCTTTCGGTCGCGCGGGGCGATCTTCTCGGCATCATCGGCCCGAACGGCGCCGGCAAAACCACTCTCTTCAACCTGATGACCGGGTTCGAACGGCCGACGACCGGCGAGGTCTTCTTCGCCGGATCGCGGGTGGACGGGATCCGGCTCCATCGCATCGCCCGCATGGGGCTTTCCCGCACCTTTCAGAACCTGCGCCTCGCCCCCGGCCTCAACGTCTTCGACAATGTCTCGGCCGGCGCGATCGGGCATGTGGGCTTTCCGCCCTGGCTCGCCTTCGTGCGCGGGAGGCGCGCTTCCGAGATCGCGGACCGCACATGGCGTGCGCTCGATCGGGCCGGCCTCGCCGGCGACGCGGACCGCCCGGCCGGCAGCCTCTCCTATGGCAAGCGCAAATATCTCGAGATCGCGCGCGCGCTCGCAGCCGAGCCAAGGCTCCTGATCCTGGACGAGCCGGCTGCCGGGCTGAACGAGACCGAGACCGCCGGCCTCGCCCTCTTCATCCGCTCGCTGCACGAGGAAGGGATGACCGTGCTCCTCGTGGAGCACGACATCGACCTCGTGATGAGCATCTGCACGCGCGTCGCCGTGCTCGCGGCGGGGCGCAAGATCGCGGAGGGAACGCCGGACGCGGTCCGCGCCGATCGGACCGTGCAGGAAGCCTATCTCGGGACCGAGCTCGATGGCTGAAGCACCGCTGCTCGAGGCCGTCGACCTCCACGTGCCGATCGGCGCGCAGCCGGTGCTGAATTATGTCACGCTTGCGGTTCCACGCCAGGGAATCGTCTGCGTGCTCGGCGCCAACGGCGTGGGGAAGACCACGCTGATGCGCACGATCAGCGGCATCTACCGCAATGCGACCGGAAAGCTCCGGCTCGGCGGGGAGGACATCCTCAATCTTCCACCGCACGAGATCGTCCGCCGCGGCGTATCGCAGGCGCCGGAGGGGCGCCATGTCTTCCCGAACATGACGGTGGGCGAGAATCTGCGCATCGGCGCCAACCTGCGTCCCGCGCGCGAAGCCGCCCGGGACCTCGAGCGCGTGCTCGAGCTGTTCCCGGCGCTCGGCGAACGGCTTCGGCAGAAGGCAGGGTCGCTCTCGGGCGGCGAGCAGCAGATGCTCTGCATCGGCCGCGCGATGATGGCCCGCCCGACCCTCCTGCTCCTGGACGAGCCTTCGCTCGGCCTCGCCCCCCTGATCGTGCGGCAGATATTCGCGCTGATCGCGCGCATCCGCGCCGACGGCACATCCGTGCTGCTGGTCGAGCAGAATGCCCGCGCGGCGCTGCATATCTCGGACCACGCCTATGTGATGGAAGGCGGGCGAACCACGCTCGACGGCCCGGCGGCCGAGATCGCGCGCGAGGAGCGCGTCGTCGCGTCCTATCTCGGCGGCGCTGCCGCACTGACATGAACGACACGAACATCCAGAGAAACAAGGAAGCCAAAACGATGAGACAGGGTGCACTCATTCTCTCGATCGCGGTGGGCGCAGCCCTCGCCCTCGGAGCGCCCGAAGCACGTGCACAGAAAGTGCTCGTGCTCGGCTGCTCCCTTCCTCTCTCCGGTCCCGAGGTCGGGTTCGGCAGCCCGATCCGCGAGGGAATGGAGCTCGCCGTCGATCAGTTCAACGCGTCGAAGCACGTACCGGGAGCGATCTTCAAGCTCGACTGCAAGGACAGCCAGGACCAGCCGCAGCAGACTGTGAACATCGCCCAGGGCTTCGTGGACGATCCCGCGGTGATCGCAGCGCTCAGCGACTTCAGCACGACCTCGACCATGGCGGCGGCGAGCACCTATGGAGCGGCCAAGCTCGTCGACATGACGCCGACCGCCTCCTCGACGATGATTACCCGGGCCAATCCCTACATGTTCCGCTCCAGCGAGACGATCCCCAACTATATCAATCCGCTGGCCGATTTCTCGGTGAAGACGCTCGGCAAGAAGAGGATCGCCGTCGTCCACGTCCAGACCGATTGGGGTGAAGGCGTCGCCAAGACCTTTGCCGCGCGGGTGGAGGCGAATGGCGGGACGATCGTCGCGAATGATGCGTATAATCCCGGCACCACCGATTTCCGCTCGGAGCTGACGAAGCTGCGCCGGATCCGCCCCGACGAGATCTTTCTCGCGATGCTGGAGCAGGACGCTGCCCTCTTCATGAAGCAGCGCCAGGAATTCGGGATGGGCGGCATCACCGTGGTCGATTCCGGCGTCGGCCTGACCGCCCGCTCGCTTGCACTCGCCGGCAGCGCCTTCGACGGGCTGTGGTCGGACCGACTCTACAATCCCAACAGCAAGCTTACCGAAGTGCAGGCCTTC
>Ga0335075_10017869_pt1 | contig 10529 bp, 12 predicted proteins | sample Lox_Sample_24_FD_206723 | JGI IMG/M metagenome (GOLD analysis project Ga0335075, IMG submission 206723) | Soil microbial communities from Loxahatchee National Wildlife Refuge, Florida, United States - Lox_Sample_2.4 | ecosystem: Environmental > Terrestrial > Soil > Wetlands | place: USA... | reverse complement strand
GCTCGGCGCCGAAAGCGGCTTCGATGTCGCCGAGGCGCTTCACGACATCGACGGCGAGGCACCGGCCAGGGTCATCCTGATCTCTACTCATGCGGAGGCGGACCTGGCCGACATGATCGAGGCGAGCCCGGCACTAGGCTTCCTCGCCAAATCTGCTCTGTCCGCCAGTGTGATCAGCGCAGCCATTGGTCACCACGGTGAAAGTCGTTCGGAGTAGTTTCGTCGATCGTTGACGCCAGTAAGCGTTGCTCGTTGTCGCAATCGGGCGTCTGGCTATCCGGCGCCGGCGCAAAAGATATTGGGAGACAACAGCAATGGGTGGGGATAGTTGGCATGGCCGACCAAGCGAATAAATTCGTCCTTGCTGCGTATCAGAACCTGTGCCCGGTGCCCGGCGCGTATGACTGGCCGGCGTATGGCACCGGCGGATAATCGGCACAATAAGAAGGCCGGGAAGCAGCTGGCGACAAGCCCAGCAGGATTGGGACGCCCCGCATCGCGCCGCACGGCATACACGGCGCGGGCCAGCGTGCCCTGCAGGCTGGATACGGGTCGACCGCAGGGGTGGATATCCGCAACTTGGCGACGCTGGCCGCTGTGGCCGGCAACGCTCTGCGCGCCTATGCATCGGCAAGGGGGATACCCTGGAATCCGGTCATGCCGCCCACCCGTCGTGCCATCAGCTAATGGCGTGATCTTGCCGGGCCGGACCGCGCCCGCCGCACCGACCGAGCATCGGTCGACAAGCCTGCCGCGACTCGTGACTTTCGGTGGGCGTCCGTAGGAAGATGTGAGCGGTCGAATGACCGAGAGGACGCCGCCGCATGGGAGTTGATTCAGGCAGCGCGAACAACGCGCCGACAGAAGAATCCGGTTCGCCGAGTAGCGGTTTAAGAGTAATCGTGGCCGACGACGACGTCCTTCTTCGCGAGGGGCTGGCAAGCCTACTCGTGCGGTCCGGGATGGACGTGGTCGGTCAGGCCAGCAATGGCACCGAAGCTCTTGCCCTGGTGCGCACGGAGAACCCAGACGCGCTCGTGATCGACATCCGTATGCCGCCGACCAACACGACCGAAGGTCTTGAGGTCGCACGCGTAGTCCGCGGTGAGCTGCCCGAAATCGGAATCTTGGTTTTGTCGGCGCATGTCGAAGTCGAGCACGCGGTAGAACTTTTGGCCAGCGGTCACGCGATCGGTTATCTCCTCAAGAGTCGAGTGACCGATGTTGCGGAATTCGTCGATTCACTGCGCCGGATCGCCAATGGTCGTTCAGTCGTCGATCCGGCGCTCATCCAAGAGTTGGTCTCCGCACGCCGACGCAAGGATCCGCTTGCTGTTCTCAGTCGTCGGGAGCACGAAGTCTTGGCGCTGATGGCGGAGGGGCGGACCAACATCGGCATCGCCCGTCGGCTGTGGCTCACCGAGGGCACCGTCGAAAAACATGTGCGAAGCATCATGAGCAAGCTGAACCTTCCCGACTCCGCCGACGACCACCGCCGGGTGCGAGCGGTAATCACTTTCCTCGAATCCCGTGCACATGGTTGACCCAAATGCCTGCGGTGGTTGCCAGCACTGATTTGGACTCATTAATAAGCTGCGCCAGCACCCCAACACCCGTAAAGTGTTGTGCCGCTACGACTTTCTGAGTCGCCAACATCGCTACCATCTCAGAACCCCCAAGCGCTGTAGAGCTGCCTGTGTTCGACATGGGGCGTTAGGTACTTCGACCGTTCTCGACTCTGAATACCGCGCAACGCGAGCTCGTTGCAGCTAGCAGGTAACCGGAAAGTCACGTAAGCCGGGATGGTCAATAGACGCTGGCGACAAGGACTTTTCATCCAAGCTGCACGACTCTGACAATCATGAGTGGCCGCGCCCGCCACAACATACTCCGGACAGCCGTCCGAGGGCACAACCGGGATGTTGTCCGCGGCACCTCGGCTGGTCGCCAAGCATCCATCGCGCCATTCGACTATCAGGTCGACGGCACATTGCGAATCGGCGCACATCACGGGCAAAAGACCCGTCATCCCTACAGGCAGCTTTTGGGCACAAGGTGCCCAAAATTCGAATCAATCACCCCATCAAGAGAAACACCAAAGTGAACAGGAGGAGCCCCTCGTGATCAGAAAAATCCTCGTCGGTGCCGCTGGAGCAGTCACTGCCATAGGCTTGGCCGCGCCGGCCGACGCCAGCCCGGTACCGCCACCAAATCCCTCCGTCCCGGGTTTCCTGGGCGCCGTACGCGCGGCGGGCATCACCGGAGTGGATCCGGCGATGCTGGAGGACGGCTACGCCGTGTGCTATAGGCTGTGGGTCCGGCAGATGCCGGGTACTCAGGTGGCCGCAAACTTTGTGCAAATCCATCCCCAGCTGACCAGCGCCCAAGCGGGACAGTTTGTGCTGGCCGCATACCACGACCTGTGTCCGGTGGCCAACGACGTTGTTGACTATTGGGCGTACAGCACAGGGGGCAACGGTGGCGGCGGCGCCGGCGGCGGATAACCCGGATCCGGTGACGGCGCGACACCGCCGCGCCGGAAATAATTCGGTGTACCACTGCCGCGGGCAGCTGCACAGCGGAAAAGCAATTGCCCGCGGTCGCCGGCCGAGTCCGGCTCAACAAAAGCGTTGTGAGCGCAAAAAAGACCCCTCCTCGCACCAGACCGCCGCATTTACGCATACTGCGGCGATGTCCCGCCTGTCGAACTGGAGAGGCCCTACTACCCTCAACCCCGAAGGCCAGAGGCCGGTTGAGTCCTCAAATCACAAAGACTACGGACATCCCGGGCTCGGCACAGATTTGGCGGTCAAGCCGGCATCCTCAAATACTTTCTCCAACAAGCCATCACAGCTCCACCACTGCCCACCCAAGCCAACGAGATCGTGTGGTTCCCATCATCCATAGGTTGAGCTTCAGACCACCCAAGCGCGTTTAGCCCCAGACGGTTCGCACCGACCACTCGGCGTGTGGGACGCCGTGGTATTGGCCGGCCTGGTCGACAACGACCGTCATCAACTGGATGGCGATTCCGGTCAGCCTTCCCCGCGTCGGGTCGACGGTCGGGATCGTGACGGCCAGCCGGCTACCCGGCCGGTAGAAGGTGGTCGTGGGGTTGACCGCATCCTCATAGACCCGCAACAGCCACCAGGGCGCCCGGCCGATCGCCGGTGGCACCGAAAGCTGTACCGGATCACGGGCATTCACCTTCAGCTCGCCCTGCGCCTGTGGGTTTTGGCAGTCGTTGAGGTCGAGCACGTTGCAATACCGGTAGGGGCCCACCCGGGTCAGCTGACCGTGCGAGTACGCGCTGATCTCGGGATGCTGCGGGCTGCGCCCGCGGGCGAGCGCCCAGGCGCCGACTCCCGCGGCTGTGCACGCCAGTAGAACCAGAACTGCGAGCAACGCGATGCGCGGCTTCACTTCCACGAGACCGCCGCGGCGTCCTGGCTGCCGGGGCCACCCTCTTGCTCGACCATCACCGGCCGGTTGCCGCCCAGACCGGGGATCAACGAGTCTCCGAGGAAGCTGACCACGGTCTGCGCCAAACCCAGAATCAGCACGGCCGCAACGGCACTGAAGCCGACCCACCAATTGGTGTTGAGCAACACGCCCAGCGCGCCGCCAAGGACCCATGCCAGCTGCAGCGTCGATTCCGACCGCCCGAACGCCGACGCGCGTGATTCCTCGGGCAAGTCGTCCTGCAACGACGCGTCCAGTGCGGCCTTGGCGATCGCACTCGACCCGGATGTGATCAGGGTTGCGATCGCGGCGGCCATCAGATTGCCAGCCACCGCCGCCGCGATCGCCGCTACGGTGACCGCCACGGCGCAGCGCACGACGAGCACCGACGGCCTGCCCAGTCGCAGCCGTGCGCTGGCGAAGTTGCCGGCGAAATTACCGATGGCCGCGGCCGCGCCGATCAGCCCGAGCATGGCAATCTGCGCCCACCCGCCGGCGTCACGCGCTTTGGCGACGAACGCCGGATACAAGAACAGGAATCCAACCATGACCTTGATGGTGGAATTACCCCACAACGAGGTGATGATGTTGCGGCCCAACGGTTGCCGAAGAGCCCCACTCGCCCTGCGGACCTTCTCGGGCCAGCTGCGCCGCGACGGGTGGCTGCGATAGCTCAAGGTGGTGGGAACCTCACCCTCGGTCACTTCGACCCAGCGTGGAATATGCATGGACAGCAGGGCGCCGGCAACCGTCACCGCGACGACGACGAATAACGCGCCGGGCCAATGGAATAGACGCGTGCAGACATATTCGATTCCGCTGGCGATGCCGCCGACGATGATGGTGCCGCCCAACAGCCCGAACATGGTCAGCCGGGAATTGACCCGCACCAGATCGATCGTCGGCGGCATCACCCGTGGCGTCACCGCGCTGCGCAGCACGCTGAACGACTTGGAAAACACCATCATCGCCAGCGCGCACGGATACAACACCCACGACGGGAAGCTGCCGGTGGCGCCGTCGTAGTTGCTGATCAGCAACACCGCCAACCCGGTGCGCAGCAAGAACGACGCCGCCAGCGCGAGCCGCCGGCCGTGCTGCAGCCGGTCCAGTGCCGGGCCGATCAGCGGCGCGACAACCGCGAACGGCGCAATCGTGATCAGTAGGTACAGCGCGACCCTGTCCTTGCTTTCCCCGGTGGCCGCGGCGAAGAACAGGGTGTTGGCCAGCGCGACAGCCATCGCCGCGTCGGTCGCGAAATTGGCCACCACCGGCCAAGTCAGCGCCGTCAGCCCGGACTTGTCGGCGCCATCGGCGGTGGCCGCTCGCTGCACCAACCCGTACATCCGCGAACCCATTTCGCGACTGCGCTGGGCTGCGACGCGGGTGACGGTGATCCGCTCGCTGCCGGTGTTCGCCCGCGGCGGCTCGCGGCGGCTGTTCGACTCGGGCTCGTGGTTCAGCGGCGGCAGATAGCGGTTGGCACTCGGCATCGGCGGCGGGCGGCGGGCCCGAGGGTAGCCAGGTTCGTCAGCGGGGTAATTGGCCATGCCCGGGTGCTCGGCCGTGGGTCCGCCGCGAGTGCGACGGCCGGCAGACGTGCGGCCCGTATCCGGGTGATTGCGCCGCCGTTCAGCCATGCCTCAATTCTCACAGATACCGGCGCCTGTCACGTGCAGGCCACCGGTGTGGCCGGATAGCTGGGCTCTACGGCAGAATTAGGGCCGTATGGAGACAGCGGACAACGTGACTCGGCCGACTGGGGAGTCGGCGACGGCGATCACCGAAGAGTGGTCGCCCGAGTTGGCGACCCTGCTTACTAACGCGGTGGAGCCGGCGCGGGCGGCGATCGTCGAGTTCAGCGGCGCCGACACGGTGGGTGACTACCTCGGCGCCGGATACGAAGATCGGACCAGCGCCACTCACCGCTTCCTCGCGCATTTGCCCGGCTACCAGGGCTGGCAGTGGGCTGTCGTCGTGGCCGCTTACCCCGGGGCCGACCATGCAACGATCAGTGAGGTCGTGCTGGTGCCGGGGCCGACGTCGCTGTTGGCGCCCGACTGGGTGCCCTGGGATCAGCGGATCCGGCCGGGCGACCTCAGCCCCGGCGACCTACTCGCGCCGCTGCCAGACGATCCGCGGTTGGTACCCGGTTACCTGGCCTCCGGAGACCCGCAGGTCGATGAGGTGGCCCTGGAGATCGGTTTGGGACGGCGCCGGGTGATGAGTGCCTGGGGCCGCTCCGAGGCGGCGCAACGCTGGCACGACGGCGATTACGGTCCGTCGTCGCAGATGGCGCAAGCCACCAAGCGTTCGTGCCGCGATTGCGGGTTCTTCCTCCCGCTTGCCGGATCGTTGGGTGCCATGTTCGGGGTCTGCGGCAACGAGTTGTCCGCCGACGGCCATATCGTCGACTTCCAATACGGCTGCGGCGCGCATTCCGACACCCCGGCCCCCGCGGGCAGCGGATCGCCGGCGTACGACCCGTACGACGACGGGGTGCTCGACGTCACCGAGAAACCCGCAGAGCCTCCTGTTGAAGACAGCGCGGATACGCCCGCCGAGGACAGCGCGGATGCACCCGCCGAGAACAGCGTCGAGGACAGCTAGCCGTTCTCGGCCGCGGCTTTGATCTTGGCCAGCGAGGCGTTCATGCCCTCGACGAGTTCCGCCTCGAAGTTCGTGGTCCCGCCGAACAGCGCGTTCACCGCCATGCTCGAGACTGGTTTGACGCCGTTCTCGGCGTGCCGGCTCTCGATCACCCGGGTGCCCTCGGCGATCGGCTGCAACTCGTAGCTCCAGATCGTGTTGTTCGTGTTGACCCGGAATGCCAGCTTTTCGTCCGGGATCACCTCGACGACGGTGCATGTCGTCGGCCAGAACAGGAAATTGCGGCGATTGACGTTGATGGTCCGAGTGCCATTGCGGAGCGGACCAAACCGCCGCATCAATCGACACTGCGGGCTCCACTCGGGCATCCGGCGGAAATCGCTAACCAGCGACCAGACTTTCGAGACCGGTGCCTTGATATCGACCTGCGCTTGCAACAGCGGCGCTGCCATTGAACGCATCCCTCCTAATTCGGGGTCGTCATTCTCGGTTGGGATCGTGTTGGTAGTGCAAGCCCTTCTGTGCGCCACGCGCGCCGCGACGGGCGGCGTCGCGCTGCCACAGGAAGATGCTGGTGCCCAGCGCGCAGACGCCCAGACCGGCCAGGGTCAGCGGTCGCCCCGTCTCCAGGCCCGGTACGACGAACGCGGCCACCGCGGCAACCAGCCAGGCCAGTGCCCCGACGCCGATCACCGGCCACACCTCCAGCAGTGCCGCTGGCAGCATCGGCGGATCGAGGGTTTTGCCAGGTTCGTCGGACATCGAGCTCACGATAGTCGGTGATTCGTTGTTGACGGTCGGGCGTTCTGTCGTAACCTTCGCGCTGTGATGGAGGGCGATAGCCGGTTGGCCAGCGACCTGTCGTTGGCGGTAATGCGGCTCTCCCGGCAGCTGCGGTTTCGTCGGCCACAGTCGCCGGTGTCGTTGTCGCAGCTGTCGGCGCTGTCGACCTTGAACAACTATGGCCCGATGACGCCGGGTGCGCTGGCCATCAGGGAACGGGTTCGTCCGCCGTCGATGACGCGGGTAATCGCCTCGTTGGCCGATCTGGGTTTTGTGGACCGCGTTGCGCACCCGGACGACGGCCGGCAGGTTTTGGTCTCGGTCTCCGCTGCCGGTGCTGAACTGCTGGAGGCCGAATACCGGGCCAGCCAGGAGTGGCTTGCGCAGCGTCTGGATACCCTGGCCGGCGCCGAACTGGATACCTTGCGCGAAGCCGCCGACCTGATCTTGGCTCTGGTCGACGAAAGCCCTTGACCCTGAACGATTTTGACCCCGCCGACGGTGTGGTCGTCTGCGATATCAACGATCCCGACGACGCCCGGCTGGACAACTTCCGGGACTTGAACAGCATCGACCGCCGCCCCGACCTGCCCAGCGGTAAGGGGCTGGTGATCGCCGAAGGCGTGCTCGTGGTGCAGCGCATGCTGGCTTCGCCTTTTGCCCCACTGGCTTTTCTCGGCACCGAGCGCAGGCTCGCCGAGCTCAAGTCCGATCTGGCCGGCAATCCCGCGCCGTACTATCGGGTCTCCGCAGAGGTGATGGCCCGGGTGGTCGGCTTCCATCTCAACCGCGGGGTGCTGGCCGCCGCTCGCCGTGAACCCGAGCGCAGCCTCGAGCAGGTCGTCGATGGCGCCCGGACGGTGGTAGTGCTCGAGGGCGTCAACGACCACGAGAACCTGGGTGCGATCTTCCGTAATGCCGCCGGGCTCAACGTTGACGCGGTGGTGTTCGGCAGCGGCTGCGCCGATCCGCTGTATCGCCGCGCGGTGCGAGTCTCTATGGGTCACGCCCTGCTGGTCCCGTACGCGCGGGCGGCCGACTGGCCGGCTGATTTGAAAGCGTTGCAGCAGATGGGATTTCGATTGCTGGCGATGACCCCCAACCCCGATGCGACGTCCTTGCCCGACGCAATGACGGCGGTGCGGGACGAGCGGGTCGCGGTGCTGGTCGGCGCCGAGGGGCCGGGTCTGAGCCGCGCCGTGATCAAGGCCAGCGATGTGCGGGTACGCATCCCGATGTCACGCGGCACCGACTCGCTCAACGTCGCCACCGCAGCGGCGGTGGCCTTCTACGAACGCGCTAGGCTCGGCTCGTGACCCGCGCCGGCGACGAATCCACGCCCTGGGCAATGGGTTTGACGGTGGCTGCATTCGTCGCCGCGGCCACCGGGGTCGCCGTCGCGGTGCTGAGCCTGGGGCTGATCCGGGTGCACCCGTTGTTGGCCGTCGGGCTCAATATCGTTGCGGCCGGCGGGTTGGCGCCGACGCTGTGGGGATGGCGGCGTACCGCGGTACTGCGCTGGTTGGTACTGGGCGTCGGGGTCGGGGTGACAGTCGCCTGGCTGACCCTGATCTCGATGCAGCTGGGCAGTTAGCGCTGCCCGCCGGAACGGACACCCAGCAGCACGTCTTCCCACGCCGGCACCGGCGGCTTGCCGCGACGGCTGCGCGTCGGCTCGGCCTTGGGCTCGGCCTCGGGCTCGAGTTTCGGGGTTTCCACCGGCGCGGGTTCCGGCTCGTCGAAGTCGAGCTGGGCGACCGGCGCCACCGGTCGCAGCGGACGGTCGAAGCTGGGGTCGATCAGCTCGCTGGCCGCGTCATCGAGTGCGGTCACCGTCCCGCCGTGCGCGCCCGGGCAGAACCGGAAATGCGCGAGGTTGTCGGAGCGGCCCGCCTTCCAGCCCAGCTGGACCGTCCAGCGGCCATCCTCGTTGCGCCAGGCGTCCCACGTCGTGATGTCCGGGTTGAGGCCGCGCGCCAGCAGCGACGCGGTGACGGTCTCCAGCAGCGTCAGCACCGCCGGGCCGTCGGCAAGAACGGGATGCGAAGCGGTTGCTAGCTCCGCGGCGCGGGAGCGTTCCAAAAGCACCGGGTGGGCGAAGCGCTCAACTCGCTCGATCTCCACCCCGGCGGCGGCGGCCACCTGCTCGACGGATGCGCCCGCGCGGATACGAGCCTGAATTTCCTTGGGACGCAGCATGCTGGTGACCTCAATGTCGATATGGGTTTGACCCACCCGGGCCCCGTCGCCGCGTGCCGCCGCCCTCAGCCGTTCGTCGACTCGGATCTTGAACTTGTCGCCGGGGTCCCCGTTGTCTCTTGTGCTCTCACAGATGATGTGTTTGCCATCGACATCGAGTCCGACGATCGTGAGCTCCCGCATGGTGTCTCCTCGCAGGCTCCTCGCAGACCAACACGCCAGGCCTGTCAGGTCCGGACTCTAGTGCAGACAGCGGCCGTTACCGTTTTGACACGCGGCAGCTACCTGGGCTTCTTTTCCAGGAGCGGGCTAAAGCCGCTCGACCACCCAGTCGATGCACTCGGTGAGGGCGCTGACGTCGTCAGGCTCGACGGCGGGGAACATCGCGACCCGCAACTGGTTGCGCCCGAGTTTGCGGTAGGGCTCGGTGTCGACGATGCCGTTGGCGCGCAGCACCTTCGCCACCGCCGCGGCGTCGACGTCGTCGTTGAAGTCGATCGTGCCCACCACCTGCGAACGCAGCCGCGGCTCAGCCACGAACGGCGTCGTATAGGGCCGGTCCTGGGCCCAGCTGTACAACCGCTGCGACGAGTCGGCCGTGCGCTTGACCGCCCAGTCCAGCCCGCCGTTACCCAACAGCCAGTCGATCTGTTCCGCCAGCAGCGCCAGCGTCCCGATCGCCGGGGTGTTGTAGGTCTGGTTCTTCAAGCTGTTGTCCACCGCGATCGGCAGCGACAAAAAGTCCGGCACCCATCGCCCGGACGCCGCGATGGCCTCGATGCGGCTCAGCGCCGCCGGGCTCAGGATCGCCAGCCACAGCCCGCCGTCGCTGGCGAAGTTCTTCTGCGGCGCGAAGTAGTACGCATCGGTGTCGGCGATATCGACCGGCAGGCCGCCGGCGCCGGAGGTGGCATCGATGACGACCAGCGCATCGCCGGAGCCATCGGGCCGCGCGACCGGCACCGCGACACCCGTCGAGGTCTCGTTGTGCGCCCACGCGATCACGTCGACCGACGGGTCGCTCTGCGGTTCGGGCGCGCTGCCGGGATCGGCCTTGATGATGATCGGCTCGCCGATGAACGGGTTGTTGGTAACCGCCGAGGCGAACTTGGAGCTGAACTCGCCGTAGCTCAGGTGCAGCGACCGCTTGTCGATCAGCCCGAACGCCGCGGCGTCCCAGAACGCCGTCGCCCCGCCGTTGCCTAGCACCACCTCGTAGCCGTCGGGCACCGAGAAGAAGTCCCGTAAGCCGTTGCGGACCCGGCCGACCAGGTCCTTCACCGGTGCTTGGCGGTGCGAGGTGCCGAAAAGCGCGGCGGCGGTGGTGGTTAGCGCCGTGAGCTGCTCGGGTCGGACCTTCGACGGGCCGGAGCCGAAGCGGCCGTCGTGGGGTTTGATGTTCTCGGGGATCGTGAGCTGGTCAGCCATGATCACCAGATTAGTGACCCGGCCGAACCCCGCTATCACGCGGTCGG
>Ga0335075_10017868_pt1 | contig 10530 bp, 7 predicted proteins | sample Lox_Sample_24_FD_206723 | JGI IMG/M metagenome (GOLD analysis project Ga0335075, IMG submission 206723) | Soil microbial communities from Loxahatchee National Wildlife Refuge, Florida, United States - Lox_Sample_2.4 | ecosystem: Environmental > Terrestrial > Soil > Wetlands | place: USA: Florida... | reverse complement strand
GCGCCGGGCAGACGAGGGACACCGGGCAGACGAGGGACACCGGGCAGACGAGGGACACCGGGCAGACGAGGGACACCGGGCAGACGAGGGACACCGGGCAGACGGGCTGGTGCTTGACGTTGCGTCGGGCACCGCGGGGGTGGCGATGCAACTACAGGCGCGCGGCGGGGTCAAGGTCGTGGGCGTGGACCTCACCGAGGAGATGCTGCGGCAAGGGCGCCGGCGGATCGGCGCGGCGGGGATGGGGCAACGGATCGGTCTGGTGGCCGGGCGGGCGGAGCAACTGCCCTTCCCCGATGGCCACTTCGACGCGCTGACGTTTACCTACCTGCTCAGATATGTCGAGGATCCGCTGGCCACGCTGGCCGAACTGGCCCGCGTCCTGCGGCCCGGCGGCACCATGGCCAGCCTGGAGTTCTGCGTTCCCGACGGCGCGGTGTGGCGGCCCGCCTGGTGGGCGTACACGAGGCTGGTGCTGCCGGCCGGCGGCCTGCTGCTCGGCGGGAGGGAGTGGTACCGGGTCGGCCGCTTCCTCGGACCGAACATCTCCGCCCACTACCGCAGGTTCCCGGTGAACTGGACGGTGCAGGCCTGGCAAGACGCCGGATTCACCGACGTGGGCACCCGGATCATGAGCCTCGGCGGCGGCCTGGTCATGTGGGGCACTCGTGCCGGCGCCTGACGGCGACGACGCATCGGCCACCCCTCCCGCGTACTATGCGGCCCGGCCGGGCGGATGGCGGGACTGGTGGACGCTGCTGCATCCGCCGTACACGGCCTGGCATCTGTCCTACTCGGTCATCGGCGCAGCGCTCGCGCCGCGGGTGCAGACAAGCCGCCTAATCGCTACCGTGCTGGCGTTCTTTCTCGCGGTGGGGCTGGCTGCGCACGCGCTCGACGAACTACGCGGCCGACCGCTGCGAACCCGGATCCCGTCGCCCGTCCTGGTGGCGGTGGTCGGCGTCGGCCTGGCCGGCGCGCTGGCCCTGGGGGTGGCCGGGGTGTCCCGGGTCGGCTGGACGCTGATCCCGTTCATGGTGGCGGGACCGGTCCTGGTGATCGGCTACAACGCCGAGCTGTTCGGCGGCGTCATGCACACCGACTTCGGCTTCGCCGCCGGCTGGGGCGCGTTCCCGGTGCTGACCGCCTACGTGGCGCAGACCGGCTCGCTGGCGGTGGCTCCGGTGCTGGCCGCGCTCGGCGCGTTCGCCCTGTCCGCGGCCCAGCGGCGGCTGAGTACCCCGGCGCGGAACATCCGGCGCCGGGCGGTGCGCGTCCAGGGCAGCATCGCCTTCGGCGACGGCCGCACGGTACCGATCACCGCCGACAGCCTGCTCGCGCCGCTGGAGCAGGCCCTGCGGGCTGCCTCGTGGGCCATCATCCTGCTCGCCGCGGCCCTGGCCGTGGCCCGTCTTCACTGATGGCCTGCGCCGATAGCCTGCGCGGGCCGGCGCCCTGACCGCTGAGCACGTCGTCGGGATTGGCCAGTTGGCAGTCGGTCAGCGACAGGCATCCGCAGCCGATGCACCCGGTCAGGCGGTCTCGAAGGTCCATGAGCGCAGAGATCCTCTCGTCGAGGTCGCGGCGCCAGCCCGCCGACAGGCGGGCCCAGTCCCTTGCGGTGGGCGTCCGGCGGGCGGGCAGCGTGTCCAGGGCCTCCTTGATCCGGCTGAGCGGGATGCCGACGCGCTGCGAGGCGCGGATGAACGCCACCCGGCGCAGCATCGCCCGCGGGTATCGGCGCTGGTTGCCCACCGTGCGGCGGGCGTAGATCAGGCCCTTGGCCTCGTAGAAATGCAGCGCCGAGACCGTCACGCCGCTGCGGGCGGCCAGCTGGCCGACGGTGATCTCCCTGGGTACGGGCCGAGCCTGCATCATAGGTTAACCTCAACGTTAGTCGAGGTTAGAAGTTTAGCGGTCAGGGTCGGCCTCGAATTACGTCAATCCTGCATAAACATTACTTTTTGCGGATTAAGGTGAGTGCCAGAACTCCTGTCTGAACGTGCCTTCCGTGGCCCATAATTGACATGAGCGCAGCCAGCGATGCCATCAGGAGACAGCACATGACATCCGGCATGTCGGCCAAGGGCAGCGCTCTTGGGGAAAACCCCGAGAGCGGTGTCCCGCCGAAGCGCGCCTCGGGCCCTTCGACCCCGCGGACCCCTGAGAGCCCAGCTAACGGGGCCAGGCGGCGCCGCAAAACCGCCATCGGCACCGGCCCCGCTGACCTCGTGGACGGAGTGGAGCCCACCAGCCCCGCGGCCTCCGCGGATCACGCTGAGGTCGGCATGGGCGATGCCCAGGAGACCTTCGCCGCGGGACTCGGGACCGAGGGCGTCGCGCCGGCGCTGTCCTCCTCGGTGCGCACTCTCATTCTCGGCATCGATTACGACGGGCGCATCGTGCAGCATGACCGCAACGCGCCGCTGATCCTGGCGCACGGTCCTGAGGAGTTGCTCGGTGCCCAGCTCAGCGACCTGACGGTGATTGCAGCCCAGGCGAACTCGAATCCGGCCCGGGCGGGGGACGGCACCGCCGCGGTCAGCGGGCTGCTCGAAGCGATCCGTTCCGACCGCGAGGGCAGCGCGATGCTGACCATCGAGACCCGTGACGGGCGGCCGGCCGAGGCGGTGGTGACGGTCCACCCGATGCGCGCGGGCGGCACCAGCCTGGCCGCCCTCGCCTTGCTCCGGATTCCCGTGCCGCGGGCCGAGCGGTTCGTCGACCCCGCGGTCATGCGCAAGCAGATGCTGGACGACACGTTCACCCGGATCGGCGACACGCTCGACATCGAGCAGGTGGCGAGCGAACTGCTCGCCGCGCTCGTCCCGCATTTCTGCAACGCAGCCGACCTGCTGCTGCTGGAGAGCCTGGCCGGGGACGACGAGTTGCCCTCGCACGGGCCCGAGGGATCGCTGCCCCTGCGACGGATCGCGCTGCGGCATGACCGGAAGGACCCGGCCTGGGAAGCGGCCTTCCCGACCGGGGAGATACTGCGCTACCCGGCGAACACGCCGTACTACAACTGCATGGACACGGCCAAGCCCGTGCTCGAGACGACCGTCAGCAAGAGCCAGGCCGCTGAGATCGCCAAGGCGTGGCGGCGCAAGCCGGTGGGCAAGCTGCTGTCCGGCGCCTCGATGCTGATGCTGCCGCTGGTCGCCCGGGGCACCATGCTCGGGTTCTTCGCCTGCACGAGGCAGGAGGGGTTCCGTCGGTTCGACGCCTACGACATCGATATCGGGATGGACTTCGCGTCCCGCGCCGCGATGTTCATCGACAACGCCCGTCGCTACAGCCGGGAACACGCCACCGCGCTGACCCTCCAGCGGAGCATGCTCCCCACCGGGCTTTCCGCCCCGTCCTCGGTCGAAGTGCGGCACCGCTACCTGCCCGGCAGCAAGCTGATCGAGGTTGGCGGCGACTGGTACGAGTCCATCGCGCTGCCCGGGGGGCGCGTGGCGCTCGTGGTCGGGGACGTCGCCGGGCACGGCGTGCGTGCCGCGGTCACCATGGGCCGGCTGCGCACCGCCATCCATACCCTCGCCATGCTCGAGCTGCCGCCGGCCGAGTCGCTGCAGCAGCTCGACGAGCTCATGCACACCCTGGGCGAGCGCGAACCGCACTTCGCGACGTGCGCCTACGCGGTCTACGACGCGGTCAGCGGCGACTGCGACGTCGCGGTGGCCGGGCACCTGCCACCGCTGCTCGTGCATCCGGACGGCAGCAACGAGCTGCTGGACGTCCCGCCCGCGCCGCCGCTGGGAATCGGCGACGGCGAGGTGGAGAGCCGCCGGTTCAAGGTGGAGGACGGCAGCCTGTTCGTCCTGTACACCGACGGCCTGGTCGAGAACAAGGGCCAGGACATCAGCGACGGGCTCGCCCGGCTGCGCGGCATCTTCGGCCCCACCTCGCCGACCAGGCCGCTCGAGGACCTGTGCAAGGCCACGCTGGACGGGGTGTACTCCGACCATCAGCGCGACGACATCGCCGTGTTGATCGCTCGGCTGCGGCGGCTGCCCGAGGAAAATCACGCCTCGTGGACGTTCGCGCCCAAGCTGACCGCGGTGCGGGAGGCCCGTTCTGTGCTGGCCGAGCCGCTGAAGCGCTGGGGCCTGGAAGACATGCTCCCCACCACCGAGCTGCTGGTCTCGGAGCTGGTGACCAACGCGGTCAGGTATTCCCACGGCCCGGTGACACTGCGGCTGGTCAACGAGAAGGCGCTGGTCTGCGAGGTGCTCGACAATTCGGCCGCGCTTCCGAGGCTGCGCCAGGCCAACGGGGACGACGAGAACGGCCGCGGCCTCCAGGTCGTCCGCCAGCTGTCCAAGCGCTGGGGCGCGCGCCGGACGCCGGCCGGCAAGGTCGTCTGGTGCGAGCAGCCGCTGCCCGGCGTCCCCGGCCCGCTGGAAGACTGGCAGCCCCTCCACTGACCCGCCCAGGCCGCAGGGGTCTACCCGGGCGGGCCGCGGGGGCGGCTATTCCACGGTGACGCTCTTGGCCAGGTTGCGGGGCTTGTCGATGTCGCGGCCCAGCTTGGCGGCGACGTGATAGGCGAGCAGCTGCAGCGGCACGTTGAGTAGCAGCGGCTCCAGCTCCGGCTCGGCGCGCGGGACGCGGATGACCGCGTCGGCGAGGGACGTCGGCAGCTCGGTGCTCGTGACCGCGATTACTGGGCCGCCGCGCGCCTTGATCTGCTCGATCGTGGAGATGTTCTTCGAGGTCAGCTCGTCGGCGGGCACGACGACCACGCTCGGCATCGAGGCGTTGATCAGCGCGAGCGGGCCGTGCTTCAGCTCGGCCGCCTGGTAGGCCTCGGCGTGCACGTAGGAGACCTCCTTGAGCTTCTGCGCGCCCTCGCGGGCCACCGGCCAGCCGCGGACCCGGCCGATGAAGAACATGTGCTCGGCGGCGGCGAACTGGCGGGCGATCTCGGCGATCTGATCCTCGCCGGCCAGGATCTCCTCGATCTGCCCCGGCAGCGCGCGCAGGCCCGCCACGATCCGCTGGCCGGACGCGGCGGACAGGTCACGGACCCGGCCAAGCAGCAGTGCGAGCATGGCGAACGAGGCCGCCATGTTCGTCAGTGTTTTCGTCGCCACGACCGCGATCTCAGGGCCGGCGTGCAGGAAGACCCCGGTTCCGCACTCACGCCCGATCGCGCTGCCGACCACGTTGACCGCGCCGATGACCTGGCCGCCCTTGCGGCGCAGTTCCTGCACCGCCATCAGCGTGTCTATCGTCTCCCCGGACTGACTGACGGCGACGTACAGCGTGTCCGGGTCGACCACGGGGTTGCGGTACCTGAACTCCGAGGCCGGCTCGGCGTCGGACGGGATGCGGGCCAGCTCCTCGACCAGGACCGCGCCCATCTGGCCTGCGTAGTAAGCCGAGCCGCAGCCGAGGAACTTCACCTGCCTGATCGACCTGAGCTGGCGCGCGTCCAGGTTGATCCCGCCCAGCCTGGCCGTGGCGAACCGGTCGTCGAGCCGGCCGCGCAGGGCGCGGCGCAGCGCCTCCGGCTGCTCGTGGATCTCCTTGCTCATGAAGTTCTCGTACGGGCCAAGCTCGTAATCGCCGGCTTCGGCCTCCACGGTGGTGGGCGCCTTGCGAGCGCCCGTCGCGCGCCGGCCGCCCTCGCCGGACGGCAGAGCGTCAAGCGGCATCGTCCGGTAGTCGGCGGCGTGCACCGTGGCCACCTCGGCGTCGTCGAGGTAAACCACCTGCTTGGTGTAGCGCACGAGCGCGGCCACGTCGGACGCGACGAACATCTCGGACTCGCCGATGCCCAGCACGATCGGACTGCCGTTGCGCGCCACCACGAGCTCGTTCGGGTGCTCGGTATCCATCACGACCAGGCCGTAGGTGCCCTCCACGTGGCGCAGCACGCGGCGGACCGCGTCCTCCAGGCTGGTCGCCCGGCCGTCCTGGCCGGCCTCGGCGGCGATCATGTGCGCGAGGGCCTCGGTGTCGGTGTCGCTGGCCAGCGCGACGCCCCGCCTGGTCAGCGCGTCCCTGAGCGGCTCGGCGTTTTCAATGATGCCGTTGTGCACGACCGCGATGCGCCCGGTGGAGTCGGTGTGCGGGTGGGCGTTGAGGTCGCTCGGCTCGCCATGCGTGGCCCATCTGGTGTGGCCGATGCCGATCGTCGCCTTTGCCCTGTCGTTGACCCTTTCCCTGAGGTCCTGGACCCGGCCCGCGGTCTTGGTGACCTGGAGCCGGTTCCGGTGGATGACGGCCAGCCCGGCCGAGTCATAACCCCGGTACTCCAGGCTCCGCAGGCCCTCGAGCAGCACCGGGATGGCGTCTCTGCGGCCGATGTAGCCGACGATTCCGCACACGCAGGCTCTCCTTTTCTGGTTGGCAAACCGGGCTATCCGTAGACGATGCGCCGGAGTTGACGCTGCGACAGGCCGGGTGCGGCGAACCTGCGCTGCCCGACCTCGGCCGCGATCACGGGCCAGATCTCGTCGTTGCGGTGCTGGCCATGCCGCAGCTCGGCGTGCCGCCTGCGGACGAACTCGTCGATCGTTTCGCTGAAGTACGTGGTGATGTCGGCGATGACCCGAACCGCGGTGGCCTGCGGCAGGCCGGTGGAGGTGGCCAGGTAGCGCGTGAGGTCCTGCGGGAACAGGTCAGGCATGCGTCACTTCCTATGTCGCCAAAGGTCATTTACGCAAGTTTCCTGCCCGATTCCGGGCAGGAAATGGGCCAATTGAGCTCGCGAAGTTCGATCATAGCGCTTCGGGCGCCGCCGCGACGGTTAGCACGGTGCCAACGTGGGAGTTAGGTCGAGAACCAGTGGAAGTTAGGTCGAAACCAGGAGCGCGATACGGAGGAGGACCGTGGCAGCCAGTACGTTCGTCGTGGTCAGCGCGAACCCCTCGGCCGGGAGCCTGGGCATCTCGGGCGGCCAGGGCTGGGCGCAGTTCGGCGAGCTCGGCCTGGCCTTCGTGCTGTCCGCGCTGATCGGGCTGGAGCGGGAGGTTCGCCAGAAGGCGGCCGGGCTGCGGACCCACATACTGGTCGGCGTGGCCGCGGCCCTGATCACGCTGGTCAGCAAGTATGGGTTCAGCGACGTGGTCGTGCCGGGTCACATCATCCTTGACCCGTCCCGGGTAGCCGCCCAGATCGTCTCCGGCGTGGGGTTCATCGGCGCCGGCCTGATCTTCGTCAGGAAGGACGCGGTGCGGGGCCTGACCACCGCGGCGGTCGTCTGGCTGGTGGCGGGGATTGGCATGGCGTGCGGTGGCGGGCTGGCCGGCCTGGCGGCGGGCGTCACCGGACTGTATTTCGTGACGCTCTACGCGTTGCCCGCCATCCTCCGCCACGTGCCGAGAATCGGCATCACGACCACGCTGCTGCAGATCGATTACGCCGACGGGCGTGGGGTGCTCCGTCACGTCCTTGGCATCTGCACCAGCCAGCGGTTCGGGGTGGGCGAGGTGAGCATCAGCCGCGAAGAGGCGAGCGGCGACGGCGCGGACCGGGTCGTCTCGGTCGCGCTGGCGCTCAGCGGGCGCGGTTCGGTGACCGACCTGGCGGCTCGGCTGCAGGAGATCGACGGCGTGCGCGCGGTGCGCGCGGCCGACTCGGACCCATCCGGATAGCGGCGTGCCTGGCTACCAGGCCTGGGCGGCGATGGCGCTGACGATGTGGGTCTTGTTACGACCGGTTTCCTTGGCGTGGTAGAGGGCCGCGTCGGCGGCGGCCATCATGTCGGCGAGCTCGCGGGGTTCGCCTTCCAGCGCGGCGACGCCGACGGAGATCGTGACCTTGACCGAGGGGCCGGACTCGTCGTCGTCGCGGACCGGGACGGACAAGCCGGCGATGTGGACGCGTAGCCGCTCGGCCACGTTCAGCGCGTCGACCTCGCGGGCGTGCGGGAGCAGGATCGCGAACTCCTCCCCGCCGAACCGCCCGGCCAGGTCGTAGGCCCGCAGCTGGCTGCGCAGCGCGTCGGTGACCGCGCGCAGCGTCTTGTCCCCCACCAGGTGGCCGTGGGTGTCGTTGACCAGCTTGAAGTGGTCGATGTCGACCAGGGCCAGGGCCAGCGGGGTGCGGGTGCGGACGGCGCGGGCAACCTCGGTGGCCGCCTCCTGCTCCCAGGTCGACGCGTTGAGCAGCCCGGTCTTGGTGTCGACCCGGGACTGGGCCAGGAGCTGGTCGTGCACCATGAACCGCCGGACCAGCAGCCAGGTGGGGACGGCGAAGACGGCCAGCACCGGGTTGACGCCAACGACCAGGGTGATCAGCACGCCCAGGTTGGATTCGGTGAATTCGGCCTGCAGCGCCTTGCGGCTGAGCTGGTCGACCAGCCGGGTGCCTGGATCGGCCAGCTTGATGGCGATTCCGATCAGGGCGCTGTGCCCGCGTCCGCCGATGATCTCGCAAAGGACGACGGCCACGGTCCAGGTCAGCGCGTGCGTGCCGGCGCCGACCGAGCCGCCGGCGAAGGACGGCGGCAGGGCCCGGAACGCGATGGACGCCGCGCAGTAGGCAAGGCTCATCGCGGCGGCGGTGAACACCCGGCGGTACAGCAGGCCCCGGAACACCAGCCACTGGGTCAGTATGAGCAGCGGGAAGGGGGCCACCACGACGTAGACCGGCGGCAGCAAGATCGCCACCGGCAGCACCCACACGGTGATGAAGTCCCTGGTGATCTGGCCGGGTAGGTACGCGATCCGGGGCGTCGCCGCGACCGACACCATGGCGCAGCCGAGCAGCAGGGCGAACTTCGCCGCGTCCGCGGCACGCCAGGACGTGTGGACGGCTTCGACCGCGCCCAGCGCGAACGCGCCGGCCACGATGGCGCCGACATAGCAGCGCAACAGCCACGGCAGCTTCCACCAGGCCCAGTCCCGGACGACCGCGTACGCGAGCGCGCGCCGGGTGAGGGAGGAGGCTTCCATGCTCCACCGTTCCAGATGGGACTCGACAGGCTCCTGTCTAGTCGGCAGCTCACCGTAAATGACTAGCTCCGTATAGCTACGATAACCCACCTGTAGCCATCTTGGACACTATTAGCATCGATTTCGCCACATCGCGCGACAAAGGGGAGCTAAATGGGGGTGATCGACCCCGAGGCGATTACCCGGTGTGCATATTCCGCGAGACCCGGCTCCGGCCGCAAATCACCACCGAAGGGAGGGGCAGAGCATGCGCAGTGTCTGGACGTGACCTCTCACCGATCAGCTTTGTCTCATATGAGGGAGACGCCGTAATGCGTGATACATGGACCTGAACCGAGGCCGCTGACGCCCGCCCGGTGGTGACACGTGGCGCCACCGCGGCGTCAAGCGGCGGGCACCGGGTACCGCCACGGGAGGACCACCCCCCATACTGGGGGTGGCCAGCGCCGTCGCCGCCAGGCACCGGCTGCCTGACCAGCGAGATGACCACTAAAGCTCACTGGAAGGTAACGGCTACGTGACACACCCGCTGCCGCCGATGGTCACCGAGCGGCTTGGCGCGCTCCGTGAGCGCCCCGTCGAGCCGGTCGAAAAGGGCTTCGGGTCGCTGCGGAGCCAGGTTAGCAGCGCCGACCTGGCCGCGGCCAAGCCGGCGCTGCGAGAAGCGGGCGTCGGCTACCCGCTGCTCACCCTGCGCGACAGCGCCCTGGCCGGCAACCTCGCGGCGATGGCCGCCTGGAGCGCGGAGGCGGGTGTGGCGCTGGCCCCGCACGGCAAGACCGCCATGTCCCCCGAGCTGGCCGCCCGGCAGCTGGCCCACGGCGCCTGGGGGATCACCGTGGCGAGCATCGGCCAGCTGCAGACCTACCGGGCGTTCGGCTTCCCGCGGCTGATGCTGGCCAACGAGCTGGTGGACGAGGTCGGCATCGCCTGGCTGGCCGCCGAGCTGGCCGCCGATCCCGGCTTCGAGGCATACTGCTACGTCGACAGCGCGGACGGCGTGGCTATCCTCGATCGCTGCTTGCGCCGGCATCCGGCCGGGCGGCGGCTGCCGGTGCTGGTGGAGATCGGCTACGCCCACGGCCGCACCGGGTGCCGGAGCGACGGGCAGGCGCTCGACGTGGCGAAGGCGGCGCAGGCCACCGGCACGCTCGCGGTCGCCGGCGTGGCCGGGTACGAGGGGACGCTCGCGGGCGGGGAGGACGAGGTCGCCGCGTTCTGCCGACGGCTGCGGGCGCTGGCCCCAGTGATATACACCGCGCTGGACGAGGCGGCCGTCCGGGCGGGCCCGCCGATCGTCACGGCCGGCGGCAGCGCGTACTTCGACGTGGTCGCCAGGGAGCTGACCGCGGGGGAAGACGGCGCGGTGCAGGTCATCCTGCGCAGCGGCGCGTATCTCACCCACGATCACGGGTTCTACGGCGCGGTCTCGCCGGCGGGGCGCGGCGTGCCCGGCGCGCCCGCGCTGCGGCCCGCGCTCGAGCTGTGGGCCCAGGTGCTGTCCCGGCCCGAGCCCGGCCTGGCCCTGCTCGGGGCGGGCCGGCGCGACGTCGGCTTCGACAAGGGCCTGCCGGTGCCCCTGCGGGTGGCGGGGCGGGCGCCGGAGCCCGAGTGCGAC
>Ga0335075_10017867_pt1 | contig 10530 bp, 8 predicted proteins | sample Lox_Sample_24_FD_206723 | JGI IMG/M metagenome (GOLD analysis project Ga0335075, IMG submission 206723) | Soil microbial communities from Loxahatchee National Wildlife Refuge, Florida, United States - Lox_Sample_2.4 | ecosystem: Environmental > Terrestrial > Soil > Wetlands | place: USA: Florida... | reverse complement strand
GAGGACGAACTCGCCCGCATTCGAGCGCTGCTGCGCAAGAAGGGAGGCTAGATGGCGCTCGGTGAGTCGTCGGGTCTTTTGCTCGCGAATTTGTATGTATGCGCGAACCTTTTGCTCCCGGCGGCTGCCCTGCTTTTCGCTGGGATTCGCGCTCTCAGTGCAGCCCTGCCGCGACCTTTGACCTACCGCCACCTGCTGGTGATAGGTCGGGCACTTGCAGTCACAGCGCTGTTACTGCCGCCGCTCACGATGTGGCACGGCACTGGTGATCTCTCGCCGCTCAAAGCACAAGTCTGGTCTGCGCCATCAATGCACGCCAATGCGGTGACGGTCCCAGAGGCCGCCAGGATCGCCTTTGAACTCGACTCCCGAAATGTGTCCCTACCGCTGAATGCAGCCGCTGCTGCGACTCTCGTACTTTTTGTGATTGGATCGCTCGTCACTTTGCTCCCGCTCGTGTCGGAGGCGCGGGTCACCGCTCGCTCGCTGCGGAGCGCGCACGTCTTGCGGCGCATCGGACGAGTGCGAGTCCTGGTGTCTGACCACGAACAGGTGCCCTTTGCAGTCTGGATCCCGTGGCACTCGTTCATTGTGCTGCCGGCTGCTCTCCTGCTGCATCCTGCGGATTTGCGACTGGCGCTGCGCCACGAAGCGCAGCACCATCGCCAGGGAGACACCCGATACCTCTATGCTGTGCTACTGGGCCGTGCGCTCTTTGGCCTTAACCCCGCCGCCCACTGGCTTGCAAGGCAACTGTTCGAGTTGCAGGAGTTTGCCTGCGATGAAGCGCTTGCCCGCCGCGAGTCACACCATGCTCTACCTTATTGCGCCTGCTTGCTTCGCGTCGCGGAGGCAGCACTACCCCTCAGAGAAGCCGCACTTCGCTCATTCATGGCTCGCAACGACGTCTTTGCGCTTGCCCGGCGCGTAGAGGCAGTCCTTCACCGCCCTGCCCATCCTTTGCGTGCGCCGACGGCGGTGACCATTAGCCTTCTCGCAGTTGCCCTCCTGACTGCGCTGAGTGCCGCAATCGCAACGCCGGTCCAGGACCGTCGTCTGTCCCGCACGGATGTCGTACGACTCGCAACCGCTACTCAGCGCGGCTCGGCGATTCCGCTCGAGGTAAATCACGCCGTCGTGAGGCAGATTAACCTGCTGCTCGGCACGCCGGACGGCCGAGCATTTCTCCGGTCCAGTATCGAGCGCATGCACGACTACGAGCCGGGCATCCTCGCAGCGCTGAAGCGGACCGGGTTGCCTAGCGAGCTCATGGTCGTGCCCTTGGTGGAGTCGGGATACCGCAACTGGTCGCCCAGGAGCAGCCCCGGGGCCGGATTGTGGATGTTCATCGCCCCTACCGCGCGGCGTTACGGACTTGAAATTTCTGCAGCTCGGGACGAGCGCCTGGATGGCCCCGCGGAGACGTGCGCCGCTATGCGCATGCTTTCCGATCTACAACGCCATTTCCACAACTGGCCACTCACACTGATGGCGTACAACTCTGGCGCCGCGCAAGTCGATGCTGGAATATACGCGACCCGCTCTCGTGATGCGTGGACGCTATATCGTGCTGGCTATGGCAACGATCCGAACTACCTCGCTCGGACGGTGGCCATGATCCTGATCCTGGCCAACCCGCGGCTGCTCGATTGAGCGCCGCTCCGCCTGTCCAGATTTCCTCTATGGAACGGCAGCAGCCAGACGATGCATTCGGGCGGAGATGGCCTCGACTGGACGGCGTCGATCTACTGCGCGGCCTTGCCATCCTCTTCGTACTGCTGAACCACGTGAACATGCGGCTCGTCATCGGGCATATGCCCTATGGGAGAGCGCTTCCATCGTCCCTTCTCTCGCTGCTCGTCTGGAACGGACAGCACGGCGTGCAGATGTTCTTTGCGATCTCCGGGTTTCTGATCACATCCACCTCCATCCGGCGATGGGGGGACCTTGCAAGCGTGCGCGTGCTGGATTTCTTTCGGCTGCGATTTGCGCGTATTGCTCCCCTTCTGCTGTTTCTGTTGCTCTTACTCTCTGCGCTTGACGTAGCCCATGTCCACAACTACGTAATCGTTTCGCGAACCGGCGGACTGCGCTCAGCCCTATTGGCCGCGCTAGCCTTTCGCGTCAACGTGCTGGAAGCCCGACACGGTTATTTGCCCGGTAGCTGGGACGTGCTCTGGTCGCTCTCAGTGGAGGAAACGTTCTACTTCTTCTTCCCGCTCGTTTGCCGAGCTCTCGGCGGCCGCAAGCGGCTCTTTGTCGCGACGTTGCTGGTCTTCGTCGCCCTCGGGCCCGTAGCTCGTGCCGTGTTAGACCGAGGAAACGAGGTATGGCATGAGTACTCCTACCTCGGAGGTATGGATGCTATTGCGCTTGGCTGTCTCACCGCCTTTGCCCTCGCGGCAATCCATCTTGAGCGGCGTCAAATACTGGTGGCAGGGTTGTCTGGAATAACCGCGCTCGCGTTTTCACTCGCAATTACCATCCCAGCTCTTGTGCATACGGGTCTCGATATGTCGATTATTGGGATCGGCACCTGCTTGACTATCGCAGCGAGCGCACAATCAGCGTGGAGGAGTCCGGTCGTCCTTCGTCCTTTGGTGGGGCTGGGCCAACGAAGTTACGAGACGTACCTGACGCACATGTTCGTCGTCTACGCGCTGTATGATCTCTTCCTAAGCGCAGGCAAACCAGCGTACGCCATTCCCCTACTCTTCGCGACGGTCATCCTCTTGGCGGGCGTTCTCGGAGCACTGACGGCGAATCTCTACTCCGAGCCGCTCAATCGGCTACTGCGCTCGCGATGGCAAAGGGTCCGAGGCAGTATCGCGTCGGCGCTGCCCATCGAGACATGATTAAGGGCTCACAGGAGCGTGAGGCAGTAGCCCGTCTACGGTTCGACACGACAGGAAACAAGCCCAAAGTGCCCAGGCTCGACATTGACCGACGCGTTCGACGACGCGATCTGAGTCATTTCGCCAGTGTGAATCACACGATGATAAACAGCTACAGGTTCAATTGGACGCTGACGCTATTCTGGCTGTTGACCATGGCCGGCACTGGATGGGCGTCGGCTGGCATTCCTCCCCTTGGCAGTCTTCCGAGAGCCATCTATACGGACCCACCACACGATGCTCGATATCCGGCGCGCACCGCACTGCTGCACATCCCCACCGGCAAGGTGAAAATCAACGGTATTGCGTATCTGGCGGAAGGGCCAGGTCTCCATTCGACCGCTGTGCTCCTCCTTGGGCTGCCAGGTGATGAGAAGGATCTCGACCTCGCGCAGGCGGTGCGGCGTGCGGGATGGAATGCCATCGATTTCTTTTACCGTGGCTCGTGGGGCAGCCCGGGCGTATATCGGATTTCACATTGCCTGCAGGACGCGAGAGCCGTCCTGGTTTATCTCCGCGCCGAAGCCAATGCGAAGGCGCTTGGCATCGATACGGCTCGCATCGTACTGGTGGGCCACAGCATGGGCGGATGGATCGCCGTCGAGACCGCGGCACATGATCATCACCTGGCCGGGGTGGCATTGATTTCTGCGGCTGATATGGGCGTTGTTGGCGCTATCGCGCGCGCGCGACTGATGAAATTGCTACCGGATTCTATGGAACCGCTCGCTGGCGTCACGCCGGAACTGATGGCCGATGAACTGGAGACCCACGCGCGGGAGTGGCGGTTCGATCGAGTCTACAAACAGATTGATCGCGTGCCGCTGCTTGTCATCACTGCCGATGACGCCGTGAGGTCGGAAGGCAACATGCTGGTGACCGCAGTGCGTGCGCGCGGAAATCGGTCGGTTACCGCTGAACACATCGCCACAGATCATGTCTATTCCGACCGAAGGATCGCCCTCGAGAGCGCCGTGATCGAGTGGCTCCAATCACTGCCACGGTAGATAGCAGCAGCTGAGGAGCCACCTTGTTCGAGACGACGGAAGGTAGATTGAACGATTATGCAAAAACATTCTAATCTCGTGCTGGCGATTGGCCTCATTCTAGGAGCTATCTGCGTTAGCCAACAGGCCCGCACGTCAGATGCTGCTAACGAGCCGCCAAGCGCTCTGCAGCGTACCCTCACGGAATTGGCACATCGCGCTCGACCCGGTACGTTGGGTGTCGCGGTCAGTGATCTCCAAAGCGGCCACACTTGGCGCGTGAATGCCGAGCGGGCCTTCCCGATGATGAGCGTATTCAAGGCACCGCTCGGTGCGACGGTACTCTCCCAAGTTGACCGGGGAACCCTCTCTCTCAGCCAGAAGGTGACGATACGGCGAGCAGATCTCATGACGGGGGGTATCAGCCAGATCGCCGCGACCTTTCGTGGCCACGAGGAGACGTTTACTCTCGGGCAACTCCTTGAGGCGGCTGTGAGTCACAGCGACAATACCGCTGCGGATGTGCTTCTTAAGCTTGTCGGCGGTCCGAGAGCCGTCACAACATTTCTCCGCGCTCATGGGATTTGGAACATGCGCGTAGATCGTGGGGAGGATCAAATCGCGGAAGAGTTTCAGAGTGAGCCTGCGCAGAGAGCGGAAGAACGTAATGAGTCTCCAGAGCAGAGGGATGCGCGGTTGCGTCGGGGCTACGAGGCATTCCTGAAGGACCCGAGAGATCGGGCTACCCCTGAAGCGGCCGTACGGTTCCTCAAACAGCTCTGGCAAGGCGAGCTGCTGTCGCCTGCCTCGACACGGCTGCTGCTTGCGCTTCTGTACAATCAGAGAGTGCCCGATCGACTACGGGCCGGAATACCGACGGAAGTTCGTCTCGCAGATAAGTGCGGAACCTCTTATTCAATTGACGGCATGACAGCCGCCTTCAACGACATTGGTATCCTAACGTGGCCAGATGGTCATACGGTCATCGTGGCCGCGTTTTTGACAGCGTCGGATGCGGCCGACGGTCGCATGAATGCGCTGTTCAAGTCCATTGCCCGGGCGGTGGTCACCGACCTGCACCCTTAGAATGAGGCCCTCCTGTCGCTAGGTTTGCAGCTCTCACTTGCGCTCTCGACGGGTAGAGCGGAAGCGCGGCTGCGTCGCACCTTCTGTCATCACGGAAAGCGGGTCTGCGGGTCCGCTCTCATGCCACAAGCTGAGCTTGGGCTTTCTCCCGCGCTTGTACGACGTCGAGCGCCTTCGCCTTCTCGTCGGCGCGGCTCATCGTTTCTGGAAGCGCGTCACGATCGTCGGTTTACACAGCCCTGATCCCGGCAGACTGCTAATTGCTGTCACTCTAGATCATTCGGAGCGCAAAATTCGATTTTCAGCCGATGTCCGAATCTCAGACCGAGATTGTGGTCACTGGATTCTCTCGGGAATTCAGTAGGTTATCAGACAATCGGATCTGGTGACAGCAATGATCAGTCCTCACATACTTGCTGCATAGTTTGGCCTGGCTCTCGCGCTGTTCAGCCACCAGCGCTTGAATGTGCGGCCAGCGCTTCGAGAGGAAGTCCTCGTTCTTGAATACCTCAACGGGGACGGCCGAAAGCACATCGAATCCGTATTCGTAGTATACGCGCGCGAGTCTTTTGTTGAGCGCGATCCGACGGACTTCCTCGACGAAGGGAAAGACCTCGCGCTCTTCCAGGGAGCCATGCGCCTCGGAAACGAAGGCTCGGACGACACTGATGGCAAGCCGTCCCTGCGCCACGCCTTGCGCATCACGTTTCTCAGGTATGAGCGCCAGGTTGTGTAGCCTACTCGCCAGCAGGTCGAGCGGATGGATGAGCTTCACGCCCCTTGAAAGGCCAGGTAGCCTCATCTCAACAGCTCGAGTTTTCACCTGACGGGTATCGAGACCGACGATGGCCGACAGGAAGTTGATTTCCTTGTAGCCCTCCTCTTCCACCGTGAAGCTCAGTTTCGCCGTCTGCGGCGTGGCATCACCCGGGTCTACTTCGTGCAGCTTCCAGCTGCCGCCGCTCCTGTTGAGTGCCCGTCCCACTGCTTTCGCTGCGCTCAGTGGGCCGATGAAATCAATGTCGGCGCTGATTCCCCCCGAGAGCTCATCGGGTGGCAGTACGTGATAGATCTGGCTCCAGAGGGCAAGGGCCTGGCCTCCGACCAACACCGCATCCCCGCTCGAGTTTTCTAGAATCTGGCGTATTTCATCGCTGGAGAGCGGAAGCTGGACGTTCTTCCACATCATCATCGTCCTCCAGCGCTGAGAAGCCACCCTTCGGCCATTTGAACTCAGCGCCGCGCAACTGCTCCGCGCCGAATGCAAATAGCGCGCTTTGTGGGATCTCGCCGCTCACCACCCGGCTGTGGGAGGCAGCCTGCCGCGCCCGTTTCTCGTTCCAGAACTCTGTCGCGGAAACTCGCTCCACAGGCAGGAGGGCTCGACGCACGCGCTGAGGCAAGCGCTGCACCGGGTCCTTCAGTCCCTCGAGATCTTTGGCCGGATCCATCACCGAGGCCAACTCCTGCGCGCAGCCGATCGCCGCCGCCACGCGAGCCAGTACACCGAGAGATATCCCCGGGTCTCCACTCTCCAGCCGGCGCAGGGTGTCCTGGCTGCAGCCGGCGGCCTGCGCCAGATCCGCGATGCGCAGTCCGCGGCGCTTGCGCGCGATGCGCACGTTCTCGCCGAGCTTCACGATAGGCTGGAATGCGGCTTTGGGACTCATAATGACCTATATATCAGTCTGTAATCCAGTTAGCAACTGATATAGGCAATATTAATGATCCAGCCGCTTGCGGCCAGATTCCAAGCGCTACTGGCGAGATCGGGTAAGTCCTTGGTCCATCGGACGCCGTCGTTCCCGAAATCCGGGTGCACCGACACCGGAAAGTTGAGCTGTCGCTCGAGTGCCTTGAATCCAGGCTCGTCGCGGATCGGATCGAGCCGCCAATCTGACTTGATGAACAGCAGATATGGATTCCGAGCTCGCGCAGCCACGCCCAGCCATCGGAGCGCCGCCGCCGGCTCTCCCCATTGCGCGTAGATGTCAGCATAGTTGACGGCGCCGGTATCTCCGTCCATGGCCCGGAGTGTGGCGAACTCCTGTTCCGCCTCCTTGAGCCTCCCGAGCGCATGATAGGCCTCGGCCAGGCAACCGTGCCGATCGTCCGTCTCCAGCGGCGTCGCTTGCGACATGCAGAGGTCGAGAGCTTCCTGCGGATGTCCCATTCCGAGATAGGCATATGCCCCGAACACCGTGAGGTAACGCGCGTCCGGCTCGAGAGCCCTGATCCGTTTGAATTCCGCCAGCTCTTCGCTGAAGCGATGATTGCCATCCAGGGCACTGAGCAGATCGATGTTGTACCAATAGTTCTTCGGATCCAGACTCACGGCACGCCGGATCGTAGAGATCGCGGCTGCCGGATCACCGAGCACCACCTGGAAGCTGCCGTAGGTCCGCAGCACGTACGCACTCCCCGGCGCGAGCGACATTGCGAGGTCGATTTCCCGCGCAGCGTCTTGAAAGTCGAAATAACCGAAGAGGAGCACATGCCATCCCAGGGCTACGTGCCCATCGGCGAAGGCGGGCGCAAGCGCAACCGCCCTCTCGGCCGAGACACGCGCCTGCCGAAAGAGCTCTCGTCTGCGCTGCGGATCCTGCGCCTCACGGGAGAATCGGGCGAGTGAGCTCAGAACACGCGCGCGCTGCGCGTGCGCGGCGGCGTAGTTGGGGTCTAGAGATAGGGCCCGATCGTACCACTCCAACGCGGCATGGGTCCCCTGCTCATCGCTCGCGTCGATCGATGCGAATTTCTGCAGGCCTCGTAGGTATGCGTCGTAGGCTTGCGGATTGCGCGTGCCGCCCGCCTCGATCTTGGCCGATTCGTCTCCCAGCAGTTTCGCCTGCAGCTGTGCGGCTACGCTGGTCGCGATATCGGTCTGCAAGGTCAGGATGTTCCTCAGATCGTGGTCGTACTCCTTCGACCAGATGTGGAAACCGTTCACCGCGTTGATCAGCTGGGCGGTGATGCGCACCCGATTGCCGGCTCGGCGAATGCTGCCCTCGAGGATGGCTGCCACACCCAACGTGCGAGCGATCGTACGGATGTCGACGTTCTTCCCCTTGAACGAGAACGAAGACGTGCGGGCGGCTACCTGCAAAGCGTCGATTTGCGACAGCGCGTTGATCAACTCCTCGGATACTCCGTCGGAGAAGTACTCCTCTTTCGGGTCGCCGCTCAGATTCGTGAATGGGAGCACGGCGATCGAATGAGGCGGCGGCGAGAAGGCCGACTGAATCGGCGCCCTGCTCGTAGCGAGAGAGATCGCAGCCAGCGAATGCTGTTGGGGATGCGCGCGAGGCCCCCGAGAGACCAACCACAGGAGGCTCCCCGCCATCACGAGGAGCACGGTGAGAATCGCCAGCTCGAGCCCGCTGATCCGAGCTCTGGCACGGTGACCGTGGTACCAGGCAAGGGTCGCCGTAACGGGGGTTCCGAGTAGCAAGAGAAAGACGGTCAGGCGAGCGGCCGCGGGAGGCCACCCGAATGCATCGCTCACCATCTCCACGCCGTGAAGCAGAGCGTAGCCGAACGCCACGTAAGCCAGCGTCCATTCAACGACCTTGTGGTGCTTGATCGTCTCCCACACCGAGCCCGAAATCTGTTCGGGGATCGGTGGGACGCGCTCGGTGCTCGCTTGTGGAGCGCTCGACTGCGGTGCAACGTCTCGGGGCTCGCCCACGGCCTGGTCGTGAAGCCATATACGTGTGAGTTGAGCATGCGCCTAACGCCGGTCAGGCGCAAATACCTGGTTTGATATCGGCTCCAGGCTGAAAGGGGGCCTATTGCGTCCGGTCGTCGATTTCGCAGGGCGAGCGTATCTTCGCCCCATCGGCATCCAAGAGCTGCAGGATTGCCCGTGACTTCGCGTCGCAGCTGTACGGAAGCCCGAGAGCTGTTTTCACGTTCGCTCCGCGCGTCAGCAGAAGATACACGCCGGCAACATCTCCGTTGAGGACAGCAGCGGCCAACGCGGTTTCGTGATTCTCTGGCGCACGATTTGGTCTGAAATTGTTTTTCTGATCGATGTTCGCGCCATGCGCGAGCAACATGCGAATGACGTCGTCTTCCGAGAACTGAGCTGCATAAGGCAATGGTGCCAGATATCCGGCGCGGCCTTCCTCCTCATCGGCGGGGCTCGGGTTGAGGAACGCATGATGGGCAAGTAAGAGTCTCATGACGTCTCGCTGCCCCGACACTATTGCCAAATCAAGGAGCGATTCGTTCACAGGCTCGGCACCGTACATGAACGTCTGCAACCGCATGCTCGGATTGAGGCCGTGATCGAGCTCTCTGTTGAGAGCGACAGTGTCTCCGTATATGACGTCCCTGACGATCGGCCACGCGGCCCTTGAACTCAGTTCCATCCGAATAGCCCTTGCGTTTACAGCGAGAGCCGACGCCGGCAATGGCCCGTTTGCTGCCGGCTGGTGAGGCTCGAATCGCCGCCGCAAACACGCATATTCCTCCTCGGAGTACTCGGCTACGCCGCGGCCGTGCGCGGCGCACGCCCCTATCCCGCTGACAGTTCCGGATGTTTGGTTTGCCTGCGCCGAAGACGCGGCCGTGAGAGCCACGATGACGAGAACGACTCTACGAGGAAGCGCGCCCATGTTCGTAGTCAGTCACTGGAGCAGCTCAATTCCCGCAGGATCGCCTGGAAGCTCGGCTCAGGACGCCCTGCGGGATGGGTGGCCAGGATCCGGCAGCCCGGAAGGCCGCCGTTTGCCTCAGCCCACGGTATAACCGCGTGCCTCCAGGCAAGCACCTTCGGCGCGGAGATAGTTCTGCCATTGCTGAGGGCTGGCGGACGTCGCACGGGCGGCGTTCGCGGGTGCGCTCGTCTGATTTGGCGACGTGCTGTCGTTGGCGCTTCCACTGCTCGGCGCGCCTGGCGTAGATCCTGTTGCGCCGGCCGACGGGTACAAACCGGTCTGCGCGCTGGCCCAGCTGCTGCACTCGCGCTTATCGGTTGCCTGCGTCTGCGCCGACTGGCCCTTCTTGGGATAGGCATAGAGCTGCGGCGGTGCGGTCTGCGGCGCCTGGCTGTCCTCTGCCTGTTGGGCTACCTGCGGCGGCGGCTGAACCTGCTCATATTCATCTTCGTCCGGCTGCCAGACGTAGTAGTCATCCCCGACATCGTAGTAGGGCACCCCGCCCCACCAGAATGTCGTGGAATACCACGGCAGTACCGGCAGGTAGAGACCCAAACCCCAGCTCGGGCCCCAGTCCGAACCCCAACCCCAGCCGCGCCCGTGTCCCCAGCCCGGGCCGTGTCCCCAGCCTGGGCCGTGGCTCCAAGCCGGACCATGACCCCAGGCTAGACCGCCGTGCGGGCCGTGGAAGCCGCCAAATCCGCCAGCATGAAAGCCGCCACCACCGCGAAATCCTCCACGGGCGGCGCCGCCCATGTGAAATCCGCCACCATGAGAACCGCCACCGCCGTGGTAGCCACCGGCCGCGAGCGCCACACTGCCACTGCCGAGCATCAGCAGCGATGCCGCGGCGAGGAGCGCAATCCACCCTGAGCGCTGTGACAGCCCAGTTTTGTTCATACG
>Ga0335075_10017866_pt1 | contig 10530 bp, 9 predicted proteins | sample Lox_Sample_24_FD_206723 | JGI IMG/M metagenome (GOLD analysis project Ga0335075, IMG submission 206723) | Soil microbial communities from Loxahatchee National Wildlife Refuge, Florida, United States - Lox_Sample_2.4 | ecosystem: Environmental > Terrestrial > Soil > Wetlands | place: USA: Florida... | reverse complement strand
CCCGGCGGAGCAGATAGTTCTGCAGCGCGGTGAGCGGGCAGGCGAATCCGACCAGTTCCACCAGAACGCCGTACGCCGTTGCCGGCAGCTGCACCCAGATGAGCCGCGGCCATCGCCAGGCCAGGAAGGAGCCGCCCACCACGAATCCGATGAATACCAGGTGGGCTACGAGCACGAGGTCAGCGGCAAGCAGGTACCACATCACGGTCGCCGTCAAGGGGCGGTACGCCATGTCCAGGATAAGTCCGCACGTTGATGGCCAGACATACCGCGCAGGACTGAGGGCTGGCGGGTCGCCGGACGTCTGGCAGATCCCGGTCAGGCCGTGACGTCGTCAGGTGGTGACGCCAGACCCGGCCGGGCCCTCGGGCAGCATGCAGAACTCATTGCCCCCAGGGTCGGCGAGCGTGATGCAGCCGCTGTCATCGGGCCTCCGGTGACCGGCGAGCTGAGACGGACCCAGTCCGAGGATCGTGTTGATATCCGATTCACCCGCATCAGCTCATTACGACCGCCCGGCACGCAGTGATCAGGAGTACTCTCCCCAAGATGGCCACATATCGCGGCCAGAACGGGACGATCTGCACTCAGCCAGCCAGAAGGACGGCATCGTGGCCCGCCCCGGAGCATGGTGTGCAAGGGCCACGACCAGGAGCGACGAGGTCCTGGCAGTTCCGCCAAGACCGCGTTACAAGCCAGTGCGCGCTCGTCGGCCCCGTCGGCTGCGGCGCCGTGCCCCCTCGCCGGCGGACGAGTCTCCGAGCCCTGATAGCATCGGCCACGATCTGACCACGGGATACGAGGGATCGCGGTGAGCGACGCGGAAGCGTGGAAGCCGGGGCAAGACACGCAGGCGGTCGCGACGGCGCGCCTTCAGGGACAGGACCCGGACAAGATCCACTGCCCTGCCTGGGGAGTCATCGGTAACCTCGGCGACAGTATCTGCTACGCCGGCGTCCCCGCGAAGGTCGAGGCGATCCAGGCTGAGCTGCGCCGCCGCGTCGTTGGTGCTGATCTCCCGGTGCGGGTAATCGCGCCCGGCTTCGCCGGCGGGATCTCCGACGGGCAGCGCAACGGCACGCCGGAGATGCGGTACTCGCTGATCGGCCGCGAGACCACCAACGACGGTGTCTGCCTCCACCTCGAAGGGAGCGACCTGCACGGCGTGATCGCCGTGGTCGCCTGTGACAAGCCCCCGGTCGGGACCCTCGCCGCGATCCTCGAGCGCAACGTCCCCGCGGTGATCATGTCCGACGGCTCGATCCGCCCCGGCGTCGACTCCCGGACCGGCGAGCCGATCGACATCATCTCGTGCTTTCAGGCGGCGGCGGAGCCGCCGGAAGAGCGGCGGCGGATCGCGTTTGAGGCCTCGCCCGGTCACGGCAGCTGCGGCGGCATGTTCACCTACAACACCATGCAGTCGTTCATCGCGACCTGCGGCATGGAGCCGCTGCACATGGTGGGCCCGGCGTCGGAGGATCGCCGCCGGATCGAGGAGTTCCCCGCCCAGCTGCTCGACGCCCTGCAGGTGCTCGCCGGGCGCGGCATCCGGCCTCGGGACATCGTCACCCCGGCGTCGCTGCGCAACGCCACCCTGGTGGCCATCGCGATGGGCGGTTCCACGAACGTCGTGCTCCACGCGCCGGAGCTGGCACGCGCCGCGGGCATCGACTACTGGCGCGAGGTGATCACGCAGGGTGAGTTCAATCGCGTGTCGCGCACGCTGCCCGTGCTGGTGAACGCACGGCCTTTCGGCCGGTACTCCATGGTCGACATCGACGCGAAGGGCGGCCTGCCGGTGATCGTGCGCGAGCTGCTGGACGCGGGTTTGCTCGACGGCAGCTGTGTGACCTGCACCGGCGAGACGCTCGCGGGCCAGGTCGCACGACTCCGCCCGCCCGCCCCTGACGGCGACGTCATCTATTCGCTGTCGGCGCCGTTCAAGCCGACGGGCGGCCTGCGGTTGCTACGCGGCAACCTCGCGCCCGGCGGCGCCGCGGTGATCAAGCTGGCCGGGGTCGAGGGCGGCATGAAGGACGGCCGGTTCGCCGGCCGCGCCCGCGTTTTCGACAGCGAGCAGGCGCTGATCGAGGCACTGGCCACGACGCCGGAGCGGTTCCAGGACCGCGACATGGTAGTGATCCGGTACGAGGGGCCACGCGGCGCTCCGGGGATGCCGGAGATGCTCGATCCCACCTCGCGGATCACCTCGCTGTGCCGGCGGCGCGGCATCACCATCGCGCTGATGACCGACGCCCGGTTCTCGGGCGGCTCGGTGGGGCTGGTCATCGGCCACGTGTCGCCCGAGGCGGCGCTGGGCGGCCCGATCGCGCTCATCGAGGACGGCGACACGATCGTCGTGGACGTGAACCAGGACACCCTTGACTGCACCCAGCTCGAGGACGCGGCGACAGCGGCCGCGCGCCGCGCGCGGTGGGATGCCGAGGCGGAGCGCAATGGCGGGACCCACCCGCTGGTCCGGCCGGCCGACACTCGACTGCTCCGGCGGATGCGCGCCTGGGCTCTGCCCCCGATCCAGGGCGCCGGGCTGTCGGACGTTGTGCCTTCGGGATCCCGGGACAGGCTGGACGACACGCGCTTCACCAGCTGATTCGCGGCCGGGCCGAGATTTGAGACCTGCTGCCCTTACCCCCGGGCCGTAGCGCGTTCGCGCGGTCAGCGTCAGGCGGGGCCTTTGAAGACGCTCCCGATCCGTGCGCGCACGTACGTCTCGAGCGAGGCGAGCACAACGGGGGCCACGGCGGACATAGATCTGCAGCCTGTCGTGGTTTGACAGCATCCATGGTTTCACGCTCGCCTCATCGAGCTGGGTGATGCCAAGCCATGGCGAGGCGATCGGGTGTGCCAGAAGGCTCTTGGCCAAGGTAGAGCGCCCGGATGTCGTGTAGTGCTGCGACCGGAACCGCGCATCGCTGTTCGGTCCCACCTTGCCGACCTTGAGGACCATTCCGGCCCCGGCTGCGGAGGTCGTGCGGGCGCTGAGAGCGAAGGCGTGGACGGCACCGAAGCCGGGCGCGGGGCCGCCTGACGATGCGGAGCGGACAGACGCTCGCCATGCAGGGCGCACGGCCAGCCATCCATGCTGAGCGCACCTGGCGCGGCCGAGAAGTCAGCGATCAGGACGGCGGGATCCGGATGCATTGTCTCCCCTCCGACACGCGTCGGACATCCACTTCCTGATCGCCACCTGCCCGAGAACCGCCTGATTGCGCGGCAAGTGGCTACTCGCTGGTGGGTAGCCGTGCCGCCCAGAACAGGGGATTCTGGTGCAGCGTCAGCGAGACCGCGTATGACTCACGCCCTAAGATCGTGGACGTGACCGACCAGCAGCTGGAAGCCGCCCTGGCGCGCAGCTTCCTGGCTGGCCTGCCGCCGGAGGTCACCCGCGAACTACAAGCCGAGGGGGAGCGCGCCGACTATCCGGCCGGCACGACGGTGTACCGGCCCGGGTCGCCACCGCGGGCTGCGCTGGTCGTCGGTGGGCTGATGCGGGTGTACCTGACCTCCCTGGAGGGCCGGCAGGTCACGGTCCGGTACGCCCGGCCGGGTGACGTGCTGGGGATCGCGGTGCTGGTAGGCGGGCCGGCCGGGACCGGCGTCCAGGCGGTGGAGCCGTCGAGCCTGTTCCGGATCAGCGCGCGGACGCTGACCGCGGCAGCCCGCCGCGATCCCCGGGTCTGCTGGGCGATCGCCGAGGAGCTGAACCGACGCCTGTATGAGGTCCTGGAGCAGACCGCGGTCAACGCGTTCGGCTCGGTGCGCCAGCGCGTGGCCGCTCACCTGCTTGATCTTGCCTCCACTGGGCAACGCCCGGATCGCCGCCTGGTGGCCCGCGTGTCGCAGCAGGAACTGGCCGATGCGGCCGGGTCGGTCCGCGAGGTGGTGGCCCGCGTGCTGCGCGATTTCCGGGTCGCGGGAATCGTGGCCACCGCAGCAGACCAAGTGGTGATCCTCGACGCGGCCCGGCTGTACGCCGAATCGGCGGGACCTGCCGGGGTGTGACTTTAGTCGCCCGCGCGGCGACAGGCGTCACTGACATAACTGCCGAAGCGCAGCAGCCTGATGGTGTCGGGCCCGCGGCAGCGGGCGGCCACCAGGGAAAGAGATCAGGCCATGAAAGCTTCAACCGCAGTGTCACGGACCGAGACCGGATCAGCCGGACCGGTGAAGGCGGTATCGGTGGTCAGCACTGGGACCGTGCGGATCCACCCCGAACACCCCTACGGCAGCAGGAAGCCGCTGTATTGGTGGCTGCTCACCTCCCGGCAGTGGACACCGCCGCGGCCGATCAACGTCTACGTCATCGAGCACACCCGCGGGCTGGTCCTGTTCGACACCGGGCAAGACCGCGCCTCGGTCACCGATGTGCGCTACTTCCCTGGCGGCCTTACCGGCCGCCTGTATGACCGGCTCGCCCGCTTCGACATCGGCGAGCAGGACACCCTCACCGCCCAGCTCGCCACGCTCGGCTACGCCCCCTCCGACGTGGACACCGCGATCCTGTCGCACCTGCACCAAGACCACATCGGCGGGCTGCCCGAGCTGACCGGCGCCAAGCTGCTGGTGTCGGCCGCCGAATGGGCCGAGCTGTCCGGGCCCGGCCCGGAGCAGCGCGGGTTCCTGCGCGGCCACATCCAGCTGCCGGGACTGAAATGGCACCAGGTCAGCCCCGAGCCCACCCGCGATCCCGCCCTGGCGCCGTTCGCCGAGTCGCTGGATGTGATGGGCGACGGCTCGCTGGTGCTGCTGCCCACCCCGGGCCACACTGCAGGCTCGATGTCGCTGCTGGTCCGCCGCGCCGGCCGAGCCCCGCTGCTGCTGGCCGGCGACCTCACCTACGGAGCCGACATCCTGCAGCGCGGCCAGCTTCCCGGCGTCGGCCGCCGGCGCCAGCTCAGCCAGTCCGCCCGTCAGGTCCTCGCGCTCGAAGACCAGCAGCCGGGCCTGGTCGTGCTGCCCGCCCACGACCCCACAGCCGCCCAGCGGCTGCTCGACAGCTAACACCCGGAGACCGCCAAGATGGCAAGATTCCAGAACACCGTTACGATCGCCCGACCCGCCAATGAGGTCTTCGCGTTCCTCGCCGACTTCGGCAACATCCCGGCGTGGAACTACGCTATCGCCCGCATCGTCCCTACCTCGCCCGGTCAGGCGGGGGTGGGCGCCACCTACCGGCAGACCCGCGCCATCCCGCGCAGCAGCGAAGAGGGCTTCGAGGTCATAGACTTCGCGCCCCCCAGCCGGCTCGCCGTGAAAGGACAGATCGGCCCCTTTAACGCCAGCAGCAGCTACCTGCTTGAGCCGACAGGGGGCGGGACCCGGCTAACCAACCATGTCGAGCTGGAACCCTCATCAGCCCTGCTGCGCCCGATCGGCCCGCTAGCCGTCCCAGGAATCAAGACAGCGGTCGCGCGCAACCTCGGCACGCTGAAACAGCTCCTGGAGCGCACCCGCTCTGCAGCCGAATGAGACCAGAGCAGCACCTCAGTGGTGGCGCCAATGCACTCGCGCCACCACTGGCAGGCGACCGCGGCCGCGCGTGCCGGGCTGGTTCCCGGCGCCTCCGATACCGAGAGGGCGCAGCTGTCATGATTACCGACCGGACCGTCGCCACCTTCGTCGAGTTTTTCCGGGACCGCGGGCATCAGCTGGTCAGGGGCGGCTCGCTGCTGCCCGCGCCTAGTGGTCCGGTGCTGTTCACCTCGGCGGGCATGCACCCGCTGACGCCGTACCTGGCCAGTCGCATTCGCTCGGCCGCCGGCTCACCGGGGTTCAGCGCTGCCTGCGCACCACCGACCTAGACGAGTTGGGCGACTACTCGCACCTGACTGTATTCCAGATGATCGGGTCGTGGTCGCTAGGCGACTACGACGGACCGCAGAGCCAACGGTGGGGTCTTGAGCTGCTGTGCGACGGGTTCGGATCGTTCGTGATGGACGGCCGGACGGCCGCGACATCTCGTCGCAGGCGTAAGCGACCGGGCGTTGCGAGCAGCGACGCGAGGAGGCGAGGGTCGCCGGCGTCGATGTCGACGATCTTGGTGCGGCTCGAGGCTCCGGAAACCAGGCGGACGGCGTGGCGGCGGACGCCGAACGAATCGGCCACCGCGGTCAGTGCCGCCTCGGTCGCCTTGCCGTCCACGGCACGCGCGCTCACCCGGACGATCAGGGCGCCGTCATGGTCGCCGCCCACACCTGGACGTGCAGAGCCGGGCCTCACCCGGATGGTGATCCGCATTAAACAGTATCGACGTCCAATCCCGGCCAGGTCGGCTGCGGCGTGGTCAGGCTGCGTCAACCAGCCAACGGCCTAGCGAGCGCGATCCGCCGTTCTGCGCCGTCGCCGCGGAAGGGAACGCTTGGCGGCTGAGGGATGCAGATCCGGTCGATCTGGCGTATTCCCGAGCCCGTTCTCTGGCCGCGGGCTGGATGCGCTGCTGGCGGGTGAGCAGCGGTCGTAGCTGGCAAGATTAGGTGCATGCTGATTGACCACCGTGGGGCCATTCCGGAGGTCGATCCCAGTGCGTACGTGGCGCAGACGGCGGTGGTGTGCGGTGCCGTGCGCATCGGGCCTGGTGCCCGCGTGCTGTTCGGGGCCGTGCTCACGGCCGAGGATGGCGAGGTAAGCCTGGGGGCCCGGAGCATCGTGATGGAGAATGCGGTGATCCGCGGCCGGGCCCGCCACCGCGTTGCCATCGGCGATGACGTCCTGGTCGGCCCGCATGCTCATGTCAATGGGGCGCAGGTCGGCGACGGCTGCTTCCTGGCCACCGGCGCGGCCCTATTCCCCGGGTCCGTGGCCGGGACTGGCAGCGAGGTGCGGATCGGTGGCGTCGTGCACGTCAGGGCCGTCCTGCCACCGGGGACGACGGTTCCCATCGGCTGGGTCGCGGTGGGTGATCCGGTACGGGTATGCCCGCCAGGCCAGCACGAGCAGATCCGGGAGGTCCAGGAATCCCTGGACTTCCCGGGAACCGTCTACGGGCTGCCCCGCGATGCGTCGGCGGCCGAGCGGACGTCCAGGCAGTCGGCCTGGTTCGCCGCTCATCTCAGCGACCGCATCATCGACGACAGTCCCCCGGAGAATGAATAGGAAGCCGGCACCATCGGTAGGCTCACCCGCTGCGGCAGGCGAAACGGCCCTGAGCACCTTCAGAAGGCGGGGGGATTAGGGGACGCGCGCAATCCCGCCGATCTGTCCGATTACGGAACGCTCGATGCCTACGGGCCGAGGCGTGCAGATCAGGTCAATCTGGCGTTCGTGGTGCCTGTCTGCTCCGCCGACGATAGCATTTCATCTGCCGAATCTGTCTCCGGGGAGCGATATGGACGGTGCAGAGAGTGGCCTGCAAGTGGTGACTGCCGCCTTGCCGAACGGCCACCCGGTCAAGGTCGAGGTCGCGGGAGCGGACTCGGACGGGATGACCAGCGTCGGACTGCATGAGCTCGACCTTGGGGACGCACTGGACCGGGTCGGCGAGATCGGCTCGCTCGTGGTCGAGAAGCTCAAGGCGGCCAGGCCGGCTAAGACGACCGTGGAACTGCACCTGGGCTTCGCGTTGGAGGCAGGGAAACTGACCGCATTGTGGGTCGGCGGCAAGGGCGAAGCGTCGCTCACGGTCACGATGGAATGGCCGGGGCCAGGCTTGCCTGACCAGGAGTCCGGGCCCGCAGCTGAATCCACCACCTCCGACGCTCATGTTACAGACGGGAGTAGCGATGGCTAAGGCGCTGGAGGACCTGCTGCGGACCTGCACGGTGCGGGTCACTGGCGGCCCGCATCCTGGCGCCGGGTTCTTCGTGGCCCCGGGCAAGGTACTCACCTGCGTCCACGTGATCGGCGACGGCCACGGCTTAACGGTCCGCTGGGAACGCGACGGCGCGGATCCTTTAGAGGCCCCTGTGTCAGGTCTGACCGCGGTGCTGGACGCTGGCGGGCGCCCCATTCCTGCGCTGGCCCGGGACTACCCGGACATTGCGGTCCTCGAAGTCGATGGACTTGACGGTCATCCCTGCGTCAGCATCGACGTGGAATGGCCCTCCCAGGACGACACGTTCCAGGTCTTCGGTTATCCGAGGGAAGGCGGCTCGGAGCTGCTCACCTCAGCCAAGCTCACCTACCGAGGTCCGAAAGGCACCGCGCCGACCATCTTCCTCGATCTGGCGTCGGACCGGGTCAGGGGCGGGATGAGCGGTGCCGCGGTACTGAACCTCCGCACCGGCGGAGTATGCGGGATCATCGTAGCCAGCAAAGACACAGCCTCCCCGAACGGCGCGCTAGCCATACCGTGGTCGGCCGTTGACGCGGATCTGGTCGAAGTCCTCGCCGCCAACCAGGCGTTTCATCGCACGGACCAGCAGTGGAACGCGGCCACGGCTGCTCGCCGGGACCTGCTCCGGTTCCGGCTGCCGCGGGTCGTGAGCCACTTCGCCGGACGGGACGATCTGCTCACCCGGCTGGACGCGGCGCTGCGCCAGGACAACGCAGGCGTAATCACCCAGTCAATCAGCGGTCTCGGCGGGGTGGGCAAGACCCAGCTCGCCGCCGCATACGTGACTGAACACCACGTCGAGTACGACATCGCCGCATGGATCCGCGCTGAGGACGGTGGGATCGCCGACCTGGCCAGCCTGGCGGTAGCACTCGGGCTCCCCGTAACCGACCGGACTCCGCCCGAGCGAGCCGACGATGCTCTGGCGTACCTGGCTGGCACCAGGCGCCGCTGGCTGCTGGTCCTGGACAATGTGCCCGGCCCGCGGGCCCTGACCAAGCTGCCTGTCTCTGGCCAGGGTCGCGTGCTGGTGACCTCCCGGCACCGAGGCGGCTACGGCGACTTCGGCCCGGAGCTGCCGGTAGGCGTCTTCGATCCGGGCACGGCCCGTGACTACCTGCTGTCTCGCACCGGTCGGAGCAGCGCGGAATCGTCCGACGCCGACGCGGTTGCTTTTGCCCTAGGCTGCCTTCCGCTGGCGCTGGCCCACGCAGGCGCCTATTGCGCATCCGGTACCGGAGTCCCGTTCCGCGAGTACCTGGCCCTGCTGGAGAACCTGCCGTCCCAGGATCTATTCGACAGCAGCCCGGAGATCTTCTATCAGGACACGGTCGCCGCCACCTGGCGCACTTCCATCAACAGTGCCAAGATCCTGGCTCCGCTGGCCCGGCCGGCCCTGGAAATGGCGGCCTTCCTGGCTCCCGACGCCATCCCGCGCTCGTTCTTCTCGGTGCTGGCCGACAACTCGGCGGCTGCACGCAAGCTGGTCATCGATGCCCTCACCGCTCTCAACCGCTACTCTCTCTTCACCCTGGACAATCCCCAGGTCGGCGTCCACCGCCTCCTCCAGAAAGTCATCAGGGACCAGCTCCCTGACTCCGCGCAATCGGCCGCTGTCCGCCATGCCCTCGCAGCCGTCGAGCGCGGCCTACCCGCGGATCCGGAACTGCCGGCGACCTGGCCGCAGTGGCAAGAACTCCTGCCGCACATCCTCGCCCTCGCCGACATCGATGCCGTCGCCGCCCTAGACGCCACCCGGCTCGTGAAGATACTCAATCAGGCATGCGACTTCCTGTTCTACGCCGGATTCACGCGTGAAACCGCAGACCTGGCGGCACAGACGGTCACTACCGCAGAGACCCGCCTCCGCCCCGACGACCCCGACATCCTGACAGCCCGCGAGAACCTCGCGGCCTGCTACTGGTCAGCAGGCCGTATCGCCGATGCCGTCACCATCCAGGAGCAGGTCGCCGGACAGCGCGAACATGTCCTCGGTCCCGACCATCCCGACACCCTCAACGCGCTGAATAATCTTGCTAACTCTTACCGGTCAGCAGGCCGTTTCGCCGATGCCATCGCCACCCTGGAAAAGGTCGCTGCCGAGCGCGAACGCGTCCTCGGTCCCGATCACCGCGACACCCTTACAGCCTGCGCCAACCTCGCCGCCTCCTACCAATCGGCAGGCCGCACCGCTGACGCCATTGCCCTAAAGGAGCAGGTCGCTGCCGAGCGTGAACGCGTCCTCGGCCCCGATCACCCCGACACCCTCACAGCCCGCGCCAACCTCGCCGTCTCCTACTGGTCAGCCGACCGCACTACCGAGGCCATCACCGTCCTGGAGTCGGCCACCATCGAGTGCGAACGCGTCCTCGGCCGCGACCACCCCACCACTGTCCGCAACCGCGGCCGACTGACGGAGTGGAAAGCACATCGCGACGGGAACCGAGCCGACTGAACATGACCCACCGGCGAGCCGGACATCGCATTCCAGATCGCTAGTACATGCCTGAACGCCAGAATTTCAGCTTTTCGGCATTCTGTGCCCCACGTCTCGACCTGGCGAGCAGCTGACTGCATAATCTGCATCGCCTACCACGAGCAGAACGCTCGAAGGGTCTGTCAAGTTAACGGTGTAACTTCTGTCTCTGTTGTTACTTGCGTCCCGCGCTGAGGCGGCCGTCGAAGGTGATGTCGAAGGCGTTCAGCGCGGCCTTCCAGCGGTTGGACCAGCGGGCCCG
>Ga0335075_10017865_pt1 | contig 10530 bp, 8 predicted proteins | sample Lox_Sample_24_FD_206723 | JGI IMG/M metagenome (GOLD analysis project Ga0335075, IMG submission 206723) | Soil microbial communities from Loxahatchee National Wildlife Refuge, Florida, United States - Lox_Sample_2.4 | ecosystem: Environmental > Terrestrial > Soil > Wetlands | place: USA: Florida... | reverse complement strand
GAGGCGCCGGGTCCAGCGTTCCGCACAGCCGATTGATCGTCGCGTTGATGACGTCATTCGCGGCGGACTCGGTGTTGGAGGTGCCGGCTCCGCTGATGCGGACCAGGTCCTCCGACCGTTCGAGGACTACCCACCATTGGGCAAACCGCGCAAGCAATGCCCGGGTGGGCAACTCTTCCCGGCCGGGGGTTGAGACATGAATCAACAGAGCGACGTCGCGACGCGCAAGCACCGTCAGCCATTCCTTGACGGCGCTGTCCACCGCTCCGTCCTCGTCGATCACGCCCACGTTGCACAACTCGGCAGCGATCGGGTGCGCGAGCGCCATGTGCCGCGTCTCAACACTGGGCAAGATCGGCCGCAAGCCCAACTCCGGAGCGAGCACCTCGATCCCGGTGAGCACCTGCAGCACCCACAGCCCGTCAATGGTGGTCGTTAACACAATGTCCTCAAAGCCACAGCGCGGGACGCACGATCACGCGTGCGTCCCGCGGCCGACTAGGTGGAGGCTTATATGCCCATCGCTTGGGCGCCGGTGGTGTCGGTGTGAGCCATGCCGTGGAACGATGTCAACACGGCGTTGCTGTGATTGGTGATGGTGTGGGCGATGTCTTTTGCGGTATTCGTGTGCATCTGAAGGGTGTTGTGGAATGCCTCAGCCGCGGCGCCCTGAAGATGTTCGGCTACCAATGCCCGACCGGCTTGCATCAATTCTTCGGCATGTTCGTGCAACATCTGCGCCTGCACTTTGAAGGCTTGCGCCAACGCGTCGCCGGCTCCGTGGTCATACAACATTTCTGTCATTTTTGCTCCCTATGGCTATTGAAGTGTCTGGGGGATTGAAAGCGTTAGGCCACGCGGATTAGGTGGAGGTCGCGCCCGGGTTCACTGATTGCAGCGCGTGCTGGGCGTCTGCTTCCTGAGCGATCGTGTTGTTCTTGTGCGTGTTCAGCTGGTGGTGCAGTTCGGTGGTGTGGGCGATCATCTGGCCGAGCTGGCCATTGACATGCTCGGACACCATGGTCGAAGTCATATTCGCGTCGCCGCCCCATCCGACACCCGCAATATCGTGAGAATGGGCCACATATTGCGCGCCGAGCGCTTGTGCTTCGTCCAGCAGATTCTGCGCCTTCTGGATCATTGCATCGACCGCTTCAACCGAAAGACGTGTCTTCGCCGCCATTTTTGTCTCCCTCAGTGATGTGAACTGGCCCCGACGATCCGGAGCATTGAATAAAGTGTAGTGGCTTTGCGGGGGCTGTCACTTCGCCTTTTGCCACCCGGTGAAACCGGCGTTGACCAGCGGATTTGGCCGCGATCCAGGCCGGTCAACTAGACCTCCTGCCTTTCGCGGTCGACGACGATTCGCGCGTGCGTCACCCCGTCTTTGGCGGATCTGTCCGAGCCACCGCTCTCCCCCCGCCCAAGCATCCCGGCACTCGCCGGCGACATCGGCATAGCGCCGCCACCGGTGCCAGTTGTGGTCGGACCGCGCAGATCGGCCGCGTTGAGAACACCGCTTGGCCGCAGCCCCGTGGGTCGTCCGCCGTCCGGCTCGAACGTGCTTGCCGGGCGGGTGAAGCTGGTCAACCCGGCCCCGGGGTAGCCGGCCCCGACGGCGCCCGCGCCGCCGCCGATACTGCTTGCCGCCCCGCCGCCGGCTCCCCCTAATGGTCCGGCCAGCCCGGCTGCGGCACTTTCCGCGGCGGCGGCGTTCGGCGTCCCCATACCGGAGAAACCGCCCATAAAGTTCTGCAGCAGGCCGGTGAAACTCTGGGTACCGCTGGACAATGCCTGCGTCGGGCCGCTGGCCATTTCCTGCAACGGCTGGGTGGCACCAGAAAACAGGCCTTGCGCCGCGCCCATAAACGACTGCAGCCCGTCGCCCATGCCGGAGGCCGGCGATGCCGCCTCCCCTGCGGCGTCGCCGAGCGCGGAAGGTGCTTGCGTGGCGCTGTCGGCGGCCGACTGAGCGACGGTTTCGGCCGGGGCGGCCGCCGAGGAAAACCCGGCCGGGGTAATCGGCGGTGGCGTTGACACAATCGAGCCGCTCAGCGTGTTCAGCGCGGTGGCATACGTCAAGCCGATGTTCATGTTTTGCGGGGTGAAGTTCCCCCAGTACATCTCTTCGTTCGCCGCGATCGCCGGGGTGTTGCAGCCGCAGATATTGCTGGCATACAGCGCGGCCGTCTCGTCGCGGTTGGTCTGGCAGACGATCGCGGGTATCACCGCGGACCTGGCGACCGTGTTGGCCTCGACGGCGGCCTGGCCTATCGCCATGTGCTTCATGCAGTGGGCGGCCAGCGGCATCAACCCGCCGAAGTTGAGCTCGCTACCTTTCATCCCATACGCGCTGCCGCCGAGTCCGATCCACTGCTCGAGGGTCGCGGCGACGTTGGCCACCGACATTCCCATGGACAGCTCGTGCTGGATCGCCTCGGCGAGCCATGCCGCGATGTTGGCGACTACTCCTGCCGGGTTACTGGCTTCGAGGAGCGCAGCGACGCTCTCGGGTGGACCGAACCATAACGGGTCGGGCATGACGTCCTATCAGATGAGGTTGTTGACGTTCGTCGCGCTCATCAGTTCTTGGATGACGTAGGCGAGCGAGGAAAGGTTCTGCGCGCCCGCGTAGCCGGTCCGCTGCGCAACATGGGCCTGCGATGCGGCGACGTAGCCGGCGCCGGCGGAGTTCAGCGCCGCCGTGAAGGCTGCGTCGTCTGACGTCGGCACCATCGGCGTGGTTGCGGTCAGGGCCGCCGAGCCGGCGGCAGTGCTGGCCTCCATCTCGCCGCTGATGGCCATTTCCGTGACCGCAGACAAGCTCGCTGCCGCAGGGTTGTGAAAGAACATCGTCATGGTGTCTCCCCAGGTATCTTCGCGGCTCAAGGCCGCGGGCGTGATCCGAGTCTAAAACGTTCCCGCGGTCTGCGTATGCACAAGTTCTTCGGCGCAGGTGCCGCCCATTATCGCGACCCCTCCGGGGCTCCTACCAGCACCCCTTCCATCTCCCCGTCGGTGGTGACCAAGATTCCACGTCCGGGCGGCAGTTGTTGCGAGGCGATCCGGCCGTAGAGCTTGACGGTGGCCGGATCGTTGTCCATGAACAACGTGGGCGAACGCGACCCGGTCAATTTCTGCAGCAACGGGTTCATCACCGCCTGGGAAGCCCAGTTGCCCGGCAGACGCGAGACGATGACGTGCAGGCCAACCTCGCGGCTGCGTTCGATCAGCGCCCACAGCGGGGCGGTGGCCGCCGGCTTCAGCGTCTGATTGTGCGGTCGAAGTTCGTGTTCATCGTCGATCAGAACAAAATGGTGCGCACCCTCCCAGGCCCTCAGGTTCAACAGTTCTTCCTGAGTTAAACCCGACGGTGGCAGACGGTCCTGCAACTCCGCCACCAACTCGGCGATCACGGCATCGATGTCCTCAGCCGTGTAGGCGTAGGCACGCACATGCGGCCCCTGAATCTTGCCGATCAGCGTTGTCTTCGGATCGATGATGGTGATCTGTGCCTGCTCAGGACCGAATCTGCTCATGATCGCCTGACCAAACGCCGCCAGGGCGGTGGTTTTCCCGCACAACTGACGGCCCATCACCAGCATGTTGGGCACCATCCGGCTCGGCAGCGCCACCGGCTGAAGTGCGCTCTCGCCGAGCGCGAACGGAATGTTCAACGGATCGGCGGCCGCCGCGGTATCGGCAAAACCGGTGATGATCTCGGTCAACCCCACCCGCTCGGGCAGACGGGACAGCCGTTCCACCTTGCCGGTCCCGGTGACCTCGGCGATCACGCCGCCAACGCCGCGTGTCCCCACCCGTTCGCCGTTGGTTCCGGTGACTTCGGGCACCCCTACCAACAGTTCGTATCCATCCCTGGTCAGTCCGAACCCCGGCCGGTCCAGCGTATTTCGAGCGGCCCGGCGCAATTCCATTCCGGTGCCCATCTGCGACTCGTCCGGATTGCTGAGCCGAAGCTGGATTCGCGCGTTTGACACGGTGAGCAGCCCTTGCTTTTGTCCGACGAACCAGCCATTGGAACTCGTCATGACGTGCACGCCGTAGGACAGCCCCTGGCGCGCCAAGGCGATCGCGCGATCACCCATCCCCGCATCTTTTTCATAGAGGTCGCCGTAGTTGTCGATGACGAGGAAAACGTCGCCGAACTTGTCGTTGGGGTCGGTTCCGCCACCGCCGGCTGCGCCGAACCGGCGCTCCCGGAATTCGGAGATGTCGATCTGGTAGTGCTTGAACGACGCCTCGCGCGAACGGATCAGTCCCTCGAGGGTGGCGATGGTGCGCGACACCCCTTCGGTGTCGTTGAGGCTGACCACGCCGGCAACATGCGGGACTTCCTCGATCGGATACAACGCCGCACCAATGCAGAAGAACGTCACCCGGTCCGGGCGATACATCAGCGCGGCCGAGGTCATCAATGTCATCAGCGTGGTGGATTTACCCCGCTGCGCAGTCGCGACCACGATGACGTTGTCCATCTCGGCATCGATCGAATGCACTCGTTGCGAGTGTTCGTCGGGAATGTCCACGATCCCGATCGGAAAGACCAGACCCGGGTTCTGCCCGTAGTCGACATGCCAGGGCTTGCCGCGCCAGTACCCCACCAACGCGTCGACCTGCTCACTGATTTCCAGTGGGGGCAGCCAGATTTGGTGCGGTAGCCGGGCGGGGTGCGAAACCAGCGAGTCACGGATGACGTCAAGGATCTTCTTCTTCTTGAACCCGTCGCTGTGGAACAGGAACTCGTCGGGTTCCTCGGTTTCGTCGGCGACGGCCAGTGCCGCGGTGTCCTCTTCACTGAGCGGCTGGTACTCCCACGTGAGTGGGCGTGGTTGGGAGAAGCTCACATCGACGGTCCTGTTCACCGCGACCTTCTTCGGCAACACAAACGGCGCCGACAAGTAGAAGCACCGGAACGGCTCGAGATCACGGGGACCGACCTTGAGGAGCGCGTAGCCGTTCTCCTTCGACGGCAGGTGCAGCGCGGCATCGCTGCCGATGACGTCGCGGGAATCCTCGGCGGTCTCAGCACGCAACGCCACCCGGAAGGCGATGTTGCTCTTGACCTTGCTCAGTGACGACAAGTCCAGGCGCTGTCCGCCGAGCGTGAAGAACACGTTGCAGCCGCGGCCTTCCTGCCCGATGTGGATGACCAGTTGGATCCACTCCTGGTGGTGATGGAATAGCTCCAGGTACTCGTCGATGATGACCAACAGAATGGGCACCGGCTCGAGGTCTCGGCCGGCCAGCCGCATCTCTTCATACTCGTTGGCGTCGCGAGCACCGGCCTCCTTGAAAAGTCGGTAACGACGGTGGATTTCGCCGTTAATCGCTTTACGCATTCGCTCGGCCAGGTGCCGATCGTCCTTGCCGAGGTTAGAAAGTGAGCCCGCAACGTGGGGCAGGCCTTCCAGGTCCTGGGCGGCGGATTCGAATTTCATGTCGACGAAGATCACGATGAACGATTCCGGTGAATGCGTCAGCGCGATCCCGTTGACCAACGACAAGAAGAACTCAGACTTGCCCGAGCCGGACGTCCCGATAACGACGGAGTGAAAGCCGAAGCCGCCGAAGTCTTTTGCGCGGAAAATAACGTACTGCAACTCACCTCCGGGCTTCACCCCGACCGGCGACATCGCCCACTTCGGGTCGCCCCGCCCGCGGCTCTCGGCCCACAACCGATCCACGTCGAGTTGGCGGGGATCGTTGATGCCCAGCGCGCGTAGTAATTCGCCTGCCTGGCTGTCGGTCTCGGACAGCTCCCCCGCACTCATCGGGGACCAGCGCGCCAGAGCTCGCGCATATCTGTTGGCCGTGCTTTCGGCGAGCATATCGGCGACCGCATAGAACGCATCGCGGTGATACAGCCGGCCCTCGCGCAGCTGGAAACGCTGTTCCTCATCGGCGAAGCCGACACCGACACCGGGCCGAGTCGCCAACCGCAGCACCGTGATACCGGCCATACCCTTCTGTCCGGTCACGCCCTCCCACTGCTCCGGGGTTCCCACAGCGTCGTCGACGATCACCCAGTGCGGACCGGACAGACCCGACGACTCCATCGGCGAAGGCATCGACGTGGGGCTGGTCCCGACCGGCGGCGTCCACGGTCCGCGCCCCTTGCGGTGCAGTTCCGCGTCGAGAGCGTCCTCCAACTCGAGCGGCGTGGCGAACACCAACCGGCGCAAGCCGCAGGCATCGAACATCTCGTCGTGCTGGTTGTGCGGCAGCCACACCAGCCACGACCACAGTTCGGGATGCCGGGTCACGACCATGAGCTTGAGGTCGTTCGGGCTGTGGTAGACCGCAAGCGCGCACAGGATCGATCGGGCCAGGTCGTGCAGTTCGTCCGGGTCGGGTCCGACAAAGCTGAAGCCCGGCTTCGACCGCAGGCTCAGCACCTTGCCGATGCCGCGGATTTTGCTCTGTTCGAGGATGAAATCCCTTAGCGCCCCGCCGGTGACGGGTTCCAATTCCTCTCCGATCGGGACCTCCGGCCATTGCAGCGAGACCGCCGAGTCGCTGGTCTGCTGGATACCGATGCCGAGACGAACGTCGAGGAAATCGGGATCGGCCGGGCGGCGCTCCCACATCCGCGGTCCACCGATAACGGTGTCCAGCTTTTGTGGATCGCCGTGCACGAACAGTTGGCTGCGGCGCTGATCCTGGGCGGCGCGCTGAACCTCGTCGCGATCCTCGTCGAGCTGGCGCAGATACATGCGGCGCTGCTTTTCCTGCTCGCCCCAAGAGATCCGGCGCCCCCTCCCGAAGCGTCCGCTGAACATCAACGCGCCGAATCCGGCCAGGCCCATCATCGGGAAGAAGCCCGACTGCAGCGACCGGACCCCCGAGGTGTACATCACCACCAGCGTGCCGATGATCCCCACCAACAACGCCGGTAGCGCAATCATCAGCAGGATGTTGCGTGGTTCGCGCTCCGGCAGCGCCAACGGCGGTGCAACCGCAACCCGCACCGGCGGAACCGTCGGCGCCGGCTTACGCGCTCCGCGAACAAATCCGAGCTTGGACATGGTTAACCTCCCAGCTGTTGGTTGGCTGCGGGGAGCGGCGCAACCGCGCCGCCGTTGGCAATGGTGTCGTGCGCCAACAGGGCACTCTCACGGCTGATGGCCGGCCCGGCCGCAAAGGTGCGCACAATCGGCCAGGGCGCTTGAACGGCGGCACCCGGGTTCAGCCCAAGAGCTTCCAGGGTCCGCTGATCCCACTGCACGCCGAACCGAACACCTTGCGGCGAAAGCCAATACAAGGATTCGCGGCTGTTCGACGTCGCGAGACCGCTTGTCGTCGCGACGAAGTTCGTCGCGCCCGGCAGCACCAATGCCTGGTCGGCCTCCACCGAATCGGGATTGCGATCATCGCGGACCAGCCTGACCAGACGGGGGTCCATGTCGATCGACACCGGCAGGCCTCGACCGCTGAAGACGCTGATCGACGCCTGCGGGTCGGTGGACTGCTTCTGCCATGCCACGCAGGTAACCGGATTCGCTTCTGTATCAATGAAATTGAGCTTGCCCGAAGGATAGTAGCCGACGTCGAGCGCCTCGACCGTCGGGATATGAATCAGCTTGTCCGGCGAGATCAAGGTCGGCGTGGCCGAGCCCTGCGCGAGCGCGGTGCGGAGCAGGTCGGCGACGAAGCTGGTGATCTTTTGGACACCGTCGGGCAGCAGTGCATAAAAGCCCGTGACGGCGCCGCTGGCGTCCCGAGTTTCCAGAACACTGCCGACTGTTGAATCCGGCAGGAATCTCGACGGCGTGCCGATCTCCGGAATCGATGGAACGACAAGGGGTTCCGTCGACGGCATGGCATCGAACAGCGCGTTGGAAATCTCGATCGGATAAGTCGCGCCCGGGTCGAGGCCCAGGTTGAAGGTGACCGATCGGTCGGTGGGGTCGATTTGTGACCGCTGGCCGCCCCAGATCACATACGTCGCGCTCTTGTGCGTGACCAGCACGGCTTGCGAGGGCGCCATGGGAGCCGCGCGTCCCGCTGTGGACAGCTGTCCCGCGATCGACGTCACCAACGGTGGCGCTCCGCTGCCCCGAGTAGATGCGGTGTCACATACCGACCACGCCGAGACGGAACTGCCCGTCACGGTGAGACTGTCGGGCACACCGGGGATACCGATCATCGGGCCGGTTGGGTACTTGGCGATCTCAGACGCTTTAACCCAGGTCACCGCGGCGGCATCGCCGACGGCCAGCCGCGCCGAGGTCAGATTGAGTGCGGGGTACAGCCTCCCGTTGACCTTTGCGTAGACCGCGCCGGTGTCGCGGTTTCCGATGATCGAGGACTGGCCCACCAGACCGGCGGGCTTCATGACGTGCAGCAGTGCCATCCAGCCAATGCCGATGAGGACAAAGACGATCGAGAGTGCCACCGCCGCTTGCTGTTTACGGTCATCGTGTTTCATCCGCACCGAGAACCGGGTGATCGCGGCCTTCAACCTGCGGTTATAAAACAGGTGTCCGGAGTTCTGATCTCGGTTCGAGAGATTGAGTGGCACGGTCAGTGTCCTTTCGGCGGTCGGTGTGCATCCGCCCTTGCTCTGCACGACAACGGATCCCACATCACCGGAGGGTCCCGCCGTAACGCGCCCGGTTCTCGGCCTCGGCCTCTTCGCGCAAGGCTGCGATCGCAAGATTCAACCTGTCGGCGAGCTCGCCATGTGTGTAGCCGGACGTAACACTGGGATGCAACGTCAATTCGACGAGCCGCCCGTCCGAATTGACCACGGCATGAAGATCGCCGAGATCGACGCTGTACGTGACGGTCTCAGCCTGACCGACGAGTGCTTCCCACTTATCGGCGGCCTCGCTCAGTTCACGAAGAACCGATTCGACGAGATCCTTGTCGCTTAGCTGCGCGCGACTGCCTGGCCCCGGCATCATGTCAGTATCTAGACCCCTCCGACCAGCGTCAATTCATTCTCGGCATGCGCGAACGACCCGCCCTACGGGCCGGCTTTCCATCCGCTGGCCGGTGGTGTACTGAGCATTTGAAACCAGGCGAAGTGATAATTCGCGCTTACCAGGTTCCCCGCGGCGATGCCTTCAGTCGCGGCCAACAACAGGCAATTGAGCAGCAAACCCGTGTCGATGTCCGGGTACATCGCGAACAGCTGGTAGCGCGAAGTATCGAGATACACACGCAGAATGTCGATCTCGGCGTCGATGACGCCCGTTCCGCCGGCACCCGCCCTGGCCAGCGTGTGGACCATTCGCGGCAAACCATCGCGCCAGTGCGTGGCCTCGCTCAGCAGCCAGCCCAGGTCCTCGACCGCCGGTAGCTGACGCGGTTGCAACGAGGTGTCCGTGACGTCGTAGTCGGAAGCCCACCCCAACGGATCGCCGGGGGCATAGGTCGCCAACACCGCTGTCTGTCCGAGTAAGGCCGCCGCGTTGCCCGTCCGCCGGTCCGGCTCCAGCAACCGGACGTCGGCGGGCAACGTGATTCCCGGCGGTATCCAGCCGTGGGCTAGGTCGGTCACCAACAACGTGGTGCCGTCCGCACGGTTGCCGATGGCCCAGCGCAATCCCGGTTCTTGACGAGCCACGAATTTCAGCAGACGTTCCAGCCGTTCGCGTTCCGACTCAGACTCAACCGGCGGCGCGGGTTGCGCAGCCGCAGTGTCTTCGACCGCAGCGAGCGGAGGAGCCGGCGGCTCTGCGTGGCGAGCGGTGGTCGGCTGCGGCACCGGCTCCTTGACTGGAGCCTCCTCCGGGCCAGCGGGCGTGGGCTGCCGGGGCGGGTACTCGAGCGGAGTGTCGGCGACGGGCGCAATCTCCTGCAGCACCGTCGCAATCTCTTCAAGCACCTCGGTGGCGTCGGCGTCGGCAGCGTGCCGCGGTCTCGATCGCTCGGGTTCGGCCCAGTCGAGTTCAGCGGCGGGCGCCGGCTGCTCGGGCGAGACGACCGGTTCGGTCCAGAGGTCGTGCACGTCGACTGCCGGTGTCTCATGGTGGTGTTGATCCGGGTATTCCGGTGGCGGCGCCGACCGGTCGGTCGCTTCATCCGTTTCCGTTTGCGCAACGGGGACGACTTTAAATCGCCGTGTCTTTTCGGTGTCGTCGTCGATGCCATTTACCGGCTTTACCGACTGAAGTTCTGCCGGCAATTTCTGCGTCGTGTTACGGAGATGACGAACTGTCGACTCGACCCGTCGAACCGCGAAGGCACGAGCACCATTAATCACTCGGGCCTCTTCTGCTTGCCGTACCACATCGGCCAATCCCGCTCGCCTGATGCCCAAGAGTTCTTCGTTGGCCGAATTGACGATCTTTTGCAAGTCAGCCTTCAGGTATTTGACTAGCGGCGCGGTGTCAGCAGTAACTGTTGACAGCTCGGCAGGCCACAGCCCACCCGTCACCCACGGCGTGCAGTCGACCGGAGAGCTGAAGGCCGGAATCTTGAGGGATTCTCGGGTAGCTCTCCGGAGGCGCTGCCGCGCCGTATTCCGACCGAAGATCGCCACCGGCCAAGCCTACCGTCATC
>Ga0335075_10017864_pt1 | contig 10530 bp, 9 predicted proteins | sample Lox_Sample_24_FD_206723 | JGI IMG/M metagenome (GOLD analysis project Ga0335075, IMG submission 206723) | Soil microbial communities from Loxahatchee National Wildlife Refuge, Florida, United States - Lox_Sample_2.4 | ecosystem: Environmental > Terrestrial > Soil > Wetlands | place: USA: Florida... | reverse complement strand
TGTTGTCGCAGCTGATCCTGTATGCCGTGTAACGTCCCGACGGCATTGTTGGCGATCGGGTCTTGGCTCATGGAGAGCTGTTGAATTACCGACGTGAGCCCGGTCGCGGCAGCGTCCTGCGCCGCGGCGATGGCGTTGACCTGGTCGGCGGCCTGCTGCACCGCGGCAGTCCCGCTGCCGATCTGTGAGATCGCCTTGGTGACCGCGAGTAGCGGGTCGGTGGCCTGGTTGATCCCGTCGGAAAGCTGCTTGGCGCCGGTGGCAAGCTGCGCCGAACCGGACCGGGCGTTGTCCAGACCTGCCATCAGCTGGCCGACGCCGTCATCGAGTTGTTTCGCCCCGTCGGCGGCCTGCTTGATCCCCGCACCGGACGAAACGACCACGGAGAGCACTTGATTGACGGCTTGCCCGGATATCCGGCTCGATACGGCGTTGAGCACCTGGCTGATCGCGGTGCGGCCGATGCTTGTCGAGATGTAGTTGTTGGCGTCGTTGTAGACCGCGATCAAGCTGGCCTGTCGCGGTTGCCCTGTCACGGGCGACGCGATCGCCGCGCTGAAGTCCGGCGGCAACTCGAGCATGAAGTAGTACTTGCCGTGTTCGACTCCAGCGCGCGCCTCGTCGGGGCTCACCACGTGCCAGTCCAGGCTGCGGTCAGCCGTTAGGCTTTTGGCGATCTCATCGCCGGCGTTGATTTTCTGTCCGGATACAACCGCGCCACGGTCAGAGTTGACCAACGCCACAGGCATTTTGTTCACGTGGCCGAAGGGATCCCAGTACGCCCACAGGTACAGCGCTCCATACACGAGCGGGAGCAGCATCAGGACCACAATCGCCGCGCGGGTCATCCGGCTGCGGCCGAAACGCTTGATTTCCGAACCAAATCCGAGGCCGGCCAGCATCGTTAGCCCCTTTCCGTCAGGATGCGGTGATCGTGTAGTTCGTGGTCAGGGGCGGCGGTGCCGAGCGGATTGGTCACGCCCACAACGACGGTGCGCTGCGTCGCGATCGCGCCCAGGCGTTCGACCGCGATCGCCCGCCGGGAGTTGTCGCGGACCTGCTCGAGGTCACCGACCACCAGGATCGGGCGGTTGGAAAACAATGCGAGCGTGATCCGCAGCAAGAACAGATCCAGGTCGGATAACTCGACGATGTACGACTCCGCCGACGGCGCGGGAACCTCGCCGAACACCTGGCCCAGCTCGGCTTGGCCCGCCTGCTTCGGCACCCGCGAGTACCACGGCGCCAGCCACCGGCGCTGCTCGGCGAGCACGGTCTGCACTGTCACCGATTCCTCCAGCTCGTCGATCTCGTCAAACGCCGCGATCGAGCAGTGCCGGCGAATCGCCCGGGGCTGCGTGTCGCCGAGCACGGTCACGGTGCCGTGGGTGGGCTTCAGCCGTCCGGCCAACGTCAACAGCAGCGCGGTCTGTCCCGGTCCGCCGGGCATTTGAATAGCGTGGAAGCCCGCCGTCAGCTCGAGATCGATCTCCGAGAACAGCGGCCCGTGCTCGCCGTCCACCCCCAGCCCGGCAGCGGTGATCAGCGTCGGCTCGGATTCGGTATCCGTCGGCGTCGGCGCTGCGGCAGCATCCTGCTCGTCCATTGGTTTGCTCTCTTCTCGCAGATGGTGGACGTCAGGTCTATTCGATCAAAACCTGCGGCCGCAATGTGCGCGCGTGCCCGAATGCGGGCGATCGAAGTGAGCAGTTTGCAACAGTTGGGCAGACATTGCGCTGGCTTAACGGTGCTACCAGGCGGAAGTCGGATCTGCGTCAGTCGACGGCGTTCGACGCCGGTAGCCCAGGAAACTAGCCGCCCACAAGACCGCGGCGGCAATGAAGTGGCCAGACATGATGAACCGGTCTGTCCATCGATGAACTGAGAATGACACATCGTCTGCCCCCGCGTTTCAGCAGGCTATTTACGTCAGGCTCGCTTCGAGCGTGACGTCGATGCGCCGGTGAGGTCTGAACCGGTTATTGAGTACCGGGAGGAGGGGGCAGCTGCTGCCAGCCGTCCGCCGCCGAATACGTCCAGCCGCACGGCACATACTGGGTGTGCATCCAGCCGTCCGGCGTCGGTTCCCAGCACATCGGCGTGTCCGGGCCAGGATCCGGCGGGCCGGGGTCTGCAGCGGCGACGGCCGCGCCGCCCGACAGCAGTGCGGCCGCGATGCCCGCGACGATCATCGGTTTCATCTTCATGTGGAAGATTCTTTTAGGGAGCGCGGTGTTCGTCAAATTGAAACGGAAAATATTTTGCCGCACACCCCCGCGACATGATGGTCGCATGACCACCGAGATCCGCGTCCTCGACGCTGAGGACGACCTCATCGCTGCGGCCAACCTGTTTCGTACCGCCATGGTCGGATTCCCGCCCCTGCCGCAGCTGGCGCCCGGCCAAATCACCACGCTGCTCGAGCCCGGCCGCACCCTCGGCGCATTCGTCGACGGTCAACTCGTCGGCACCGCGGACGCTGTGACCAGCGGACTGACCCTGCCCGGTGGCGCGGTTGTGGGCCACGCCGCCGTGACACACATCGGGGTGCTGCCGTCGTTCACGCGCCGGGGTGTCGCGACGGAGCTAATTCACCATCAGTTGCGCGATATCGCCGCGCGGGGCGAGGTGGTCGCAACGCTGCGGGCATCGGAAGCGACGATCTATGAGCGATACGGCTACGGCGTCGCGGGTTCGACGCAAACCGTCGAGATTCACACCGCACGCGCTGCGCTACGCCCCGACGTCGGAACCGGTGGTGCGGTGCGATTGATCGACGCGGCGCAAGCATGGGAAGTGCTGCCCCGGATCTACGCCGAGAATCGGTCGTCGCGGCCGGGAACCATCGACCGCCCTGACGTGTGGTGGCATGGTCTACGGCTTCGCACCGAATCCGCCTCACGGGCTTCGTATGTCGCGTTGCACGGCGAGCCGGGATCGGAAACGGGCTTCGCCCGCTACCGCCCCGTCGACAGCGAGACGTGGTTCGTCAGCGATAAGCGCACCATCGTCGTCGAGGATTTCTTCGCGCCCAGCGCTGAGGCCTACCTGGGACTGCTGCGTTTCCTGCTCGGGCTGGATCTTATTGACAGCGTGACGTTCTGGATGCTGCCGGTGGACGACCCGCTGCCCTGGTTGCTTATCGATCGACGGGCCGCGCGGGTTACCGCGGTTCACGACGAGACGTGGCTCCGCATCATCGACGTGCCGCAGGCACTCTCCGCACGCCGATACGAGGGCGACAGCGCCGTCACCATCGCCGTCAATGATTCGCTCTTACCAACGAATTCGGGTGCCTTCACCATCGCGCCCAGTGGGGCGGAGCCTGCGGACCGACGTCCGGAATTGCACGTCGGTGTCGAGGGACTGGCCGCGGTTCTGCTGGGTGGTACAACCTGGCATGCTCTGGCCGCCGGCGGGCTGGTGCGGGCCGAGGATCCGGCGGCGCTTACCGTCGCCGATCAACTGTTCGCGGTGCGCGATGCGCCATACGCGGGTTTCTTCTTCTAATCGCTCGTCGCGTCGATACCGAGCAGTTCCGCCAGTTGAGCCGCCGAGTAAGGGCTAGCCCCAAGCCCGTTACGGACTGTCGAGCGCGCCACGCGTGCCAGCGCGGCGTTGATGGGCGCTTCGATGCCGTGCCGATGTGCCAGCCGAACAATCTCGCCGTTGAAAAAGTCCGTCTCCACATTGCCGGTGTTGCGGCTCAACGACTGCCAGGTGGAGTTACTCGGTCCGGTATTTCGTCCCGGTACCGGCCGCAGCGTCGGGCCGTCCGCTCGGGCCGCGGTCGATATCTCGAATGAGACGAATTCGATTCCCGCGTACCGTAATACGTATTCGCCCTCGGCGCGAAGCGCGGCCGCTACGTGGCTGAGATCAGCCCCGTCGGCGGTCAGCGCGCCCGCGGCGTTGGCCAGGTTGCTCAATAGCTTGTTGTACTTCCACGGTGCGACGTCGTCGACAACGCTCGTCCGGATGCCCGCGGCGGTCCAGGTCGCGGCCAACCCGTTCAAAAATTGAGCGTCGGCGGGCGTGCCTAGCGGTGCGGGCCACCGTCCGATGTGGAACTGGCCCAGTAGCGGCCATGACCGCACGATGACCTCGCCGGGCTCGAGGTGGACCGCAGGCAACCAGACACAGACACCGAAGACCCGGCGAAAATAGCGCAGCGCTTTCTCTTCGGCGGCAACGCCATTGAGCGCGGTCAGTGCGGGCAGCAGATCGCCGGCCGTCCCGAGGACACCGCCCGGACCGTGTACCGGCTGATCCACCCACTGCTGCAGCGCCACCTCGAGTTGTTGGGTTTTGGTGGTGAAGACGAGCACGTCATCGGGAGTCAACCGCAGTTGCTCGGCGCCCGACACCGCCGTGACCCGCGTGTGGTGGGTGCCGTCGGGCGTCATCAGCGTCAAGCCGGCGGACGCCAAAGTCTCGGCGTGGCGGCCCCGGGCGACCAAGACGGTCGGGATGTCGGTGCGTGTCAGCACAGCGCCCACAGCGCCGCCGATAGCGCCTGCTCCGATGATCACGTATCGGCGGTCCATGGGGCGAGGTTACGTCGTGGTTCACCCCAAGTGGTTCACACCAGGTAGTAGTAGTGCTTGGCATCGCCGTTGCCCGCGACGGCAGCGGCGGTCACTGGCTGGTTGGATTCGTCGAAACCACGTAGGGCATGGGCGTATCGGACAGCCTTCAGTGTCGCCGAGAATTCCTCGTCTTCTTCGGGGAAGACTCGCTCGGAGGGGAACCAGTGCGCGAAGCCGACGTTCGTCAGCAGGGTCCACAGGTCGGCTTGCACACCCGCGAGCAAGACCGTCACGCCGCGATCGGTTTCCTCTCGCACGAACTTCTCGATCCGCTCGATGACCACGGCGTCTGGGTGGCGCACCCGCTTGACCCGCAGCACGAGGTACTTGATGTCGTCGTGCTTGATCCGTTCGCCGAGTTCTTCGAGATACCGCTCGAGTTCGGGTGCGGCGCCGAAGAACAGTTCGCCTTCGAAGTCGTAGATGAGCGTCGACGGATCGGCCGGATCGGCCGGGACTTTCTCGCGGACCACCCGTTCGGGCGCCACCACCAGTTCCCGCGCTTTGAGTTTGGCGGCGCGCGGCACGAACAGCAGGATCGATAAGGCGACCCCGAGTAGCACCGCGGTATCCAGATCGATCAACACCCCGGTGAACGCGGTGATGAGCACCAGCCCCGCGTCGTAGCGTGACGCCTTGATGGCGTAGCTGAGCCGCTTGATGTCGATCAGTCGTGCGGCGGTGATCAGTAGCAGTCCCGCCAGCGCGGCTCGGGGCATGTAGTGCAGTAGCGGTGCGAACAACAACACGATGACAGCGACACCGATTGATGCGATCACACCGGAGAACCGAGTCACCGCTCCGGCCTGGTAGTTGATCGGTGAGCGCGTCACCGAACCCGACCCTGGCACCGCCTGAAAGAACCCGCCGGTGAGGTTCGCCAGACCCTCCGCGATGATCTGCCGGTTGTAGTCGATCTTCTGCCCACTCTGATAGGCAATGGCTTTGGCGATCGACAGCGCCTCGAGCAGGCCGATGAACGCGATAGCCAAAGCGCCCGGAGCCAGCTGCACTACCTCGCCGAGTTGTACGGACGGGATGTGCGGCAGCGGCAAGCTCTGCGGAATTTTCGCGGTCAGCGTGATGGCCGTCTTGCCGGTGTGGTCTTCGGTCGCCCATCCGGCCAGATACGCAATTAGAGCCGCAAAGATCAGCGTTGCCAGCAAGTCGATTTGGGGCAGCCCGAAGCGTTTCACCATCCTCCGCAGCACAACCGCGAGAACGACGGTCGCGACGCTGATGATCAGCGCGCGGTAGTTGAACGCCTCGCCGTGGAACAGCGTGAGATAGGTGCGTTTCAGTACCGACTGCCGCCCGTTACCCTGGTCTTTCACTCCCAGCGCGTTGCCGAGCTGACCGAGCGCGATCAGGATGGCGGCCGACAGCAGGAAGCCCAGAATGACTGATTCGGAGATATACCGGGTCAGGTCACCGAGTTTGAACACCGCGATCAGAATTTGGAAGATGCCGACCAAGATGCCGAGCAGGAACAGCGCCTCGAACAGGACCGTCCGATTCTCCGGGTCGAAGAATGCGAGCGAGCTGAAGACGAGCAGCGATATCGCACTCGTCGGGCCGTTGACCAAGTGCGAGGACGAGCCAAAAACCGAAGCGACGAACGTCACCACGATCGACGAGTACACGCCGAATTTCGGGTCGACGCCAGCCACCAGTGCGTACGTAATACCTTGCGGCAGCGACACTGCCGCGACGGTAAGCCCGGCGATGAGATCGCGACGCGCTTTCACCCCGTCGTAGTTCACTCGCTTCACGCTGTCCATAATGCTCATGGCGTCTTCGTCTTTCGCCGCGGGTGTGCAGACGCGACTCTGGCCGGAGCGGAAGAGACCACGTCGTAGATGCCGTTGTTGCCGAAGAATTTCTCTTGCGCGTCGTACCAGCTTTTAGCGATGGAAGTTATGGGGAACAGATTGATCGATGGCAACCGATCTGCATGCTTAGCCAAGATTTCCGGCTTCAACGGGCGGTAGCCATATTGGGCGACGGTTTCCTGCGCGGCGTCGGTGTAGAGGTATTCCAGATATGCCTTGGCATAGGAGGCGATCCGTTTGTCTCCGAGGTTCGCGTCGACCCAGGCGACCGCCGGCTCGGCGAGGATACTGACTGGCGGATAGACGATTTCGAATTCGTCTTTGTTCTCCGCGACTTCCCGCAGAGCTTCGTTCTCCCAGGTCAAATGCACGTCGCCGATCTTTTCCACCGAAAAAGTGATGGCGGCGCCGCGCGCTCCGGCGTCGGCAACCTTGACGTGGCTCAGCAAGGCTCTGACGTAGTCAGCGGCCTGCGCGTCGTTGCCACCGCGCATCGCCACCGAACCCCAAGCCGCGAGAACACTCAACTTTCCGTTGCCCGAGGTGCGCGGATTGGGTGACACGATCTCAACGTCATCTTTGATGAGATCGGGCCAGTCGTGGATCCCTAAAGGATTGTCCTTGTGGACGACGAAAACGATCGTCGACGTGTAGGGCACGGAATGGTTGGGCAGACGTTTTTGCCAGTCCGCAGCGACGAGTCCGCGCTTGCGCAGCGCGTCAACGTCGCTCGGCAATGCAAGCGACACGACATCAGCCTTCTGGTGGCCGTTGATGACTTCGGCTGCCTGTCGTCCCGAACCGCCATGCGACTCCTTGACTTCCAAAGTGACGCCGGTCTGCCGCCGGTATTGGTCGACAAACGTCTTGTCGAGCGCCGCGTAAAGCTCACGGGTCGGGTCATAGGAGACGTTGAGAATCTGATTCGGCGAATCGTCGTGGTGCAGGTTGTGCACGGTAATCAGGGTCGCCGCGACGACGATGGCGACGATGCCGAGGACGCTGAGCCGGGAAACGGAAAAATGGCGCGGCGACGGCCGCGTGGGCTCTGTCATTGCCGCCTCCATTCAAACAAGATCGTGAAAGTTGCCGATCACCTGCGACCGACGTTGCTCTGCAAGCTAGCGGCCCGATCGTTGCAATACACCTGTGCAAATCAGCCTGATCGCAATGCCAGACTGCTGCCGCTAGATTTTGACTGGCACGTATCCGGTCAGCCCGCCGTCGACAACGAATTCCGAGCCTGTCGCATAGGAAGACTCGTCGCTGACCAAGAACACTACGAATGCTGCGATCTCGGCGGGGGAAGCACCGCGGCGCATCGGGATCGGTGCCATGAAATCCTCGGTGACACCCTGACTCAACGGCGTGTGCGCCAGTCCCGGGTGAATCGAGTTGACCCGAATGTTGTAGCGCGCCAACTCCACTGCGGCTGATTTCGTGACACCGCGCAACCCGAACTTGGCCGCGACGTAGGCATGCAGATTCGCGCTGCCCGCCAGCCCCTCCACCGAAGAAATGTTGACGATAGAACCGACGCCGGCCGCGATCATCGGCTCGATCGCAGCGCGCATGCCCAGATAGGCTCCGGTGAGGTTGACATCCAGCACCTGCTGCCAGTCGGACAGCGATGAACCGTGCAGCGGTCCCATCTTGACGATTCCCCGCGTTGTTGATCAGCGCATCGAGGCGGCCGAAACTCTCCAGCGACGTGGCGATGGCCTGGTCCCACTGGTCGGGATTGGTCACGTCTAGATGGACGTAAATAGCTGCGTCACCTAACTTTTCAGCGACGCCTTGGCCGGCATCGTCGAGGATATCGCCGATCACCACCCGCGCGCCCTCGGCCACCAGCGCTTCGGCATGGGCAGCGCCCATTCCCCGTGCTCCGCCGGTGACCAGCGCCACCTTGTCCGCTACCCGCGCCATGACCGGTTACCGTACCCCCGCGGCGTCGTGGATTACCGGAAAGCTGCTTGAGGTGGACGGCGCCGCCCCCGCCGGACTGTTTCCCAACAACTCGCCGGATCTATAGACAGGAGTCCTGGTGGGCGACGAGGTTCGATTCGACGGCGGCGTTGTCATCGTCACCGGTGGTGCTGGAGGGATCGGCCGCAGCCAGGCCGTCCGCGCAAGGTCCGCAACAGATTGTCGACGCCGCCATGCAGATGTGGGGCCGCATTGACGGACTGATTCACAACGCGGCAATCGTGCTCGACGACGACTTCGACAGCATCACCACAGTGAACCTCCGTGGCACGTTTCGGGCCGTGCGGGCGGTCTACCGCGCCATGAGGGACAGCGGCGGCGGTCGTATCGTGACGCTCACGTCGGCGTCTGGCCTCTCCGGGGCATTCGGTCAGGCGGCCTACGCCAACGAAAATGGGCGTCATCGGTATGACCCGCTCGGTGGCCTGGGAGGGCATGCGCTTTGGCATCAAAGTGAACGCGTTAGCCCCAGCCGCCTTCGACACCTGGCTGTTCTCGGTCTTCACCCCACACGGCGACGCCGCACTGCGCGGGCGCCCACCTGAACTCGAGATCTCCTTGGATTCAGCCGAATACGTGGCCCTGCTGACCGCAAGCCGGGACACCCCGATGGCGCTGGCCTTGGTGCACCGCGGCTGTCCGGCCACGGCGCAGATCTTCGGCGCCACCGGCGGCTATTACTGCCGCTACGCCATTTCACGCACCTAAGGCGCGACCTTCGGCCCGCATCCGACGGTCGAGGATGTCGCCGCAAACTGGAACCTGATCCGCGATCGACCGCTGCCCAACGAACTCGACGGCGAAGCGATGGCCTGGGGAGTAAAAGCGTATTCGAGCCGTCTGAAAGCCCTTGCCGCGGAACTTCAGGCCTATTAGATAGACCTGCGGACTAGGATTGCCTCTCGTGTTGATCAGTCTGATGGCGAACCTGTCCAACAAGTCTCCCGTCGATAGCTGTATCCGCGATCTCACCCAAGCGCGCGACGATGGGTTCGCGCGGGTCTGGATGACGCAGATGCCCTACGACCTCGACCTGCTCACCGTGCTGGCTGCCGCGATGTACGAGGTGAGCGGCATCAAGGTCGCCAGCGGGGTCATACCGATCCAGAACCAGCATCCGATGCTGATGGCGCAGCGGGCGCTGACGCTCAACCAGATCGCCGGCGGGCGATTCACCCTCGGCGTCGGAGTCACCCACCGCGCCGTCACCGAGGGTATGTGGGGAATCTCCTGGGACCGATCGGTGCGACGGCTCAGCGAATACCTTGACGGCCTGCTACCGCTGCTCGCCGGCGAGCAAGTCAACGCGACCGGCGAGATGCTGACAACCCGAGGCGCGCTGCAGATTCCCGACGTGCGCACACCCGAGGTCTACGTCGCGGCGCTCGGTCCGCAGATGCTGCGGCTGACCGGCCGGCGTACCGCCGGAACCATCACCTGGATGACCGGGCCGAAGACGCTCAAAGAACACATCGGGCCCACCCTGCGAACCGCGGCAGCTGAGGCCGGGCGGCCCGACGGAGCTGTCAAGGTTGCCGCGGCGCTGCCCATCGCCGTCACCGACGACGTGTCGTCAGTGCGCGCGGTGGCGGCCGAACAGTTCGCGATGTACGGGCACTTGCCGTCGTACCGGGCGATGTTGGATCGCGAGGGCTACGCCGGGCCGGAGGACGCCGCGCTGATAGGCGACGAGGCCACGGTGCGCGAGAGGCTTGATGAGGTGCGCGCCGCGGGCGTCGACGAGTACGTCGCGATTGCGTTCGACCCATCGCCAGAGGGCCAGGACAGAACGCGAGCATGCCTGCGCGGCCGGGCTTCTCAGTGACTGGGTCTACCTAGCTGAACGCGTTGGCGCCCATCACCAGCGCGGCGGTGCCGCCGGCCGACGCCGCGCTCAGTTTCGAACGTGCGGGCAATGTCTGGGTCATCGAGAAACCGTAGGTCTGCTCAAGCGTTGACGAGGGTTTCAGCCTTCTTGGTCGGCGTCGGCCAGGGCGAGGGAACCGGCCGTTGCCGGACAATCTGCGGCCACCAAAACCACTTGCCTAGTAGCGCGGCAATGGACGGCGTCATCAGTGACCGGACGATGAGCGTGTCGAACAGCAGGCCGAGGCCGATGG